>Ga0105239_10005190_pt1 | contig 15332 bp, 12 predicted proteins | sample KBSC44metaG_FD_92761 | JGI IMG/M metagenome (GOLD analysis project Ga0105239, IMG submission 92761) | Corn rhizosphere microbial communities from Kellogg Biological Station, Michigan, USA - KBS C4-4 metaG | ecosystem: Host-associated > Plants > Roots > Rhizosphere > Soil | place: Michigan, USA...
GCGCGTACTGGTGACGGGTCTTTCGAAGGCCGGCCTGGAATCGGCGCAGAAAAAGATTGGCAAGCACGCCATTGTGGTTTCGAGCGACGCGCGGTCGTTGACGGACATCGACGCCCTCGCCTCTCGGGTGAAGGCCGAGTTCGACACCTTCGATCTGCTCTCAGTCAGCGCCGGGTTCGCCACGCGAGCGCCTCTTGGGAGGATCACCGAGGCTGACTATGACGAGATGTTCAACCTGAACGCCAAAGGGCCACTTTTCGCGGTGCAGAAACTCGCGCCGCTGATTAACCGGGGAGGCTCTGTCATCCTCACGACCTCGGTCGCCAACTTCAAGGGAATGCCCGGTAACCTTGCATATGGGGCTGCCAAGGCTGCGCTGCGATCATTCGCTCGGACGCTCGCTACCGAGCTACTTCCGCGGGAAATTCGCGTCAACGCGGTGTCGCCCGGTCCGATCGACACGCCGATCGTCGGCAAAGTGTTTACCAGCAACGACGAGGCTGCCCAGATGAGGGAGAAGATGGCCGGTATGGTTCCGATGAAGCGCTGGGGGACGTCGGAGGAAATCGGGAAGGCCGTCCTCTTCCTTGCGTTCGACGCGACTTTCACGACCGGAATGGAACTTCCAGTCGATGGCGGTTGGTCGCAACTCTGAGAAACACAATGGCCTTATTGCAAAACAAGATCGCCGTCGTCACGGGGGGAAGCAGCGGTATTGGTCTCGCGACCGCCACGAGGTTCGCTGAAGAAGGCGCCTATGTGTTCATCGCCGGTCGTCGCCAAGCCGAGCTCGACAAGGCCGTCGCGGAGATCGGCAACAACGTCACCGCCCGGCCGGTCGACATCTCGAACCTCGAGGACCTCGACCTTTTCTACGAGACGGTTGCCAAGAAGGGTAAGATCGATGTGCTCTTTGCGGGTGCAGCGTTCGTCGAAAAGATCACGACTGCGGCGGTGACGCCTGAGCATTTCGACAAGACGTTCAACACCAACGCCCGCGGCACTTATTTCACCGTTCAAAAGGCGCTGCCTTACTTGAACGATGGTGCTTCCATCATCCTCGTGGCGTCCGCCGGGAAGAACATGGGCTTACCGGGCCGCGGCACCTATAGCGCCACCAAGGCGGCGATCCGATCATATGCTCGGACCTGGACCAACGAACTGAAGGATCGAAGGATCAGGACCAACGTGCTGAGCCCTGGCGCGGTCGAAACGCCAATGTTCGACGATCAGTACCCGTCCGGAGAGGGCGCCGCCGAAGCCAGAAAGCAAATCACTGCGATGACGCCTTTGGCACGCCTGGCGTACCCCGATGAGATCGCCTGCGCCGCTTTGTTCCTTGCCTCGAATTTAAGCAGCTACGTCGCCGGCATCGACCTACCGGTCGATGGCGGCCTGACGGCGGTCTAGACCGAAGCACTTGGGCGAAGTAGCACTATATGAACGAGAACTCAGGAAGACTCGCATGAACAAACAGAACGACGCCCACCCTACCGCCGAGGCGTCAACCGGTGCTGCGACTGGCGCCGGTGCGATCCGACGTTTCTTCAACGCTTGGCGACGCTGGGAAAAACTCATGGATTATGGCCCATATGACTACACGCTCGATCGCATCGGACAGTTAGAAAGTCGGGTGTTGGAGCTGGAACGCGCACGAAATGCGGCCAATCGCTTGCGGAGTGCGCCTGACGGAATGACGCAGATTGGAACAACAAGAGATGCAACCGATGGAGGATACGGCGATGGCAAAAGTGCCGTATGAGACCGCCCTCATGGACGGCTTCGGGCCAGGCATCAGTGCCTCTCGCGCGTCATCTTTCGGTGCTTGGTGTGGGAGTTGGCCTGGCTGCTAGCGATTTCGAAAAGCTCAAGGGACTGGTCGATGAGAAAGGCACAAACACTCAGTTTGCAGACGATGGCGGATCCCTTGCGCTCCGACGCGTAAGCGGACGCCTCAATGTCCACTTATCCCCTACACCAACTCTAACAATCCACAGCCCTGCATAATCCGCCTCGTGGGCCGAGATCGAGGTGCAATGCAGGGCAGCAAAGCTATCGATCTTCACCAATGTTGACTCAGCCCAGCGCGAAGGATCGGAAGCGGTTGCCGAAGCTGTTCGAGAGCCGTGAGGTGAGCCAGAAGCAATTTGCGGATGGCGCTCAGGGAGGGGCGCCGGGCCACCCTCACAATACACCCTGCGGAAAGCCGCATTTTTGACTGTTTGATAAATATATTCCCCATGGTATCGTCGACTGGGATCCTTCCCATAGCTACGCGACAGGCACTGCCATGCATAATCCGGCTCCTGCCGATTCTGATCCGCACCCGGATCTTTGGCGACGGCACCGGGCAGTTTTGCCGGGTTGGGCGCCAGTGTATTACCGGGAACCCATTGCGCTCGTGAGCGGGAGTGGTCGGCGAGTGGTTGATCAGGCGTCCCGCAGCTACCTGGATTTCTTCGGCGGCATTCTCACGACAATGACCGGATATGGGATTCCGGAGGTCACGGCGGCGCTACAGGATCAGGCTGGGCGGATGATCCACAGCTCGACACTGTACCTGATCGAAAGCCAGATCGAGCTGGCGGAGGAGATCGCTGCGCGCTCCGGCATCGCGAATGCCAAGGTTTTCTTCACGAATTCCGGGACTGAGGCCAACGATCTCGCGCTGATGCTCGCGACCACGTACCGGCGCTCGAACCAGGTGTTGGCCATGCGGTACAGCTATCACGGCCGCTCGTTTGCAACCGTGCCGGTGACTGGAATGTCGAGCTGGTCACCCTCTTCTTTCTCTCCATTCAATGCGCATTACATCCACGGCTCCTACCCCTTTCGGTCCCCGTTCAGGCATCTCGATCCAGCCGCCTACATCGATGCCTGTGTGCAAGACCTGATGAACGTGATCGAAGTGGCTACTGCGGGGCAGGTGGCCTGTTTGATTGCCGAGCCGATCCTGGGTGTCGGTGGTTTTGCAGTGCCTCCGGATGGGCTCTTCGGGCGATTCCAGGAGCATCTGCGCAAGCTCGGCATTCTGTACATTTCCGACGAAGTGCAGACAGGTTGGGGGCGAACCGGTGAGCACTATTGGGGCTACCAGGCCCACGGTGTGACCCCCGACATCATCACGTTCGCCAAGGGCGTGGGGAATGGCCTGCCCATAGGAGGGGTCATTGCACGCGGCGAAGTGATGGATTCGCTCGGCGCCAACTCGATATCAACCTTCGGTGGTAACCCGCTGGTCACGCGCGGCGCGTTGGCCAATCTGGCTTACCATCACAAGCACGACCTTCCGGGCAATGCGCGGCGGGTGGGTGGCCTGCTCGAGGCAGGGTTGGTGAAGTTGGCGCAACAGTTCGGTGTCATCGGTGAGGTGCGTGGTAAAGGTCTCATGCTTGCGCTCGAGCTGGTTGGCAGTGACGGGCGGTCGCCGAATGCCGCCGCTGCGGGCGAGCTGTTGGAACGAGCAAAGAGTGCGGGACTGCTGCTGGGCAAGGGCGGGTTCCATGGAAACGTCATCCGGATATCACCGCCCATGTCCCTCACCGAAGCGGAATCGGACGAGGGCCTGCAGATATTGGGTCAATGCCTGAAGGGCCTTTGATGAAGTACCCGAAGTGAGGCTTGCATGCCCCGAGCAATCATAGCGGTGTTGGATTCTCTCGGTATCGGATCGACGCCGGACGCGGCGCAATTCGGTGATGCGGGGGCCTGCACGCTGGGGCACATCGCAGCGAAGTGTGCGGCTGGAGCTGCCGACATCGCGGGGGTGCGCCAGGGGCCCCTGCAGATACCCAATCTCACACGACTCGGGCTGGCGCGGACCACACATGCCGCCAGCGGGTTGAGCGCTGGCCTCGATCTGCAGAGTGAGCCACAGGCGGCCTACGGCTACGCCGCGGAAGTGAGCCATGGGAAGGACACTCCCAGCGGGCACTGGGAGATGATGGGGCTGCCGGTTGAGTTCGATTGGGGCTACTTTCCAGCGGAGGTTCCCTGTTTCCCGCGGCTGCTGATTGACAAATTGATCGAACGGGCGCGATTGCCAGGTGTGTTGGGAGAGCGGCACGCATCCGGGACGGACATCATCAGGGAACTGGGTGAAGAACACGTTCGAACTGGGAAGCCTATCGTCTATACCTCAGCGGATTCGGTGTTTCAGATTGCGGCGCATGAGAAGTATTTCGGGCTGGAGCGTCTCTACGAGACGTCGAAGATCGCACATGAGTTGGTTCGTGAGCAACGTATCTGTCGCGTCATAGCGCGACCGTTCGTTGGTGAGAGATCCGCCGGCTTCAAGCGAACTGCGAACCGCAGGGACTACACCACCCGGCCGCACGCACCAACGCTTCTGAGTCTGTGGTCGGGCCGCGGGCGGCCCGTAATCAGTATCGGCAAGGTCGCGGATATCTTTGCGCAAGACGGCATCACAACGACGGTGAAGGCCGGTGGCAATGACGAGATTTTCGAGGCACTGCTGCGACAGATGGAGCAGGCGCCAGATGAGGCGATCATATTTGCCAACTTTGTCGATTTCGACACGCTGTATGGGCACCGGCGCGATGTGCCTGGGTATGCCCGTGCACTGGAGGAGCTCGACCGGCGGCTGCCGGAAGTTGAGAGTCGACTGCGGACTTCAGATCTTGCAGTGTTGACTGCGGATCATGGGTGCGATCCGACGTGGCGGGGGACTGACCATACGCGTGAGTTTATTCCAGTGCTGGCGTTTGGACCGACGGTTGCGCCGGGGTTCTTTGGGGCGCGGCGTAGCTTCGCCGATATTGGACAGAGCATCGCGGCGCATCTGGGGTTGGAGCCGCTGCCGTTTGGCGCGAGCTTCCTGAAGTCGGCCTGATCTGCGCGGAAGACTTGCCGGCGCGGCCTGACCGCGCTCACTTGGTATCAAACGTCTTCGAGAACTTGAGCCCGAACTCGCTCGCATCGTTGCTCAGCAGGTTCAGTACGTAGTCGCCCACATTGAGCTTGCCTTCAACGTAGCGCTGGTCGGTGACGTTCTTGCCATACGCGCCGACCGTCCAGCCGCCGCTCGCAGCCCTATAGGTGACATCGAAATTGAGCAGGTAGCGGCTGGCGATCTTTGCCAGCGGGTCATTGTTAGGTTGACCCTCCATGGAGCTGCGGTAGGAATAATCGACGCGCATTGCAATGCTGCCACCGCCTGTCACGGGTGTACTGTAAGACGGGCCGGCAGAGATCGTCCACTTGGGCGTCAGGGCCGGAGTGTCGTCCACCTTGAGGGAAGACCCCTCTTTCACCTGGGTATATTTCGCGTCGTCGAATCCGACGGAGGTGTTGAAGAAGAATCCGTATCCGAGTCGCGCGCGGCTCTCCCACTCGAAGCCATATGAGCGTGCCTTTCCGGCGTTCTCTGTGATGGTGCTGAAACCTGCGTTGGTGACTTCGCTGACCTGCGCTGTCAGGTCCTTGTATTCCGTATCGAAGAGGGTCAACTCTTCCTGTAGGAACGGGAACGGCTCGCCTTTCAGTCCCACCTCGTAGTTGGTGGCGATCACGGGGTTGTAAGGTTTGAAGGTATCGGCGCCGCCGTAGGGGCGTGCCGGGTAGCCACCGCTCTGGTAGCCTCGCGAGATCGTGCCGTAGGCGGTGAGCAGAGGCGCAATCTTGTAGGTTCCGGAAATATCCCAGGTCGGCTCCGACCAGGAGTGCTGGTCACCGAACGGCGGCACAAAGCCGATGTCGGCGTCAGCTTTTTTCGCATCCCAGGTGTAACGGAAGCCGGCTGACAGGCGGAATTCGGGCGTGATCTGATACCCGACGTTCTCGTAGAACGCCTTGCTGTGCGCCCCCTGGCCTTGGGCGAAATAACCCCCTGGTGATGCGGCAAACGTCACGGGGAACTGGATGTTGGCGCCGTTCTCTTCGAAGTAGAACAGGCCGGTCACGAAATCGAGCTGGCCGAACTTGCCGTTCAGCTGGGCCTCGACGGATTCCTGGTTCGCAAAGCCGTGCTCGGGGTACGTATAGAAATCGACCGCCTGACCGTCGTCATCCAGGCCGCCGGTATATTTGGAGGAGCGATAGCTGGTGATCACGCGGCCCTTGAGCTGATCCGTCAACACACCCTCTGCCGTCAGGCTGATGCCATAGGACTGGGCGGTGGTCTCTACCTGGCCCGCCTCGCCGGTGTTGTTGTTGTAGATATTGGCTGCTTCGCCGGAGTTTCTCAGGCCACCGTCATAGGCGAGGTTTCCCGGTGCCTCGATGATGAAGGTGTGGTACGGGGCCAGGCCGTCGCGGTCGTTGGAGCCGTCGGCAGCCAGGATCAGCGAGAAACGGTCCGAGGGGGTCCAGGAAGCCGCGAGGCGGCCTGCTGTATTGAAGATCTCGCCCACACCTTCTTTGGCGTTCGGGATGTTCACGAACTCGCCCAGGCCATCGCGGTGTTTGATGGAGGCCGAGGCCGATATCGCAAACGTATCGGTCAGCTTGGAGTTGAAGTAGAAATCGCCGTTGACGCGCGAGCGGGAGCCGCCCTCGACGGTGAACTTCGCGGTCTCGTCCTCACCGGGCTTCCGGGTGATGATGTTGATCGCACCACCAATGGAGTTGCGGCCGAAGAGCGTGCCCTGAGGACCGCGCAGCACTTCGAGCCGCTCGATATTGTTCAGGTCCAGATTCTGGCCGATCTGCCGGCCCAGATAGACGCCATCAATGTAAACACCGACGCCCGGATCGACCACGATCAGGTGGTCCTGCACACCGATTCCGCGGATGAACGGCATCTCGGCGGAGGTATTCCCCGCTCCGAAGCTCGTGATGTTGAGGTTGGGGACGAAGTTGCCGACATCCATCAGGTTGTCGGCGTGACGCGCCTCGAGTTCCTTGACGCTGAAGGCGCTGACGGCCACCGGTGCGTCGTAGATCGACTGCTCGACCTTTTTGGCCGTGACAGTGATTTGCTCGAATTGTTGCTCGTCGGCATCAGCGGCCAGCACCGCCGCCCCGGGCAGCAGGACACCCGCGAGCGCCATGACCGCCGCAGATCTCACGTTTGGAACAGCCGACCGCACACGCGACCCAGCCCGAGTAACTGTCGCCATGAGTAAACCCCCGCCGTCATCCGTTGCCAACATCCCAACCGGATCGAGACTTTGGTTCAGACATGCACGCGCGAGCGGAGCGGAATGAACGGGTTTTCCCGCGTACGCGGCATGTTTCGTTATGACGGTAGCCTCGCACGCTTTTTACCAACTAGTCAAATCTCGGCGCGTGAAATTTTATCGTTTGGACAGGATCTACGGACGGCGTGTTCCAATTTGTGGCGCACACAGCACCCGCGCACATCATGGGTGCATGTTGAGGTAGTATTTTCAGGCGCGAATACGCCGGAAACAGTAGAAAGAAAATTGTATGAACACGCCTGCCCCCCCGGTACCTGCAGCCGCGCAGACCGGCGCCAAGAAGAAGACCCGCATAACACTGCGCAATGAGGCGAGGATTCTGGATGCGGCCCAGGAGGTGATCGCCGAGTTCGGCTTCCACGGTGCCACGATCGATCTCATAGCGGAGCGCGCGGGGATCTCCAAGCCCAACCTGCACTATTACTTCCCTACCAAGGTGGATCTGCAGATCGCTGCGTTGAAGCGCACGCTGGATATCTGGGTGGATTCGCTGACGAAGCTGGATCCGGACGGCGATCCGGGCGAGCAACTGTCACGGTACATCGCGGAGAAGGTACAGATGGCGTACCAGAGTCCAGTGGCCTCCCGCGTATTCGCCAATGAGATCCTGCGGGGGGCGCCGCTCCTGAATGACTATCTACGCACGGAGTTGCGAGCGCTGGTGGCCTGCAAGGCGAAGATCATTCAAGGTTGGATCGATCAGGGCAAGCTCGCGCCCGTGGACCCGTCCCATCTCGTGTTCCTCATCTGGGCTGCGACGCAGCATTACGCCGACTTTGCTCCCCAGGTACGCGCGGTACTGGGCGTGAAGAGCCTGACGCCGGGCTTCTTCCAGAACGTACAGACATTCCTCAGCAATGTCGTGCTTCGCGGAGTCCTGCCGCGCGCGCAAGACTCGGGCTATCCGACCGGAGAAGCCGGCAAGACATCGTCCGGACCGAAGGCGGCCGGCAGAAGGCCGCTCAAGTCGAATCGCCGCACGACACCCCGGTCGTCTCGCAAGAGAACCTGAGTATGTGCGTCCGCGAATTCCGCTATACGCTGACGGCACGCGCCACACGGCGCACAGAACACGGTTGCGGCTGCATCCACAGGACCTGCCACCACGGCTATCCGCCTGATCTTCTTCCCTCCCGCCACGCGCATGGCGCTGATGGCGCCTGTTTCAGCACAGGTGCCCACGGGATAAGCTGCATTCTCGACATTACAGCCAACATGTATCGCGCCTGAGTCATCCTCGATTGCGGCTCCCACCAGGAAGTGGGAGTAGCGGGCGTAGGCATGCTGCCGTGCTGCCATGGCCCGATCAAACAACTCCTCCTCGGTCATGAGGGACTCCCGGCCCGCTCGACCCGCGTGAACTGTTGGCGGGACGGTGCCTTGGCGAGCGCCTCGAACATGGAATGGAACGCGGGTCGCTTCACATAACGGCCCTTGTTCCGCACCGCTCGCAGCGTGCCATCCGCATAGACGATCGCACCCTGGCTGATCGTATGAGAGGCCAGGCCGGTGACCTTCATTCCTTCGAAAATGTTGAAGTCGATGTTCTGGTGATGGGTTCGGGCGGAGATTGTCTTGGTTGCGTGCGGATCCCACACGACGATGTCCGCATCGGCGCCGGGAGTGATCGCGCCCTTTCGCGGGTAGAGGTTGAAGATGCGGGCCGCGTTGGTCGAGGTCGCGGCGACGAACTCCTCCGGTGTCAGGCGCCCCTTCCCGACACCCTCGGTCCAAATGACTGCCAAACGATCTTCGATGCCTGCCGTGCCGTTTGGGATACGAGTGAAGTCGTTGCGACCCGCCGCCTTCTGGTCACGACAGAAGCAGCAATGGTCGGTGGCGATTGTCTGCAGGTCACCTGACTGCAGGCCGCGCCACAGAGCGTCCTGGTGGGGTTTCTCACGGAAGGGCGGCGACATTACATGTGCCGCCGCAAAGGCCCAATCCTCGTTCCGATAAACTGAGTCATCGATCAGAAGGTGGCCGGCCAACACCTCGCCAAAAACGCGGCCACCGCGCCGGCGTGCGCGGGCAATGACTTCGAGTGCGTCCTGGGTCGAGACATGAACGAGGTAGACCGGAACTCCAATGACATCGGCAAACTGGATGACGCGATGCGCGGCCTCCCCCTCAACTGCGGGTGGGCGCGAGAGCGGATGGGCCTCGGGGCCGGTGATTCCCTGGGCGAGCAACTCTTTTTGCAGCTGAAATACCAACTCACCGTTTTCAGCGTGTGCTGTGACGATGGCGCCCAGCTGCAAAGCCCGCCGGAAGCTGTGATACATGACTTCGTCGGTGGCCATGATGGCGCCCTTGTAAGCCATGAAATGCTTGAAACTGTTGACGCCCTCCTGCTCCACGAGCGTCTTCATGTCGGCGTGGACGGTCTCATCCCACCAGGTCACCGCGACATGGAAGGAATAGTCACCGGCGGATTTCTCGGCCCATGAGCGCCACTGGCGGTAGGCGTCCACGAGGCGTTGACCAGGGTCCGGAATCACGAAGTCGATGATCATTGTGGTACCGCCCGCGAATCCTGCTGCGGTGCCCGTGTAGAAGTCCTCGGATGCAACGGTGCCCATGAACGGCAGTTGCATGTGGGTGTGCGGATCGATTCCGCCAGGCATGACGAGCTGTCCGCCCACGTCGAGAATCTCGCTACCAGCGGGTGCTTGCAGATCTGGCGCAACGGCCTGGATGACCCCATCCCTACACAGGACATCCGCGCGCATGCGACGATCGGCGTTGACTACAGTGCCCCCTCGGATCAGCAATGACATGGCTGCAGTCCTCCTCAGGTGTTTGGGCGCACGCGCGCCGCGTTATCGGCCGTTGCGGGACTCGGCACGCCCTGGGAGCGGGCCAGGGCGAGATAGGCCACCGCGGCAATCACAAAGCCAACGAACCAAGCATAGCGATAGAGGTCGTCAAAGACAGTGGGGACCTCAGCGAGCACCTTGGTCGCATGCAGGAAACCGGGCAGGTTGGGCAGGACCCCGAGGACCATTGCGGTGAGACCCGCCGGATTCCAGCCACCGTTGCGCCCGTAGATTCCTGCCGGGCGGAAGAAATCATCCACCCGCAGGTCGGTCCGCCGGAACAGGTAGTAGTCAGACAGTAGAATGCCGGCTATCGGGCCCAGCAACGCCGAATAACCTACGAGCCAGGTGAACAGGTAGGTGCCTGCGCTCTCCATCAGCCGCCAGGGCATCATGGCTACACCCAGGCCTGCGGTGATGTAGCCGCCCGTTTTGAATGAGATCCGCGTCGGCGCGAGGTTCGAAATGTCGAACGCGGGTGACACCACGTTCGCTGCGAGGTTGGTGCTCAGCGTCGCCAGTGCAATGGCCAACAGTGCGAATTCGATGCTGACGCCGCCCATGCGGGTAGCCAGAGCGATCGGATCCCAGATCGTCTCGCCGAAAATGCGAGGGGTTGCCGAGGTGACGACAACGGCAACCAGTGATATCAACGCCATGGGACCGGGTAGTCCGATGGCCTGGCCCAACACCTGGTCGCGCTGGCTGCGGGAGTAACGCGTGAAGTCCGTGATGTTCAGTGCCATGGTCGCCCAGAAGCCGACCATGGCCGTGAGACTCGCCACGAAGATCGGCCAGAACTGGCCCTCCTTGGGCCTACCCGGCGCGAATTGCGAGGGTCTGGTCAGCATGTCACCAAATCCACCGCCCTTGTCGTAGGCCCAGATGACGAGTGCGGCACACATGACCATGAGGAAAGGCGCGCTCAACTGCTCGAGCCAACGGATGGAGTTGGTGCCGTTGCGGATGAAATACAGGTGCAGGGCCCAGAAGAACAGGAAGCACAGGAATTGGGCCCAATCGATTCCGAGCACGGGAAGCCGGCTGCCCTGCACCGCACCGTGTGTCATCACGTTCAGCACGGCATAGATGGCGGACCCGCCCAGCCAACAGTTGATGCCGAACCAGCCACAGGCGACGAGCCCGCGCGCCAGCGCCGGGATCTTAGCGCCATGGGTCCCGAATGCCGACCGCAGCAGGACTGGAAAGGGCACGCCATGTTTGGCGCCCGCATGACCGACGAGCACCATCGGAATGAGGATGATGAGGTTACCGAGGAAGATTGTCAGGACGGCCTGCCACCATGCCATCCCCTCGCTGATCAGCCCGGAAGCCAGCAGATACGAGGGCACGCAGGCCGTCATCGCAATCCACAGGGCGGAGTAGGACTTCCAATCCCAACTGCGCTGTGCCGGGGTCGTCGGCGCCAGATCGTCGTTCCACAGGCTCGGATCGAAACCTGGCGGGATGCGGGCGTGCTCCTGCACCTTCAGGTGTTACTCCTCTTGCGTCAGGATCGTGTAGGTGGACGGGCGGCGGTCACGGAAGAACTGCCACTTGTCACGAATTTCCTGGACCAGGCCCAAGTCCATGTCATGGATGAGAAGCTCGTCGCGGTCGCGGCTCGCCTCTTTCTCGATCTGGCCACGAGGATTGACGAAGTAACTCTGGCCGTAGAACTCGCCGATGCTCCACGGCTCCTCGAAGCCCACCCTGTTGATCGCGCCGATATAACAGCCGTTGGCCGCCGCTGAGGCCGGCTGCTCGAGCTTCCACAGGTATTCGGACAGACCGGCGACGGTCGCCGACGGATTCACGATGTACTCCGCGCCATTGAGCGCCAGGGCGCGCCAGCCCTCCGGAAAGTGCCGGTCGTAGCAGATATACACGCCGAGCTTGCAATAACGGGTGTTGAAGACGGGCCAGTGGGAGTTGCCGGGCTTGAAGAAGAATTTCTCCCAGAAGCCGGCGACCTGGGGAATGTGGGTCTTGCGGTACTTGCCGAGGTAGCTGCCATCGGCATCGAAGACCGCCGCGGTGTTGTAGTACACACCGGTGATCCCGCCCAGCTCGTAGATGGGGACGACGATGACCATCTGGAATTTGCGGGCGTATTCCTGCATCAGCCTGCAGGTGGGACCGTCCGGTATCTCCTCGGCCGCCCGATACCACTTGGAGTCCTGGCTGGGACAGAAGTAGGGCTGGGTGAAGACTTCCTGGAAGCACAGAACCTGCACGCCCGCGGCGCCCGCTTGCTCGATCAGCGGGATGTGGGCATCGATCATGGCCTGGCGGATCGCCTCTGGCGACTCGGTCGTGGGCGCCTTCAACGCCATTTGAATCAGACCACCGCGCAACTTGGTCATAGCTGACAGACCCTTTGAGTTGAATTGGGCAAGGCGGCTCAGGATCGCAACGGATTTTTGGGATGCTGCGGCCAGATCATGGGCGGCAGGTCGTTGGCCACGGGGCGCATGTCGATACAGTCGCTGACCGGGCAGACCATCTGACACAGATTGCAGCCGACACACTCCTCATCGACGACGACGAAGCGCCGGCCGCCACCGGTTTTGGGCTCGATCCGGATGGCCTGGTGGGAGGTGTCCTCGCAAGCGATGTGGCAACGTCCACAGCCGATGCACTTCTCCTCGTGAATGAACGCTTTCAGGTCGAAATTCATGTTGAGGTCGTTCCAACTGGCCACGTTCGGCAGGGCACGGCCCTTGAAGTCACTGATCGAGCGATAGCGCTTCTGGTCCATGAAAGCGCCCAGGCCATCGATCATGTCCTCGACGATGCGGAACCCGTAGAGCATCGCCGCCGTGCAGACCTGAATGCCGCTGGCTCCCAGTGCAATGAATTCCGCTGCATCACGCCAGGTAGTAATGCCACCAATCGCCGAAGTCTCGAGTCCGCGAGTCTCGGGCGCGCGCATGATTTCCGCCACCATATGAAGCGCAATCGGCTTCACGGCTTCGCCGCAATAGCCTCCATGGGTTCCCCGTCCGTCCACGATGGGTGTCGGCGCCATGGCATCCAAGTCCACGGAGATGATCGAGTTGACCGTGTTGATGAGCGAGACGGCTTGAGCGCCACCGGCCTTGGCCGCCTCCGCAGGAATCAGGATGTCCATGACATTGGGGGTGAGCTTCGTGAAGACCGGCAGAGCCGTCGTCTGTCGGACCCAGGAGGTTGCTTGTTTGACGAGGTCGGGCACCTGCCCTACCGCGGAGCCCATGCCCCGTTCACACATACCGTGCGGACAACCGAGGTTGAGCTCGATGCCGTGTACCCCTGCGTTGGCCACCTTGATCGCCAGCTCCCGCCACGCCTGCTCGTCGATCGGCGCCATGATGGAGCCGATGATCACCCGGTCCGGCCATTCACGGCGAACCGCCTCGATCTCGCGCAGGTTAACTTCCAGAGGGCGGTCGGAAATCAGCTCGATGTTGTTGATTCCGAGGAGCTGTCGCGTATTCGAGCGGTGCACGCCATACCGACTCGTGACATTCACCACCGGGGGATCGACGCCGAGCGTCTTCCAGACGACACCGCCCCATCCCGCCTGGAAAGCGCGCTCCACATTGTACTTCTTGTCTGTCGGTGGCGCGGAGGCGAGCCAGAACGGGTTGATCGTCCGGATGCCGGCAATCTCGCAGCTCAAGTCAGCCTTCATGATCTCCCCCTGTTGTGGCGACGCAAGGCAGCATCCACGCAGAGGGCTGCCTGCTTGCCGTCCTCGACCGCCTGTACGGTCAAGTCCTCGCCTGACCTGATGCAATCTCCACCCGCGTACACACCGGGGAGGGTGGTCTGATAGCTCGCGTCGACTTCGACTTTGCCGCGCGACAATTGCAGTCCACTCAACACATGCTCATCGAGTGTCTGTCCGATCGCGACCAGGACCATGTCGGCCGCAAGAGTATGACTCTCCTTTGATACGACGAGCTGGCCGTCTTCGAGGCGAGTCACTACCAACCTGACGGCGCGCACGGCATCCGTTCCCACAAACGCCGTCGGGGCCGACCAGTATTGAAATACCACCCCGCTGCGGCTGGCGAACTCCTGTTCCCAGGTCGTTGCCGACATTTGCTCCTTGCCCCGGCGGTACGCGATCGTCACCGTCGTGGCGCCAAGATACTTCGCTTGAATCGCGGCGTCGATTGCAGTGTTGCCGCCCCCGATAACGACCACATGTCGCCCGACAGAAACGGCCCCTTTGTCAGGGGCGCGCCGGATGTCGTTGATAAAGGCGAGTGCATCGCGCACACCCGGGAGGCCTGTACCGGGAATATCCAGAGGCAGGGCCTTACCGAGGCCAACACCCAGGAACACCGCGTCATAACTTGCACGCAGAGCCGCGAGATCCAGGTTGGCACCCAGGCGACGACCGCTCTCCAGGGCGATGTTGCCAACGCCGAGGATGAACTCGACCTCTCTCTGGGCGAACTCGTCCACCATCTTGTAAGCGGCCAGGCCGTATTCGTTCAAGCCGCCGGGTTTTTCCGCAGCGTAAAAAACGGTAACCCGGTGTCCGAGGCACGCCGCACGATGTGCAAAGGAGAGCCCGGCAGGTCCGGCACCAACGACTGCTATTCGAAAGCCGCTGTCAGGCAACCGCGTGAAGGGGTGGTCCTCTCGCGTTGCCAGCAGGTGGTCCACGGCGTGGCGCTGCAACAGGCCAATCTTGACCGGGGCGCCTTCCGTTTCGTTTACGACACACACCGCCTCACACAGAACCTCTGTGGGACACGCGCGGGCACAGGTGCCGCCCATGATATTGGCCGACAGAATCGTCCTGGCGGATCCGTCACGATTGCCGCTTCGGATCTGATGAATGAACTTCGGGATGTCGATGCCTGTGGGGCAGGCGTTCACACACGGCGCACCGTAACAATAGAGGCATCGGGCCGCCTCGACGACGGACTGAGCGGCGCTCAGCGGCCGATGCAGATCGGCGAAGCGCTCCTGCAGCTGTGCTGCAGGCACGAGGTCGCCGGCTCTCGGTAGGTTGGTGCTGCTCATCTATACCGTCACGCCTCGACTCGACCCGCCGTCCGATTCGGTGCACGCACACCGCCGCCTGCACTGCTAGTGATCAATAACATGCGGCCGTTTATAACCCTAGCAACAATTCGATGTTTCATCATCCTGAATTTTATCAACTAGTCAATTTTCTGGGGCGGCGCCCTTGCGGCGGCGGTAGGATACAGTCGCATCTGGTACGGGGTCGTGGGCCAAGTCCGATGCTGTTTCAAGCCAGTATCTGCCGAAAACGCGATCGGGGTGGGCTCAGCGAGGCTCAGATTGGTCAGTTCGTCGCGGGACTCAGCGATGCGAGTCTGCCGGCCGA
>Ga0105239_10005192_pt1 | contig 15327 bp, 11 predicted proteins | sample KBSC44metaG_FD_92761 | JGI IMG/M metagenome (GOLD analysis project Ga0105239, IMG submission 92761) | Corn rhizosphere microbial communities from Kellogg Biological Station, Michigan, USA - KBS C4-4 metaG | ecosystem: Host-associated > Plants > Roots > Rhizosphere > Soil | place: Michigan, USA...
TCAGCTCGGCGCCCTCCGGCCCGCCGCCGACCACTTTCGGTACGTGGATCAACGTGACACCCGCCAATGCGGACCTCGTCACCGCGCTGGCGTGCGGCAATTTCGGAGCGACCACGGTCCAGGCGGATCCGGCCAACCCCGCCCATGTGTATGCCGAGTTCAATTGCCAGGGCATCTGGAAATCCACTGATTTTGGGGTCACGTGGACCGGGCCGATCAATACCGGCACCAATGGCGCCGCAGTCGGTGACTGCTCCGGCGGAATTGCGATTTCCCCCACGAGCACGGCGGCGGTGCCCGTCGTGTACGAATCCTGCTTCCGCGGCGCGGGTGCGGGCTTCTGGAAGTCTCTCGACGGCGGCGTCAACTGGACCAGGTACAATGTCGCTCCGACCCCCACCCGGCAGGATTACTTTCCTCCGGTGACTGATCCCTATGATCAGAACCATCTGTTGATGGTCGGGCACGAGCAGGACTCGCTGGTCGAGAGCGTTGACGGTGGACAGAATTGGACCGCGGTCACGCTGGCTGCCGGCATGAAGCAGAACGTCAACGGGACGGCCAACGGCGCAATCTTTTTCATCGATACGGGCACGGCCGCCACCACCCGCGGCAACTGGCTTTGGATGGGGCAGCAAAGCGGCGGAAACTTCGGCACGTGGCGTACGACCGACAGCGCTGCCCATTGGGTGCAAGTCGATAAAAACGAACACGGCGGCACTCCACAGATCTATCAGCCGGACCACAACGGGGTCGTCTTCATGGCCGGTACCTACTCGGCCCTGGGTCAAGGCGTGCTACGCAGCAGCGACTACGGACAGACCTGGACCCATGTCGGATTGGGCTCGAATGAAGCCGTGGTGTTCGGAACCTCGAAGAATGTTTATGCCATGTACGGCTTTGCCGTCGGCCCTGGCGGCTCCAACGATCCCGCGTTTGAAGTTGCCTCGCAGCCGGGCACCGGTACCTGGGTTGCACCCGGTACGCCTGCCGGTCTGACTCAGGGTTCCGCGGAGGTTGCCGTGATCAACGACGGGACCCACAACGTCGCGGTCGGAGCCATGTATAACAGCGGCTTGTGGAGATACGTCGAGCCCTGATCGAGCCGGATCGAGCCGTTGGTCGGTGTATGGAGACACAGCCGCGGCGCACAAACGCACGGAACGTGCACAGTTCACTGTCCCTCGGGCGCAGCACTGAAGCTCCAAGGATTCAGCTCACGAGTCCTCCGGTGGAATGAGAGAACTGCGTCCCGCCGCTCGCATTCCGATCTGTCATCCTTGCGCCCTGGATTGCCGTCATTTGACGAAACGGGTTTGCAGGAGAATTCGATATGTTTGATGACCGCTTCAGCCTGGTCGCGGTCCGCGCCTGTGCTGTCGGCGTGTGTGTGGCGCTGCTCGCCGGCTGTGGAGGATCTGGCGGAAGTCCCGATTCCCCACCCCCTCCGGTGGGCGGTGGCGGCAACAATGTAACAGCTCCGTCGGTACCCGCGGGTTTGACGGCCACTGCAGGCAATGCGCAGACGGTCCTCAGTTGGACAGCGAGCACGGGCGCGACCAGCTACCACGTGAAGCGTGGAACCGCCACCGGCGGTCCCTACACACAGGTTGGCGCACCCACCGCGGCGACCTATACCGACTCCGGTCTGACGAACGGCACAACCTACTTCTATGTTGTTTCGGCGGTCAACTCCGCCGGTGAGAGCGCGAACACAGCGGAAGTCAGTGCAGCTCCAACAGCTCCTCCGCCGCCTCCATCCAGCACTGCCCCGACAGCACCCACGTCTGTTGTAGCGACTGCGGGTGATGCCGTCGTGAATCTGACATGGGCAGCCAGCAGTGGTGCGACGGGCTATCACGTGAAGCGTGGAGTTGCCACTGGGGGACCATACACGCAGGTTGGGATGCCCACCTCGGCCTCCTATTCCGATACCACCGCCGCCAACGGTACGACGTACTACTACGTGGTTACGGCCGTGAACTCGGCGGGTGAGAGCTCGAATTCGATCCAGGTACATGCAACTCCAGCGGCCGCGACGTCGAATCCGCCGCCGACCACGTTCGGAGTCTGGACTGACGTGACACCCAACAACGTGAGCCTCGCGAGCCTTAGTTGCGGCAACTACGGTGTCGAAACCGTGCAGGCCGACCCGGGTAATGCCTCCAACCTGTACTTCCATGCCCATTGCCAGGGCATCTGGAAATCAACCGACTTCGGACTGACCTGGACCGGCCCCATCAACACGGGGACCAACGGAACGCGGGTCGGCGATTGCGCCGGTGGCATGACTATCTGGCCCGGCAGCACCGCGGCCACTCCCACGCTCTATCTGGCCTGCATCCGCGGCAGCGGCCTGGGTTTCTGGCGCTCCACCGATGGGGGTGTCAACTGGACGACCTATTTCGTTGCCCCCAGCGGTTCGAGCCGCCAGGACTACTATCCGCCCGTGGTGGACCCGTACGACGGTAATCACCTCGTGATGGCGGGTCACGAAATGAACTACATCGTCGAGAGCACCGACGGCGGCCAGACCTGGACCAACGTGCCCATGGACAGCGGCATGTTGCAGTCGGGAGGTACCGGCGAAATCTTCTTCATCGACACCGGCAATCCGACGACCACGCGCACGACCTGGCTGTGGTCAGCGCAGATCACCGGCGGAAACATCGGCACCTGGCGCACGGAGACCGGCGGTGCCTCGGCGACCTGGACCCACGTTGACAAGAACGAGCATGCGCACGGCGCCGGACAGTACTATCAGCCGGACTCCAACGGCGTCATGTACATGGCCGGCTACTACTCGACCGGCGGCTGGGGCGTCCAGCGCAGCACGGACTACGGCAAAACCTGGACGCACGTTGGCGCCAACGAGGAAGAGACTGTCGTCATCGGCACATCCAAGAACGTTTACGCGATGTTTGGATGGTCGATCGGCGCCGGCACGGATGACCCGTCACTGCAAGTTGCAGCCCAGCCGGGCACCGGCACCTGGACCAAACCAGGGACCCCGGCCAGTATGACCCAGGGGCCGCATGAGATCGCCGTTGTCAACGATGGCACTCACAACGTGTTGGTCAGCGCGAATGGTAACGGGGGCGTCTGGCGCTATATCGAGCCCTGAGCGCTCGCCCCCCGGGGGGCGAGGTACTATAGGCCTCGTGGCTTCGCCCTCTTTACCCCTTCGGCTCTTTCTCGTTACCAGTGCAGTGGCCGCGATGCCACTGCACTGTGTGCTGGCCTCAGTCGAGCATCCCACGTTCAACGCTGACGTCGCGCCCATTTTCGAGCGCAGCTGCGTCGGCTGCCACAACGAGCAGGGCAGCATGCCCCGACTCCCCCTGACCTCCTACGCAGGCGCCAGCACGGCCACCCGCTCGCTGGGTGAGCAGGTCGCCAATCGCAAGATGCCGCCGTGGTACGCCGATCCTGCGCAAAGCGTGGCCTTTCGAAATGATCCGAGACTGTCTGCTGCCGACCTGGCCACTGTGGCTGCGTGGATCAAGGATGGAGCGCCCAAAGGTGGGGGCAATGAGCCTGAGCGGCACCTTTCGTCGCGCGGCTGGGCGCACCCGATGGGACGACAGCCCGACATTGTTGTCGGCCTCCCTCGCGTCAAGCTTCCCGCCAACGGCGAGATGCCCTATGTCCGCCTGCTCATCAAGGTGACTCTGCCGCAGGATAAATGGATAACGGGACTTCAGGCCCTGCCCGGCAACCCGGGCGTCGTTCATCACATGGGCATCACCGAGGTCACCCTCGCAGAAGGCGTGACTCCGCAGAACATGGCCCAGCTGGACACAGTGGCCCAGAAGCTCGGCATGCCGAGCGGATCACTGACGAGCCCCCAGCCTTCCGTGACTGATCCAAACAATCCCACTGTTTACGACATGCTCTCCGTGTACACGCCGGGAACCACGTATGAATCCTTCGGCGGCCAGGCGGGCAAGCTGTTGCGCGCCGGCCCGCGGCAATACATCAACTTCAACATCCACTACACGACCACGGGTAAGCCGGAGACCGACCAATCGAGTCTCGGCCTGTGGTTCGCGCCGAATCCTCCAGAACATCAGCTCTATCGGGCCCCGATGCCGGGTGGCACCATCATCGCCAATGGCCGCGAGCTGCTGACGGATGATTCAGGCACGAAGGCCGAGGGAACTGACGTTGCGATTCCACCGATCCCACCGGATACGCAACACTACGAGCTGATCGGCATGACGGCGTTGCTCACGCCCATGACGATTTATGCGCTGCAGCCACACGCTCATCTGCGTGCGAAGAGCTTTCGCTACACGGCGATCCTGCCGGATGGTCGGGAACAGCGGCTTCTCACCGTGCCGGCGTATGACTTTCACTGGCAACTGCGCTATGAGCTCGCAGAGCCGTTGCGACTGCCTGCCGGAAGCAAACTCGTGGTAACCGGCGAATACGATAATTCCGCACACAATGCGCACCTGGTGGCTGCGGCCGCCGAGGACCCATTGAAGCGATGCGGTCCTGACAAGGTGGTGCATTTCCGCGACCAGAACCAGACCTGGGACGAGATGTTCAGCCCCCTGGTTGAATACGCGCTGGCGCGGACTGCGGCCGGGAATGGCGTACGCCTGGTGGCCGCCGCCGGTTGTCTCACCCGCTCGGCAGACGGCAGTTGGAAATTGGGGAACGTCGGAAGCTTCGGTAACGCGGCCACCCAATCCACCTCCCGCTCCGAAGTAACGACTGTAGCCGCGCAACCCGCCGGCAACCTGTCGCTTCGGCTGATCGGAGTCGAGCCGTTCAACCCGGCAGCCCATGTCAGCCAGCGAGTCGTCGCAAAGGGGGCTTTGATCAATGACAGCGTTGATGCCCGTCTCAACGTCACCTCGCTACGAGCCGCCGGCGGCGCCTGTGCAAATCCATAAGCTTCTGCTGGGCGCCCTGCTCTGCTGCGCTGTTGCCACCGCCCGCCCGGAGCAGTCGGAATTCAAGCTCGCGCCATGGCCGCACGCGCTGACAACACCCCGATTTGAGCTTCGGAGTGTGGACGATCAGCCGCGCACGCTGGCGAGCTTCGCGGGCTCCGTAGTTGTCGTCTACTTCGGATTTCTTTCGTGCCCCGATCTGTGTCCTGCGACGTTGCTGAAGTTATCGCACGCAATGAGGCAACTGGGACCGACACGTCGACCGGTGATAGTACTGTTCATCACGTTGGATCCGACACATGACAAACCAGCGGCGCTGAAGGCCTACGTTCGAGCTTTCGATCCGCGCATCGTCGCGCTCACAGGCAGCACCGCCGCCATAAACGAGGCCGCCGCTGCCTTCTTCGTGCAACACTCCCGCGTCAACGTCGGCGGTCGGGACACCATTGATCACTCAACCGGGGTGTTCCTTTTGGATGCCCAGGGCAGGCTGCAGGCAGTTGGATCAACCGAGTCGAGCATCGACGACTTCGTGCACGATTTGCGGCTCCTGGCTGCTCACTGATTCTGCGACAGCGCGGGTTTGCGAAACACAACCCGTTGATTCAGCCAGAAATTGACCAGGAAGGCGGTCCCGACACCGCCAATCTTTGCAACCACAGGCGCAATCCCCAGTTCGAGGCTCGCTACCAAAGTGACTGATACGTTGACCAGCAGGCCGCCCAGGGCCGCCAGCAGAAACAATCCGAAGCCGCGCAATGACGGCGCGCGGTGAAACACCCATCGGCCCGTCAACAGGTAATTGACTACCGCCGCCAGGAGGAAGCTGACCACGGCAGCGACGGCAATGGGGACCTGCAGGGACCTGAGGACTGCGAAACCCCCGACATCGACGACGGCTGCCGCGCCGGCCGTGAAGAAATACCGGAACAACTTCCCGTACACCGTGCTCACTCAGGCCAACCCGACCGGCACAAACAGCGGGTCGTCATACCGTTGGAAAGTCCGCCAGCCGTCTCGCGTCTTGCGAGACAAGATCAGTGAATGGGCGCGCGCCGCACGTGCGGCCTCCCCGTCACGCTCTGGACGGTCGCCAATCAAGACAGTCTGCCCCGGATTCACTCCAGCGCGCGCCATCAGCGCCTGCAGGCCTCTGGGATGTGGCTTCAACACCCTGACGCCCTCGTCACCAGCGCTGACAATGTGGTCGGCCTCGAGACCGAGCGCTGCGATTTTTTCGCGCGCCGGATAGTCCGAAAGGATCCCTATCGTTTTGCCGTGCCTGCGCAGACCTTGGAAAAGCGTCTGCAGGTGGGGAAAGCGATAGCGAGCGAGATGCCGAAGCGGCCGCTGCTCCAGCCATTCGAGCGCCGTGGCACTCACCCGGTCCTCCGTGCAACCAACTGCGGCCGCGGTTTGCGCGATGAGATGACGGTCGAAGTCCTCCTCCATCCGCTCACCGAGCTCTTCCCTCAGGTGACGATAGACACGCAGGATCCTGATGAAATCAACCTTACGGCTGCTCAGAGCCGCGAGCAGCATCTCCCGCAGCATGCACAAACGCAGTCCGCGCTGGTCATACAACGTACCATCGACATCGAACACTACCAGCCGGATGTTGCCCCAGTCCGGTGCAGAATTCGTGTTCACGCTCACTGCAACGTGATGTATCGCTGACCCAGGAAAACCGACAGCGCCGGCATGTCGACGTACGTGGCGACAATGAACGACAATGCGAGAATGACAACGAGCGCAATGAGCTTCGGCTCGCGGAACAGCTTCTCGGGGTTCTGCGCCGACGAGGCCGGCGCGGTTGACAGCAGAAGGTAATAACCGAACAGCGCGACAACGGTCGGCACCGTAATCAAGTACTCGACGCGGTACTTGATCAGGAAGATGGCGAGGAAGAAGACCGACAGCAGGCCGTACACGAAACACGAGATATTCAACGATATTTCGGTATAGCCGGCGAAGCTCGCGCGATAACGCACCAGCAGCTCCTTACCGTTGGAGGCGACGATCTCGCGGTATTCCGAGTAGCGCTTCGCAGCCATCAGAAACGCGCCGCCGAACCAATAGGCCAGAATGATGGATGACGGGGGCAGCGTCGTCGGGTCGACCATTGCCCAGCCAATCGCCAGGCGCAGCGGATTGTTCACCGACTCGGAAATGACATCCAGGTAGGCCTTGTCCTTCGTGCGCATCGGCGGAACGTTGTAGAAGATCCCTTGCAACGCGAACAGACAGGCGACCACCAACATCGTCCAGCTTGCGAGCCACGCCGCACCAAAACCGATCACGATCAAAATCACCCACTCCAACTTCACGAGGCTGCCGCGCAGGGCCCGCTCAACGGCGCGACGCTTGGATTTCGTGGGATGGTATTTATCGAATTCGCGATCCAGGTACTCGTTGATCACGTAGTTCGCTGAGGCGATGCATATCGCGCAGATCAGGCCCAAAACAGCCGCTGTAAGGGGGAAAGTGCCGGGGCCGCCGCGTAACAGGTAGGCAAGCACGATCCCGGGAACGATGAAAACGTGCTTGGTGGAATGATCGAAGCGCGCCAGAGCAAGGTAATCACTCAACGTGCCGACCGGCTTGGGTGCGGCGGCGGGCTCCAGCGTGTCTGCTGATCCGAGACTCATTGATAATCTCCAGGAGAGTCCGAGTGTTGTTGTTTTGATCGTACAATCCCGGGCGCTAGAGGCGGGCCGCACGAGGGACTCCCGGGGCCCGGGATTCGGTGACGATAGCAGCAGAACATATCCTTCCGCCACCGGCGCGCGCCACGCCTGTGACCGGTTTCGCGGCTCATTCCCAATGGGTGTCCGGGGCCGGGATTCCATTCAATGAGGCCTCGGCCGCCGACTTTGCCGTGGCCGTAAACTTCTCGAGCGTATGGTGTTTTTCCACGAGCGCCCGGGCATTGCGACCCATTTGCTGCGCCCGCACGGGGTCATTCCACAGGGACACAATGGCCGCGCGCAACGCCTGGGCATCGCCCACGGGTACGTACAAACCTGTGACACCTTCTTCGATGACATCCACCTGACCGCGGGTGCGTGAGCAGATCACGGGTTTTCCCATTGCCATCGCTTCCAGGATGACGGTCACCCCGTTGTCCGTATCGGAATGTAACAACGGAACCACGACAAATTTCGAGCGCGCATACAGCGTTCGCAGCTCGGTGAGGGGCAGACGCCCGATGGATACAGTTTCATCGGCCCGGGAGCGCAAGGCGCTGACGTCCACGCGGCGATCATTCAGGAGGCGAAACGGCCCGGGGACCCGCATGTGGTCGGCGGCAACATGACACGGTATCCCGGTGCCGCGCAGCGCATCCAACAGGGTGCCGAAATCGCGCATTTCCGCGCCCACTGAGCAGATTGTGTCCTGCTCTGCCGGCCGCGGGCTGTAGAACAGCTGGTCGACGTAGTGCCGGATCAGGTAGACGCGCTCCGCGGGGTAGCCGATCCGTTCTATCAGGGCCCGTCTCTGCACCGTGCTCCAGGTAATGACGGCGTGCAGGTTCTGTTTCAACAACGCCAGGGGCACCCGGATATTCGCCTTTTCGAACTGGTACATGAGCGCGACATGCGGCTTGCGGACGCGGGCGAACTGTTGCTCGATCAGAAGGGCCAGCGACAGCTTCTCTCCCCAACTGACGATGCCGTCGTATTCAGCGTGCCGGTGTTGAACTTCCCGAGCCAGGCGCCACCATCCCGGCAGCCGCGACGGCTTCGTGTTCAGGATCGATTCGTCCCAACTGACGGAAAATGCCTCGTCAAATACGTATGTGCGCGGAATCGTCTCGCCACTAGGATCCCGAACGTTGTTCTTGCCTGCATTGGCACCCCTCGCCACGGCAAGCGCAATTTTGTGCATTGCTTTAATTTAACATAAGGATTATCGTCGATGATGGGTAGTCTACGGCAGCCGCCGGCGGATCCAATCCGACGTACATCACAGCCTCACTTTTCGTTTTGGGTTATAACACCAACAAATAAAATGCGTCGGCGGCTCTCGAGCTGTCCTCCACGATCGCACCTGTCGGCAATATTGATCGGCGATAATGGAAGTACGCGAACACTCACTTTTCGACAGGCGAGCGTCCTCATGCCGGTGCGTCTGCTGTTTCTGAATACCCGCGATACGTGCGGCGCGGATGTCGCCGTGCACCTGATGATGATGACTCATTTCGCCGCGGACGAAGCGGAAGTTTTTGTCGTGTCCAACAGTGAGGCAACCGATGCACCGGAAATGCGCGCGAGACTTGCTGCACTCCCCAACGTGACGCATACATTCCTGCCGCTGGGCAAGCCCTCTGATGCACTCGCCAACAAGGGCAAACTGGGCCGGGCCCTCGCCTACGGACCCAGCGCGGCATCACTGTTGAAGGTGGCCGCGTACGTCCGCAAAAACCGCATCCAGGTAATCCACGCGACCGATCGGCCGCGGGATGCCAGTTACACGAGCCTGCTCGGATACGTGACCAACGCCGCCTCGGTCGTGCACATGCACGCCCCTGTCAGTGAGCTCAGCCGGCCGACCCTGTGGGGCCTGCGCCACGCCAGATCAGTCTTCGCGGTGTCTGGCTCGGTCCGCGACGACCTGATCCAACTGGGGCTCGATGGGGACAAGATCCATACCATCCACAATTCGGTGGATACCGATCACTTCGACCCGGATCGAAAGCTCCCGGACAGCCCGCCGCTGCGCGAACGGTTCGGCATTCCGCGCAATGCGCGCATCGCCGGGATCGCCGCCCGCATGAATCCGTGGAAGGGGCAGCTCGAGTTGATCGGCGCGGTGGGCCTGTTGCGCGCCCGGTTTCCGGACCTGCACATTATGATTCTAGGCAGCGACGTGCCCGCGGTGCGGGCTCAGTTCGAGCAACGGGCCCGCGAAGCGGGCATTGCCGACCGGCTGCACTTCGGAGGCTTCCAGAAGGATGTCCGCCCGTTTCTCCATGAATTCGACCTGTTTGTGCACCCCTCCTACCGTGAACCGTTCGGGTTGTCGATCTGCGAGGCCATGGCGATGAGAAAGCCCGTGGTTGCCTGTGGGACGGGGGGTGTGCCGGAGATCATTACGCACGGCGAAGACGGTTGGCTCGTAGAGGAGCGTTCGTCAGAAGCGGTTGCGACCGCAATTGAAACGTTACTGAACGACGTCGAGCTGCGCCAGCGCATGGGCGCGCGCGCCCGGCAAACCGTCCGGGAACGGTTCTCACCCCGAAGACAATGTGCTGCGGCGGCTGAAAAATATGCGAGCCTGGTGGCGGCGGCTCGACCCCACCGCCCGCCAGCTCATTCGACATAGACTGCACAAAACAAGGGACCTCACGGTGTCTACAACCGACCGGCTGACACACAGCGAAATAGAAAAATACAAACAGGCCTTCGCCACTGACGGCTGCTTCGTCATTCCCGGCGTCGTCTCGCAACAGGGGCTCGAGGACCTGCACACGGGCGTGTCGCGCGAGTTCGACCAGGCGATGCAGTCGGGTGCCTTGTTTGACGGCGGCGGCCTCATGAGCGGCCATCTCAACTGTTTCCCGGGAGCGGGCGCGCGCTTCGCCTACGACACTCTGCAGGAACGCGGCATCATCGACCTGCTGAAGGAGCTGCACCCCACTGTCCAGCGCATGCCGAACGTGGGAATGAACTTCAATCTGCCGGGCAGCCACACGCAGCACTACCACATTGATCGGCCCTTCACCCGCGAGTTCCTGATCGCCAACGTCGCCGTCGTCGACACGGACATCGCGAATGGCGCCATCGAAGTGATTCCTGGAACGCACAAGCAATTTTATCGATATACGCGCTTTGTGTTGGAACGTCGCGGCCGCGACGGTATCCGCATTCCACTGAAGCGCGGCGATGTGCTCATCCGCAGCTCGAATGTCTGGCATCGAGGCATGACCAACCTGACCAGGGTGCCGCGCCCGATGTTGGCCATGACCTGGGAAGATGGCGGCAGCAGCAGCCCGGATCCGTTCAACGCAGGCGGCGGCGCTATCCGTTTTCTCCCCAACTGGTTCAAACCGACGCGCGTGGGTCGGATGCGCGAGCGTCTGTTCGTGAAGGTTCCGTTCACCTATTCGGCACTTCGCTTTGCACGCTCGCTCGTAGATAAAACCTACTGACGGCCCGTATGAGCGACGATCGGCAGGTAGTGGTCATCGGCAGTGGCCCGGCTGGCGCTGCCGCAGCGCGCGAGCTCGTGGCGCTGGGCATCCGCGTCACCATGTTGGAGTCTGGAACCAGCCTGCCCGAGGGGCTGCTGTTGCGTCTGGGACGCAGAAACTTCTTCCGGCGCGCGCCGCAGGCGGGCGAGGAAGGCAGGCATCTGGTTTCCCGCGACCCGCGTACCGTGTGTTACGTAAAGCTCGCGCCCGGCGGACTGTCCAATTGCTGGACCGGGGCGGTGCTGCGCTTTGCTCCTGAAGATTTCACCGAAGGCGGACGCCTGCACGAACGATATGTATGGCCCGTCACCTACTCCGACCTCGCACCTCACTATGAAAAGGTGGAGCGTTACATCGGCGTGAGCGGCGACACACACGATGTGCCACAGCTTCCCGCCGGATTTGTCACCTATGAAGAACACCTGCCTGATGACTGGAAAGATGTCGCCCGGGCGGCAGGCAAGCATGGTCAGGGCCTCACGACCTACCCGCTCGCGGACGGCCCGCCCAACATGCTCGTCCGGCGCGGGACCGCTTTCAACAGCTACACGGAAGTCGTGCGCCCCCTGCTGAAGTCACCTCATTTCCAATTGAAGACCGGCGCGCATGCATTGCAGCTGCAATGGTCGCCAGCCAAGGGACGGGTTGACGCGGTCATCTATCACGACCGTGCGACGGGCGCGACTGAACGAATCGAAGCCAGCGCTGTGATCGTCGCCTGCGGTCCGTTGGGCTCGGCAAAGCTGCTCCACAACTCGACCTCGAGCGACTTTCCGCACGGCCTGGGCAACTCGAACGGCATGCTCGGATGCTACCTGCATGATCATCCTCGGGAATGGTGGAGCTTCGAGATGGAGCGCCCGCGTCAGATCCTCTCGCCTTCTGCGTATCTCACGCGCCTGCCCTATGACTCCTCGCCACCACTGTTGGCAACGTCATGGACGTTTGGAACGGCCAGCACTGCGGACCGCATCCGAAGCCGTTTTGGAGGCAAGGCCACCTCAGTCGGTGTGCAGATGATCGGGACGATGATTCCGACAGCGGAGTGCTTCGCGAAGCCGTCGGCACAGCAGAAGGATGAATTCGGATTGCCTGCGCTGGATGTTCACATTCACTACAGCGACGCCGAGGTCCAGAATGTCGTCGACGCGCGCCAGCACCTCATGAACGTTTTGGAGGAGGCCGGCTCGCGAGCCACCATCGGAGACATTGTGCCAACGCTGTTTCCTGGGACGATTGCTCACTACGGCGGGACAGCGCGGATGCATTCAAATCCTCGGTACGGCGTTACCGACGCCTGGAATCGAGTGCATGAGGCGCCGAACGTGCTCGTTTGCGATGCCTCCAGCTTTACCACGGCCGCTGAGAAGAACCCTACGCTCACCGTGATGGCGCTCGCGACACGGGCAGCCGCGCGGCTGGCCCATGATCTCGCGCGTGCCTGAGCCTCTGCGAATGAAACTCAACGAGTTCGGCAATACGGGCATGAAAGTGTCCGAAATCGGCTTCGGCGGCTCGCGGATCGGCGGTGTCTTTGCTGACAAGAACAGCAGCACGGAGGCTCTGCGGGTGCTGCGCGGCGCGCTCGATTCCGGCATCAACTTCTATGACACCGCCGACCTGTATTCACAGGGCGAGAGCGAGGCGCTCATCGGGAAGGCCTTTCGCGGCCGCCGCGACCAGATCGTCATTGCCACCAAGGGCGGCTATACCCTCCCCGCCAGGCGCAATCTCATCAAACGGGTGAAGCCTCTGGTTCGGCCCATCGTCCAGGCGCTGGGCCTGAAGCGCGCCCGGCTGCCTTCCGGATTCTCCGGGGCGTTGTCTCAGGACTTCACGCCGGCGTATCTCACGAGGGCTCTGGAGGCCAGCCTGAAGCGCTTGCAGACCGACTACGTCGATCTATACCAGCTGCACAGCCCGCGTGCGCCGTTCATCCAGACCCCGGCATTCGGCGAGGCGCTGGAGACGCTCGCAAAGCTCAAACAACAAGGGAAGATCCGCTTTTACGGAGTGGCCACCGAAGTGCCGGAAGATGCGCCCTTCTGTGTGGCGGCGCCGGGGATTGCCTCCCTGCAGGTCGGATTCGGCCTGATCGACCCCGAGGCGCTCGATCAGGGCACGATTGCGGCCGCACGCGAGCGTGGGCTCGGAATCATTGCGCGCGGCTGCTTTGCCGGCGGGCTGCTGAAGGACGGCCTCACGCAGGAGCAACTGCTCGCAGCCAGCCCCAAATGGGAACGCATCCTGGCTGCGCGCTCACTGAGCACGACGCTCGGGCGCTCCGCCCTGGATCTGGCGTTTCAATATTGCCGCGGCACACCCGGTGTCAGTGTCACCCTGCTCGGCATGCGCGTCGAAAGTCATCTACGCGAGAACCTGAAGTATGTGCAGGCTCCCGGGCTGGAGCCTGCACAATACGCATCCCTGCGTAACTTCTAACCTCCCTTACTTCAGGGGCCTTACTTCAGGGGTGTAGCCCCACTCTTGTAGTAGTTGCCTACGTTCATTCGCAGCAGACCACCGTCGTCATCCGCGTAGCTGGAAGTACGGGTATTGCCGTTGATGGCCTTCGGATTGGTGACTCCGTCACCGGCCGCATCGTACGGTTGCGTGGTGCCTCCGTTACCGGCCCCGAACAACAAGCCGATCACACCGGCCTGCGCCAGCTCGCTGATCGCCTGGTTGTTCGGATAGTTCTGCAGCCAATACTGCTCGCGATTGTCCTGGTAGTGGTAGTTGGTGTTGTTCATGGCCGACATCAGCGTGTTGCCCACCGGGATCTGCCAGATTACCAGGCGCTTCTGCGCCGCCGAGGTGAACGCCGCGGCCCAGGTGTTGAGGCGGTTGAAGTTGGGATACTTCTGGTTCGTGGTATCCCACCAGTGCGCGCCGTTGTCACCCACAACATACTGGTAATAAGCGGAATCGCGGTCGGAAACATCGGTGAAGAACAGGTCCCAGTTGCCCAGGCCGGTCATGAACGCCGCATCCTTCCTGGCGATCGATGCCACATCCAGCGATGCCGACGTGCTCAGACTCCACATCCACGTGCTCACGTGCGCCGCCAGGACGACGTTGGGAGCATATAGATCGCGCAGATGCAACAGCGCGGCGCCGAAGCCTGCCACCGTGTTTGGATAGGCGGCGACATCGGCCACGCCACTCGATGCCACCGCGGCGGAGATCGAGGCCGGGTTGCCGCTGATCGTCTCGAGATAACCAAACAGATCCGGCTCTACATGGACCACGGCGGTGCTGCCGTACTGGCGCAACTGCTTCATCAGCGTGGTGAAGTCCCTGTAGTAGTTGGCCATCGTGGTTGTGTTCTTGAGCGCGGCGCTTTCGGCTGACGCGCCTTCACCCCCGATCGTCGGCACGAGCTGATAATAGGTCAGCTCGGGAATACAACCGGCCTTGTGGGAAGCCACAGCATAGTTATATGCGAAGTTGGTTCCCCAGGTGGTAACCCAGGACTTGCCCGGAGTGACGCCTGAAGACAGATATTGATAGCACATGGCCCACGGCACGCCGGATGTGGCCACCCATGCCGGAAGTTGGTTCGGGTTGGCGGCCAATCCAACGAAGAACGTGCTCGGCAATCCGCTCGGCACCTGCCCTCCCCCGGTGCTGGGCGGTGTCCCTGACGCAGTGCTGCAACTGGCGGTTGTGCCCCCGTTGCTGCCGGCACAGCTCCACGTCCACGGGCCGGTTCCTGTCACAGTCGACGCGGTCCCCGTGGTGCACAGATTGTTCGTCGGCTTGGCCGTGAAATTCGCACCGTTGGACGAGCCGCACGCGCCGTTGACAACAGTGCTCGTTACGCTAAATGACGCTGCAGCGCTATTCCAGTAGACATCTGAGGCCCAGTTCGCGGTAAAAACGCCGACCATCAGCGTGTATTTTCCCACTGCGGTGCCGGACGGGACCTTATAGCTCCAAGAGTAGGAGCGCGTCTGTGCGCTGGCAAACGACTGACCGGTATAAAAAGTTTGCGCGAGCTTCACCCCGGATGAGTTGTAAAGCTCGAGATCCACGACCATGTTGCTGGCGGCCGCACTCGACTGAACCGACGTCGCGATGGCGACGCTCTGCCCCGGTGTCACGGTCGCCGGCAGCGCCGTCGCCGAGGTGACCTTGAAACTCGCCTGTGCGGCGACCGAAACCGACGCCAGCAGCGCTGCGGAAAGCACCAGGGAGTGCAGATGAAAGCGACTTCGCATGGGGAAA
>Ga0105239_10005194_pt1 | contig 15321 bp, 10 predicted proteins | sample KBSC44metaG_FD_92761 | JGI IMG/M metagenome (GOLD analysis project Ga0105239, IMG submission 92761) | Corn rhizosphere microbial communities from Kellogg Biological Station, Michigan, USA - KBS C4-4 metaG | ecosystem: Host-associated > Plants > Roots > Rhizosphere > Soil | place: Michigan, USA...
GTACAGCGGACCCTGGTCCGGGCCGAGTCCGCTCCAGCTCGCGTCGGCTTCGCGCCGGTACAGGCCTTCGGGCGCGATCGACGACGGTCCGCTCGAGATCGCGTAGAGCACGCCGGACGGCGACCATCCGACCTTGCTGTAGCGCGTCGGCGGCAGCGCCTCGATCGTCCAGTGCGCGCCGCCGTCGGTCGAACTCATGACGCCGCCGTTGTTGTTGCCCTGGAACGCGACCGCGATCTGCGCGGGATCGTGCGGGTTGCCTGCGATCGAGACGAGGTTGAATTCCGAGATGCCGTCCGACGACGCGACGAGCGGCGCATCGGCATCGGCCGAACGGTACACGCCGAGCGCGCTCACGCCGACGAGCAGGGCCTGCGAACCCGCGGCGGCCCAATGCACCGATTGCGCGGCGAGCGCGCCGCTGCCGCCGATGCCGAGGTCCCAGTGCGCGCCACCGTCGCGCGTGCGGTGCACGCCGGTGCCGTCGGTCGCGACCACGATCGTTTGCGCGTCTGCGGGATCGACCGCGATCGCGGTCACGATCGGCAGCGGCCACGTCGCATCGTGCAGCGGCGTCCAGGTCTGGCCGAGGTCGGTCGAGGTGTACAGGCCGAGGTACTGCGAACCGAAGTTCATGCCGCCGCCTGCGAGCAGGCGCGTACCGTCGTAATGGAGCGCGTTGACCGGCGTGCCGGGCAGGCCGGCGCTGCGGTCCTGCCAGTGGTCGCCGCCGTCGACGCTGGTCCACACTTCGCCGGTGCCGAAGTCGCCGCGGAACGCGGCGACGACCGTCGCCGACTGTTGCGGATCGATCGCGACCGCGGTGCCGTTCAACGGCGCCGCGTGCGGCGGCGTGCGATCGGACCAGCTCATGCCGCGGTCGAGCGAGCGCATGAGGTTCACGCTCTGGAAGCCTGCGGCGGCGGTCACGCCGACCCAGACCGTCGACGGCATCGACGGATCGACGGCGAGCGAGAACGTCGCGTCGTTGAGCGGGTCGATGCCGAGGTTGCGCTGCGTCCAGCTGGCGCCGGCGTCGTCGCTGGTCCAGACGCCGTCCTGGGTCGCCGCGTAGACGCGGCCGTCGCTCGACCAGGCGACGTCGTGCACGCTGGTGCCCGCGAGCGTGGGCACGAGCGCCCAGTGCGTGCCGGCGTCGGTCGAGCGGTACAGGCTGCCGCCCGGACCACCTGCGGGCGCGGTGCCGGCGAGCACGATCGACGGCGTCGTCGGCGACGCGACGACGACCGCGACGTCGCCGCCCGGCGGGCCGAGCGGGTTCCAGGTACCACCGCCCGCGGAGCTGAGGTCGTGTGCATCGGAAGTGATGCGCGGCGCATGCACGCCCTGCAGGTCGGTGCGCACGGGCGACATCGACGGCGGTATCGACGCGACGTGCGCCGGCGCTGCGACGGCAGCCGCGATGCACGCGGGCAGGGCGAAGAGGGAATGATCGAAGGCCATGGCGGGACACCGGTTCGAGGGGACCCCGACAGTGGCGGGCGCCGGCGCGGAAGGCTTGATGTTCCGATTAGATTCGCTTTCCAATCCGATGAGTGATCCATCGCCGCGACGCCGGCGTGCCGCCCGATCCGACCGTCGGCGTAACATTTGGCCAATCGCCGGGGAGCACGGTCGCCCGCCGCAGGGCCTGCGCGATGGCTCAGTTGTTGCAGGAAAGACCCCGCACGCGCGTCGATGGTGGGACGCGCGTCAATAGGACCATCAGGGGGAATCCATGAAGTCGATGCACAAGCGCAATATCCTCGCCGCCGCGATCACGTGCGCCGTGGCCGCACCTGCCGCCCAGGCGGTGGACCTGCTCTACCAGCCGTTCAATATCGGCGTGACCCAGCCGCCGGGCTGCCACATCGAGGAATTCGGCGGCGGGGCCGGAACCTATCCGTATCCGAGCGACTGGCTGCTCTTCAACGTCGACGGTCGCACGCCGGCGGGCGCGGTCGCCTACGTCAACGACGCCTGGGAAGTGCGCGAGGACTTCGGGCACGACGTGACGCAGTGCGCCGCCTTCAGCACGTCGTGGTACACGCCCGCGGGCCAGGCGGACGACTGGACCTGGTCCCCGGCCGTGGCGCTGACCGGCGGCGCGACGCTGAGCTGGCGCGCGATCGCATACGACCCCGATTATCGCGACGGCTACGAGGTCCGCGTGAAGACCGGCGCCGTGCCGACGCAGGCGAACCAGGCCACCAGCGACGTCGTGTTCTCGACGCCGGCCGAGGAGACGGCCTGGACGGACCATTCGCTGAGCCTGGCGAGCTACGCCGGCCAGACGGTGTACATCGGCTTCCGCAACAACAGCACCGACAAGTTCCTGCTGCTCATCGACGACATCCACGTGATCGACGACACGCCCGATCTCGTCGCTACCGCGTCGCCGACATTCACGACCGACTACGCGCGCGCGCCTTCCGGCTACGACGTGACGCCGCTGCTCGGCGTAACGGCGATGAACGGCGGCGGCGCGACGCTCACCAACGTGTCGGGCACGGCCACGCCGACGCTCGACGGCAGCGCGGCGGGCATCCCGGTGCCGGCGAGCGCGCCGATCGCGAGCCTGGCGATCGGTGCGAGCGAGCCGCTGACGTTCGGTACGGCGGCGGCCTATTCGGGCGACGGCGCGTGGACGACGGAGTACGCGCTCACATCCGACCAGTCGGGCAGCGAAACCAACACCGCCAACAACATCGTCGACGTGCCCGGCACGACGATCGGTGGCAACGAACTCGCGCGCTGGGAAGGCGCCGTTTCGGGATCGCTCGGCATCGGCGCCGGCGATGGTGGCGAGCTCGGCGTCGCGTTCACGCTCGAGCACGACCTGCTCGTCGGCGGTGCCCACTTCACGATGCTGTCGCTGCCGCCGGACGACGGCGGCATGCCGCCGACGCCGACGCCGTGCCCCGGCTTCGACTACACGCTCAACCTGCGTGCGTTCGATACGGTCAACAACGTGCCCGGCGACGTCATCGACACGACGGTGCCTGTGGCGTGCACCTACGAGGGAGGTTCGTACGACGTCGCTTTCGCAGCGGGTCGCCACCTCCTCGCGGCGGGCACCTACGTGCTCACCGCGATCGAGCCGGTCGCGGGACAGACCTTGCCGCTTGCGTTGCATGTCGACCGCTATGTGCCGGCCTCGACCTGGGTCGTCTGGCCGTCGAGTCCGTTCGGGGGCTGGGCCCACTTCGAGGATTTCGGCGTGGCTTTCGCCCGCACGCCGGAGCTTTCGCTGCTGAGCGCCGAGGCGTCGATCTTCGAGGACGGCTTCGACGGCGTGCCGGTGGCGATGACGATGCAGACGGTGCACAAGGCGGCGCCGGTCGCGCAGCCCTCGCGGCCGACGCGCAGCGTCGCGCCCACGCGCCTTACGCAGGCGAAGCGCTAGTCCGGTCCGCGCATCGCATGCGCGAGGACCGTTATCGGCAGCGCGTCGCCGAACACGCGATGCACGGTCGATTCGGTGCCGCGCTCGCCACGCTCGACGCATGGCGGGCGCGGATGCCGGGGAGCCTGGAGCCGGAACTGCTGCACGCGCGCATCGACCTCGCGCGCGGACGCGTGCGCGCGTCCGGCGCGCGAGCCGTCGCTGCCATTCGTGCGCACGATTGCCCGCCCGAACTCGCCGTCGACGTCGTCCAATGCCTGCGCGTGCTCGTCGAGCACGATGCGCTCGTCGAATGGGCGAGCGCCTACCCGCATCGCGCTGCCGTCGCGGCTGCCGACCTCGCGCGCGTCGCCGCCGCGCTCGCGAGCATCGGCGCGCACGCACTCGCGCGAGACTGGGTCGAGGCGGCTGTCGCGCGTGCGCCGGACGACGCGACCTGCCTCGTCAACCGCGCGCTGCTGCGCAGCTACGCGGGTGATTTCAGCGGCGCGGGCGCGGACCTCGAGCGCGTGATCGCCTCGCCCGCGGACCCTGCGATCGCGCACTGGCTGCTCGCGCGCCTGTCGCGCCAGCGACCCGACGCGAACCACGTCGAGCGACTGCGCGCGCGCATCGAGGGCGCCGCCGCCGCCGATCGCGAGTACCTGCAGTTCGCGTTGTTCAAGGTACTCGACGACATCGGCGACCTCGACGGCGCCTGGGCCGCGCTCGACGCGGGGTGTCGGCTCGTGCGCGCGCGCGCGCCGTACGACCGCGCCGCGCACGAGCGGCTGTTCGCGGCGATCGAGCGCACGTTCCCGCTCGACGGACCGCCTGCCGCGGTGCGCGCCGATGCGCCGCAGCCCATCTTCATCGTCGGCATGCATCGCTGCGGCAGCACGCTGCTCGAAAGCATGCTCGCCGCACACGACGCCGTGTACGGCTACGGCGAGTCGCAGCGCCTCAGCGGTGCGCTGCGCCATGCCGCGGACCACGCGTGCACCACATTGCTCGACGAGGCGCTCGTCGAGGCGGCGCCGCGGCTCGACCCCGCGCTCGTGCGCGACCGCTTCCTCGACGCGGGGCGGCAGCTCGTCGGCGACGCGCGCTTCGTGACCGAGAAGATGCCAGGCACGTTCCAGCTCGTCGGCTTCATCCGGCAGGCACTGCCCGCGGCGAAGGTCGTCCATGTGCGGCGTGAGCCGACGGACCTGTGTTTCGCCAACCTGCGCGAGCTGTTCGCCGACAGCGTCGCGCACGCGTACGCGCAGGACGACCTCGCCCACTACCATGGCCTCTATGCCGGCCTGATGGCGCATTGGCACCGCGTCCACCCGGGCTTCGTGCTCGACGTCGACTACGAGGACCTCGTGCGCGATCCGCTCGGCACGTCGCGGCGCGTGTTCGCATTCTGCGGACTCGACTGGCACCCGCGCGTGGTCGAGCCGGAGGCCTGGGCGGGCCGCTCGATCAACACCTTGAGCTCGGTGCAGGCGCGCCAGCCGGTATACGCGTCGAGCATCGGCCGCTGGGAACGCTACGCGGACCGGCTGCAGCCGCTGCACGACGCGCTGTCGCGCACGCGCGAGGGCTGAGGTCCCGACACTTCGCAGCGCGCGGGTTTGCGTTTATCGTCGGCGCTTTCGCGAGCGAGGAGTCGTCGATGAGGTCGTCCGTCACGCTGTCACGCGCATTCTTGCTCATGGCCGCGTTCGCCGCCGCGGCGCCGGTCCTCGCGGCGACGCCGCCGCTCGCGCCCGACATCCCCAGGAAGTTCGACGTGCCGGTCGGCGACGCCGACTACGTCAAGCGCGAGGAGATGATCCCGATGCGCGACGGCGTGCGCCTGCACACGGTGATCGTGATCCCGAAGGGCGTCCAGCACGCGCCGATCATCCTCACGCGAACGCCGTACAACGCGAGCAAGCGCGCCGAGCGCAACGTGAGCCCGCGCATGCCCGCGACCCTGCCGCTCGGCGACGAGGTGTTCGCCAGCGACGGCTACATCCGCGTATTCCAGGACGTGCGCGGCAAGTACAAGTCGGAAGGCGACTACGTGATGACGCGGCCGCTGCGCGGCCCGCTCAACGACAGCAAGGTCGACCATTCCACCGACGCGTACGACACGATCGACTGGCTCGTGAAGCACGTGAAGGAGAGCAACGGCAAGGTCGGCATGATCGGTTCGTCGTACGAGGGCTTCACCGTGCTGATGGCGCTCGTGAACCCGCATCCCGCGCTCAAGGCCGCGGTGCCGATGAGCCCGATGGTCGACGGCTGGAAGGGCGACGACTGGTTCCACAATGGCGCGTTCCGCCAGACCAACTTCGACTACATCTACGGCCAGACCGCGGCGAAGGACGACAGCCTGCACGTGCCGCGCGGCGCGTTCGACGACTACGCGAATTTCCTCAAGTACGGTTCCGCCGGCGACTACGCGAAGCACTTCGGCTTCACCCAGCTCGGCTTCTGGAACAAGATCGTCGAGCATCCGGCCTACGACGCGTACTGGCAGGGCCAGGCGCTCGACCCGGTCATCGCCGCGCAACCGCTCGGCGTGCCACGCATGATCGTCGCCAGCCTGTGGGACCAGGAGGACATGTACGGTGCGATCGCGACGTACGAAGCGACCGAGCCGAAGGACACGGCGAACGATCGCAACTTCCTCGTGCTCGGCCCGTGGCGGCACAGCGGCGTCAACTACGACGGCAGCATGCTCGGCGCCCTGAAGTTCGACGGCGACACCGCGCTGCAATTCCGCCGCGACGTCATGAAACCGTTCCTCGACGCCTATCTCAAGGACGGCGCACCGAAGGCGGACACGCCGCCGGTGTTCGTCTACGAGACCGGCACGAACCGCTGGCGACGCGAGACGCGCTGGCCGCTCGCCTGCGCGCAGGGTTGCGCGTCGACGTCGAAGCCGATCTACCTGCACGCGGGTGGCACGCTCGATTTCGCACGCGCCGACGGCAGCGCGTTCGACGAGTACGTGTCCGACCCGGCCAAGCCGGTGCCGTACCAGCCGCGTCCCGTGCACTTCGAGGACGGCGATGCGTGGCGCCGCTGGCTCGTCGTCGACCAGCGCTTCGTCGACGACCGCACCGACGTGCTCAGCTATGCCAGCGCGCCGCTCACGGCTCCGCTGAAGATCGCCGGTGCGCCGCTCGTGAACCTGTTCGCCTCGACCAGCGGCAGCGACAGCGACTGGGTCGTCAAGCTCGTCGACGTCTATCCCGACGAAGTGCCGGCGCAGCCCGAACTCGGCGGCTACCAGCTCGGCGTCGCGATGGACATCTTCCGCGGCCGCTACCGCGAAAGCCTCGAGCATCCGTCGGCGATCCCGGCCGACACGGTGCAGGCTTACCGCTTCGAGCTGCCGAACGCGGACCACGTGTTCCTGCCCGGCCACCGCATCATGGTGCAGGTGCAGTCGAGCTGGTTCCCGCTGTACGACCGCAACCCGCAGACCTGGGTCGACAACATCTTCCTGGCCAAGCCGGGCGACTACCGCAAGGCCACGCAGCGCGTGTACGTCGCGGGCGAGCAGGCGAGCTTCATCGACCTGCCGGTCGTGCCGACGCCTTAGGGAATTCCACACTCCGCAGGAGAAGAGACATGCTGACGATACTCGCGTTGACCTTGGCCACCGCGCTCGCCTCGCCGGTGGGTGCCGATTCGCCGGCTGCCGCCGCGACCGCTCCGGCGCGGTTCGAAGTCGCCGAGCGCCTCCGGATGAATCTCGGTGGAGATAGCGGCCAGTACACGAACTGGGCGCGCGACGACCTCGCGCGCTTCGACGGCTTCTCGACGACGGTGCGTATCGACGACATCCACGGCAAGCCCGGGGACAAGTGGGCAGCCAGCGCGCGCATCAATCTGCTCGGCGCCGGCGAAGGCGAATCGCGAGCACGCGTTTCCATGGTCTTCATGGTCGACCGCAAGACCCGCCAGCTGTCAGCGGCGTGGTCCGCCGGCAAGGACCTGCCGTGGAAAGCGTTCGACGTCGCACTGTCGATGCAGAAACCCATCGAGGTCAAGGTCGTGCCCGACGCGCCGGGCAAGTTGCATGTTGAGATCGGCGAAAGCATCTTCACGGTCGACGACGACGTCGATATCAAGGCGATCGAGGTGTCGGGGTCCGGATTGGACGTGAGTTTCGTGCCGTTCCTCCTGCTCAGGCGAGTCGACGCGCAATGACGCGCGCGCATTCCGCGCGCGATGTCCACTATTCCTGAGAGAACCCTCGTGGACGCCTTCAGCTACCTGTCCGTCCTGCTGTCGATCATCCTCGGCCTCGCGATCACGCAGGTGCTGAAGGGGTTCCGCGGCCTCATGCAGTCGCGCTCGCGGCTGCGCATGTATTGGCCGACCGTGGTCTGGTCGATCCTCGTGCTCGTGATCGCGGTGCAGTCGTGGTGGGCGATGTTCGACCTGCGCGACCACCACGACTGGACCTTCCTGGAGTTCTCGATCGTGCTCACGCAGACGATCGTCGTCTACCTGCTCGCCGCGCTCGTGCTGCCGGATTTCTTCGGCGACGCGGGGTTCGACCTGCGCGCGCACTACTACGACCACCATCGCTGGTTCTTCGCGTTGCTCGTCGCGCTGATCGGCGTGAGCATCGTGAAGAGCCGCGTCGTGTACGGCGAGTGGCCGCGCCCGCTCAACTTCGCCTACCACCTCGCGTTCGCGACGACCGGCCTCGTCTGCGCGTGCACGCGCAACGCGCGTTTCCATGAAGTCATGACGGTGGTCGCCGTACTCAGCATCGGCAGCTACATCGCGCTGCTGTTCACGTACCTGACCTGAAGCGGCCGCGCGCGCCGCCGCCGCGACGTCGCGTACGGCCGCGGCCGGTTGACCATCGCGACGAGCGCGTAGCTGACGATCAGCAACAGGAACCACGAGCCGAGCTTGCCCAGGCGCACGAGCGTCCAGCCGTGCGCCTGGTGCGGATAGGTCCAGGTGTGGGTCAGCGTGCCGAGGTTCTCGGCGATCCAGATGAACGAGGCGACGAGCAGGAAGCCGAGCAGCAGCGGCATGCGCCGGTGCACGCGCCAGATGCGGTAGTGCACCTCGGTGCGCGCGAACAGCAGCGCGGTGGCCGCGAACAGCACGATGCGCAGGTCGATCCAGCGATGGTGCGTGTAGAAGTTCGCGTAGATCGCGAAGGCGAGCAGCGCGACCGCCCACGGTTTGGGGTGGCGCGTGAAGCGGAAGTCGAACAGGCGCCAGCAGCGCGCGATGTAGCTGCCGATCGCCGCGTACATGAAGCCGGAGAACAGCGGCACGCCACCGATGCGGAAGATCGCGGCCTCGGGATAGCTCCACGAACCGACGCCGGTCTTGAACACTTCCATCGCGGTGCCGATCACGTGGTAGACGAGGATCACCTTCGCTTCGTCCGGCGTCTCCATGCGCGTCGCGAGCAGCAGCGCCTGCAGCGCGAGCGCGGCGACGAACAGCGCGTCGTAGCGCGCGAGCGGCGCGCCCGCCGGATACCACAGATGGCTCGAGACGATCAGCGCGACCATCGCACCACCGAACAGGCAGGCCCAGGCCTGCTTGCAGCCGAAACGCGCGAATTCGTAGGCGAACGTGCGCGCGCGCGTGCGCGCGAAGCGCTCGGCGAAACGTGCCTCGGCGGCGGCGAAATGCGCTATGAGCGGCCAGGCGCGATCGGCCGGCGTCGTGCGCGGGGCGACGACCTCCGGCCGTGCGGTGTCGTCGGTGCGTGGCGTGTGCATATGCGACCTCCCTCGATCGCGAGAGTGGTCGCGCCGCGTGTCGCCGGCGGGGCGCGGATGTGGCGCGGCGATGGCGTCGGTGCATGTGGCATCGGCCACGGACCTCGCGGCGGACGCGGACGGCATCGGCGTCGAGGCGCCGCCGGCGCTTACCGCCGCGGCCGCGACGGAGTAGGCTGGAGGCGGGGTGACGGAGAGCCGGCATGGCGACGCAGTCGACCAAACTCGCGGTGCTCATCGATGCGGACAACGCGCAGCCCGCGGTGGTCGAGGGCCTGCTCGCCGAGATCGCCAAGTACGGTACCGCGACGGTCAAGCGCATCTACGGCGACTGGACCGGGCCGCAGCTCAAGGGCTGGAAGGAAGCGCTGTTGACCCACGCGATCCAGCCGATCCAGCAGTTCCGCTACACCACCGGCAAGAACGCGACCGATTCCGCGCTGATCATCGACGCGATGGACCTGTTGTATTCGGGCCGCCTCGGCGGCTTCTGCATCGTTTCGAGCGACAGCGACTTCACCCGCCTCGCCGCGCGCGTGCGCGAGGCGGGCCTCGTCGTCTACGGCTTCGGCGAAAAGAAGACGCCGGCGCCGTTCGTGTCCGCCTGCGACAAGTTCATCTACACCGAGATCCTCGTCGCCAAGGACGACGAAGCAGCGGCGCCGCCGCCGCGCAGCGGTGCGCAGCTCAAGCAGGACACGCGCCTGGTCAACCTGCTGCGCAACGCGGTCGAGGCTGCGTCGGACGATTCGGGCTGGGCGTTCCTCGGCGCGATCGGCAACGTCATCGCCAAGCAGGCACCCGAATTCGACGCGCGCAACTACGGCTACCAGAAGCTCAGCGAGCTCGTCGCCGCGAGCGGCCTGTTCGAGGTCGAGAAGCGCAAGACCGGCGACGGCTCGACGACGTCCATCTACGTGCGCCAGGCCGGCAAGCGCGCGCGACGCGGTGCGTGAGGCACGGTCGCGCGGGATGCGGTCGCGCACAGGGCGCGCCCTGCCGGACGCGTTGGTGCTGCATTTCCGTGCGTTCCGTCGCGCCGCGCGTCCGCGCCGGCTGCGATGATGCGATGTCGGTATCCCGGAGCCGTGTCGTGCGCATCGCTGCCCTCGCCATCCTGCTCTGCACCGCGCCATTCGCCGTGGCGAACGAGTTCTACGTCGACCCCGACCACGGCAGCGACGCCGGCGACGGCAGCGCGGCGCAGCCGTGGCGTTCGTTGCAGGCGGTGTTCGACGACGGCCTCGTCGAGACGCGCGACTGGCCTTCGTATCCGTACGTGCCGGGCATGACGCTCGTGACGGTCAACGCGGGCGCGCCCGTGCGCGCGGGCGACACGATCTGGCTGCGCAGCGGCTACCACGGCGACCTCGTCGTCGCCGACGCGTACAACAGCGCACCGATCACGATCGCCGCGCAACCGGGGCAGGGCCCGCGCATCCGCAGCGTGCTCGTGCGTTCGGCGCAGAACTGGATCCTGCGCGACCTCGTCGTGAGCCCGTCGTTCGCGCCGACCAACGAACCGCTGACGATGCTCAGCGTCGAGAACCACGGCTGGACCGGCCCGAGCTGGGACGTCGACGTCGACCACTGCACCCTCTACAGCGTCGCGGACGCGTCCGCGTGGGGCGCGAACGAGTGGATCGACCTCGCCTCCGACGGCATCTACGTCGGGGGCGACCGCGTCGACGTGCACGACTGCAGCGTGCGCAACGTGCGCTTCGGCATCGGCGTGGACGGCGTCGACGCGCGCATCCGCCGCAACGTCGTCGATGGGTTCTCCGCCGACGGCCTGCGCGGGCTCGGCGACGGCGACGTGTTCGAGTACAACACGATCAAGAACGACTACATCGGCGACGAACTCGACGCCAACCACGACGACGGCTTCCAGAGCTGGTCGATCGGCAGCGACGGCCAGGTCGGCACCGGCGAGGTGCGCGACGTGGTCCTGCGCGGCAACCTGTTCATCAACGCCGAGGACCCCGGCAATCCGTTGCGCGGCACCTTGCAGGGCATCGGCTGCTTCGACGGCCTGTTCGTGAACTGGGTGGTCGAGAACAACGTCGTGATCACCGACCACTGGCACGGCATCAGCTTCTACGGCATGCGCGACTCGCGCATCGTCAACAACACGGTCATCGACCTCGCCGACGGGCAGCCCGGGCCGCCGTGGATCGGCGTGTTCGCGCACAAGGACGGCCGGCCGAGCCAGCGCGTGGTCGTGCGCAACAACCTCGCGACCGACTACACGCTCGCCGGCGAGCAGATCACCGACGACCACAACCTCGTCATCGCGGATGCGGCGGCGCTGTTCGTCGCGCCGCCGTTCGACCTGCACCTGCGTGCCGGCGCGGCGGCGATCGACGCCGGCAGCAGCGTGCTCGCGCCGGGCCGCGACATCGAGGGGCGACCGCGACCGCAAGGCGCAGGCGTCGATCTCGGTGCGTACGAACGCCCCGTCGATGCGATCTTCCGCGACGGGTTCGATCAAGCGTGAGGGCAGGGCGGCGGGAGGCCGCCCGGGTCATTCGTTCGCGGCGAAGCGCAGGTCGCCGAGGTCGGCGTCGTCCTGCACGCGCTCGCGGCGCAGGCGCTCGATCTTCTCGCTCGTCGACGGCTGCAGTGGCAGCAGCGCGCGCAGGCGGTCGAACAGGCCGGACTTGCGCGGGCCGTGGGCGCCGGCGGTGCGCGGTGCCGCGTGCGCGGCCTGCGCCGGCAGCGGCAGGATGTAGTCGTCGCCGGTGCGCAGCGCCCATTCCTCGACTTCGCGCTGGGCCGAACCGAGCGAATCGTGCAGCTCGAGTTCGCGCGCGGGCATCGGGCGTTCCCACCAGGTCAGCGCGTACTTGCCCGACCACGGACCGGAGATCCCGGCGACCGCCTTGCTGCCGATGTAGGCGACCGTGACGAGGCCGTCGTAACGCGTGCGCCACTGCAGGGCGCGGCCGGAGGCCGGCGCGACCATCGCAGGAGGGTTGCGGTCGCCGCAGAGCGTTTCGAAGGAATCCATCGTGGCCAGCATGTCGAGCCGTTTGGTCGTCGTGTGTCGCTGAATCTCAAGCAAGGGGCATGCCACGGCCGGAGGGGCCGCCACAAGGCCGTTCGGCCGGGCGCAGGCGGGTGGAACTGCCATTCCTTGGCACTTTCGGCCGATGTGTCGCCCGTCACACTTGCTAGAGTCGGCCCATGCGCCCGCGCACGTCCGCGGGTGGCGACCGAGGAGTTGCCATGACACCGACCGCCCTCGCCCCGGCGGGCTTCGCGATGCTGCTGGCCTTCATGCTCTACCGGCGTTTCCGCCGCCTGTTCGGCCGCCAGCCGGTGCAGCCGGCGCGGATGAAGGTGCGCATCGCGATCCTCGGCGTGGTCGGGGCGATGCTCATGCTGCGCGGCTCGCACGATCCGTCGATGGCGCTCGCGCTCACGCTCGGCTTCGCCGGCGGCGCGGCGCTCGCCGTGCTCGGCTTGCGCCTGACCACGTTCGAGACGACGCCGCAGGGGCGCAGCTACACGCCGCACGGCGGCATCGGGCTGGTCCTGTCCGCGCTGCTGCTCGGCCGGCTCGTGTATCGATGGTTCGTGCTCGCGCCCGCGTTCGACGGCGCGCGCGCGGCCGGCGCCGATCCGTTCTCGGCGTTCCAGCGCAGCCCGCTCACGTTCGCGCTGTTCGGCCTGCTCATCGCCTACTACGTCGCCTACTACGCCGGTATCCTGCTGCACGAGTCGCGCGGCGCGACGGCCGGCGCGCGCGACGAGGCCGTGCCGCCGCCGCGCGAACCCGGCGCGTAGCAAGCGAGGAGCGCGGCCGGCGCCTCGCCCTTCGGGCGCTGTCGCCCGCAATCCTGCGCGGCGCAGCCCGCGTGCCGATCGCGCAATCGGCGCAGGCGCGAATATGTGACGCATGCACGGTCATTTGCGCGGCCGGCGAGGCGCGTGCTATCGTCCGTTGAATAGACGTCTATACGTCCGTTGCTCGTGCGCGACGTCGCATCGCGCGTCCCGTACCGCCTCGCCGGCCGATGCCCCGGATCGCTCCGGCCCGTCCGTCGCCCACCCTGGGGATACCGAAACATGAAGCACACCGCATTCCGCCGCACCGCGCTGGCCGCCGCCTTGCTGCCGCTGCTCGCGTTCGCCCAGGACGACACCCAGGTGCCCGCGCAAACGAACCAGCTCGAGCAGATCACCGTCACCGGCTCGCGCATCCCGCGCGCGCAGGTCGAGGGGCCGGCGCCGGTCATCACGATCAAGGGCTCGGACATCGACGCCGGCGGCTTCCGCAGCGTGTTCGACGTGCTGACCCAGGTCACGCAGAACACCGGCAGCGTGCAGGGCGAGGACTTCGGCAGCACGTTCACGCCGGCGGCCAACGTGCTCAACCTGCGCGGCCTCGGGCCGAACCACACGCTCGTGCTCGTCAACGGCCACCGCGTCGCCGATTATCCGATCGCCTACGACGGCTCGGTCAACGCGGTCGACCTCGCCAACATCCCGAGCGTGATGATCGACCGCATCGAGATCCTCAGCGGCAGCGCGTCCGCGGTGTACGGTTCGGACGCGATCGCCGGCGTCGTCAACATCGTGCTCAAGCAGCAGCACGAAGGGCTCGACGTCAGCGTCAGGGTCGGCGGCACGCAGCAGGGTGGCGGCGACAACCAGCGCGTGCAGCTCATCGGCGGCGGCAGCTGGGGCGACCTGTCCGGCGTGTTCGGCCTCGAACTGACCCAGCGCGAGCCGATCTTCTACGGCGACCGCCGCCTCACCGACAGCTACACGCGCTACGCCACGCCGGACGACGTGCCGGCGCCGATCCTCGCGATCCGCGATCCGGTGTCGCGCGACTACTACGACCTGCCCGGCGCCGGCTGCGACGCGCTCGGCCAGCTCATGGACGGCAGCCTCACGAGCTTCCAGAACCCGCGCTACGACGGCAGCTACTGCAGCAGCGACCACTACTACAGCAACCGCACGATCCAGACGCGCAAGAAGCTCGCCAACGGCTACGCGAGCCTCCACTACGCGCTCAACGACACGACCGAGCTGTTCGCCGACGCGCTGTACGGCTTCTCGAAGATCGCGACGACCGTGCGTGCGCCCGCGTGGTCGTCGCCGGCGGCGTTCTGGAACGACGCGACCGGCCGCCTCGAGACCTGGACGCGCGTGCTCACGCCGGAGGAGATCGGCGGGCGCGAACGCAGCGCGCGCACGTTCCTGCAGCACGCGACCGATTTCACGTTCGGCGCGCGCGGCACGTTCGGCGCGTCCGACTGGCACTACGAAGCCTCGGCGAACCGTTCCGACTACGTCAGCGACCAGGGCGTCTCGCGTTTCCTCGCCAACGTCGACGACTTCTTCCTCGGTCCGCAGACCGGCACGCACGAGTTCGAGGGCGACGAGTACCCGTCCTACAACGCGGACCCGGCGCAGTTCCTGCGGGCGGTCACGCCGGAGCAGTTCCGCAGCTTCAGCACCTACACGCGCGAGCGCGACAAGGCGTGGACCGAGAACGTCAGCTTCTCGGTCAACGGCGACCTGCTGCAGCTGCCCGCGGGACCGCTCGGCTTCGCCAGCGTCGTCGAGGTCGGCCGCCAGGGCTATCGCAACACGCCCGACCCCCGCATCGACGCGGGCGCGATCTGGCACGTGACCGGCGCCGAGACCGACTTCGGCACGCGCGATCGTTACGCGGCGGGTTTCGAGCTCAACGTGCCGATCTTCTCGCAGCTCAACGCGACCCTCGCGGGCCGGCACGACGCCTACAGCTACGCCGACAAGGACATCTCGAAGAACACCTACAACCTCGGTCTCGAGTACCGGCCGTTCGAGAGCTTGCTGCTGCGCAGTACCTACGCGACCTCGTTCCGCGCGCCGGACATGAACTACCTGTTCGCGCGCAACACGACCGGCTACATCCCGAGCGTGACCGACGACTACCAATGCCGCCTGTCGGGCCAGCCGTACGACAGCTGCGACATCTTCTACAACATGAACTTCGCCCAGTCCGGCAGCACCGAGCTGCTGCCCGAGCGCGGCAAGTCCTTCACCTACGGACTGGTGTGGTCGCCGGGCGGCGGCTTCGACGTCTCGCTCGACTACTACCGCATCCGCATCCGCGACGAGGTGACCAACCTCGACGAGAACCAGATCCTCGCGACCGAGGCCGACTGCCTGCTCGGCGAGGCGCAGGAC
>Ga0105239_10005196_pt1 | contig 15320 bp, 4 predicted proteins | sample KBSC44metaG_FD_92761 | JGI IMG/M metagenome (GOLD analysis project Ga0105239, IMG submission 92761) | Corn rhizosphere microbial communities from Kellogg Biological Station, Michigan, USA - KBS C4-4 metaG | ecosystem: Host-associated > Plants > Roots > Rhizosphere > Soil | place: Michigan, USA...
CCTGGAGCACCTGTTCCTGGAACAGGCGCGCAGCAACGCCACGCGGCCGGCGGTGATCACTCCGGAGCGGGTCGTCAGCTATGGCGAGCTCCAGAGGCTTTCGGGCCGGATTGCCGCGCGTCTGCGCAGCACGGGCGATGCGCTCGATGCTCCGATCGCGGTCGTTATGGAGCGGGGTTGGGAACAGGTCGCCGCTGTGTTAGGAATATTGCGGGCGGGGGCGGCTTATCTGCCCGTGGATCCCGCGCTCGCGCAGGAGCGCTTCCACTATCTTCTCACCTCCTGTGGCGCGCGGATTGCTTTGACACAACCCTGGATCGAGGGCGCTGTGGATTGGCCCGCATCGCTACGGCGCATGATTGTCGGGGCGGAGGAAGCCGGTGACGAGCAGTTGGTCGAGGAGGCGCCGAACGCCACGGGGAGCGAGCTCGCGTACGTGATTTTCACTTCGGGCTCGACCGGCGTCCCGAAAGGCGTGATGATTGATCATGCCTCCGTCGTGAATACCATCCTGGCGATCAATCGCATGCTCGGGGTCTGCAGCCTCGATCGTGTATTCAACATCGCTTCCCTCAGCTTCGACCTGTCGGTGTATGACATCTTCGGTCTGCTGGCGGCAGGAGGAGCGATCGTCATGCCGCGCGCCTCATCTCATCCCGAGCCGGAGCATTGGGCCGACATGATCTCCCGGCAGGCCGTCACGCTCTGGAACTCGGTGCCCGCGCATCTGGAGCTGTTGCTCGAGAGCGGTGCACTCCCGCCGGCAGGAGCGACGGCGTTGCGTGCGATCATGCTCAGTGGCGACTGGATCCCGCTGTCGATGCCTGCCCGGGCGCGCACGGCGCTGGGTCGTGCTACCCGGGTGCTGGCGATGGGCGGGGCTACGGAGGCGGCCATATGGTCGATCTACAAGTGGGTAGAGGAGGTCGGGACTGACTGGCGCAGCATCCCCTACGGCCGCGCCTTGCCAGGCCAACAGGTGTACGTGCTGAACCCCGCCATGGAGCAATGTCCCGTCTGGGCGACCGGAGAGATCTACATCGGTGGCGCAGGTCTGGCGTTGGGCTATTGGCGGGACGCCGATCTGACCGCGCGCCGCTTCCCTCGCCACCCTGCTACGGGCGAGCGTCTCTATCGGACCGGCGACCTGGGTCGTTATCTTCCTGATGGCGAGATCGAGTTGCTTGGCCGGGAGGACAACCAGGTCAAGATCTCCGGATACCGCATCGATCTGAGCGAAATCGAGAGCGCGCTATCCAGATGTGAGGCGGTGCGCCAGGTCGTCGTCACGCACCAGGGACAGCAACCCGGGCGCGCTACGCTCGCGGCCTACGTCACTCTCGAGCCCGGGACCAACATCACCACGGACGGCCTGCGTGCATGGCTCGGCAAGAAAATTCCTGGCTATGCTCTGCCGCGCCAGATCACCATCATGGACCAACTTCCACTGAACGCCAACGGCAAGATAGATCGTCGCGCCCTGCCGGTTGCAGGGGGGAACGCGGCAAGACCGCGTGCGTACGTGGCTCCTGAAGGCCGGTCGGAGGCCGCTCTCGCCGAGATCTGGCAGGCAGTGTTGCAGGTCTGTGAAATCGGGCACGAAGACAACTTCTTCGACCTTGGAGGCAACTCGCTGCTGGTGGTGCGGATGCTGACTCAGGTACGCAGAACAATGGGCGCGACGTTGACCGTTGCCGATGCCTATGGGTATCCGACACTGCGGGAGCTGGCGGGACGGATCGCCGCCGGAGCGCTGCCGGAAGAGCTGCTCGATCTGACATTGGAGGCGCAACTGGGCGATGAGCTTCCCGACCGTGTAGAGATCGCTGCACGGACTGTCCAGAAGCAGGTCGTCTTGCTCACCGGGTGTACCGGATTCGTAGGGCGCTTCCTGCTCGCGCGCCTCCTACAGGAGGGCGACACGAGAGTGTGTTGCCTCGTGCGTGCGCGATCGGAAAGTCATGCGTTGGCCCGGGTCCAGGGAGTTATGCGGGAATGGGGCTTGTGGAGTTCCGGGTTCGAGTCACGCATCATGGCTCTGGCGGGGGATGTGAGCGAGTCGCGTTTCGGTTTGGACGAGATGACGTACCGGAGTCTGTGTGCGGACATCGATACGATCTATCACTGCGCCTCGGGCTCGAATCACCTGGAGAGCTATGCCGCTGCAAAGCCGATGAACGTCGCGGCGGCGCGTGAGATTCTGCGGTGTGCCGCCACGGGGCGATCCAAGCTCATCAACCACATTTCCACTCTCGGCGTATTCAGTCATCTCGGCGTGCAAGCCCCGCGGGTGGTGGACGAAGCGACCCCGGTAGAGTTGGAGCAGCATTCGGCAGTGCGTGGCTACGAGGCCAGCAAATGGGTCGTCGAGAAGATTTTTCTCAGCGCCCGCGAGCGCGGCATCTGTTGCAACATCTTTCGTCCCGGTCTGATCTGGGCGGACGCTTCACAGGGCCGTTATGACTCAGCTCAGTGGCCTTACAAGCTGCTGAAGAGTTGTCTGCTCAGCGGCCTGGGAATCCGGAATTATCGCTTTCCGATGCCGCCGACGCCTGTGGATCATGTCGCCAATGCCGTCGTCAGCCTGGCAAAAAGCAATCCCGAGGGATGGGGTATATTTCACCTGTCCGCACACACACACTCGGTGGAAGACGTACTTGCATGCTGCAATCAGGTGGCCGACACACGCCTGGAACTTCTCGACACGCCCGAGTGGCTCACGGCGGTTCGACGGGTGCACCAGGAGGGAAGATCGCTGCCCGTGGTGCCCTTGATCGACTTTGCTTTCCCGACTGGTGCAGAAGCGGCGCGCACGACCCGCTATGACGTTCTCGGACTCAACACTTTTGATTGCACCCGGACCTGCCGGCAGCTCGAGCGCCTGGACATCGCGGTGCCGACGTTCAGCGAGGAGCTACTGCGGCTTGCGGTGACCGATGTGTTGGCTCGTGACGGCGAGCTGCGGGACATGCAACTCCATGAGCGCCGCGAGGACCCGGCGCGTGCCCTGGAACGGGCGGCGGCCGTGCGCGTAGCGCATGTTGTCGAGCACTAGTACATCACCCTGACACCACGGGAATGTGCGGGTGACCTGCCGGAACGCGGTTCGGACGCGTGCCAGGCAGGCCGCGGGGATTTCCGCGCCGTCGCCGAAGCAGGCCTGTCTCGGCAACCGGTCGGCTCCGAACAGTCGCGCCATGGCCTGCGCCAGCTCCGGCCCGAGACTGGAAACATGGAACAGGTGGGCCTGGTTGAAGAACACGCGCTCGCCGGTGGCCGGATGCCGTGCGGTACCCTGACAGACCTGCGTCGTGCGCAAAGTCCGATCAGGGAGCCACAGGTGTTCGATCGAGCGTTGCGCGCAAATCTGTGCCAGCGTGTCCTGATCGTCGGTTCCGAAGACCTCCTGCCAGGGGATATCGATACCCGCGTGATAGTGGCGCACGTACCGGACTCCGCGCGCCTCGAACAGATCCAACAGATCACGGCCCAAGGCCCGACCGAGCAGACGCATGTCGGCGAGCGGAGTTTCTCCACCGACGGCCGCCGGCTGCAGGCAACAGAAAGCGAGTTTCAGCGGCCACTGACGCTGGTACGCGTCCTCGTTGTGCAGGGGAATTTCCTGGGACGCCGGATAGTCCGTCGCCGTGAAAATACGGTTCCCAACCGCCTGACGTGGGGTCGAGCCGTAGAGGCAATCGAGGCGGTCCGGGGTCAAGGCTGCGATCAATCGATCGAATTGCTCCACGTCGGTCACCGCGAACCCTCTGAACAGCAAGGCGCCGTGCTGCGCGAGTTGCGCGCGCAGGTGCTCCAGATAATTTTGTGCGACGCCGGCCAGATCGAGCTCGCGAGCGCACGCCTCGATCAGTAGCGGTGTATCCGGGCCAGCTAACGGCCGTTCTGCAAACTCACGCTTCATGTCAATGTCCACGCGATAAATCGGGTGAAGTACAACACCTGTTGGAAGGCGTTGCACGCCGGGCACGACTTGTACCGGTTCGGCGCGCTCGCTTATTCTGACCAGCGTGACGAGCCGCGAAGTCTTGTGCTCCTTGGGGGACGAGTGGAGAAGGGAATCCAGGATCAACTGCGCAGGTGTTGGCTGGAAATCATCGGGACACTCCTGGACTGCGGCAAGAGCACCGAAGCCCGGGCCTGCGCGCGCCAGGCGGTTGAGCTAGGACTGTGGCGCGACCCCATGCAAAGACCCACTCATTACATCCCAACACTCACGGCCCGGCCGGTCCACGACCCGCGGCAGTTCTGGTTCACCGGCTACCTGGAACAGCACTACGCGGCGATCGCCGCGGAGGTGCGTGCGTACTTCGGGCGCGGCGGTCGGGATTTCCGGCCCTACGATGCCCGGCTCATCGACCTCGGTAAGTGGGAGCAGCTCGTTCTGTACGAGAACGGCCAGATGGTGGCGCGGGCGTGCGAGTTGTTTCCCGTGACGAGTGGAGTCATTTCCGCCATCTCCGAGGCCACCAACCTGGGCATGACGAGTATCTCCGTCGTGTATCCGGGAACCCACATCATTCCCCACTGCGGCCCGACCAACGCGCGACTGCGCGTGCACCTGGGTATCCAGGTCCCCGAGGGCGCGCACCTCGAAGTCGGGGGTGAGAAGCTCCATTGGCGCGAAGGCGAGTGCATCGTGTTCGATGACTCGTTCGAGCACCAGGTGTGGCACCGGGGCGAGTCACCGCGCATCGTGTTGATTCTCGATGTGTGGCATCCGGAGCTCGACCCGGAGGACATCAGGACGCTGTCGCGCTCGGTCTCCACGGAAGAGACTATCCGTGCTTTCATGCAGGAGCATGGACTGCGGCGGATCGAGTGCGCACCGGGCGGAAACCGGGTGGTGTTCCATCCGGACGATCAGACCACCAAGGCCATACTCCGGCACATCTGGGAGTATGACGTGAGCGAAGTCGAGTTGCGTGCCGGAAGGCTCTATCTCAAGAACGCCAACGATCGGATCAAGGAACGGACATGATGCCCAGAAAAGCGATCTCGAAAGCCGTCGATGCGGAGCTTCTCCTCGAGCTCTTTGATGCGCAGTGCCGTCGTAACGGTACGCGCACAGCCATCGAATGCGGCAAGCAGGCCTGGACCTACCGGGAGCTGCACGAGAAATCCAACTTCCTGGCCCGCCTGTTGCTTCGTGATGGGCTCGAGGCCGGCAAACCGGTCCTGGTTGCCGCGGAACGCTCGTTCGAGCTGGTGGCGGCACTCCTGGCCGTGATGCGCGCCGGCGGAGTGTTTGTGCCGGTGGACCCGTCGCTGCCGAAAGAGCGGCTGCGAGCGATCGCGACGCACCTTGCAGCGGATCTGTGGCTCGGGTCGGAGACGGCGTTCGCACGGTTGCCGGAAACCGGCGCGCGGCGAGTGCTCGTCACAGCGCAGGACGCCGCAAGCCAGACGCCGGTGGCGTTTCCACGAGTCAACCCGGAAAGCTGCGCCTACATCATCTACACCTCCGGGACTACGGGTGAGCCGAAGGGTGTCATGATTTCCCATGCCAACCTGGCGAGCTATCTCACGTGGGCCGGGCAAACCTACTTCGGCGATCCTCAGGCCAGCGGCGCGCTGGTGCACACCTCGATCTCGTTCGACCTGACCTTCACCGCGTTGTTCACACCGCTGACGCTCGGGCAGCCCCTCGTGTTGGTTCCGGAGGACAGCCCGGCACAGGGCGTGGTCGATCTCCTCGGCGTCCTGCGCAGCGGCCGGCGGCTCGCGTTGTTGAAGCTGACACCCTCACACCTGGCATCACTGGCGCAGTTGGCGCCACAACCCCCGGCAAACATGGCGGTTGCCACGGTCGTGATCGGTGGTGAGGCTTTGTCGGCGAAGGTGGCGGCCTGGGCGCAGGCAAGTTTCGCCAATGCCACGCTGTTCAATGAATATGGTCCCACCGAGACCACGGTGGGGTGCACCTGTTATCGGCTCGAGGCGGGCGCGCAGTTTCCCGACTACGTGCCGATCGGCAAGCCGCTGCCGCAGGCGTACTGTTATGTTCTGAACGCGGAGCGTAACCTGGTTCCGACCGGGGTTGCCGGCGAGCTTTTCATCGGCGGCGATGGCGTCGGGCTCGGCTACTACCGCAGTCCGGAGTTGACTGAAACCGCCTTCATCGCGGATCCCTTCAATCCGGCACGGCGACTGTATCGCAGCGGCGATCGGGTGCGTGAGCTGGCGGACGGTAATCTCGAATTTCTCGACCGCCTCGATCGGCAGATCAAGGTCCGTGGCTATCGCGTCGAGCTGTTGGAGATCGAGAGCCTGCTGGCGAGATTGCCGGAGGTCGAGCAGGCTGTGGTGGTCGACATCCGTAATCCAGCGGATACGTCGGTGCAGCTGGTGGCCTTCGTCAAGCTCACACCGGGAACGCCCACGGAATCGATCGCGGGCACGTTGAGCCAGTACCTGGCCGACCGGTTGCCGCCGGCCGCGGTGCCGAGCCGCTTTTGTGTCGTGGATGCGTTCGCGCTCACGGCGAATGGCAAGGTCGACTACACGGCACTGCGCGCCAGTGCCGCGGTCGTGGATCGTGAGCGCCCGGCGACCAACGCTCCCGCGGGGGAGGCGGAGGAGGTTCTCGCGCAGATCTGGAAGACAGTCCTGGGAGTGGAGCAGGTCGATGTGCTCGACAACTACTTCGCGCTCGGCGGTGACTCGATCCGCAGCATCCGGATCGCCAGCGAGGCGCAGCGTCACGGACTGGATGTTTCGGTGGCGGATATCCATAAGCACACTTCGATCCGCAAGCTGGCAGAGGCCATTCGGGACAAGCTCACCATCAACGTCCGTCCGGTGGGATCCGGCGCGTTCTCACTCATCAGCGCGGAGGATCGCGCGCGGCTGCCGGAGGGAATCGAGGACGCTTATCCACTGAACCTGCTGCAGGAGGGCATGATCTACCATCGTGCCTTCAGCCCGAAGTCGGCCGTGTACCACGCCATGCTCGGCCTGCACATCCGGGGGAAGTTCGACCTGGCGCTGATGCGCCGGGCGTTGCAGGAGCTGGTGGATCGTCACCCGGTGATGCGCACGGAATTCGATCTCACCAGTTACAGCAGGCCATTGCAGCTGGTCCATCGCGATGTCCCGGTTCCCATGGAATTCGTCGATCTGCGCGAGCTCTCGCCCGACCAGCACCGGATTGCGATCGAAGCCTGGATGGGCGAGGAGAAGCGGCGCGGCTTTGAATTCAACACGGTACCGCTGATCCGCTTCGCCGTGCACCAGTTCGCAGCCGACCGCTTTCACCTGATTTTCAGCTATCACCACGAGATCATCGACGGTTGGAGCGAGGCGACCATGACCAGCCAGCTGCTCGACCATTACTTCTCGATGATTCACGGCAATGACGTGGTCATGAAGAAGCCGCAGTCCACTTTCCGCGATTCGATCGTGCTGGAGCGGCAGGCGCTGGAGTCGGACAGTCACAAGACCTATTGGACTCAGTACCTCAAGGGCACCACGCTCATCCGCCTGCCGCGCCTGCTGTCAGGTCCGAAGGCCGACAAGGGTGAGCGCGAAATAATCAAGAAACCGGTGATCATCAATGCGGCCCTGTCGGAGCAACTGCTGGGCCTGGCCAGGGAGCTGCACGTTCCGATCAGCACGGTACTGTTGTGCGCCCACATGTTTGTGCTGCGTCAGTACAGCTCCTACCAGGATGTCCTGACCCACATGGTGTCGAACGGACGCCCGGAGGACAACGACGGACAAAACACTCTCGGATTGTTCGTGAACAGCTTCACGTTCAGGTTGCGTTTCGGAAGCGGAACCTGGGCGAGCGCGATCGCCGCAACACTCGAGGAGGAGCAGCGCTCCATCGCCTACCGGCGCTACCCGATGGCCGAGTTGAAGCGCCACCAGGGCAGCGAGCCGCTCGCCGAGACGCTGTTCTTCTTCACCAACTATCACGTGTACCACATCCTCGATAAGTGGGATGACGCCGAGCTGATCGATATCAACCTCTACGGCGAGTCGACTTTCCCCTTCTGCGCCATCTGTAAGCTCAATCCGTTCAGCCGCCGGCTGCAGATGCGCATCGAGTACGACCTGTTGCAGTTCGCGCCGGACCTCATCAACTCGATGGCGGATTGTTATATCCGGGTGCTTGCGGCGATGGTTGCCGACCCGCACGCCAGCTTCAATAACCGCTCGCTGTTGAGTCCGCAGGAAACGACCCGCATCGTGGACGGTTGGGGGCGGCGGCCGCTGAGCGGTCCCGCGGATGAGCCCGTCCACGAGGTGATCGCCCGATTGGCGCGGCAGGCTCCGGACCGTCCCGCGCTCGTGTACAAGAGCGACCAGGTGACCTACGCCGCCCTGAACGGCCGTGCCAATCAGCTCGCGCGCCTGCTGTTGGCAAGAGGCCTGCGGATCGAGGACACCGTTGGAATCTGTGTCGGTGGTCCGGTCGAAACCATCGTGGCCATGCTCGCGGTGCTGAAGGCGGGTGGCTGTTATGTTCCCCTCGGCGCTGAATACAGCGACGAGCGCAGTCTCGGCATCGTCGCCGAGTCGGGCGCGCGTTGTGTGATCGTCGATGCCACGACACGCGACAAGTATGCATCCTTCACGGGCATGACGCTGGCTATCGACGGCGAGCAGCGTGAGCTGTCAGCGCACAGCGCCGAGGATCTCGAGCCGCGCGTCGACCCGGCGAATGCGGCCTATTCGATTTACACCTCCGGCTCGACCGGTAAGCCCAAGGGCGTGGTGATCAGTCACGCCAACCTGTCCCATTCGACCGCGGCCCGCCGGGAGTACTACGGTGACAGTCGCGATCGCGCGATCCTCGTGTCGCCGTTCTGTTTCGACAGCTCGGTCGCTACGATCTACGGGACGCTGACCTCGGGCGGCACACTCATTCTGTTCAGGGACGCGACCCGGTTCGATCTCGCGCAGCTGGAGACGACCATCAGGGACCAGCGGGTGAGCAGCATGTTGTGTATCCCGAATCTGTACGGCTCGCTGTTGGACAGCTGCTCTCCCGGCAGCCTCACGAGCCTGCAACGGGTCATCGTGGCTGGCGAGATCTGCCCGCGTGAGCTCTACGACCAGCATCGCAAGCACCTGCCGCAGGTCGGATTTTTCAATGAGTATGGCCCGACCGAGGCGGCTGTGTGGAGCACCGTGTGGAAGAGCGGCAGCTCGAAGATCCTGACACAGATCCCCATTGGCGGAACCATTCCCGGCGCCGAGGTCCACATTCTCAACCACGAGCTGTTGCCCGTGCCGGTCGGTGTACAGGGAGAAATCCATATCGGCGGTTCCGGCATAGCGCGCGGCTACGCGGGTGATGCGCAGGCCACCGCGGAGAATTTCATTCCCAACCCGTTCGCCTCCGGACCGGGCGAGCGATTGTACCGGACCCGTGACCTGGGACGGCGGCTGTTGGATGGCAACATCGAATTCCTGGGCCGCATGGACAACCAGGTCAAGATCCAGGGCTACCGGGTCGAGATCGGCGAGGTTGAAGCGGTGTTGAACGCCTGTCCCCAGGTCAAGCGCTCGATCGTGCACGCCGAGGCGGATCGTGACGGGCAGAAGATGTTGGTGGCGTATATCGTGCCCAGGCAGCCGGAGGAGACCCTCGAGGTGGACATCCGCAGGTATGTGCGCGACAAGCTGCCGAAATACATGCATCCGCGCAGCTACGTGATGTTGAGCACCCTGCCGGTCACCGAGTCGGGGAAAATCGATTATGACACCCTGCCCAAGGGCGGGAGCGAGCCGCGTGCGCCACAGGAGATCGCGCGACCGCGGGATAGCGTGGAGGAATGCATAGTCGGTATCTGGTCGCAGGTGCTCGGCAACAGCAACATCGGGATCCATGACGGCTTCCTCGACATGGGCGGCGAATCGCTGCGCGCGATGCAGATCGTGTCACGGGTGCGCAAGGTGTTTGACGTCACCATTCCCATGGAGAATCTCGTCACGCACGGTGCGACGATCGCCGAATTGAGCTCCTACGTGAAGCATAATTCGGGTGTGGGAAGTCAGACCTGGGAGCAGCGTGCGGTAGCAGGCGCCAGCCACTGACCAAGGATGTGCGCAAGCATGGGACCGGCGTCACCCGCGCAGGAGGAGGTCTGGTTATCGTGCGCCCTGGAGCACGAGGCGCCGCTCTTTGCCGTGACCATCCGGTTGCGGCTGCGGGGTAGACTCAACATCCACCTGCTCGAGCAGGCCGTGAGCCGGATCGTTGCGAGGCACGAGACGTTGCGGACGACCTATCAACCCGGTACCGAGGGTCTGCTCCAACAGGTGGATGAGCCGGCTCTCGTGTGTATTGCCCTGTGCGATCTCGAAGGTCTGGATACGGCGAGTCGGGATACGATCGAGACCAGCGTGTATCGGCAGGAGGCGGCCGTTCCTTTCGACCTGGGGCGTGGACCCATGCTTCGGGTCCGGTTGATCAAACGGGCCGGGGGCGAGTTCACCGTGTTGTTTACGGTGCACCATATCGCGCTCGATGGTTGGTCGATGGGTGTCTTCACAAAGGATCTGCAGAAGATCCATGCTGCCTATGGTCGTGGGGAGCTGCCGAAGTTGACCGGACTGACACTGCGCTATATCGATTTTGCACAGCGGCAGCGGGAGCAGGTCGGGACATTCCTGGCGCAGGCCGGGATCGAGGCGCTCAGGGAGCGCTTCCGGCTACCGCCCCTGGTGTTGAAGCTCGAGAAGCCCGGCGAGTCGCGCTCCACGAGGGGCGATCATGTGCAGTTGCCCTTGACGCTACCACTGCTTCAGCGGATGACCGAATTCGGGCGCCAGGAGAAAGCGACGCAGTTCATCGTGCTCACGGCGGTGTTGTGGATCGTCCTGTACGCCCATTCCGGCGCGAGCCGCTTCGTCATGGCATCCGACTACGCCAATCGCACCGAGCCGGATTCGGACGGTGTGATGGGCCTCTTCGTAAGCCAGCTGCTGTTGCAAGCCCGGATGCGGGGGCAGGCTTCGTTCAGGGACGTGGTCGCCCTGGCACGCGATGAGATGCAACAGGCGTTGCGGCGGGTGCCGTGCCCGACGAGCGCCCTGGCGCCCTTTCGGGTGAAACTCGCGTTTCAGCCGGGCGTCGACTATCCCGAGCTCCTCGACCTGACGGTGACCGGTGCCGAGGTGCTGTCGGAATGCGCGAAATTCGACCTGCTGTTCAGTGTGCAGATGAGCCGTGGCGCTGCCTGGGTCGACCTGCAGTATCGCCGCGGGATGTTCGAGCGCCGGGACATGATCACCCTCATGGAGGATCTGGAGAGCCTGGCGCACCGCTGTCTCGAGCAACCCGAGCGGTCGGTTGACTCCCTGGTGGGAGAGCTCCTGGAGCGCCGGTTGAGCGCGAGTAAGGTGCAGCTCGACACTCTGAAGCAGGAGCTGCTGGGCGCGGTTGCGCCAGCACGCGAAGCCACGGCTCGAGGAGTACAGCTCACCGAGATCAGCCGGTTGGAGGTTCCAGCGGGACGGCTCAGCCCCGTGGTTGTGCGCGCCAGGGTTCGCGGTATGAGCCTGAAGCACTGGGTCGCTACCAACAGGGCAGTCATCGAGACGAGTCTCAGCGCGCACGGAGCGATTCTGTTACGCGACTTCCACGTGGACCCGGCCGAGTTTCAAGACATTGCTACGGAGCTCATGGGCGAGCTCATGAGCTACGTCGAGGGGGCGACCCCGCGTGAGAAGAAGAGCCCCAAGACCTACAGCGCCACATTGTTTCCCCAGGACGCGCACATCGAGTTGCACAACGAGTTGTCCTCCGCGATGACTTTTCCGCGCCGGATCGCGTTCCATTGTGTGAAGCCGGCTGCCAGTGGAGGCGAGACGCCGCTGGCCGATGTCCACCAGGTCTATACGCACGTACCTCGGAGGATCCGCGAGGACTTCTCCGCCCGGGGTTGGATGTTGGTGCGCAATTTCCACAAGGGGTTTGGCCTGACCTGGCAGCAGGCATTCGAAACGGAAGATCGCGACGTCGTCGCGGAATATTGCTTGGGAAACGACATCGAATATGCGTGGGAGCGCGACGGCAATCTGCGGCTGCGCCAGGTTCGCTCGGCGGTCCTGGTCCATCCGGATAGCGGTTTGCCGGTGTGGTTCAACCACATCGCGTTCTGGCACGAGTCGCGCCTCGAGAGCGATATGCGGGCGATGCTTCTAAAGGAATACGGGCGCGAGGGCTTGCCTTTCAACACCTACTACGGCGATGGCGCAGCGATCGACACCGAAACGATCGATGCAATCCACCGCGCTTATCACGAAGCGTATACGTCCTTTCCGTGGCGGCGCCACGATCTGTTGTGTCTCGACAATATCGGCGTGGCACACGGACGCAGCCCTTATACCGGTCAACGGGACGTGCGTGTGTCGATGGGACAGCCCTACCGACGGGAGCGGATGCCCGGATGAGCGCGGTTGATACCGACATTCTGTTGGCCAGCCCCCTGTCGCAGGAGCAACTGCGCCTGTGGCGCCTGCTGGCGGCCTGCCCGGCGCAGTCGTTCCGCAGCTACGGTGTCGTCGAAGTCGATACCGACATGAGCCTGGGTGAGTTGCGACAGGCGTTCGAGGTCGTATCCCAGAGGCACGAGCTGCTGCGATCGCAGCCTGCGGCGGTTCCCGGCCTGGTCTACCCGGTTCTGGAGGAAGTCCCGACCTGCCCGGTCGAATATCATGAGATGGGAACGCTCCACGGCAATGAGACGGACGCCATCGAGGCCATCGCCCGCGAGCTCGCCGCCTGCGAGTTGCTCAACGCACAGCGGCCCATCCGTGTCTGTTTCGGCACGCTCGCGCAGGGCGGCACTCTCTGGGGCCTCGCCCTCCCGGCCTATCTGGGCGACGGCCCGAGTGTCGATGCCATACTGGTCGATGTCAGTCGGGCGGTCGTGAATGCCCGCAACCCGCAGCCGGGCGGCGCACGCTCGTCGTACCGGAACATCTCGCACTGGCGTGAGCAGGTTCTGGCGGCACCCGAGGCACAGCCGGGCAGAGGCTTCTGGGAAGCGCAGCTGCAAGCGCCGCAGAGCCTATCGCGCGATACGATCGTGTTGGACGAGCGTCATCTGCGCCCGGGCGATGGTGTTGACATCGGTACGCTCACGGCCCGCTGGCCGGGGGAAATCGAGTCATCGCGCGCGCTGGCCGCATGGTACTGGCTCCTCTGGAAGCTTTGTGATTGTCCGAAGTCCGGCTTACACATCGGAACCCATTTCGATGGGCGTTCGACCGCGCGGGAGCGCGAAGCGATCGGGCCATTGGAGCGGTTCCTGCCGATCTCGGTACCGATCGATGCCGGTCAGCGCTTTGGGGCGGTGTGTGAGGCGCTCGCGGCGCAGCTCGACCGGGCGTCCGAGTGGCAGGACTGTTTCTCCTGGAGTCATTTCGACGACCTGGAGGACGAGGGGGGGCCGATCCGCTCGTACGACTACTGTTTCGAATCCGTAGCCTCGCCACGGCCGCTCGTCGAGCGCCAGGGACTTTCCCTGAAGTGCCGCTTCTCGCGCTCGGAGAGCTATCGGTTGAAGCTTGATATTGTGCGTGTGTCCGCATACGAAGCGGGGATAACCCTTCATTACGACTCCGCCCATTTCCCGCCGTATCACGCGCGCCAGTTGCTCCACACCTATCGCGGTGTCCTCGAGCAGGTCGCCCGTGACCCGGACATCCGCTTGCGCGAGTTGACATGGGGCTACCCGGAGTTACCGGATGCGCCAGTCACTGCGCAATCCGGGCACCAGCAAGAGGAGTGTGAAAGTGTGGTCGAGCGGTTCTGGCGGACGGCGGCCACGCATCCGGACCGGATCGCTCTGACGGACGATCGGCACTGCCTGTCGTATGCCTGCCTTGCCGCCAGGACGCAGTCATTGGCCCGGACAATCCGTAACCGGGCGCCACAGCCGGATTCGTGCGTTGCGGTCGTGGGCGCCATCTCATTCAACACCGTGCTCGCCCTGTTGGCGGTCCTGGGTGCGGGCCGTTGCTTCGTTCATGTCGATCCTGATTACCCCCCGGCGCGCGTCCGGAAAATGCTACGGGAGTGCCACTGCCAACTGATTCTGTACGCCGGCTGTGGTATGGCCGACAGCTCGCGCAGACTGGCGGAGGCGCTCGGGATCGCTCCACAACAGATCGTCACTGTCGACGGCGGGACTCTCGCGGACGGCACACCTGTCGTGAGCGCCAATGTCCACGCGGCCCAACTGGCCTATGCGATCTATACATCAGGATCAACGGGTGATCCGAACGGGGTCCTGATCTCGCAGGGCTCGCTGGCACGACAGATCGACTGGCTACTGCACTCGTTCGACTTCTCGGCACAGGACACCTGGCTCCTGAAGACCCCGTTGGGATTCGACGCGTCCGTCTGGGAGTGGCTCACGCCGTTGTGCCTCGGCGCCCGGCTCGCGCTCGCGGGTCCCGGCTTGCATCTGCAACCCGGCCGGATGGCTGCGTGCATCGCCGCTCACAGGGTTACCGTGCTGCAGGTCGTCCCGAATCAGTTGCGAGCTGTGTTGAGTGAGGCGGAGCCGCGACAGCTTCGCTCCCTGCGCCTGCTGTTCGTCGGCGGCGAGGAGCTGCCGGCCGATCTGTGTTGGATGGTCCGAGAGCACTCGGACACCGCGCTCATCAATCTCTACGGCCCGACGGAAACGACCATCAATGCAACGTGGTGGGCCGCGCCGGCGCGGTTTGCGCGCACCGATGCGACTTCGATCGGGTGGCCCGTGGCTGGGATGCAAGCGCTGGTGCTGGATCCGCACGGCCAGAAATTGCCGCCGGGGTTCATGGGCGAGTTGTACCTGTTGGGATCCGGGCTGGCTCGCGGCTACGCTGGCAAAGCACCCTTGACGGCGGAGAAGTTCCTGCCCGCGCCAGTGGGAGTGGGGCAGCGGATGTACCGTACCGGAGATCGTGTCTGTCGCACACAGGACGGTGCGTTGCGCTTCCTGGGCCGGTTGGATAAGCAGATCAAGCTGCGGGGTTACCGGATCGAGCTCGGTGAGCTCGAGGCCGTCCTGTGTGCCCACTCCGGAGTCAGGACGGCGATTGCCTGCATCTGGGCTGCGACGGGCTCGACCGCCGAGTCGCGCCTGGTCGCGTACGCCGTCGCAAGGGATGCCGCTTCGCGCCCGGCTGTCGAGGAGTTGCGTGCGCACCTGCGGGCGCAACTGCCAGAGTACATGGTGCCCGCCTCGATCATCGTACTCGACACATTGCCGCTCACTGTGACGGGCAAGGTGAACCGGAAGCTGCTGGCGAGTCCGGAGTTCATCGGACTGCATCGGGCGGGCACTCCTGAA
>Ga0105239_10005197_pt1 | contig 15318 bp, 14 predicted proteins | sample KBSC44metaG_FD_92761 | JGI IMG/M metagenome (GOLD analysis project Ga0105239, IMG submission 92761) | Corn rhizosphere microbial communities from Kellogg Biological Station, Michigan, USA - KBS C4-4 metaG | ecosystem: Host-associated > Plants > Roots > Rhizosphere > Soil | place: Michigan, USA...
AAGCTTTGCCTGATAGAATTTCACCCTCATTTCTTCAAAAGCATATTCATAAAAAATATGAAGTGCGTGTATTCTTTCTAAAGGATAAATGCTACTCAATGGCTATTCTTTCACAACTGGATGTGCAAACAAAAATTGACTTTAGAAAATACAATGAAAAGAAACCAAACCGGTTTGTTCCGTTCAGGTTGCCTGCACATATCGATCAAAAAATAAAGAATCTTTTCGCCGCTTTAAACTTAAACACCGGTTCAGTTGATTTAATGGTTGATGAAAATGAAGATTTTTATTTTCTTGAAATAAATCCTGTCGGGCAGTTTGGAATGATGTCTTCACCATGCAATTACTTTTTGGAAAAACAAGTTGCTTTAAACCTTCTTCAACATGCAAAACACCGACTTAATTAAACTTGACGATACAAAGCATACAAAGCTGCCGCTTGGGTTTAAAAAAATCAACATAAATAAAATTCCTTCCCAGCAGGTAGAGAACCAGCTTATGCTTTACAACAGCAGATACGCTTATTATACAAAGATGGTAACCGTATCAGCAAAACCCATTTCAAAAATGCTGCAATAAAATTTAGTACAATGAGTAATGATTTAGCACAATACTATGACTGCTATCTTCACTTAAATGCCGATTGCATACCTGTAAGGGGCGCTGTAAGATCTGTTGTTTGTGATTTAACAAGGAACGAATTAATCTTTTTCCCTGATGAATATTATGACGTGCTTGATTATCTTTTAAGTGATAAACTTGGTATTGTGTTGGACGGTATAGAGCAGGAAGAAGAGCGAAAAATGATACTTGAGTTTATCGGTTTTCTTATGTCTAATGAGCTTGTTTCTTTTGTGAAAGATCCTTCTATGTTTCCTGCAATTGAAGAAGTATGGGATGCGCCCGCAATTATTCAGAATGCAATTATTGATGTAGATAAAATTCATCATGATTTTGATAAAATTTTTAAAGAGCTTAATACATTAGGGTGCCGGTTTGTGCAGGTGAGAGCTTTTTCAAATCTTTTAGGAATAAAAGAAATTAATAACCTTCTTTCCGCAGCACAACACACTTCCATTGAAAGTGTTGAACTATTATTAAAGTATAATGAAACGATATCTCATAACGACTACATACAACTTGTAGAACAGCAACCGATCATATCAAGCTTTATACTGCATACAGCCAAAGAAGATGACGAACTTATTGCCAACTATGGAGATAATAATGCAGATGAATATACCTGCAAGCATATTCAATTACTGTCACAGGAAATAACTTCTCATAGTCATTGTGGAAATATATCTATTAAGAACCTCAATGCTCCTACAGTTGAAAATTTCTTTGAAACAAAACTCTATAATGGCTGCCTGAATAGAAAGATATCAATAGATGCTTTCGGAGAAATTAAAAACTGTCCTTCCATGGTTGAGTCTTATGGAAACATTAATAATACAAGTCTTATTGAGTCCATTGATAAAGCTGGGTTTAGAGAGAAATGGAACATTAAAAAAGACCAGGTTGCTGTATGTAAAGACTGTGAGTTCAGATATGTATGTTCAGACTGCCGCGCTTATCTCGAACACCCGGAGGACATGTACAGCAAGCCACTCAAATGTGGTTATAACCCTTATACCTGCGAATGGGAAGACTGGTCTTCTAATCCTCTTAAACAAAATGCAATCACATATTACGGGTGCAATAAAAATGCAGAAGTAGTTGAATCTGTATATGCCTGAGCTTTTCTCTCCTGCAATAACAACTCGCCATATTCTCCAGTTTATTTTGGCAGCAAACCGAAAAGGCCGTTAACTAGAGTAGGTATTATCTTAAAATTAATCGATATGAAAAAGTTTAAAAACCTTAAGACCTCTAATGGTTTTGAAAGTAAAAAATTAACAAGGGAAGAAATGTATCGTTTGTCTGGCGGGATGACTACTGTCCCTGTCGATCCAACTAAAACAAGGAACCCAAGAACAGGCATTTATGATGATGATGGCTGCATACCGCATCCGTTCCCTTATCCGTTTCCTTTTCCCAAGCCACCGATAATTGTTTTTTAGATTGATTTTTTATAGCCATACTTGCTTCACCAGGTGATTGTGTCACCTGGTGAAGGCATTTACTATTATTCTAGTCTTTTTTAAAAAGATTATCGAGGTATTGCTGCAGCACCATAGCATGTGTATGTGCCTCGTCTTTTGCGCCAAAGACAAGCGTAATTAACCGCTTGTCTTTCCAGGCTTCAGCAGTTTTCTTAGCTTCAGTATTTGCTTTTAGTTCAGCCCTGTATTTCTTTTGAAACTCTGGCCATAGTTCAGGATCATGACCAAACCATTTTCTTAACGCTGTTGTTGGGGCCAGGTCTTTTGCCCATTCATCTATTGCGGCGTCTTCTTTCTTTACACCACGTGGCCATATCCTGTCCACCAAAATTCTAAACCCATCTTTTTTCAAAGGTTCCTCATAGGCTCTTTTAATTTTTATTACCGGTTTCATACCTGTTTATTTTAAATTAAAAGCAATGCGAAGCATAGTGTAAGGTACGCGACTGTGGGTTTTACCGGGTTACAAGGCTTTTAGATAAATCTCTTTAAAGTCCTGCCTGCTTACCGGTTTGGGATTGTTAGGATGTGCAAAGTCTGCAAAAGCTAGATCTGCCAGCGTTTCAATATGCTCTTCTTTCACACCTATATCACGCAGCTTATGCGGTATGTTTATCGAACTGTTGAGATCGAATAAATATTTTACTACGGCATCGCCTGTTTCTTCTTTAAGTTCAAGAACGCGTGCAATACGCTTAAACTTGTTTTCGAAACCTTCAATGTTAAACTGCATGCCATAAGGAATATTCACCGCATTGGCAAGGCCATGATGTGTATCCAACAATTGAGAGAGTGGATGCGCAAGTGAATGCACCACGCCCAACCCTTTTTGAAATGCAATGGCGCCCATCATAGAACCGAGTAGCATTTTACTTCTTGATTCGACATCAGGTGCATTAACTGCTTTTTCCAAAGACTGGTCTATAAGAGAAATGCCCTCCAGTGCAATGCCTTCGCAAATGGGATGATACATTTTAGCCAGGTAAGCTTCCATGTTATGTGTTAAGGCATCCATTCCCGTTGCGGCAGTAATAAATGGCGGAAGTTCCATTGTAAGCAACGGATCTGCAAAAACTATTTTAGCCAGTAATTTGGGAGAGAAAAGAATTTTTTTCTGATGTGTTTCATCATCCGCAATAATGGCGCTCCTTCCTACTTCACTGCCTGTGCCGGAAGTTGTGGGTATGGTAATAAAATGAGGTACATCGTTGGTTACATAAACATCGCCGCCAATTAAATCATCATACTTAAATAAATCTTCCCGGTGATTAATACGCAACAATATGGCACGGGCAACATCCAGTCCTGCACCTCCGCCAATGCCAATGATGGAGTCGCGGTTGGTGGCATCATACATGTCTGTGCCTTTATAAACATCACTCTTTACCGGGTTCTTATGTATATCTGAAAAAACTTCGACTGAAATATTTTTTTGCTGAAGGTCCTTTACAATTTCTTTAAAGAAACTAAGCTGCGCAACATTGGGATCTGTAACTATAAGAGGACGTGACAGCCCCTGTTTCTTTACATAATCAGCAAGCTCTTTGCTTACGCCTGCGCCAAAGCGTATAGTCGTAGGAAAATTGTATTGATAAATAGTATCGAATGTCATAAGAGGTATATTAGTTAGATGATTTCAAAATAACGTTTGTATTCCCAGTCGGTAACAGCTTTCAAATGTTGACGCCATTCCCACTCGCGGGTTTGCGTAAAATGTTCAACGAAGGTTTCACCAAAAATTTCTTTTGCAACTGTGGAGGTTTTCATTCTTTGTGTAGCCTCATGCAATGTAGCGGGTAACACACCATTCGAAGTGTCTTTGTAACCATTACCTTTTACGGGTGCCTGTGTAAGTTCCATTTTTTGTTGAATGCCGTACAGGCCCGCTCCAAGACATGCAGCCATTGCAAGATAAGGATTGGCATCTGCACCAATTACACGTGTTTCTAACCGGCATGATTTACTGCTGCCATTAAGCACGCGCAGCGCCACCGTTCTGTTGTCTACGCCCCATGTAAGTGTAGTTGGCGCCCACGCACCTTCTACAAGTCTTTTATAACTGTTGATGGTTGGCGCAAACATTGGCAATATCTCGGGCAAACAATGCAGTTGCCCGGCAATATAGCTCTTCATTAGGCTGCTGATTTTATAACCATCCTTATCATCATAAAAAATATTTTTTTTCGCCTCTGCATCCCACAGGCTTTGATGCACATGGCCCCCGCATCCCGGAAGATTTTCATTAATCTTGGCCATAAAGGTGGCCATTATACCATGGCGATAAGCAATTTCTTTTACCGCGGTTTTAAATAGCACGGCTCTGTCTGCAGCTTCGGGAAGGCCTGCATAAGTAATGGCTGCTTCATAAGTGCCGGGGCCGGTTTCTGTATGAATGCCTTCCAGGGGCACACCGAATTTTTTAAGCAAATCAAAAAGGTCGTTGAAGAAGTCATTTTTAAGTGAGCTGCGTAAAATAGAATAGCCGAACATACCCGGTGTAAGTGGTGTTAATCCTATATAGTTTTTTTCATGCGCAGATTGTGGTGTTTCTGCAAAATTAAACCACTCAAACTCCTGCGCGAAAAAAGGGGTAAAGCCGGCTTGTTTTGTATCCTCTAAGATTTTTTTGAGTAATTGCCGCGGGCAAACAGGAGAGGGGCCACCTTCTTTATTGTTGATTTCTCCCAGAAAACATGGCGTGTCATTCTCCCAGGGAATTTTGCGGAAAGTTGAGAGATCAATACGTGCAGGTGTATCAGGATAGCCATTGTGCCAGCCTGTGTAAGTCGTGTTATCATAAACTTCATCACCGGCATCCCATCCAAAAATAACTTCACAAAAGCCCAGGCCGCTTTCGGCAACAGCAAGAAATTTTTCTGATGAAATATACTTGCCCCTGAGAATTCCATCAATATCAGCAAAGGCAATCTTTACTTTCCCTGATGGATGCTCTTTTACGTATTGTAAAATTTCCTGTGTTGTCATACAAATTGTTTTGTGGTGGATTAAAAAACACTAGCCTCATTGCTGCGTGAACTTACGCACATATAATGGTATTATTTTTTTCTATGTTAAGCATTGAAGCATCGTTTAACGGCTGGCAAGAGTAAGCAGTTGATAAGTATCCTTCACCCAAAAAGCATCAATCAGCACAGATGGCGGAAATTAGTGAAAAGTTTATTATGAGATATAATTATTTGATTCAGCCAAATGCACAGAAATAAAACACAATTAATTTCCGGTCAGTATTTTTTGGGATAACGATGACTACTACCCATGTCTTTTAATAAGAAAGCCTGTTGTGTAATTGATATTCACAACAGGCTTGAGAAATAATAGAACGGCTGGATAGGGAGCCCTGGCTTTCTTAAGTTAAAGTTATTCTATGCTGTATAAACAGGTGCAAATTGGTGAGCGCTATTATTAAGTATCCACACTGTACCTGTGCCTGGTCTACACAATACCAGATGGTCTTGCTTGCCTGTACTGTCATAATCAAACGAAATGATTTGATCATTTGGTGATAGTAAATCGTAATCGCCAATACCATTACCGGGATCTCCCTGTGCGTATACCGGAACAAACTGCCCACCCTGGTTTTGCAATATCCAGATGGTGCCTGTGCCGGGTCTGTAAATGACGAGGTGGTCAAGGTTGCCGCTACTGTTATAATCAAAGGCAAAAACACGATCTTCCGGTGAAAGTAAATCGAAGCCGCCAATACCATTGCCGGGATCTCCCTGTGCATATACCGGAATAAATTGCCCACCCTGGTTTTGCAATATCCAAATGGTACCTGTGCCAGGTCTGTAAATCACGAGGTGATCAAGCCTGCCGCTGCTGTTATAATCAAAGGCAAATACACGGTCTTCTGGTGAAAGTAAATTGAAGCCGCCTATGCCATTGCCGGGGTCACCTTGCGCATATACCGGAATAAATTGGCCACCCTGATTTTGTAATATCCAAATGGTACCTGTGCCGGGTCTGTAAATCACGAGGTGATCAAGCCTGCCACTACTGTTATAGTCAAAGGCAAATACACGATCTTCTGGCGAAAGTAAATCGAAGCCACCAATGCCGTTTCCGGGATCACCTTGTGCATATACCGGAACAAATTGGCCACCCTGATTTTGTAATATCCAAATGGTGCCTGTGCCGGGCCTATAAATTACCAGGTGATCAAGATTGCCACTACTGTTATAGTCAAAGGCAAATAGACGATCTTCTGGTGAAAGTAAATCGAAGCCACCAATGCCGTTGCCGGGGTCACCTTGCGCATATACTGGAATAAATTGGCCGCTTTGATTTTTGACAATAAAAATAGCACCCGTACCAGGTCTGTAAAGCACCAGGTCATCCGGCTTTCCATCGCCATCGTAGTCAAAAGCAAACAACTTATCAACCGATAATTTTAAATCAAAGCCGCCAATGCCAGACAATAAAGGAAAATATACACAACCATCAGCAGGCGCTGGACATTGTTGAGCGTTGGCCGGTTTTACAATCCCATTGATATAGAAATCATATGCAAATGGTGGCGGAAATGCCTGGGAAGTAGCAATATAATTGCGGGCACTGTCAAAATAATTAATATAAGTGCTTACGCAATTTGGCCCACAGGGATCACACACTTCAGGATTGGCGAGGTTTGCAAAAGGGTCAACCACCATTTCTGCTATTTCATGGCTAAGACTTCCTGCATAGAAAAATGGTGGGTCACTTATTGTTAAATTTACTCCACCGAGGTTTACAAAAATGTATGGATTGTTTGCCATACTATGGTATCCCCCAAACCCCATGGCTACAGGCGCTGAATTGTTGACCATTGAAGGTGGATTCAAAATTACCAGGCAGGTTGTCTGGTCAAGACCAAGATTGTTTGCCACAGTATTTACCCAGCTCTGTAACTGTGAATCATTGTAACTATTGCTTGGCAGTGTTACCGAAAAATCAATTACATCAGGCCTTACAAGTATGCTGTTTGGGCCGTACTGCGCAGCATATTTAGAAATAGGATTAGCCGTTTTAAAAGCAAAATCCAAAGCGGTTGAGTAATCTGCATCAGACACAGTGCTAATAGTATTGCTTTGGTCCTGAATAGTAAATAAAATTTTTACAAAAAGCAATGTGCCATTGAATAGTGGTCCGGCACTGTTTAATTGTGCAAATTCAACCTTTTGCAGCCGGTCGGCTAAAACTTTATCAATACTGCCGGGCAATATACCATTTGATAAATGCAATCGCGAAAGAGTATGAAATGGAATTATACTTTGATAGCCTTCCTGTGGCTCAATCTCAGGAATAATGTCCGGGGCTGCCTTTTGAAGATGTTTTGCGTTTTTGATTGCACGTGTTGCAGACATTTTAGTAGTTAAGCTGCTGGTGCGTTGTACATTAAGCATAATCGAATTTTTTTGAAATGAAAAAATAAAGAGCTGTTGCTGTCAAGTGCACAGGCAGTTTCGTTTCAAAGGCTTTAACGATGGATCGCTTTTTATCAAGAATAATTTAACTCATAGATATAGAGGTGACGTAACCCACCAGACAATTGTTCCTGGTAGCAAATACATCTGCCAATTTGCCTTTTGATTATTTAGCTGAACAAAAAATCAACTGGGGTTACAATTATAGTTCTCTTTTGTGCTGCATTTTATGGAATTATCAAGGAGGGAAAATAGATACTGAGAGCATGCCATGTAATCCGGATTTGTAATGTAAACTTAATGCTGTTTTCTGTCAAAAAAAATACCGATTTATAGGTACCTTTAAGAAGATTGTTTTTGCTAAAAGTGTTATTATGAAACTCGAATTATTAAATGAAAAAGCAAAAAAAATTTGGAAACAATTTACCAGCGAATCAGCTAACAATATTTTAAGACTGGAACTTAACTTATACAAAAAACTTCTGGAAATATTTCAGGCGGGCAGTTTTTACTATTTCATTTTTAATTTTCAACTTATAGAATTTGAGCTTGTAAGCAAAGAAATTTTCTCTGTGTTGGGATATTACCCTTCAGAGGTAAACATGCAATTTTTGATGGATAAAGTTCATCCTGAAGATCAAATGGCATTTTTGGCGTTTGAAGCTAAAATTGTCGACTTTTTTTCAAATTTGCCAGTCGATAAACTAATGAAGTATAAAGTACGCTATGACTTACGTATAAAGAAAAAAGATGGAACTTATGCAAGACTTCTACACCAGGTAGTGGTTGCTGAGCATGATGGAAAGGGAAAAGCTTTAAGAACCCTGGGCATACATACAGATATTACTTATCTAAAGCAGGAAGGAAAACCGGTTTTGTCCATATTGGGTATGGATGGAGAGCCTTCTTATGAAAATATACCTGCAGAACCCTTTTTGACACAAAAAAGAAATGTTCTTACAGAGAGAGAAAAACAAGTACTCAGGCAAGTTATTTTGGGTAAACCAAGTAAGGAAATTGCCTGCGTGTTGAATATTAAAAAGCAAACTGTTGATACACATCGAAAAAATATGCTTCATAAAACAGGTTGTAAAAGTATTAGCGAACTCATTGGTAAGTCAATCAGATATGCATGGATATAGAATTGGCATGGCCTGAACTTTTTTTCTCTGATTATCCAAATAATTTTGTATTTAGCCCTCTTTATGTATCGGGGAAAAGTTTACGAGGTATAAGTGTTCATAACTTATAACAGGAATGGTATTAGATTTGCATATCTTTTAAAAATCAAAGAAATATATTATGAAAAAGATGCGTTTTTTCTCTATGGCCCTGATGTTTATTTCGATTGGATTTCTTTCTTCCTGTAGCACTGCCAACAAAGTTTCAGGGCCCAGTGCAAGCCCTTCTACTATTAAAGGTAACTGGACAGTAAACGATATAGATATTGAAGGCGCTGATAAATCGGCCCTTAAAGTAGTTGCATTTGGTGATGGTCTTTATTCCTGTTATATAGGTAGCCAGTGGAACCTTGTACAAAATGGCAACGGTACCTATACCATTAATAACAACGGTGAAGGGTGTTCTTCCGGTACAAGAACAATTTACTGGAGTCTTGAAAACAGGGACGGCGTGCAAAATTTTCTTTTCAAGAAATTAATTAATGGCGAAAAACCAAAAAATGTAACTGATGGTTACAGACTTGCAATTAAATCAATAGATGCAAGCTCAATGACATTGCAATCTGCAGTTGGTTTTGAAGGAAAGACAATTTATATTAACTACCATTTTTCTAAATAAAATTTTTCATTTATATGCTGAAGGAAACGCTTTGCTTCTATTGCAAAGCGTTTCTTTTTTGTCATCACAAAACTGCTGCTACTAGGCTCAACATGAGATAAATGATGATATTTTTTGTGAACAGTCGCTTACATTTGAAATTAATCATCACTTATGATAAAATATCTTTCACTGCTTTTTATCCTGTTGTCTTTCGTTTATTCAACCGGCAATGGCCAAAGCATTACCATTCCTGGCTATACCGGTTATGCCACACCTGCGGAAGATGATGATGAATCTCTGTTTTCACAGGCAGAAGGGTTGCACAACTGGAACAATATGAAGCAGCAACTGGATTATTTTTTCTATGTAGGAAAAACGGGCAAACTACTAATTACAGTTAATGCCCGAAACAAAAAAGGCAACAGCACAGTAGAGCTGACAGTAGCCAATAAAAAATTTACTTTACAGGTTTTAAAAAGCAGTTTTTATCGTCAGTATGCTGTAAAGGAAATAGAGATAAAAGATACGGGTTTCTATAATCTTCATTTTAAACCACTGCTTAAATCTTCTGCGGGCATCATGGATATCCAATCCATTACATTAAGTGGAGAAGCAACGGACGCAATTCATATCAATAAAAAGTCAAGGCGTAACGCTGCATCTGTGCATTTAAAATATCCGGTGGATGATTCATTAACCGTTACCGGGTTTTATAATGAAGTAACAGTGCCGGAAAGTGCGGATATTATTCATAGTTACTATATGGCCTGTGGTTTTGCAAGAGGATATTTTGGTATGCAGGTGAACAGTAAAAAAGAACGTCGCGTGATTTTTTCTGTATGGGATGCAGGCAACGAGGCCGTTGACAGAAATAAAGTTGCTGACAGTAACAAAGTAGGTTTAGTAGCAAAAGGAGAGGATGTCTATGCTGAAAGCTTTGGCAACGAAGGTACCGGCGGGCACAGCCATTGGGTGTACGACTGGAAGCCCGGTAACACCTATAAGTTTTATGTTACGGCTTTGCCGGATAGCGCTTCTCAATCTACTATTTATTCCGGCTACTTTTTTGCGCCTGAATTGAATGCGTGGAAATTTATCGCCTCTTTTAAAGCGCCAAAAGATGGTCATTCCCTCAGTCATTTATATTCTTTTGTAGAAGATTTTTCCGGCATAAACGGGCAACTGCAGCGGAAAGCCTTTTATGGTAACCAGCATATTGTGCTTGAAGATGGAAGACAGAAAGAACTTGTCAAAGCCTCATTCTCCTGCGATGTTACGGGGCGGGATAAAGACAGGATTGATTTTGGCGGGGGCCTTGACAGCAACCGTTTTTATTTATGGAACGGCGGTTTTACGCCTGCCAATGCTGCTTATGGGGATGTGTTTACAAGAACCCCTTCTTCAGAAAATGTGAAGATTAATTTGTATCATCATGCAGATAGTTTAATGCAGGCAGCCAAAGACAAGATGGCAATTGACAGTGCGGTTAGCGCCCATGCTATTGATACTACAGGTTCTGTTGATGGCGTGTATTATCAAATAATTAAAGAAGGTACAGGGTCACAGGTTAAATTAACTGATAGCGTTACTGTTTATTACAAAGGTGCTTTGTTAAGCGGTGCTGTGTTTGATGAAACAAAAGAAGAGCCCACCACTTTTCCGTTAAACCGTTTAATAAAAGGCTGGCAAATTGGATTGCCTGTGTGCAAAGCAGGTGGTAAGATTAGATTGATTATACCTTCCGGGCTTGCTTATTCAGTAAGAAGCAGGGCTGTAACTATTCCGCCAAATAGTATTCTTGTGTTTGATGTAGAAGTAATTAAAAGCTGGCAATAGCTGGCGAAGAGCGTGAAACTGCAGGCATCCGACGGTCATCTCTCCAACATCGGTAAATACAGATTAACTTGCGCAAAATATTTTATACATGAGATGGTTTTTTGTGATCGTTTGTTGCATGATGACTTTGTTTTCTATGGCACAGCGTAAAGAAGTAAAAGGTGTTTTAAAAGATAGCATAACGCAGTTGCCTGTGGGATTTGCAAACATTACCAACCTTAACAGCGGTAAAACAGTTATTACTAATAATAACGGATTGTGCTCTATTGCAGTAGGCACAGGCGATATGTTATCTTTTTCTTATATCGGTTACCATTTTGATACACTCAGGTACTCCGGTGATTATGCATCGCTGCCTGTGCTTGAATTAACAATCAAGCCACTTGCTAATAGCTTACAGGGGGTAACTGTTCGCAGTAAAGGATATAGCCAGTACCAGTTAGACAGTATGGAACGCCGCAAAGAATTTTTGGCCAGCACAGGTGCTTTAAAGAAGGCTGTAGGTGGTGCTAATTCCGGCGCCGGTATTGCCTTAAATCTTGATCGTTTCAGCAGACGGGAAAGAGTAAAGCGTAACGCCTACGATTTTTTTGATAACAATGAAAAGGAAGAATACATCAACTACCGGTTTAATAACACCATTGTAAATACTTATACCGGGTTAAAAAGCGATTCGCTCCAGTTGTTTATGCAGGAATACAGGCCATCTTTTAACTGGCTGCGCGAACATCTTGCAGAAGAAGACATCAAGTATTATATTAACGATAATCTCAAGAGTTTTTTTAAGCGGGAAGATTAAGTCAGACCTGCACCGTTTTTTCAATCTTATACTTTTCATTATGACGCTGGATTGGCAATGCAAACATTTCAATGAACTTTCTGCTGAAGAGATTTACCAGGTACTGCGCTTAAGAATTGAAGTATTTATTGTGGAACAGAATTGCCCCTTTCAGGATGCAGATAATAAAGATCAGCAATGTTATCATCTTTGTGGTTATCATAAAGGTGACCTTGCAGCTTATGTTCGTATTGTACCGCCAGGATTATCGTATAAGGAGCCATCTATCGGGCGTGTAGTAACATCCCCCGCATATCGCGGCACTGGTGCCGGCAAGGCACTCATGACAAAAGCGATTGAAGTATGTTCTTTTATTTACCACGGTATGGATATTCATATCGGGGCGCAATTATACCTGAAGAAGTTTTACGAAAGCCTTGGGTTTAAACAATGCAGCGATATCTATCTCGAAGATGGCATTGAACATATAGGAATGATGAGAGATGCTGCACAGTGATAACTTGATGCTCCATTCCTGTTGTTTGAAACTCATACGCCTACAATTTTGTTTCAGCGAAAGATTTATTATCTCTGCCCGTTTTTGGAGGCCTAGCACTGGTACGTGACAAATAATGCTGATATTGCTTTAGTTTTACAACTATACTATGATTGAGATTTTTATAATTCTTGGGCTAATTATCCTTAACGGTGTTTTTTCCATGGCCGAGATTGCGCTGGTGTCAGCAAGAAAAGCAAGGCTTGAAGGGCAGGCGAATAAAGGCGATAAAAACGCACAGGAGGCATTGGACCTTGCAAATAATCCAGATACTTTTCTTTCCACAGTTCAAATAGGCATTACGCTGATTGGTGTACTTACCGGTATTTTTTCCGGTGAAAACCTTAAAGGGGGGCTTGTTGAATTTTATAACAAGTTCGATGCTTTAAAACATTACAGTAATGGCCTTGCCACTACAACCATCGTAATCATTATCACTTATTTTTCTTTGGTGCTGGGTGAGCTTGTTCCTAAAAGAATCGGGCTTAGCAATCCTGAAGCTATCGCTAAAAAGCTTGCCGGCCCCATGCGCATCGTTACCTATATCACCTATCCTTTTATCTGGTTATTGAGTAAATCATCAAACTTTCTTGTAAGTATTTTTAATATTAAAAGCACCGACAACCAGGTAACTGAAGAGGAAATTAAAGCTATCATTAGTGAAGGAACAGAGCAAGGAACCATTGAAGAAGCTGAACAGGAAATTATCGAGCGTGTGTTTCATCTTGGTGATAGGAATATTACATCGTTGATGACACATCGCAAAGACATTATCTGGTTTGATGCTGACGCGACAGTTGATGAGGTAAAAGCATCTGCAGAACCTATTGCTTATTCCGTTTATCCTGTATGTGAGGGCAATATTGATGTAATAAAAGGCGTAGTGTTATTGAAAAATCTTTTTACTGCATCCGGCGATACAAAAATGAAAGATCTGCTGCAGCCTGCTGTTTATGTGCCGGAGAATAATTCTGCGTACCAACTGTTGGAACAATTTAAAATAACCAAAAAGCATTTTGCTTTTATAGTGAATGAATATGGTTCGCTGGAAGGCATCATAACTATTAATGACATTGTAGAAGCAATTGTTGGCGATATACCACAGGCAAATGATGATGACTATGAAATTGTGAAAAGGGACGATGGCACCTACCTGGTAGATGCACAAATTCCTTTTTATGATTTTCTTGCCCGCTTTGAAAAAACAGATTGGCTGAATGAAGAGCATGATTTTGATACCCTTGCAGGTTTTGTACTTCATGAGCTCGAACGTATACCAGGGACTGGCGATAAGCTTAGCTGGCGAGGTTTTAATTTTGAAATTGTTGATATGGACAACCACCGTATTGATAAACTACTGGTAACAATAAGCGACCAGATTAAAGAAAGCCTGGAAGAAGAATGATGATTCTTTACCGGTAGTTCATCTGTACACCTGGTAAAAATGCTTCTTTCCTGGTTGAAAATTATCTTTCAATTTTGCTATACAAAATATTTTAATGAACAGTTTGTTTATACAATGGATGATGATGGCCTTTACAGCGCTTCATCCTTTTTACGTGTCGATGACAGAGATTAATCACAATGCGAAAGAAAAAGAGCTTGAAATAAGCGTACGCATTTTTACAGATGATTTTGAAACTGTGCTCCACAACAATTACAAAGAAAAGGTTGATTTAACGCATCCATCCAACCAGGCTGAAATGAATAAACTGGTGAGCGATTATATTCAAAAGCATTTGCAACTACAGGCAGATGGTAAAACAGTGGTCTTATCCTTTCTTGGTTTTGAACAGCAAAGCGAAAGCACATGGGCTTACTTCGAAGTAAAAAATATCAGCAGTATTAAAAAACTTTCTCTCTCTAATTCACTCCTGCACGATTACCGCAAAGAGCAGATTAATATGTTGCACGTAAAAGCCAACGGCAAAGAAGAAAGTTATAAACTAGATTATCCTGAGACGAAAGCTGCATTTAGTTTTTAGTTAGTGACAGGAACCCGTCACTCTCAAACAACTATCAACCAATACCCATCAACTAATATTGATTCGGGTGCCTGTAGTCACCACCTGCATGGCGCAATGTTCGCTTCAATGGAATCTGCATACCGTTGGTAGATTCAAGCCAGCCATATAAACTATCTGCAAGTTGCTTCACTGTCTGCTGGTATTCCGGCTTTTCAATCAGGTTATATTTTTCATCAGGATCGTTTTCCAGGTCGTATAACTCATTGGTATCCCAGATGCCATTATAGTGAATGTATTTATACCTGTCGGTGCGAACGCCAAACATGGTAGGAGTCATAGGAAAGTCATACTCCCAGTAATACTCATAAAATATTTTAGTGCGCCATGCTGTGGTGTCTCCATGCAACAATTGAACAATAGATTTTCCAGGCATATAAGCCGGCTTTTGAAGTCCTGCACATTCAAGTACGGTAGGCGCCACATCAATATTCTGCACCATACGTGTAATGGTTTGCCCGCCCTTAAACAAATCCGGGCAATAGGCTAAGAACGGTACTTTTACAGACTCTTCATAAAAATGCCTTTTATCAATCAGGCCATGTTCACCCCAGCTAAAGCCGTTATCACCCATATAAATGATAAGTGTGTTTTTATCAAGCCCTTCCTTCGTAAGATAATCCATCACAGAGCCAATGCTTTCATCAACAGCCTGTAAAGTTTCGCAGTATCGTTGAACCATTTCGTTAATGTCGTGATGGCCGTGGTACATATAATCAACACCATGCCAGCTAAAGCGCTGCTGCTTTACCCATTCGGGCCAGTTGTACTTTTTATATTCATCAGAAAGAGTCTGGTAATAAGTAGAAGGAAT
>Ga0105239_10005199_pt1 | contig 15316 bp, 8 predicted proteins | sample KBSC44metaG_FD_92761 | JGI IMG/M metagenome (GOLD analysis project Ga0105239, IMG submission 92761) | Corn rhizosphere microbial communities from Kellogg Biological Station, Michigan, USA - KBS C4-4 metaG | ecosystem: Host-associated > Plants > Roots > Rhizosphere > Soil | place: Michigan, USA...
ACGGACAACGAGCTGGCATCGGTGCTCGTGCAACTCGGCCGCAACGGCGAAGCGCTGCAGATTCGCGAAACGATTCTCGCCGCGACCCAGCGGAACTCCGGCGCGGACAGCGTCGCCGCGGCGAAAGCCGAAGCGATGATCGGTGCGGGCCTGCAGGAAATCGGCGACTACGCCGCGGCCCGCAAACGCTACGAAAACGCCGAACGGACGATGGCGAAGATCAAGGATCCGCCGGCGCACGATCGCGCGCTCATCGCCGCGAACTACGGCAACCTGCTGCAGGAAATGGACGAGGCTGACGCTGCGCTCGAGCACTACCGCACCGCACTGACCCTGATCGAAGCCGACGCGCAGACCACGCACATGCAGGCCGTGGTCACGGCCAATATCGGCAATACCGAATTCCGCCTGCGTCATTACGACGCCGCGATCGCCGATTTCCAGCGCGCGCTCGCGCTGCGCGAGCAGGCCGATGGCAAGGACAACCCGGGCACCGGCTTCGCACTGGAAGGCCTGGGTTCCAGTTCGCTCGCGCTCAAGCGCTACGCGGATGCGCAACAGTACTTCACGCGCGCATTGCAGGTGCGCGGTCGTTCGCTGCCGCCGAATCATCCGACACTGGCGGTGTTCAATTTCGGCCTGGCGCTCGCGCACTGGGGACAGGGCCATGGCGACGAAGCGTTTCATTACGCGCAGCTCACGGCGGAAAACCAGCAAGCGCTGCTGAGCACGTTCGCGAGCGAATTCTCCGAACGCCAGAGCGTCGCCTATCGCGACGTGCTCGTGCCGGCGACGGCGCTCGTCGTCACGCTCGCGGCCGAACGCGGCGATACCGCGAGCATCGAAGTCGCCTGGCGGCTGACGATGGTCGAACGCGGGCTGGTCGAACGTGCGCAGGCGCACCGGCTCGCGGCCGCGCGTTCGGCGAACGATCCGGACCTGGCGAAAGTGTGGGATGCGTGGCGGCGCGCGAACAGCGCGGTCGGTGAAGCATGGCTGGCGACGAACACCACGCCGCAGCGCATGGAGCAATTGCGTGGGGCCGCGGAGGAAGCCGAGCGCACGCTGTGGCTGCGGCTTGGGCGCGAACCCGGCGACGCGCTGCGGCAAAGCCCGGACGTCGCCACGTTGGCGACGAGCCTGCCGGAAGACGGCGTGCTGCTGGCGTTCGCCGAAGGTACCGCGAACGACGTCGCGTCGACGCTTGCGGCCGGCGACAAACCGGCGCCGGAGGTCTGGTACGCGTTCACCCTGCGGCATGAAGGCAAACCGCTGCTGCACCGGGTCGGTGCCATCGCCGCGCTGTCGGCGCAGGTGCGCGCGTGGTATCGCGAGCTGCGCGATCCGGCCGCGGACGCGGCGGCGCTGCGCCGCAACGGTCTGGCTCTGCGCCGCGCGCTGCTCGATCCGTTCGTCGATGCAAGCGCGCCGCAGCACCTGTTCGTGGTGCCCGAGGGCGAACTGTTCCGGGTCAGCTTCGCGGCGCTGCCGCTGGACAAGTCCGGTTATCTGGTCGAGGGCGGCGTGCGCGTGCACACCTTCGACCATGAAGGCGATCTGACGCTGGCGCCGCCGTCCGCTGCGGCGGTGACGCTGCTGGCCGGCGCGCCAAATTTTCCACAACTGGAAAAATCCACGGATGGCGCCGCCCGCGCGTTATGCCTGCGCGCGTCGCGACAGGGCTTCGCCGCGATTCCGAATGCCGCCCGCGAACTGGATGAGTTGCAGTCGCTGTTGGCGCATTCCGCGGATGCGCCGAAGGTCCGCGTCGTCGCCGGCGCGCAGGCGACGAAGCAGAACGTGCTCGCCGCGCTGCCGCAGGCGAATGTCATCCATATCGCCACGCATGGCTTCAGTCTCGACGGCAGCTGTGCGGAAGGCGCCGGCGCCGCGCGCGGCGTCAGTGTCAGCGTCCAGGCGAGCGAGGACGCGAGCGGCGTCTCGAGCTCCGCGGCGCTATCCGGCCTTGCGTTCAGCGGTGCCGACGTCGCCCAGGGACACGCTCCGGTCGGCGTACTGAGCGCCGCCGAGCTGGGCGCGCTGGATCTCACTCACGCCGACTGGATTGCGTTGTCCGCGTGCGATTCCGGGCTCGGCCCGATCGGGCGCAACGAAGGCGTGTTCGGCATGCGCCGCGCGCTGCGCGTGGCCGGCGCGCGCACCGTCGTCATGAGCCTGTGGCAAGTCGACGATGCGGCGACGGCGGATCTGATGCAGGCGCTGTACACGCAACGCTTCGTCGAACATCGCGACGTGCCCGCGGCCCTGACGGCGGCGATGCGCGGCGTGCTTGAGGCGCGGCGCGCGGCGGGGCAAAGCGATCACCCGTACTATTGGGCGGCATTTATCGGCGAGGGCGGTTGGCGCTGAGCACCAGCGTCGCCCGATCCAACTTCCGTTGCGACACTGCGGATACTCAATTACTGACCGTCGCTGTTCGTTTCGGTGACGATATCGCGTTTCCTTTCTCGAACCGCGTGTGCGGGCCGATTTGGAAAGAGCGATGAACCTGCGGAACCTTGTGTTGCTGGTCCTGTTTGCCGGTCTGGGCGTGCTGCGCACCGGCCAGGCAGTCTGCGTCGAAGATGGCGCCGCGCTTTTCAACGCGCTCAAGGCGTGGTCGAACTCGAGTTCCGGCACGTTGACCCAGATCAAGATCGCACGCTCCGGCAGTCCCTACAGCATCGCAGTCAACCTCGGCCAGGGCAATGACGGCGACGGTGGCGAATTGCAGCTGCTCGGAGGCTACGCTCCGGGTTGCGGCAGTCGCATCGTCGATCCGACCAACACGATCCTTGATGGCAACGGCGGCGATTTCCGCCTGTATGCGAATGGCCCGGTCACCATCGACGGCATCACTTTGCGCAACTATTCGGGCGCTAACGGCGTCGACGTGTGGGGCTACACCGGCGATGCGGCGATCACGACGCGGCGCTTCATCGCCGTGAACGATCATACGGTCGAACTCAACACGCCGGCGACGATCCGCGTGGAAACCTGCCTGGTGCACGGCCAGCCGGCGGTTTCCGGCGTTGCGGCGCTGTCGGTGGAGGTGGGCGACGTCGGCACCGTGGTCAACTGCACGGTCGCCGACAATGCCGGCAGCGGCCTCAACCTGCAGACTTACGACGGCGGCACCCTGTTCGTATACAACACGATTGCCTGGGGCAATTCCGGTCACGACATCACCACGGATCCGACCGACACGAACGTGCCGGCCGTGCTGTATTCCACGTATAAAACCGCTGCCGGAACATTCACTGGCATCGCCAATCTGGCCGGCAATCCGAAGTTCGTCGGCGCTGGCGACTACCACCTGCAGAGCGTGACACTGCCGATTTCGCCGGCAATCGATCATGGCACCACCGGTGTGATCGGCGGTGTGCCAAGCACTGACATCGAAGGCAACCCGCGGCCGTTCGGCAGCGAAGTCGATCAGGGCGCCTACGAATCCAGCTACGACAGCCGCAGTGATTTCGTGGTGACATCCAGCGGCGACGGTTCGCATGCCAACACGCCGGCGGTGAACTGCAATACGAATTCGACCAACTGCACACTGCGCGAAGCCATCGTCCGCGCCAACGCGAGCAGCAGTGCTTCGGTGATCCGTTTCCAGGTCGGCTGTCCGGTGGAAATCGAGGTCGGCTCGCCGCTGCCGGACATCAACCGCAACGTGACGATCGATGCCACGACGCAAACGGGCTGGACGCCAAACACGAATTTCGCCGGATTCAACGCCAACCTGTGCGTGCTGCTGAACGGCATGGGATCGACCGGCACTGCGTTCCATGTCGCGCCGACGGCGGCGAATGCGCGCCTGACGGTCGAGGGTTTCATGTTCGGCGGCTTCACCGACGCAGCGATCAAGCTCGAGGCCGGCACCCATCACGCAATTCGCGGCAATCAGTTCGGCGGCATCTTTCTCATTCTGAACAATCACGATTCGATCCATGTCACCGGCAACGCGGGCAGCGCGTACATCGGCGGCTACAACAGCACGGCGGTCTACAATCTGATCGTCGGCTCCACCGAGGCGGGCATTTACCTGGACAATCCGGCCGGCGGCAGCATCATCGCCGACAATGTCATCGGGGTCGGCGCCGACGGCCAGAGCCCGCTCGGCAACAGCATCGGTGTCTACGCGTACAACTCGCCGAACAACGTGATCCAGGACAACGTCATTGGCGACAACGCCAGCTACGGAATCGAACTCGCCCTGTCTTCCGGCAACGTGATCCAGTACAACGATATCGGCGTGACGGTCGGCGGAGCCGCTGCGGGCAATGGCGCCGCTGGCGTGTTCCTGTTCGGCAGCGACTCGCACGACAATGTCATCGGTGCCCCGGCGCATGCATCTTATGGCGGCAATGTGATTGCCAATAACGGCGGCGCGGGCGTCTATCTGACAACTTCGGCCGGAGTCGGCAACAGCATCCTGGCCAATTCGATCAGCGGCAACGCCGGACTGGCGATCGACCTGGGCGCGGCGGGGCCGACCGCGAACGACGTCAGCGCTTTCGACAACGATACCGGCGCCAACGACTTGCAGAATTATCCGGTCCTGCAGCACGCGTACCGTGCCCCGAATGCCGAGGTTGTATTGGGCGTGCTCGACTCGTTCAACGACGACGGCGCGGGATTCCGGCTCGATTTCTATTACAACGCGACCTGCACCGCGCTCGGCAGTCCGCACCGCGGCGACGCCGGTCTGTATCTCGGCACAACGACCGCCTATGCCGACATCCTCGGCCATGCCAGTTACCAAGTCGTCCTGCCGGCACCGAACGGCGGTCCGGCGCTGGGTTACGTCAGCGCCACTGCCACTGCAGCGGACGGCAGCACCTCGGAAATCGGCGAGTGCTGGCAGGAGCAGGCCGACCGGATTTTCCAGAACGGCTTTGACGTCCCGTGATGGCGCTGCGCGCACGTTTCGCTCATCTCGTCCTGGCCGGTGTGCTGCTGCTGGCGTCCGCTGCGTTCGCGGCCGGCCGTGACGCGACGCGCGGCCAGCGTTTTAACAGCTCCGGCGTGCTCGATCTGGCCCGGCATGCGCAGTTGCACAAGGGCAGGATGCTCGCCGTCGTTGCGCTTGATGCCGGCGTGGCGCGGCAGATTCTCGCGGCGCCGGTGCTGGACCAGGAGCACGCGACATTGCCATTCTCGGACTACCTGTTTTCCTGCCCGACCGAATCGAACACGTGCGTGGCACAGCACGAACAGAACCTGATCGCGGCAGCGGACGGTGCCGTCCGGCACGAACAGCAACGTCTTGTGATCAAACCTGCAGCGGCTCCGGCCGTCACGTTCATCGACTGGGCGGAGCCGACAACCGGGACTGCCGACGGCGACTCGGAGACGCATTGGTATCTGGGCACGCTGCCCGGCAACGGATTCCACCAGGTGGAAGTGCAGTTCGGCCATGATGCGCCCGGCAGTTTTCTGGTCAATCCGCAAAATGGAAAAAGCGCATTTGTACACAATGGCAGCGATATCGCCGCGCCGGCTCCGGGCGGCATGCATCTGGTCACGTTCAATGCGGACAACCCGCTGCTGCTGCGCGTCGCCGCGCTCGACGCCGCCGGCCCGCGTCTGGAACTCGAATGCGCAGCGCACGCGCAAGGCCGGCTCACGGCGCAGTTCAAGGGCTGGCATGACGAGGCCAGTTTCGATCTGGTGCTCACAGCGCCCGGCGCGCCGCCGCTGCCGGTGCGCATCGCGCACGAGAATGCCGGCTGGACGCTGGAACCAGCCGATCCGGGTGCATTGCCTGCGGCGGGAATTGCCTGTCAGGCGCCCGCCGACAACTGAGCATTGCCGGCTCCGTGTTCGGATGATCGCCGCGCGTCGTTCTAACGGACAGTCCTTGACGCACCGCTGCGGAGAATCATGAACACTGACCGCCTGTTTGCGTTATTGGTGCTGGCCGCCCTGGCGCTGGTTGCAACGCCGGCGCAGGCGATCACGTTCTGCGTTACCAGCGGCAGCGGCGGGCCGGCGCAGTTCGACCAGGACATGCAGTACTGGCTGCACGCGTCGGATCAGACCGTGTACGTGCATCTGGAGCAAGGCACTTACGACTTGATCACGAACAGTACGGAGTCGTATTTCGGCGACATCTACTACGACCAGACGGGAACGTCCGACGACACCGGTCAGTTGGGCAACGCGTCGCTGCATCTTGTCGGCGGCTTTGTCCCCGGCACGAATCCGCCGTGCAGCAAGCGCCAGGTCGATCCTGCGAATACGGTCATCAGCGGTCACGCCAATGGTTCGAATTCGTCCCTGCGCATCACCCAGCAGGAGGGCGAGCTGCTGATCGACGGGCTTACGTTCACCAAATTCGGCAACGGCGTGCAGGTGAACTCGATCACCGATGCCACGGCGACGTTGCGCAACATCGCCATCGTCGGCAACGGCAACGGCGATATGGGCTACGCCGCGCTGGGTGTGGGCGTCAGCAGCTCCAGCGTACTCGGCGGCGGTACCGGGATCACGCGTATCGAAAACTGCCTGATCGCCGGCAACAATACCCACGGCCTCGTGTTCACCGACGACACGGACAAGGACGTGACCCAGATCATCGGCTGCACGATCGCCGACAACGCCGGTTACGGATTGTCGGTCGGCGATCCGACGAACGACTACTACATCCTCAACGGCTCGCTGAAGACGCTCAACACGATTTTCCGCGGCAATGGCATCGCCGACGTCTTCGCGCAGAGCAACGGCAGCAGCAATAAGCCGACGCTCGACTACACGAACGTCGCCAGCATCATCGGGCCGGCCAATACGACCGCGCACAACAAGAACACGGATCCGAAGTTCGTCGGCGCGGGCACGGATCCGGTGCACCCGTACGACCTGCAAGCCATCTCGCCGCTCGTCAATATCGGCGCGCCGCCGACGCTGGCGCTCGGCGGCGCCTACGCGACGACCGATATCCGCGGGCGCACGCGCATGATCGGCAGCCACGTCGATTTCGGCGCGTACGAATCGCTGGTCGACGATACCGCCGCCCAGATCGTGACCAGTTTCAGCGAGGGCGCCGGCACCTGCCCGAGCGCGAGTGATTGCACGCTGCGCACGGCGATCACAGTGGCGAATTCGAATGCGAATCCGACCACGATCAAATTCAACCTGGGCGCCGCCGACAACTGCCCGTATTTCATCGCGCTCGGATCGCTGCTGCCCGACATCAGTAGCGACATCACGATCGACGCGTACACGCAGCCCGGCGCGGTGCCAAACGATACGGTGCCGGGTTACGACGGCAAGATCTGCCTCGTCCTGCGCGGTGGCGGCCTCGACCATGCGTTCCAGACCAGCGGCAGCGGGCGTCTGACCGTGCGTGGCATCGAGTTCGAGGACTTCAGCACGGCGGCGGTGCGCCTGTCTTCGGGCAGCGGCCATGTCGTGACCGGCAACGGCTTCTCGTCCTTTCCGGGTGAGACCCTCGCGAACAAGGATGGCGTGTTGATTGAAGGCAGCGCCAGCGCCAGCCGGATCGGCTCCTACGCGTTCGGCGATCGCAACGTGTTCGGGCAATCCACCGATGCCGCGATCAAACTTGCCGGCAACGGCGTCGGCAATCACCTGATCCAGGGCAACTACATCGGTTTCAATTTCGACGGCACCAAGCCGGGCGGAGCGAGCGAGCCGACGCCCAACAAATTCGGCATCTACCTGCAAGGTTCCGGCTCCAACGAGATCAGCTACAACTTCGTCGGCGCCAGCCCGCTCAATGCGATCCGTCTCACCGGTGCGGCGACGAGCGGCAACCGCATCATTGAAAACTCCCTTGGCATCGCGCCGGCCGATGGCTCGGCCGCCGGCAACGGCTACGGCACGTGCAACCCGATCTGCCTGGCCGGGTCCGCTGCGATCGACATCATGTCTGGTGCGCACGACAACTCGGTCGGCGCGATCGGCGGCAGCGGCGGCAACAATTTCATCGCCAACAATTCCGGCCCCGGCGTATGGATCGAACAGACCGCCGGCGCCGGCAACCGCGTGTACGGCAGCAACCTGATCCACGACAACAACGGCTACCTGGCGATTGATCTCGGCGCGCAGGGCCCGACTCTCAACGATGTCGGCGATGGCGATTTCGGCGGCAACAAGCTGCAGAATTACCCGACACTCTCGCTGGCCATGCGCACCGCGCTGAACGTCGTGCGGGTAAGCGGTTCGCTCGTCGCCGAAACCGGCGTTGCGCCGCAAACGTATCGCATCGATGTCTACTGGACCGACAGCTGCCTGTTCGCCGGCAGCGGGTTCGACACGCCGCGCGGCGAACTCAAGGGCTACATCGGCTACTTCAGCGTGCCGGGCAACGGCACAACGAACACGCTGTTCTTCCCGAACACCGATCTCGTCGCCAGTTCGCGGCCGCCGCAAGTCGCCGGCAAGAGCTATTTCCTCAGCGCCGTTGCCACCGACGCCGCCGGCAACACATCGGAGCCCGGCCCGTGCCTGCCTTACGTCGACGACTACATCTTCGCCGACGGTTTCGGACACTGATGGCGCATTGAGCGCGTTTCCCCTTTTCAGATCGCGCGCGTGCGCTACGGACAGGCGTGGTCCGCGCAGACGTTGCCGCCCATATCGAGCAGCGCTCCGCTTATGTCCCACTGCGTCGCATTGCCATTGTTGTGGCGAAACATGTTGTGATCCAGCGCGGTGGCGTCGCTAGAACTTGCCCACACGCCCAGTCCGCCGTTGTGCTCGAAACGGCTATTGGCGACCGTGCTCTCGCCGGTGGCCCGCAAACCGGTGGACTGATTGCCGAAAAAAACGCAATTTTCAACGCTCAGGTTCGGCAACCCGATCAGACCGGCGGGCATGTTTCGGACGATCATGCTGTCGCTCATGCGTACTGTGCTCGAGTACACGTTGGACGGAAAGTAAATGCCGTGCGCGTTGTTTTCCGCGACCGTCAGGTGTTCGAGCACTGTTCCATCGCCGGCATTGCCGCCGTAAATTCCCGTATTGCCAAAGCCGCGCACGGTGCCGTCGTGTACGCGGATGCGGGCGTCTGAGGAACTGGCCAGAATATTGATGCCTGTGCCGCCCAGCGCACCACCGGCACAGGCCGTCACCGGCGTGCCGGTGCAGGTGCCACCTCCGTCGATCGTGTGGCCATTGAGATCAAGATCGACCCGGTCGGCCTGTATGTCTATGGCGTCGTCGTTGCTGGAATTCACGACGAGATCGGACGTCAGCACGTAGGTGCCTGATTGCGTGATCGTGACCGGAAACCCCGCCGTGTCGCCGGCGAAACACCCGGTTGCGACGCAGTCCTGATTGATCTCGAACGCGCCGCCTGCGGCCTGAGCCGTCAGCGGCGCAAGCAGAGCGAATATCGACAAAGCCAGCGGGGTGGGTTGCATGAGCGTCCTCATTCGAAGTCGTCCTGGAAGATGGTGTCGTTGTTGATCGCCAGCAGGCCGTCGAGGTTGGCGTGACTCCAGCGGTCGGAGAAACCCAGCATGGTGTAGCGCTTGCTCCAAGCGCCCGTGGTGAGGTGCAGTTGCAGAATGTCGGCCGCCGTGAAGGTGATGCCGGCAATCTTGCCGCCCGTATCGAACGAAACGAGCAGGTAATCCTTGGTGCGGAACGTGTCGACGGCATCGACGTTGAGATTCGCGGGCAGGCCCAATGCGTGCGCATCCAAGAGTTTCTTGCCGAACGCGCCGCCGCTGAACACGATCACGTCGGCAGGCCGGATCGTTTTCCCGGCGACCGTGAAGGTCCGGTCGAAGGACAGCAGCAGCTTGCCGGTGTCGCCCCAGCGTGCGACGCCGTCGCAGTGGACACCCGGCGGCACGCCGGCCGCTGCGGCGTCGAATTCCTTGGTGAAATCGCTGCCATTGAAGCGGACGACATCGGCCGGAGCGAAATATGTGCCGCTCAGGGTGACGCCGACATCGAGCGCGAACAGGTAATCGCCGTGCGCGTCGTTCTGGATATGGAAATCGCGCAGGATCGCGGTGTCCGGCAAGCCGGGAATCGTCACCCGGAAGCGTCCGCTGCCGAGCGCATCCAGGACGAAATCCTTGCGCGCAACGAAGGTGTTGGCGTCGATCAGGTTCGCTCCGGTGTCGGCCGCATAACCCAACCCGGCAATGGCGGGTGCGGCGGCGACCCCCGGCTGCGGCGCGAGGATCGGCGCCGCGAACAGCAGTATTTTGCGCAACATCCGGCAGACTCGCCCAGCCACTCTTGGTATGCAAAACGACGGGCGATGCAGATGGCGAACATTGCATTCGCGATTGCCCGTCCGAGGGCAGCAGATTTACTTTTGTTCGAACCCGCCCGATCGAGCCGCCGCAGCGATTACTCGATCGGCCGCATTGCCGGCAGATCCGCCTTGTGCTGACTCACGGTCGCGCCGTCATCCGCGCGCAGGCGCGTGAACACGGCGGTGGAAACCAGAGTCAGCCCGCCGAGCACGAACAGCGCCAGGTGGATTCCATGGATCATCTGGACGGGACTGGAGGTGAAGCGGTCGGGTACGAACAGCGCCGCGAGCAGCGAAGCGAACGCCACGCCGAAGCTGATCGACAATTGCTGCGCGGTGCTTGAAATCGTGCTCGCGCCACTGCTGTCCTCGGCGGAGACGTCGGCGTAGGCCAGCGTGTTCATGCTCGTGTACTGCATCGAGGTGCACATCCCGAAACAGAACGCCTGCAGCACAATCAGCCAGATCGGCGTCGCCACGCCGACCGTCGCGAAGGCGAGAATGACGACGCCGAGTCCGAGCGTATTAGCAATCAGCACGCCACGGTAGCCGAGGCGCGTCAGCAGGCGCGGCGCAAACGGCTTGAGGCTCATCGCGGCGATCGCCTGCGGGATCATCAACAGGCCCGATTGCACGGGCGTCATTCCCAGGCCCACCTGATACAGCAGCGGCAGCAGAAAAGGAATGCCGCCAACGCCTAGGCGCGTGACGAAGCCGCCACCGACTGCCGCGAGGAACGTGCGCGTCCGGAACAGCGCCAGGCGCAGCAGCGGAAACTTCATGCGCACGGAATGGAAGCGATAGCCGGCGAGCAGGGCAAGCGACAGCGCGAGCAGCGCGGCGATTTCGCGTGCGCTCAGAAAATGCTCGCCGAACACCTCGAGCACATAGGACAACAGCGCGATACCGGCGCCGAACAACACGAAGCCGGTGAAATCCAGCCGGTGCACCTTGGGATTGCGGAAATCGGGCAGGTGGCGCTGGACGAGATAAAGGCCGATCAGACCGATCGGTACATTGAGGAAGAAGATCATGCTCCAATGGAAATAGCGGATGATCAGTCCGCCCGCCACGGGTCCGAGCATCGGCCCGACCAGGCCCGGGATCGCGACGAAACTCATCGCGCGCACGAGTTCGGACTTGGCGAAGCCGCGCACCATCGTCAGCCGTCCGACCGGCAGCATCATCGCGCCGCCCGCGCCCTGGACGACGCGAAACGCAACGAGCCAGTGGATATTGCGGGCAAACCCGCACAGCAGCGAGCCGAGCGTGAACACGCCGATGGCCGCAGCGAACACGCGCCGTGTGCCGAAGCGGTCGGCCATCCAGCCGCTGACCGGAATGAACACGGCGAGGCTCAGTGTGTAGCTCGCCATCACCGCCTTCATCGACAGCGGCGCGATGTCGAGCGCCTGGGCGATTGCCGGAATCGCCGTGTTGAGGATGGTCGTGTCGAGCGCCTGCATGAAAAACGCGACAGCGACAAGCCATGGCAGCAGGCGCTTGGCGAATACGGCGGCTGGGTTGTCGACGTCGGGTGTCGGATCGGCGGACATGGCGGCATTATCGTCGATGTCGGCGAGCGCTTCGGTGCGCCGAATCACCTCGCGGACAGAAGCGAATTCCGTGGGCCGCCGTCGCGCCGGGAGTTGCGCTCGCGTTCGTGCTTGCCGTTACGCGCTCGTTTCGATCCGCTCCACGCGCGTGAACCCGCGCGGCAGGTTGCCGCCGCGCTGCGCGCGGTTGCCGTTGTATTCGACGAGGTCGGCCCATTTCAAAATCAGCTTGCGCTGGCCGGCCCACAGCGTGACTTCGCCCTTGCCCTCGGCGACGACGGCGATGCCGGCGACGCGTTCGCCCTCGGCGAGCCTGGCTTTCGGAATCTCGATCAGTTTGTTGCCTTTGCCGCCGTTGTCGAGCTCCGGCAGTTCGGCGACGGAGAACATCAGCAGATGGCCGGCGTTGGTGGCGACGACGATGCGATCGCGCGCGGCTTCGGTCACGTACGCGGGCGCGAGCACGTGCGCCTCGTCGTCCAGATTGATCAGCTGCTTGCCGGCCTTCTTGTTCGCCAGCAGCGCTTCGAACTTCGTGACGAAGCCGTAGCCGAAGTCGGTGGCGAGTACGAGCTTGTGCGCCGGATCGGCGATCGCGACGGCATCGAAACGCGCGCCCGGCGCCGGCGTGAAGCGGCCGGTCAGCGGTTCGCCGTTGCCGCGCGCGGAGGGCAGCGTGTGCGCGGCAGTCGAATAACTTCTGCCGGACGAATCGATGAACGCGACATTTTGCGTCGTTTTCCCTTTTGCGGCATTGTGGAAACTGTCGCCTTCGCGGTAGCCGAGCGCAGCGGCATCGACATCGTGGCCTTTGGCGGCGCGCACCCAGCCTTTTTCCGACAGCACGATGGTGATCGGCTCGCTGGCGACGAGCGCGGATTCGTCCAGCGCCTGCGCGACTTCGCGCTCGACGATCGGCGCGCGGCGCTTGTCGCCATATTTCTCGGCGTCGGCGGCGAGTTCGTCCTTGATCAGCGATTTCAGCTTGGCTGGCGATTTCAGCGTGACCGCGAGGCGCGCGCGTTCCTCTTCGAGCGCATCGCGTTCGGCATTGAGCTTCATTTCCTCCAGCCGCGCCAGCTGGCGCAGCCGCGTCTCCAGGATGTAGTCGGCCTGCTCTTCGCTGAGTTTGAAACGTGCGATCAGTTTCGGCTTCGGCTCGTCCTCGCTGCGCACGATGCGGATCACTTCGTCCAGATTCAGGAAGACGATGCGCAGTCCCTCGAGCAGGTGCAGCCTGCGCTCGACCTTGTCGAGGCGATGCTGCAGGCGGCGCCGCACCGTGTTCGTGCGGAACGTCAGCCATTCGCCGAGGATCTGCTTGAGCGTCTTCACCTGCGGCTTGCCGTCGAGCCCGATCAGGTTCAGGTTCACGCGGTAGCTGCGTTCCAGGTCCGTCGTCGCGAACAGGTGCTGCATCATCTCGTCCAGATCCACGCGGTTCGAGCGCGGCGAGATGACCAGGCGCGTCGGCGTTGCGTGGTCGGAGAAGTCGTTGTAGTCCTCGACCATCGGCAGTTTCTTCGCCTTGGCGAGCGCATCGATCTGCTGCAGCACCTTGGCCGGCGAAACCTGATAAGGCAGGGCAGTAATGACCACATTGCCGTTCTCGATGCGGTACACCGCGCGACAGCGCACCGAGCCGTTGCCGGTCGCGTACATCGCCTTGAGTTCGCTCTTCGGCGTGATGATCTCCGCCGCGGTCGGAAAATCCGGACCTTTCACGTGCCGGCACAATTCGGCGATGCTCGCTTCCGGTTCGTCGAGCAGATGGATCGCCGCGCTCGCCACTTCGCGCAGGTTGTGCGGCGCGATGTCGGTGGCCATGCCGACCGCGATGCCGGTCGAGCCGTTGAGCAGCACATGCGGCACGCGCGCCGGCAGCCACGACGGTTCCTTCAGCGTGCCGTCGAAATTGGGCGTCCAGTCCACCGTGCCGAAGGCCAGTTCCTCGAGCAGCAGTTCGGCGATCGGCGTGAGCTTGGATTCGGTGTAGCGCATTGCCGCGAACGACTTCGGATCGTCGGGCGAACCGAAGTTGCCCTGGCCGTTGATCAGCGGGTAGCGATACGAGAACGGCTGTGCCATCAGCACCATGGCTTCGTAGCAGGCGCTGTCGCCGTGCGGATGGAATTTGCCGATGACGTCGCCGATGGTACGCGCGGATTTCTTCGGCTTGGCGCCCGCATCGAGGCCGAGTTCGCTCATCGCATAGATGATGCGGCGCTGCACCGGCTTGAGCCCGTCGCCGACGAACGGCAGGGCCCGGTCGAGTACCACATACATCGAATAATCGAGATACGCGCGCTCGGCGTAATCCTTGAGCGGGATCTGTTCGTAGTTGGCTTGCAGGTTCATGCGAAGATACTCGACAGCCTAGCGGCGCATTTTGCCGCAATCCTGCAGCGAATTCGCGGCTTGACTTCCGCGACCGGTCAGGGCCGGATATCCTGCCTGCACACGGTATCGCTCAAGCCGCCGCGAGCTGCGCACTGAGTGCGCGCAGTGCGCGCGTCACGATCATGCGCGCGCTGTCGGCATTGCCGCCCGTGCGTGCCGCGATTTCGCCGAAACTCAGGCCGGCCTGCATGCGCAGCGCGATGTGTTCGCGCTGGCGCCGGCTGAGATTGCGCAACGCGCGGCGGAACGCGCTCGCGCGCTCGCAGGCCAGCGCGTGCTCGACGACCGGATCGCCATGGCTTGCCAGTGTTTCGTCGACCTCGACCGTGTCGCCGCGACGCTGTTGCCGGCGGAGTTCGGCGCGGAGCTCATTGAGCAGTATCTGGCGCAGATACGCAGCAAAGCTGCCGTCGCCGCGTACTTCGAAGTCGCCGAGCCGGTTCAGCGCCCGCAAATAGGCGGTCTGCACCAGATCGTCGGCATCGTGTCCGGCATGCCTGAAGCGCGCCGCCCAGCGCCGCAACGCCGGCAGGGTGCGCGCGCACAGCTGTTGCCGCGCGCGCGCATCGCCGCTGCGCGCGCAGGCTACGAACCCGTCGGCCGGCAGCGCGTCCCGGAGCGCTTCTGCTGCGCGGCCTGCGTACTCTGTATACATGTGGTCGCACCGAAAAGTGGATTGGTGCGCATTGTGGAAAACGCAGCGTGACGGCGTCCAATGAAACCTCGCTATGCGCCGATACGCGCGCCTTATCCCGATAACGCGGGGGAATTGGTGTATCGCCGGCGGTTATCGCGGCTCGACCGTGCGCACGCGCCGACGATTCGCGGCGACGAGCGCATCGTCGGCGATGGCCCCTTCGCCGTCACCCTGCATGCGGTTCTTCTTCAGCAGCGCCGGACACTCGTTGGTGAGCGTGTCGATCACGGCGCGCTGCAGGCGCGTGTAGTACGGCTGCTTGTGGAACTGCAGGATCACCGGCACCTCGAAGGGCTGGTAACCCGGCACGGCGCGCACGTTATGCTCGGGCTTGACCAGATGAACCGGCACGACGGCGCGGCCGATGCCTTCGGACACCGCGTCGATCAGGCCGTAGATGTCGTCGAAATACGCACGCAGCAT
>Ga0105239_10005200_pt1 | contig 15312 bp, 14 predicted proteins | sample KBSC44metaG_FD_92761 | JGI IMG/M metagenome (GOLD analysis project Ga0105239, IMG submission 92761) | Corn rhizosphere microbial communities from Kellogg Biological Station, Michigan, USA - KBS C4-4 metaG | ecosystem: Host-associated > Plants > Roots > Rhizosphere > Soil | place: Michigan, USA...
AATGGTCAGGTACTGAAGACCGACGTTATCCGTTTCGGCGCCGTTCTCGGTGACGCTCCAGACGGGATACTTCTTCAGCGCCGGATCGTGTTTGACGGCGGCGTAGAGATCCCGCTGCAACTTGGCGACCGCTAACCAGGAAGGCGCCCGGCCCCCACCCGCTTCGCCCTGATAGGTAACGCCCCAGTTGTTGGGTTCATTGGGACCTTCGATGGCGAGCAGCGCGCCGGCGGCCGCGAGTTGCCGGGCGCCGGCCAGCAGACGGGGAATATCGGCGCCGCCGCTGCCCAGGCCGTAGCTGAAGCGGACACTGGTCTGCTGATGGAGATCGAGGAGATCCTTGAGCGGGATGTCGCTCTCATAGCCTGCCCGAATCCAGCCGAGCCCTATGTAGGCGGCGGCGCCGATCGTCTTCGGCAGCGACTCTCCGCGCCGGGAGATCGCAGAGTTAGCCCCGATGCTACTGAGGAAATCGACAGCAGGGAGAGACGGTACGGGCGGGAGCCGTGTGGAAGGATCGGCTGACGCCGCAAGCAGCGGGCGTGGCAGGCAGAGGGCAACAGCGCCGGCTAGCAGTAGCAGGACAGGAAAAAGGTTACCGCGCACAGACACTCCGAAGGATCTTCCCGACGATGCTCAGGAGGAACACCACACCAATCCCACAGGCCGCCAGCGCAGCGAAGTACGCACCGATACCCTGGGCGCGTAGTTCGCACTCGGCAAAATCGTCGTACTTCACGCCAATTGACAGCATTGTCCGGCCGAACCGGGCCGCTGCCGGTTCGTCCGTAGCGGTAACGACGTAGGTATGTCCACGCTGACAGAGGATGCGCCCGATCCTCGGGATACGGAACAGGTCTTCCAGCGCGTCGCACTCCCTGCGGAACGTATCCACTTTGTAGTGTGGATCACGCGGTACGGTTTTACCCTGGTCGGTAACGGACCAGGTGATGCGTGAGGGGTCGACCTCACAATCCGGCAGGGTGATCTCATAGCCGCCGTCGCGATCGGCGACAAATACCAGACGCTGTTCCCCCGACGCTACGACCAATGGCGGTTCCAGGGTGGCATGGCTGAAGCGCAGGAGATCGAGGCCGACCAGCAGAAGCAGCAGGCCGACATGCATGGCGGGCGATCGGAGTATCCGGAGGACGTCTTTGTTCACGGGGAGCTGGTTTTATCATAGCACAGGGCCGACGCTGTACAGTAGAGAGGATGAGCGCGAATGCGGGAACGAGAAAAGAGCGGCGGCAGGCGCGGCGGCGACAGGCGTTGCAACGGTGGGTGCTGCCGGTGGTCAGCCGGCCGATGCGCCTGGGGGCGGAGCCGATCCTGGTGTTTGCACCGCATGCGGACGATGAGACGCTGGGCTGCGGCGGGCTGATCGCCCTGAAGCGACGCGCAGGGTGCGCCGTTACGGTGGTTTTCCTGACCGATGGCAGTCGGTCGCATGAGGGACGTGCGGAAGCGCCGTCCCCGGAGGCGCTGGCAGCGCTCCGACGGGAGGAGGCACGGACGGCGCTGGGCACGCTCAGCGTGCCGCCGGAGAGCATCCACTTCCTGGACTTTCCGGATGGGGCACTCGGCAATCTGCCGCAAGACGGGCGAGCCGCGCTGCAGGCGGCGCTGGCTGATCTACTGCAGCGATACCGGCCGGCACTGGTATTTGTCCCCCACCGGCTTGACGGTCACGCAGACCATACGGCGGCGTATGAGGCGGTGACGGCGGCGATTGCCTTGGACGCTGCCACGTCAACCGCAGTCTATGCCTATCCCGTGTGGCTATTCTGGACCCGGAACCGTCTGTTTGGGAATCTGCCCGGGAGCGCTCTGGCGGGCGCGTACCGGCTGCCGATCGGATCGGCATTGGAGCAGAAGCGGCAGGCGATGGCCGCCTATCGCTCCCAATTAGAGGTGTTGCCGCCCGGTTTTGTGGAGCCGCAGATGGCGCCGGACGAGTACTTCTTCCGCGTACGGTGATGGGCGATAGCCGGATCAGATGCGGTCCGAGACCGGGAGATCATCGCGGAGGGCGGCGGAGAGCGTATTGATATAGCGGTCGGTCATCCGCGGGATGGTGAACTTGATCCGCGTGTGCGCCCAGGCGCGACGGCCCATATCGGCGCGTCGACGCGGGTCTGCCCGCAGCGACGCGATCGCGTTTACCAGGCCGCCGATATCGCCGGGGGCGAGCAGCAGGCCGGTAGCGCCGGCGACCACCGTCTCGGGGACGCCGCCGACGGCGTAGCCGACACAGGGCAGACCGAAGGCGCCCGCCTCGGCGAAGACCTGGCCGAAGGTCTCGTTGCGGCTGGGCAGAACGAAGAGATCGCTGGCCCGATAGACATCGCCAATCGCCTCGGCGCCGGTGACGTGCCCCAGAAAGCGGTAGCGTCCCGAAAGCCCTGTGGCCGCGAGCCGCTCCAGATTGGCGCGCTCCGGGCCATCGCCGGCGATCAGAAGCAGTATCTTCTCCGCTCCCTGCGGCAGGCGGCTCGCCGCCTCGATCAGATCGGCGACCCCCTTGGAGGCGTCCAGCCGGGCTACCGTCGCGATCACGAAGGCATCGGCCGGCACGCGCAGGCGCTCGCGCGCCGCAGGGCGGGCATCCCGCAATAGGTCCGGGACGGGGACGCCGCAGGGAATGACCGTGATCTTTTCGCGCGGGATGCCGCTGCGCATCATCGCGCGCCGCTGATACTCACTGACGACCACGATCCGATCGCAGAGCGAGGCGGCGAGGCGCACCTTCCGAATACGCCGTGGCGTGTTCTCGCCGCCGCAGACGACATGCAGGCTGACGACGCACCGCTTCCCCGCCATCCGTATGGCAATGAGATCGTTGATCGAGGGCATATCGCGGCAGTAGTGCAGGCTGACGACCGATGCCGGCGAGCGGGCGATCAGATCCCGAAGTGCAGGCACATCGCTTAGGTGGTGGCGTCCGAAGGAGTGGCGGAAGCAGGGCTGAACCTCGGCGGTGACTCCTTCGGCAGCATACCAGCGCAGGGTATGATGCGTCGCCGGATCCTCGGGCAGGATCACCCGGGGAATCAGACCGCGACGGGGCAGCTCTCGGGCCAGGTTCAGGACGACCCGTTCCATACCGCCGATGCCGGCGCCGGCGCATAATAAGAGGAGATCGCGTGACTGCAACGTACGCATGAGCACCAGGAGACGACGGTCCGACAGACTCGGACAACAATGTCCCCGGCGCCATTGTAGCAGCCAGATGTTAGAGGTGCCTTAGGCAGAGATTAGAATTTGTTAATTTATTTTTAATCTTCGACCGTCCGCGTGCTCCTTATCACTCCGCGTGCTCCTCATCGGTTTCGGGCATACAGCAGCGCTGGACCAAAGCCGTCACCAGGGTCCACCTCTTTTTCCCGGACCATACCTATCTTCTCCGCGACACGGATCGAGGCGCGATTCTCGGGCTCGATCAGACAGATCAGCCGTAACAGCCCCAACTGCTGGAAGCCGTACTCAACAAGGGCGAGCGCCGCTTCGGTGGCGAGCCCCTGCCCCCAGTAGTCCTGAGCGAGTAGATAGGCGACCTCGACTTCGGGGCGCTCTTCGATCGTCCAGGGCAGCAGTCCGCAACGCCCGATGAACTGCCCGGTCTCTTTGTGGATGGTCGCCCAGAGCCCGAGTTCGGGATGCTCCGGATGCCCCTGAAGAAACCACTCCAGTTCCTCCCGGGTCTCCTCGTAGGTCAGCGTCCCTTCGGGGAAGTAGCGACGGATCTCCGGGTCGCGGTAGAGCGCGTACAGGCTATCGAGATCCTCCGGCAGCAGGCGGCGGAGAAGCAGGCGGGACGTCTCTAGAATGATCATTGTTTGTGGGTGTGTCGGATACCGGCCATGGTAAGCGGCGCACAGACGCTCGTACGCTTTTACCGGCATGATTCGGTGTGGCCACTGCAGGCTTCAGATCACCGCACTAGTTTTGCGTAACTATTTAACTCCTCGTCATCGACGTCTTGCTTGTCCCCGGGATGATATGTCTATTCCCGCGTACTTCGCAGTGGAAGTGGTTGTCGTGGCGCAGCAGATCCTCGCGCCAACTGATGATTACCGGGAAGTGGCGGTGTAGCAGGATCTCCAGGGGCGCGATCCGTGCCAGAGAGGCGGGGTGACCGTGGTCGGCGACTGAAACGTGTGTTCCATCTGCGAAGCGGAAGCCGCAGATGTCGATCGCCTGGCCGAAGGCGTGAGCGGAGGGAACGGTCTGCGTGCCGCGTACCGGTCGATCGTTGTAGACCCCCAGATGATCAATACCGGTCAGACCGCACTGCTCCCGGGCGTCACGCAGGAATGCGGCGAGGTGCGCCTTGAGCTCTGGGCTCACGCGCGCGATGGGGCCGGGAGTATCCGGTGTGGCATAGAAAAAGAAATCGACCTGTTCGAAATGCGCAGAGATCTCTTCGGTCGCGCCACGCCGCCCTGGGCCAAGGTAGGGAAGGACGAAGCTCTCCAGTGGAAGCGAACGTGCGGCGCCACGTTGCGAATCGGAGTATCGGCCCGGGAACCAGAATGCGATCCGGTCCAGCGCGGTCTGCCGCCCCTGCTCCAGCTGGTCCTCCGTCAGCCAGGTCTGCGGTGGCGCGGGTACCAGGCCGACGAGCACCGCGCTCTGCGCGAGCGTCAGCTGATCCGGAGACGTATGGAAATAGAAGGAGGCCGCATGCTTAATGCCGTGTTGTCCCATTCCATAGTCGATCGTGTTCCTATACAGAGTCAGAATCTCCTCTTTGGTGAGACGCCTTTCCAGAGCAAGCGCAAGGAACATCTCCTGGACTTTGCGCCAAGGGGTCCGGTCGTTTGATAAGAAGAGATTTTTGGCAAGCTGCTGCGTGATTGTGCTGCCACCCTGAACGATACTTCCTGCCTGCAAATTCGCCCGAAGAGCGCGGTGTATCGCCTCGACATCGATTCCGCGATGAAAGTAGAAGCGCCCGTCCTCCATCGCCACGGTCGCGTCGTGAAACGGTCCGGAAATAACCGGAAGTCGCACCGCTGTGCTGTCGGGGAAAATGGAGGCGGTTATGGCGACCGCGCGAAGCCACAGCACGACGCTCCCGGTCATCAGTGCGACAAGTGCGATAAGTGCGATCATCCGCGCTCGACGGACGAGGCGGTGATGAGGACGGCGCGCTGTCGGACGCCCTGTCCGCCTTCGCCAAAGGCAAACCTGGATGACGGTCGCTCCGAAGAGGAGAGGCGCCTGCGTCCTGTACGGGAAGTCTGCTTCGACCGGGTAGCAACACCACTCGTACAACGAGTAGGCAAGCGACAGGGCGGAGGCGGAAAACAGCATCGCTTCGAGCGCCAGAAACGCGCGTCCGCGTGCGCTGCGCGCCGCAGAAGGCGCGGCGGATATCCGTGGTGTCGGCGGCTTGGGCAAAGCCGCGCTATCGTCGTCGGCCGCCGTTATAAGGGCCGGCGGCAGGCGAGTTCGTGGGTGTAACGGCATTCCGGTGTCTTACGGAGAGATTTCAAAGTAAACCCGTGCCATCTTTCGTACCACATGACCACCGGTTTTATAGACGAGGTTGACCGCGCGGCTGTCCCGTCCCGTCTCCGGATAGGTAATACGGTAGGTAATCGGAATTTCCCGGAAACGGAACGGAGCGACGCGATAGTAGCGAGGACCTTCGTCGGCGCAACCACAAGTCGGAGTGACCAGCGCTTCGACTGGATGGAAAGACAGATTGTACAGGTCGACACGATGAATGAAAGGCGTATCGCGGTGAACGCCCCCCACGTCCGCTGCCAGACCTCGAATAAACACACCATCATAACCGAAGTGCTGAGCCACCCCCTCCAGAAAAAAGAGAAGGGATGCCGCGAAGAAGAGCCGGGCAGTCCAACGCGTACTAAGGCGCCTCATCCGGCAATACCCTCCTGCATCTCGCCCGGCTTGCCATCGTCCGACGGCAGGGATGGGGGCGTCTCCACCGTCAGGATTATGGTCATCGCGATCAAGAGTCCCAGGAGCACGTTCCCATAGTAGCGGTCACACGTTCCGAAGGGCGTATCGCACAAGCTGGAAACGAAGAGAGCGATCCATGTCCCTGTTAGGCCGAGAGCGATCGGGGCAAGACGCTTTCGCAATACTCGGTAGATCCCGGCGAAGAACAGGAGATACAGGGCGACGCCGGCGATCCCAAGCTCGATAGCCCAGTGCAGTAACTGATTCTTTGGCTCTACCAGATAGCCGTCAGCGATCACATTCTGCCCCGGCACGGCTGACTCGCTACGCTCCGGAAGCGTGAGCACGCCGACACCCATGCCGAGGAGCCAGTTATTGCGAAACATGACGAGACCCTGCGTCCACAATCGTTGGCGCCCGGCGATCGAGCGTTGCGAAGAGGATTGGTTTACGACGCCGCTGACACGATGCTGGGCGACAAATAGGAAGACAAGGGCAAGGCAGGTAATGGCGGCAACCGCGGAACGTCGGGGGAGCAGTCGCCAGACAAGCCAGGAGAGTCCAACGGCGACCCCCAGAACCCCTCCTCGAAACCAGGTCAGAAGAAGGGCGGAAAACATGACGGAACCGGACAACAGGAGGAGAGCGCGGAGTCGTGGGTTCGACACCGACATACCAAGCGCTACGGCAATCGGCAATCCGATCATCATCAGGGTGTAAACACCATTCGGATGGTCGAAAGTGCCTCCGGCACGCAGCACATCTCCGGATGTCAGGTCGTTGATGCCGAACTTGTGGTAAAGGATCGTGTAGATGCCCTGGAACAGGCCGAACAAGCAGACTAAGATACCGGCCCTCGTTGCTGTGCCGCAAAGAATGGCACAGAGGATGCCACAGGATATTGCCGTGATCAGCGAAGCAGAATGGGAAAACAGCGGATGGTTATCGCGATACAGAATCAATGTAGCGATTTCAGGCACATAGTATGCAGCGATGAGCAGGCACAGAAAAAACCCAGATAAGGAAACCCGTTGCGTGCCTGCGCCGACACGACGGGATAACAGAAAAACCGTACCGCAGCTAAACAGGGAGATCCCTGCGGCATAGAGCCACGGTGAAGGAGCCGGGATCTCCCTGTAGGCGTCGACCAGGATGTGTCCTGGGGACAACCGCTCCCACAGTGTATTGGGCAGTAGAAAATACGCGAGGAGCCACAGGGAGATCAGAAAGGACAGGCCAACTATTCGGCCGCTCTGAAACTCTCCCCCCCGCCTCGTGTTACTGCGATCCCTCATCGCGGACGCTCTTCGTCTCCGGCGTTACATGTCCTGAGTCTCGTAAGCATCACTCGTCCTCAACCGTCGGACCGGGCTCGGACTGTGTCTTCTCCTCCTTGACCGGGTGGGAAACATACCAGGCAAGTGCCCCGATGCCGAGCAAGACGAGGGCAATGATCAGGTAACCGCCGGTAAACGTTCTATTATTGCCCGTTCCCCCTGCCGCTGCCGCTGCGCGCATCTGGTCGATCTGCTGCTGTCGCTCACGTTGCGTCTTGAGATCACCGCCTTTGGGATCGAACTGAATAAACACGGGCTTTCCATTTGCCTCATCGCGAATGAAGGCGCCCTTGTCCACGTACGTCGAAAACTCGAAAGGGTCCGGGGAGGCGGCAGTCGTCGCCGCTGACCCCGTCGCCGTCGCCGTCGCCGCCGGCGACGGCGACTGAGCGAATCCGGCGCCGGCCCAACCGAGGATACTGAGGCTCAACGCGATACCGATAGCGGGCGGAATACGATTCACCCTTACTCGTTTCATTGTTTTTTACTTCCCCCGGGAAGGGCGGGAATGAGTTGATACTGCGTGCTGGCCTGAAGTAATACGGGAGGTCGTTCGATCATGACGATCTCGTCACCGACCTTCTTGTATCTCGCCTTGCTGAAGTCATACAGTTCGTGCGTGATCTTACGGGCGACGAAAACGCCGTTTACTTTCGTGTAGTCGGAAAACCGCCATACATCATAGGGACCGTCTTCCGGCTTCTCGCCGGGAAGGTGGACAAAGGCGCCGCACAGGGCCGGCCTTCCCTGAGAATCCATTCGCAGAATGGCCCCGTCCTGATACTCGAAACGTGAGCGCTTACCCTGAGCATAGGTGTCGACCGCGTCAGTTTCGACCAGCCTTCCCCCAATATAAGGGGACGGGGCGGGGGTACCGCTGTGCGGCTTTATCTCATCAAAAAAGGTGACAGAAGGAAGATTGACCCCCATAAAGGGGATATTGTAGGGCGCCCGACAGAAGTAAGCCGCTTCCAGCCCGGGTAAGATCCGAAAGCTAGGTTGCCCCTTCTGTCCGCTTGCCGTCGTTTTCCCATCGTAGATCACGACAAACTGGCGGGGATTCTTCGGAGGGCCAAAGGTGATTAAAAGCTTGTTTCGCTTCGCTCCTACAGCCATCGTGAATTTCAGGGGCGCTTGGTGAGCTTTCTGATACGTAACACGATAACTCAGCAGAAAATCGCCTTTCAGCAAAGGTACGGGAGTCGTATGCGTGGCTGCGACCGCGATCGTGGAGACCCCGAGCGCGGAGGTCACCATCGCCCCTTTTGCGATCTGAAGGATTGCTGCCGTCCTGCGATTTAGACGGTATCTCATCGTTTCATAACCCTGACTTGTTTCCGAAGATTGTAGCGCGGCGCCGTCCCCTGCTGTGCCATTGATATCAGAAAGGCGCCAACCGGTGGGACCGCTCGCAGGGTCCTATTGTGATTAAATTGCAATAGGACCCACAGAGGAATACCGTTTTCCCGTTAACCGCCCGGCGGGGGGGTGGGGGTAGACGTGGCCGTAGGCGTTGGGGTAGGCACGGGGGTCGCGGTGGGGGTCGGCGTACACTGCGGCCCCGAATAGTTTTCCGCTTTGACCGTCGGCGCTGGCGTAGAAGTGGGCGTACAATCCGACTTCGGAGGAAGCCCGGCCTTGAGAACGCAATCATAGCTCGCTGTGTTCACCATCACCGGCGTGGCTGATATCCTGCAGGGCACAACACTGCCCGCTGCACAGTAACCGGCTATCGGTGGGGCGGCTTCTATATCGCAATGAGGCACGGCGTGCCCCTCGGAATCTAGGGTCGCAGGATATTTGGTGCAGCCCGGGTTAGTGCCGGGCTTGGGCGGCATCGGCTGGCCGCAATCGTCCGCCCAAGCCACCAAGGCACTACCAAAAACGAAAACTGCTGCCAATCCGACAGCAGCGGACCGAGTCGATTTCGAAGCCATCATTTACCTCTCTTCAATCAATCCGGTGGCCCTATTGCCACAACGCTAGATGCAAAACCTCATCGTACGAACAGGGAGACGTCATCCGGCGAGACTAAGCGGGCGACGCTACCCTCGGGGGTGCAAAGAAAAAAGGTCGGCGTTTGCCGCACTCCGATCTTGTCCCCCAGAGCGATATCTTTTGCGACGGCATCATCATCATCCGGGAGCGGCGGTCCAGTTCCCTCCGTCCAGAGCACCTGCGCAAAATTAAGTTTGTTCAGATCGGTCGTGTAAAAAAGGCGGTGTACTGTCCAGAACTTGCCGTTCCGCCGAGCCGCTTCCGCGGACCTCGCAGCCTCCGCGGCTCTGGGATGAATGGCGGTCAGGGGGAACTCACGGAAATCGAAGCGTAAATCGTGAGGATGCGCCGCAAGAGCCGTCTCTACCGACGGATGCATGGCTCTGCATGGTCCACATTCGTAATCTCCAAATTCGACAAGGGTATAGCGGGCATGCGACTCCCCGAGGAAGTCATGTCGTCCGGCAAGGAGAACCTCCGCCGGGATCGGTATGCTTGCCGCCTTACGCTCGGCCTGCTTGGCCCGGGCTGCGTGCCACCGATCGTAAGCCGTTAAGCCACTGAATACGAGTGCGGCGGCGAAGAAGGCCCCATAAATCTTCGTTTCATAGGATTGAACTGGGAGCCGCGCCCAAAGCGAACGAAATTGGGACGAATGCTTGGCACGAACAGACGAGCTTTTACAGGTTGCAATTCGGTGATTGATCTCTCTCTGCATTATTTAATAAGCATTAACGCTATTGTTGCGCGTGTGCCTCGCATGAATTATTGATTCGATTATACATTGATTTACACTTGCTTTATATTAAATTACTAGAAAAAGCATTAGTATTCAAACTACAAAGCAACCAATCGATTGGCTTGATTTATTAGATCACTTTCCTGGATATGCGATCTAGTTTTAAATCTAACCGAGGGTTATTCGGCCGTTATATAAATCATAGCTTCGATGTTATACTGCTCGTGGCGTAATGGAATACTAGTAATCGGATATCTGCTGCCGTTGATGTCAGATGAGAACGAAAGGAGAGAGCTCATGCCTGCCACCATGTTGACACGATCCACACCCGGGGCGGAGTTTACGCGGATCAAAGACACGGCGAAGCCGTGTTCAACATCAGGGTTTACCCTGATCGAACTGCTCGTTGTCGTGGCCATCATCGCCTTGCTCGCCGCCTTCCTGTTTCCCGTCTTCGCGACCGCGCGTGAGAAGGCTCGGCAGACGGCGTGCGCCGGCAACCTGCGCCAGCTCGGCATGGCTATCGCTCTCTATGCCCAGGATGCCGATGAGACCGTGCCCAATGTCACCGGAGGGCCGCAGGGAGAGCACTTCCCGGGAGGATGGGTCTACTTCGACACCTTCCCGGATGGTCCCTTCGATGTCACCCGCGGCAGCATCTATCCCTACGTGAAGAACAGGGCTGTGTATGTCTGCCCCGATGATGACAGAGGGCAGAAGCACGGCCTCTCCTACGCCATCAACGACTGCCTGCACCGTGTCCCCGTCCCCTTCGTCGGCATGTCGTTCGGCCGGCCGCTGGCAGATTTCAAGGAGCCTTCTGCGATCATGCTCCTCGGCGAGGAGGCTGCCGGATCCGACCCGCGGAGAGACACCACCAACGACGGTGGCCTGGCGTTCGGTGGCGACGGACTCTCCTCGCGGCATCAGGAGGGCGATGAGGTGCTCTTTCTGGACAGCCACGTCAAGTGGTACCGGCAGGATCAGGCGCAGAAGACACGCTCCGCCGGCGCGGACGCCTGCCCGGGGAAATGACGCCTGCTCTCCCGGTGCCGCGCCGTGTATCCCGGTTGGTCCAGGCGCTGGCCGTTCTGATCTTCGCTGCGTATGCCTGGCGCTTCTTTAACAACGTCGACGATGACGCCTTCATCACGATGCGCTACGCGCTGAACTTCTGGCGCGGCTGGGGATGGACGATGAACCCGGGCGAAAGGGTCGAGGGGTATACATCGCCGCTGCATCTCTGGTACCTGACCGTGGCGCTTCGCCTCCTCTCACCAGACGCGACGATCTTCCTGAGCAAGGCGATCGGTGTCGGCCTGGGCATCCATGTCCTGTCGCTGACGCGGCAGATCGCCCGGCGCGTCTACATCGGAGCGCCATGGATCGCCGAGGCGTCCGTTCTGCTCCTGGCCCTGCTGCCGGAATTCGCGCTTTCGATGACCAATGCGATGGAGACCGGATTCGCCGTTTGGCTGCTGGCCTGCGGTATCGCCGCTTACCTGGCGGATAGGGCGCAGCCTGTGGAAAAACGACCGGCGGTCCGTACCTGCACTGCGCTCTGGTTTGCAGCGGCGGCGCTCACCCGGCCGGAGCTGATCCCGGTTTTGCCAGCGCTGCTCCTGACTTGGGCGCCGCGTAGGCCCTCCTCGTGGCGCGACTACCGCGGCGTGCTTGTTGGCTATGCGCTTCCCCTGCTTCTTTTACTTACGTTTCGGCTTGCCTACTATCAGGATGTCCTGCCGAATACCTACTACGCCAAGCACATGGCGCTTGTGGAGGCGATGCCACTGGGGTGGGGATACTACCAGCGGTTCGCGCTGCCGGCGCACTTGCCTCTCGTCGGCCTGGCCCTGACCGTTCTCGGCACGCTGGCCGTTGCGCTGACAGGCCGTCATCGCAGCGTCGTTTTTACGGTGATCGCATTGAACCTGGCGTTCGTGTTAGGCTGTGGCGGGACCTGGGGCATCGATGGGCGTTTCGTAGCGCCGGCCATGCCGCTGCTGGCGCTCGTCTGGACTGCACCGCTCGCCCTCCTGGAGCGCTTCGCCCAGCGCCAGCAGCCGCTCACCGTGATCGAGAAGCCGGTCATTGCAGCGTGCTATACGCTCGGGCTGATCCTGCTGGAGATAGTCCCGCGGGTTCAAGGCGTCGCTGCTGAGCCCTATCTTACCGATTTAGTCACTGCACTTCGTGCGCCGGCACAGCCGCCTCTGGTGCGCTGGAAGGCCGGCGTGCCGCAGGGGCGGCGGCGCCTCAGCGACTGGATCGCGGCGCACGCGCGTCCGGGGCAGTTAGTGGCGCAGACGGAGATGGGACTGCCATCCCTGATGAACAGGGATGTAAGCTTCATCGACCTGCGAGGGCTCTGTGATCGGACAGTCGCTCGGATGGCGACTCGGCACCACACGAACGTCGGGATCGACGATACCGGCGGCTGGGCGGACCAAAGCGGGGAGATCTGGCCCTATCTGCACGCACGCCGGCCCGACTGGATTCTGCTGTTCGACTCGACCGCTCCTGAGACGCGCGTGCCGATCGTGAATGGGATGTATGCCACCGGCGAGTCGTTCGACATCGATGGCGGCGGCGGCATCTGGACCGTGCAGACCTGGCACCTAGTTGGGAGACCACCTACCGATGTTAAAGACTCGTAACCCACTTTTGTCCTATGTGATCGCCGGAGCTGTCGCAACCGTGGTCGTGTCGGTTGTGGTTCCGGTCATCGCGACGGCGCGGCGTACTACCCACGGGCAGACCTGCGCCTCAAACCTGCAACGGATCGGACAGGCCATGCAGCAGTACCTGTCCGACTATGATCAGACCTTCCCCCCGGCGTACTGCGCCACCTATGAGGATGCGGGTAACCACTACGCCGCGTGGGACTCGCTTCTCGATCCCTATATCGGCTCCGGCGTTGCCCCGGAGTCCGGCTGGGCATACGTGGACAGCTGGAACGCCACTTTCGTGCCGGAGACGCAGAACACCAAGAACAAGGAGAACAAGGTCCCGCCCGATACTGTGGTTCGCGCTCCGTGGCACTGTCCCGAGGATATGGCAGATGGGGTGCTCAGTTACGGCCTGAACCCGATGGTCTCCGGCGCCTACAAGATCTTCCACAACCGCGGCGTGGATGAGAAGGTAGTCCACGCGCAGGAGTGGCAGGACTCGCTGCGGCTCAGCCAGGTCCCCGACCCGGCAAGTATCGTCTGGGCGGGAGACACCAACCGGCTCTGGGATTCAAAGAAGAAACAGTACACCGCCCAGGTCTTTCCAGAGTGGCCACGCCGCACCGACCTCTACCTCAGGCAGATGACCGAGGCCGAGCTGCGCCGCTGGTACCGCAGCTTCCTCAGCCGTGATCTGACCGACTACCGCGACGACTGCCCGTACCCGCTCGCCTGGGGCTGCCGAGCGCCCGCGTACCGACATAGCGGCACCGGCAGCGGCACCGGCAGCGGTGGTAGTAAGAAGATCGCGACGATGCTCTTCTGCGACGGGCACGTGCGCAGCTTCCCGGCGGGAACGCTGCAGGTCGAGAACGTCTTCCCGGACCGCGGTAAGAGCAGTAGCGGAACGCCCGAGCCGGCAGTCTCGACTCCCGTGCCGGAATACACGCTGACCCCGATTCAGTCCAAAGACGTCACCTCGGGCATGCACGCCGGTGGGCTGAACAACCGAGGGGATGTCGCCGGCGGGAACTACTGGGACATGATCGTCTGGAAGGACGGCGTCGGCCGCGACCTGCACTGGAATCCTCCCAGCCAGGGCAGCGGCACCAGCTGGGGGATCAATGACTCTGGTGTGATCGTCAGCGATGTCAAGCTCTACGTGAACGGGCAGTTTCGACTGCTAGGCCAGATGCCTGGATATTCTGGCGTCGCTGCCCGGGCGATCAATAACCGCGGGCAGCTGGTCGGGCGAGTCTTCAACGACGGAGCCTCGCCGACTGCCGGGAGCAGCCACGCGTTCCTCTGGCAGGACGGTCGCTTTCGGGATCTGGGAGTGCCGCCAGGATGCGTCTCCACCACCGCGTACGCGATCAACGACCGCGGCGAGGTGGTCGGCAGTGCCGTGACGAAGGATAACCGTACGCACGCCTTCCTCTGGTCCAAGGGCGTGATGCGGGATCTGGGCACGCTGCCGGGAGGCACGCTGAGCATCGCGTATGGGATCAACAACAAGGGGCAGATCGTCGGCGATTCGGACAGCGGCGAGGGCAAGGGACTGATCTTCCATCCGGTGCTGTGGGAGAATGGGCAGCCGCGAGACCTCGGCATGCCGGCCGGGTACCGCTACTGCATCGCGAAGGCGATCAACGACCGCGGTCAGGTGGTCTGTATGACGACGGACCTGGACCATGTGCCGCTCTCGCCGATGCTGTGGGACGCGCAGAACGGGATGCGCCGCCTGGACACTCTCTGCCCGTTCGACAGCGGCTGGCTGCTGCGCGAGGCCTACGGGATCAACGCGCGGGGGCAGATCCTCTGCTGGGGCTTCCATCACACCGACATGAGCCTCGTGCTGCTAACGCCGAAGTGATCGGCGGCCGTGCTGATGACTTCCCGACAAGATGAGGCACTTTCGGAAGTTGTCGGCACTTACCTGTCCATATCCCGTGCTCTTATGCGGGTTGTTGATTCGCTGGGAGAAGAAGCCGCAGAACTACCTGGCGAATCTGAAGCTGGCTTGCGCTCTCCTTTGATTCCGAAGAGCCTACAAAGAAGAAGAAGCACTTTTGAGATAGATTGTAAAGAAGGCCAGGGAGGCGCGCTCACTCTCCTGAGGCGTAAAGGTCAATGTAGCCGAGGGTGTCGAGGGACGCGTCTTTGGCGGTCCCGTGCTGGAGCAGGATCTCATATCGGCCGTCGAGAGCGCGTTGTCCCTGCTGGTCCTTACCGTCCCAGGCGACCAGAACGGTTCTTCCGTTGCCGTGAAATGACCGTACCGGGCGCCCTTTGTCGTTTATCAGGGTGATCGTCCACGATTGCGCCGTTGGCACGCTGGCAGCGATATACGAGCCGGAGGGGGTGCCATCGGGCGAGCTGGTATCGAAATCGGGTTCGTAGATCACGGCCGACACGGGATTCGCAAAAACGACGGCGCGTCGCACCCGGTGACCGTAGAAGTCGCGAGCCTCCAGCACATGCGGACCGTTGCTATAGCGCGTCGTGTCGAGCGGGAGGGTCACCCGCTTTCGAAGCGGGTAACGATTACCAGCCGTGGGGGTAGTTTCCGCCTCGACGGCAGCGACCGGTTCGCCATCGAGGAGCAGCAGAACGTGGCCGGGCGTAGCGGCGGGAG
>Ga0105239_10005201_pt1 | contig 15311 bp, 14 predicted proteins | sample KBSC44metaG_FD_92761 | JGI IMG/M metagenome (GOLD analysis project Ga0105239, IMG submission 92761) | Corn rhizosphere microbial communities from Kellogg Biological Station, Michigan, USA - KBS C4-4 metaG | ecosystem: Host-associated > Plants > Roots > Rhizosphere > Soil | place: Michigan, USA...
ATTATCAAAAAATACATCCCAGTAATCCATTGTAAAAAGCTCCATTGACATGCTGGCCACTTCTGCAATTTCCATTGGATAATCTTTGAATGCATTCAATTCAAGATTATGGGTAAGAAATGATTGCACGGCATGCCCGCCTTCATGAACCATGGTTGTTACATCATGCATTTGCCCGGCCGCATTCATAAAAATAAAAGGAGCGCCGCTTTCAGCCAATGGGCAATTATAACCGCCGGGAGCCTTGCCATTCCTGCTTTCCAGGTCAAGGTGTTTCATAGCATTCATTTGCTTCAGACAATCACCAAAGAAGGGGCGAAGCTTTGTAAAGCATTCAATAGATTTATTCAATAGTTCACTTCCTGTTTCAAAAGGAGTGAGAGGTTTGGTTCCCTCCGGCTCCGCTTCTGTATCCCATGGACGCAGCGTCTCTAAATGTAATTTCTTCTTTTTCTTCTCATAAATTTTATTCACTAATGGCAATACATGTTGCTTTACTGAATCATGAAACCTGAAGCAATCTTCTTTGGTATAATCAAAACGGCCAAGCTCTTTAAATTTATAATCCCTGTAATTTTCAAAGCCTGCATTAACAGCTACCTGTTGGCGTTTTTCAATTAATTGATCAAAAAGTTGATTCAGTATATCCTTATCTTCCAATCTACGTGCATTGATTTTTCTGTAAACTTCTTCACGCAATTTTCTATCGTGACTTTCCAGAAATTTGGAAGCTTGTTGCAGCGTGTACTCTTTACCGTTAACTTCAATCATCATCTTGCCGGTAATCATTCCGTATTGTTGTTGCAATACAGCAAGTTCAGCCTGCAAAGGGATATTAGCTTCACGAAAAAGCTCAATACTTTTTTTAACTGAACGTAAATAAGTAAAATATTTTTCTTTTTCGAGGTTATTTATGAAAGGAGAGTTGATCAGTTTTTTATTTAGCGCATCAGCATAAGGTTGAATTTTTGGCTGAATTTCCATGCAGAAAAAATTAAACGACTCTTCCAGTTTTTTATCTGTGGTATCGCAAGTCATTTTTATCTGTCGCCAGCAAGCATCTTCATTTATTGCTGCTTCCAGTTCACTCATATCGGCAAGCCAATGTTGTAAACTTTCAGCAGAAGAAATTTCTCTCTCCAACAATTCTTTAAAGTAAGGCTCAATAGTTTCCCAGTTTGATATAACTAAATCCCTGGGAAGAAACTTTCTTTCTAATTTTTTAATATCGGCAGATGCTTCAATCATTTCCTGAGTTAATAGTTACGAGTTAAAAGTTATAAGTAATGGAGGTGTTCCAGTACCCAAAATCCAGTATCTGATATCCAGTATCTAGTTTATTTCACTCCCCGGCTTTCTATTTTTCTTGTGGCAGCCTTTTGAGGCTTTACATGAGTTGTCTCTTTATGTACTATGATAGGTTTTGGATTTGCTGTCGTGTCTGCAGTAGATTCAGCATTTTCTTCGGATGATTTTGATTTAATTTCTAATTTGTTCTTCTTTAAGATCTCAAACCACTTTACCATTTTCTTCATATCGCTTGCATATACTTTTTCAAAATCCAAATCGGGATAAACTTTTTCGAAGTAAGATTTCAGCGCTTTATTATCGGCTTTGGCATCGGGTAATTTTTCTTTACTCTTCTTCATCGCTTCAAATAATTCCGAAAGATTGGTATTGTCTTTTACCGTAAATACTTCAATACTTTCCAAATGAGAAAAATTGTGTTGACGAGTACTCACAAATTTTGTGGTGTTATCTTCAAGTGACCGCACAACGGCTCCATCAGATTTCGAAGAAAGTAATTCAAACAAACCACTTAACCCTGAAACCGAAACAATTTTATTATAATCCATATAAAAATATTTTTTTAGAAGCTGCAAGATAAATGAAATGATATTTAGTAGTGTTAATGAAATATAAAAGCCTTTCAAAATAGATTTTTTAGATTCAAATATTTAAAACGATCACCCACAGGTTTTATACAGTGATGTCGTCAAATGGGTGTAACCAACTTCGCTTTATGAACCGAATTTTTCTTTTTTTACTTTTTACAGGTTTACTTTCTACAGGTGTCGATGCCCAATCAGTAAAAGGAATTCTGCAGGACGCTAATAACGATGCACCCATTTCAAATGCAACAGTAAAATTAAAATCTGTAGGTTCTTCCTCACCTGAACTTTCATCTGTAAGCAATAATAAAGGTGTGTTTACATTTGATAACGTTCCTGCAGGCAAATACAACCTTACTGTAACATCAATTGGATTTGCAACTGTATCAAGAACCATTACTGTAGGAAATAGCCCGGTTGATTTAGGAATCATCAAAGCTTCTGAAAATGCACAGACACTGAAGGATGTAGTTGTAAATGGCGCAGCGCCGACTATTAAACAAAATAACGATACTATGGAATTTGGCGCAAGCCAATATAAAGTAAACCCCGATGCTACCAGCGAAGATCTTATAAGAAAAATGCCAGGAGTTACCGTTGATAAAAAAACCGGCTCGGTAACGGCCATGGGTGAAACGGTGCAAAAAGTTACGGTTGATGGCCGGGATTTTTTTGGCGACGATGCCACCGCTACGTTGCGTAATCTTCCCGCTGAAGTAGTTGATAAAATTCAGGTGTTTGATAAATTGAGTGACCAGGCTCAGCTAACGGGCTTTGATGATGGCAACACTACTAAGGCAATAAATATTGTTACGAAAGTGAATATGCGTACTGGTAATTTTGGGCGCGTGTTTGCAGGCTATGGAACGGATGGCCACTACAGCGCCGGAGGTAACGTAAGTTTTTTTAATAATGATAGAAGGATTTCATTAATTGGCCTCGTTAATAATGTGAATGAGCAGAATTTTTCGTCGCAGGATTTATTGGGAGTTACCAGTACTGGCGGCCGTGGTGGTGGCGGTAATCGCGGCGGTGGCGGATATAGGGGTGGCGGCGGAGCAAACAACTTTACCGTTGGTCAACAAGATGGAATTGCTAAGACAAACGCTTTTGGTATCAATTATAGCGACGCATGGGGTAAAAAAATTGATGTAACAGGAAGTTATTTTTTTAATAACAGTAACACCTCCAATAATCAAACAATTAACCAACAGAATATAATAACAAAAGACAGCAGTAATTATTATGATGAAAACACTTTTTCAAATAACAGGAATTATAACAACCGTGTAAATTTCAGACTTACTTATAGGATTGATTCCAACAACACAATCATAGCAACCTCCAATTTAAAATTTCAAACTAACAACTCTGCAAACTTTGTGCATGGAATTAATTATGTAGATGTAAACAGGCAAGACACATTGAGCCAGACTGACAATGATCTTACAAGCGATTATCATGGAAATAATTTAAGTAACCAGGTTTTGTTCCGTCATGCATTTACAAAAAGGGGCCGTAGTATTTCGGTGGGAATTTCCAATAGTTCAAGCGATAAATTGGGTAATAATTATTTAAATGCAATTAATAATTATTTTACAGGAATTAAGGCTACCGATTCGGTTGAGCAATATTCCAATCAACAGAATCACAACAATCAATACAGTTTAAATTTAGTGTACACGGAACCGATAGGTAAAAAAACTCTAATGCAGGTAAATTATAATCCTTCATTTCAAAAGAACAATGCCGACCAGGAAACATTTAATTATGATGGAACAACTTCGAAATATTCTTTGCTTGACACGAGCCTGAGCAATAAATTTAATAATACCTATAATACTCAAAATAGCGGTGTTACTTTCCGCCACGGAGATAAGAATAATTTCATTTCTGCCGGCCTTTCTTATCAACATTCAGAATTAAAAAGTGACCAGGTTTTTCCGCAGACTTCACATATTGATAATGTTTATAGCAATCTGCTCGGGAATGCCTTTGCAAGATTTAAGCTTAATTCAAAGAACAATCTAAGAATTATTTATCGCTCTTCGGTGAGTGCGCCATCAGTAACCCAACTGCAGAATGTGATTAACAACTCAAACCAATTTTTTTATACGACCGGCAATCCTGATTTACAACAACAATATTCTAACAGTTTTATAGTACGATATAATTATACCAATACGCCCAAAGCAAGGAGCTTCTTTGCAAACATATTTTTGCAAACGGTAAATCATTATGTAGCTAATGCAACTTATACCGCATCCAAGGATTCTATATTAACCAATTCCGTTACCCTTTTTAAAGGTTCACAAATTTCAAAACCGGTAAACTTAAATGGATATATCAGTGCAAGGTCTTTTTTTACGTATGCAATGCCGATAAAATTTTTGAAATCTAATTTAAACTGGAATGCAGGTGTTAGTTATACAAACCTGCCAGGTTTATTAAATAACGTTTCTAATATTGCTAAGACTTATGATTATAATCTTGGAGCAGTATTATCCAGTAACATTAGCCAATATATAGATTTTACTCTCTCATATTCGGCAAGCATCAATACAGTAAAAAATTCTATTGAACCTACTTTAAATAATAATTATTTTATGCAAACCGCAGAGTTCAGTGCTAATCTGCTAACCAAAAAGGGTTTATTTTTTAATAATGATATAACCAACGAATATTATAACGGACTAACAGGTGCGAACAACACAAATTATTGGTTATGGAATATTGCAGTAGGGCAAAAATTTTTAAAGAAGCAGGCCGGCGAATTAAAGTTGTCGGTATTTGATCTGTTAAAACAAAACAGGAGTATAAGCCGCAATGTAACTTCTTCTTACATCCAGGACGTTAATAACCAGGTGTTGCAACAATATTTTATGCTGACTTTTACCTATAAATTAAAGACCTTTGGAAAAGGTAAGCCGGGCAACTTTAACGATAGAGGCCGGGAGTTTCGCAGATTTGGCGGACCAGGCGGGCCTCCTTTTGGCGGAGGACATGGTGACCCCTCACTTTAGCATAAAAATTATTTGTTTTGATTGCAGAAATGGATTTGATTGAACTGCTTAAGAAAAAAGACCGGGCAGCATTTAAAAGTGTAGTAGAAACCTGGCAGGATATGGTATATAATACTGCAATAGGAATTTTACAAAATGCTGAAGATGCAGAAGATGTAACGCAGGAAACATTTATGCAGGCATTTGAATCGGTTGCTTCATTTAAAGGAGAATCAAAATTTTCCACCTGGTTATATCGCATTACTGTTTCAAAGGCAATGGACCATATAAGGAAGAAAAAAAGAAAAAAACGATTTGCATTTATACAAAGTCTTTATGGAAAAAATGATCAGCCTGTAATAGATCCGCCCGATTTTTTCCATCCCGGCGTAAGCATGGAAAACAAAGAAAACGCAGCGGTTCTTTTTAAAGCTATGGAACGACTGCCTCCAAATCAAAAAACCGCTTTTGTGCTTAACAAGGTAGAAGGGCTATCTTATATAGAAATTGGGGAGGTAATGAAGATTACCGATTCGGCTGTTGATGCTTTACTACACAGGGCAAAAGCTAATCTTAAGAAAATATTGAAAGATTATTATATAGCGATCAATAGAAATTAATTGTACTTATATTTATTGAGTTTGCGGAACGGATCGATTAAAAATTGAATAAGAACACAGGTTTTAAATTAAAATAACGTCTAAATAATATAATAAAATGGAAGACGAATTCTTAAATAAAAAAATTGATGATGTAATGCAAAGTATGGATGGCATTACAAGAGCAACTCCCCGGCCATTTCTGTTTACAAGACTTGAGGCGAGAATGCAAAACGAAAAAAATATATGGAGTAAACTATCGTCGTTTGCTGCAAGGCCGGTGGTGGCTTTTGCATGTATTTGCTTCGTATTGATAGTAAATGCAATGGTTATTTTAATGTCAGGTTCTTCGCGCAACACAATAACGCAGCAAGGTCCTGAATTGGCAACGGCAGATGAATACAGCCAGGTAAGCTATAATTTATATGATTTTGAAAACGCTAAGCCATAATGGATTCAGTAACAAAAAATAAGTCGCTTGTTTCAATAATTATTTTTCTATTGATAACAAATATTGCGATACTGGTATTTTTCCTGGTATTGAACAAGCCGCCCCAAAAGGCTGTTCGGCCACGTGATCAAAATGGTATGTCGGGTATGTTGCAAAAAGAAGTTGGGTTTTCAAAAGATCAGATTGATACTTACCTCTCATTAAGAAAAAGCCAGATGGATACTATCCATGTTTTATTTGATGATTTGCGAAAATCAAAAATGGACTTTTATGACCTGATCTATTCTTCACAGGTTTCTGATTCATCTTTAAATAAAGCGGCAGATATAATAGCAGAAAGACAAAAGGCACTCGATCTCTACATGTTTGATCATTTCAAAAAGGTGCGAAATATTTGTACGCCCGATCAACTGCAAAAGTTTGACAGCACCATAAAAAAGGTGCTCATCAGGATGACAGGTAAAAATGGGAGAGACGATCATAATCAACATAAATAAATTTTCTATCTCTTTAAACAAACTAAATATTCAACAATTATGAAAACAAAAATCACAATGTTCATTGCGCTTCTATTTGCAATAACTATAAATGCTAATTCGCAGGGAATGCAACGTATGACGGTAGCCGAAAGGGTAAAAGCCACGATGGATAAATTGGCAACTCCTTTAAATCTTGATACAGCTGAACAGTCGAAAACGGCGGCTGTTTTTACAGATTTTTATACCGCTCAAACTAAGATGCGGGAAGATGCAAGAGCCAGCGGCACCAGGCCTGACAGAAGCGTTTTTGAAAAAATGATGAACGATCGGGATGATAAATTAAAAGCCATTTTTACTGATGAACAGTATAAAAAATATAAAGATGAAGTAGAAGCTACGTTGCGCCCACAACGACCGCAGGGTGGCGGTGGTACGCAGTAAGGCTGAAATTGATTTTAACTTGGTGATTAAGATGGGTATTTTTAAAAGGTTTGTTTTCGGACAAACCTTTTTTATACAAAGAGCCAACCGGATGTTTAACATGCCAGGCGATCCTTCTTAAAACCTTTGCAAAGAAATAAATAACTTTATGGAAATTTAACGAACTTAAGTTCGTTAAAGCGGGTTGATAATTACATTTCTAAAAAAAATAAAAGATGTCCAATTTATTTACCCGGTTAATTATTCTCTAAAATTTTATTTGCATATGCAGGAAGCCAAACATGATAAGGAAAGACAACAGTTCCAGGTAGAGAGATTCACTTTTTTCGTGGATGCAGTATTTGCGATCACTATTACATTGTTAGTTATTGAAATTAAGCCGCCGGTATTTCCCGATCCAACTGATAAAGTCTTATGGCATTCAATTGTTCAAATGGGATTTAAATTTTTGGGGTTTGTGATAAGTTTTGGAATTGTGGGCCATTATTGGTCAGTTCATCATAGAATTTTTGGATATGTCATTAAAAATTCTACTTCATTAATTTGGCTCAATCTTGGTTTTTTGCTTACGGTGGTTACCTTGCCTTTTAGTGCGGGTTTGGCAGGGGAATATAGTGCAAGGACTGATCTTAGGATCCCTTATGCCATATATGCAATAAACATGGTGTTAACGGGCTTGATGAATTGCTGGCTTTGGATTTATGTCAGCAATCCAAAGAGAAAAATGCTTACACGCCAAATTTCTCATTCAAGGATAATGCTGGGTGTTTATAGAAGTCTTACGATTCCTTTAGTTTTCACAATTTCCATTATATTGTTTTTCTTTTTTCCCATTACAGCATATTGTACACTTTTATTAATTCCAATAATTCTTCACTGGGGCATGAAAGGGCTCGAAAGACGGGCAGAGAGAGATGAAATAATTGAGAAAAAGATAATTGCAAAACATCCTACTGTAATTCATGAGGAAGAAAAAAATAAGGAGGCTGAAAAGCCGACATAAATTAAACCTTATTCGCAATTGCAGTGGTTGTCTTATTTATTTTATTAGTGAGCTTATAGATGAAATCGAATTGCTCTAATAATTCACTTTCGTTTTTTCTTTTCAAACTAAAAGATTCAGGAATCTTATTTTCTTCTTTACCTGGCAAATTGTTTTTATCCAGTTTTAAAAGGCTTTCCCGTAAATTATAGATAGATTGCTTAATGTATTGTTGCGCTTCCTTTTTATTGCTAACATCTTTGTTTGCAGCAATATCCTCAATAAGGCCGGTCATATTAGAGGATAGTACATTGTTCAAAACAACAAATTCATAAATTTCATTTCCCTTGCGCTGTTTATTTTTTGGCTCAGACAACATCCTGTTAAAAGCACCCGAAAGATTTGCCGAACTGACGAATATTTCTTTTCGTTTAAGTTTATAATCCAAGGAAAAGTTTTTTTCACCACGAACAAAATCTGCAAGCGTATACATGTACCCAATATTTGCTTTTAGAACACTGCTCATATAATTATCCAGTTGATCGGACTCCCAGTGCGGAAATAATAAATAGCTTGCCATGAATGATAAAAGAGAACCTATTCCGGTATCTAGCAACCGTTCCTCTGCAACGCTTATAAACCCAATGCCCAAGAGGCTAAAGAGTGTTAATAGGTATGGCGTCATGAATATTACCATAGTGATATAGTTCAGGCGCTGAAAAGTATAAGTGCCAATCATGAAGAATACAATCAGAACAAATAATATATCACGGTCATGAATAAACGCTAATAGTAATAATCCAATTAAACCGCCGGCAATAGTTCCGGTAAGTCTTTCATAATTTCTTTGTTTGGTAAGGCTGAAGCCCGGTTTTAATATAACAATGATGGTTAACAAAAGCCAGTAACTGTGATGCCCGTTGGGTAAAAATTTTGAAATTATGTAACCTATTATACAGGTAACCATCATTCGCAGAGAGTGCCGAAATACCGATGAATGAAGCGTAAGATTATTCTTAAAAGTAGTCACATCAATTTTTTGATGTGTAACAAATTTTGAATAGTCACTATCATTGCGAATTTTGCGCTCACTAAGAGAATTTCCAAAATACGCGGATAAACCGTCCACCCGGCCGGCAATGTTTCTAAGGTTTATGAGTATTTTTTTTAAAATGAGAACGCTCGTATTTGATTCGCCTGCGGCGTCGATAGCAGATTTTAATTTTATGAGATCCGGCAATACTTCGTATCTTTTTTTATAGGATGAATTGGATTGAATAGCGAAGCCAATGTTGTCCAGTTCATTAGCAATATTTTTAATTACAATGGAAATTTCATCCAACACACCTGACGAAGAAAATCTTTTGCGTAAAGAAGTATAGTCGTACCAACTTGCCATAATTTGCTCATACAAATCAACAAGATCAGCAAATGTTAAAACCAGCATCCTTCCGCTACGAATAGATTCTTTTAGCAATTGCCTGTTTTTAAATAAATGTTCGCGGACCTGTTCCTGTTTCTCATTTACAATAACCTGTTGGTCTACGAGTTTTTTATATTCATCATCGGGTTTTGTTTTTGTGTCATATAATTCTGATTTTATACGCAGGTATTTTGCCGTTTCGTGAATGCATTCACCTAATGATCTTTGCGCAGGTCGATAGGGAGTAAGCCTGTAAAACAATAATGCGATCAGCATGTACCATATTCCTCCACCCAATATAAGAATGCTGTCATTAACAACATTTGCAATATCCGATACACTTGTGAGTCGTAATATCATAATCAGCAACGCGGCTGTTCCAATAGACGCAGCCCGGTTTCCATAAACAGAAAACATAGAGAAGAAAAAAGAGGATAGAGCGATTAAAAGCCCCAAAACGTAAATATTATTATTAACTAACCCGGTTAATAAAACCATTAGAAAAATGAAAATGTTGCAATAGAACATTCCATTTCGCTTGTGCTTGACGGGCCCGGGGCCATCGCTGATACTTACGCAAAGTGCACCTAAAGAAATTGTGATGCCCGTCTCTATTTTCCCCAAATGCGCAAAGACAATCGTGGGCAATACAATCTCAATTGTAGTACGAATTCCGTCGGCTATGTATTGACTGAAAAGAAAATTTTTTATGTGCCTTGTTTTTTCGGACATAGATGAAATTGCAAATTGCTATTTGCAAAGAAAGGGTTTATTTAAGCTTGGATGGTTTGCAAAAATTCGGGTTATTATATTTTGTTTTATTACTATCTTGAAAACATATTTCAACATGGCTATTCATAAAAAAGAAGAGTTCGGGAAAAAAAAGCAACATCTTGCTATGTTTGGCAGAGCAATTGCACACCCTGCCCGCATTTCAATATTAAAAATTCTTGCTAAGGAGGAAACTTGCAATTGTAACGATCTCGTTCAACGGCTTCCACTTTCACAATCTACCGTATCGCAGCATTTAAAGGAATTAAAAAATTGCGGGCTTATAAATAGTACGGCTCATAAAACGAGTAGCATCTATTCTTTAAATAAAATAATTTTAAAAGAATTTGAAGGTGAATTTAAAAAAATGGTGAAATCATTGAGATCAAAAAAAAAATAGTTTACGACGAGATATTGAAATAATGTTAAGATTTTAAAACGTTTCAACAATTATAAAAACAATTGACGCAGTTTCACCTGTAAACTTTTAAATTTGCAAACATATAATTACCTGATTATAAAATACGATGAGCGTTAAAGAAGAAGTTTTACACGATGTTGTAATAAAATTTGCAGGCGACAGTGGAGATGGGATGCAACTGACCGGAACACAATTTACCAATAATACTGCGTTGCTTGGTATCGATCTCGCCACCTTTCCAGATTTCCCAGCCGAAATAAGGGCGCCACAGGGTACTTTACCCGGAGTTAGTGGTTTCCAGTTAAGATTTTCCAGTGATCGGATTTTTACGCCCGGAGATACCTGCGACGTACTGGTTGCAATGAATGCCGCTGCGCTAAAAAGCAATTTAGGTGCTTTAAAGAAAGGCGGAAAAATTATTGTGAATGTGGATGGATTTGACATCAAAAATTTGCGTCTTGCAAACTATCCAGAAGGTGTCAATCCTCTTGAAAATGGCGCTCTTGATAATTATGAAGTTATCAGGATTGATGTTACCAAGATCACAAGAGAATCCCTGAAAGAATTTGATATGGGGACTAAAGAAAAAGACCGGGCAAAAAATATGTTTGTACTGGGGTTTTTATACTGGATGTATAACCGAAGCATGGATAATACCATAATGTTCTTAACAGAAAAATTTTCAAAGAAACCAGATATACTTAACAGTAACATAAAAGTGTTGCAGGCTGGTTATAATTATGGTGATACAACAGAAACTTTCACAACCCGGTACTCTGTTGAGAAAGCAAAGATGGCTCCCGGCAATTACAGAAGTATTATGGGAAACCAGGCTGTTGCCTATGGCTTAGTCGCTGCATCGCAAAAAAGCGGGTTACAACTTTTTTTGGGTTCGTATCCAATTACGCCGGCCAGCGACATTTTACACGAGCTTAGCAGGTATAAGTCTTTCGGCGTTAAAACTTTTCAGGCAGAAGATGAAATTGCAGCAATTTCCTCAGCTATCGGGGCTTCTTATGGGGGTAGCCTGGGCGTAACGTCTACCAGCGGTCCGGGAATGGCCCTAAAAGCTGAAGCAATGGGGCTTGCGGTGATGCTTGAAATCCCATTGATCATTTGTAATATTCAAAGAGGAGGACCTTCGACCGGATTGCCAACCAAGACGGAGCAGAGCGATTTGTTACAGGCGTATTATGGAAGGAATGGCGAATGCCCAATGCCAATCATTTCAGCGTCGACACCAAGCGATTGTTTCGATGCAGTTTATGAAGCCGTTCGCATTTCAGTACAGCATATGACGCCAGTGATATTTCTCAGCGATGGATATATAGCTAATGGCGCGGAGCCGTGGAAGTATCCGGAAAGTAAAGATTTACCTCCAATTGAAGTGAAATTTAAAAAAGAATTAGGCCATAATGAAGAGTTTTTTCAGCCTTACCTGAGAGATGAGAAATTAGTAAGGCCTTGGGCTATTCCTGGTTTTGCCGGACTTGAACATAGAGTTGGCGGACTCGAAAAAGAAAACGTGACTGGTAACGTCAGCTATGATCCCGAAAATCATCAAACCATGGTTAGGATCAGGCAGGAAAAAATTGATAAAATAGCTGATGATATTCCCGAACAAGAAATCGATAACGGGCCTGAAAAAGGAAAGGTGCTTGTTCTCGGCTGGGGAAGTACTTACGGAGCTATTAAATCTGCGGTGGTGGAGGTGCTTAATGAGGGTAGCTTAGTATCGCATGTGCATCTGCGTTATGTTCGTCCTTTCCCGAAAAATCTTGGTCAAATTCTTCGGAATTTCGAACATGTATTGATACCCGAACTTAATAATGGCCAGTTAATCAAAATTATAAGAGATCAGTTTTTGGTAGATGCCAAAGGGTACCATAAGATAATGGGGATACCTTTTACAAAGCATGAACTGATAGATGAAATAAATAAGTTATTGTAGTTGTAACCTTTTATTGTCTCCTCTCTCTTCCCAACGTCAATCCCAGTTTTATATTGAAGGTGATATAAGAATCATTGTTTTTAGGATTTCCACGAATGCCTCCAGGGTGTGCTGTTTCAGCACCAGGTTTGTGTCTGTCATTAAGAAGCAGCGCTTGATTGAGTTGAACTCCAGATAAATAATTTGCGAAAACAGATGGGTCAACATATCTACCGCTTACATCATCAAGATAGTCGGTTTGTAAAAACCTGGTTACAATTTCGGCACGTAAATTTATTATTGGAGAAACATCGTAACGGGCACCGATACCTAAAGGAAAGTTTATTTGGCTTAGTTTATAATTTTTTACTTTCGGGTATTCTGAAAAACCTTCCCCTTCTGTATGTAAAGGCTGTAGATTTACCCAGTTATTACCCAGTTTGGCTTCAGGATTAAAATGAAAATATCCGATGCCCGCAACTATATAGGGCGATACTGAGGGTGGGTAATGATCCTCATCATAATCGCCGAAAATATAAAACGGGTGGAATTCGGCTACTAAAGCAATTTCTTGAATAGAACTTCGGAAACTAAGATTTCTATAATAGCGTTCTTCGCTATTATCTTTTACCTTAACAAGTATACTGTCATAAGCTTCCACATTTCCAACTGTTGCTTCAAGTCTAATAGCAATTTCATTTTTATAAACTGCAGTGAAAAACATACTTCCGCAGAATTGTGTGTTTTTAAAATTAAAATCTTTTACAAACTTTTTACCAATACCTTTTCTTCCGCCAAGGTCAGTAAACGCATTCATCGCACCAACAGAACCACCAATTTCAAACACTAAATCATTGTTGTAATAGTTTCCATCATAAAAATAATATTGTGCCTTAAGTGCATTGCCAGCAAATATCAAAAGGAAGAAAAAGAATATTCTGATTTTCATAAAGTCGATTAAGTTGTTTTGATGCAGATTGCTATTTTGCTACCGGGGAATACAAAATAAACACAATTTTTCAATAATTTCATTTTGAGTGATTTTTATAATATTTACAAACGGTTTTTAAACCGCATATACTACATCTTGGATTTCTTGCCACACAAACATAGCGTCCATGTAATATAAGCCAATGATGCGCCTTATGAATTAAATAGACTGGAATATATTTAATCAACTGTTTTTCAGTAGCAAGAGGAGTAGTTGCATTGGAAGTTAATCCTAAGCGGGCGGCCACCCTAAAAACATGAGTGTCTACGGCCATATTCGGTTGTTGGTCAATTACCGAAGTAATTACATTGGCAGTTTTACGGCCGACACCGGGCAATTTTATCAATTCTTCAACTGTCATAGGGATCTTACCTCCAAAATTTTCCATTACCATTTTTGCCATGGCAATAAGATGTTTTGTTTTATTGTTTGGGTAAGAGATACTTTTGATAAGAGCAAAAAGCTCTTCGGGCGTCGCCCTGCTTAGCGATGAAAGATCAGGAAATCGGGCAAAAATAGTTGGTGTGGTTTTGTTGACGCGTTTATCGGTACACTGTGCCGATAAAATAACGGCAACGAGTAATTGATAGGGATCTTTATATTCCAGTTCAGTTTCGGCAGATGGAGCATGCAATAGGAAATAATCTATCACAAATTGGTACAGTTCTTTTTTTGTCATAAAAAATCCCGCCTTGATGGGCAGGACTAAAGTAGCTTTTTAAAATGATTTTAATGAGAATATAACTGGCCGGCATTTTTTGAAGTGTGTTGTAATATTTTATTCACTGCTTCGTCCCTTGGAGAAAGAGAAATCTCTTCGAGGTTTTTTTGACCTGCTAGTATCTGTTCGTAAGATTCCCGCAAATCCCAATCCGCTTCTAACGCTGCTTTTATCGCTGCAGTCTTTTGTACAGAAGTCTCATTATAGAGGTACTGTACCAGGTCTTCTGGTGTGAATTTAGTCATGAAATAAGGGCTTTAAAATAAATAATATCCAATCCAATTTATAAAACGGTCTTATGTTAGAAATATTGTGTCCTATCTAATTGAAGATGAATCGGAAGTGATGATGAAAAGGTCTTCATTATCTTTTTTCATCATATACTTCTCCCTTGCATATTTTTCAAGAGTTTCAGGGTTGGTTTTCAACTGGCTAAGCTCCTGTTTTGTGTCAGCAATCTGCTTATCCATCACTTTTTCAGTTTCCTGTAATTTATTCAACTCATGAATCCGCTTCAACTGTAAGGCAACATCATTTCTGTCAAAGAACAGCATCCATAGGGCAAAAGCTGTGCCAGTTACTAAGTATTTATTCGTAAAGAAATTGCGAATCTTTTGCATTTTTTTGATTTGTAAGGATATATGCGAATACCTTCAATCAGTTCTTCCGCTGAAATTTTCGGAATTTACCTGCCAAATTTAATTTTTCCTTTTGGAAAAACTGCACTGTCTCCCAATATTTCTTCTATTCTTAGCAACTGATTATACTTTGCGATACGATCAGTACGGCTGGCAGAGCCAGTTTTTATCTGCCCGCAATTTAAAGCCACTGACAGGTCCGCAATAGTCGTATCTTCTGTTTCGCCGCTCCTGTGGCTCATTATGGTATTGTACCCATTATTTTGCGCAAGAGAAACTGCGTTTATGGTTTCCGTTAGAGTACCTATCTGGTTCACTTTTACCAGAAGCCCATTGGCTGTGTTATCATCAATGCCTTTCTGGAGTCGCTTTACGTTTGTTACAAAAAGATCATCTCCAACCAATTGAATTTTTTCCCCCAATTTCTCCGTCATTAATTTCCAGCCATTCCAATCATCTTCGGCCATACCGTCTTCTATGGAAATAATTGGATATTGAGTAACCCAGTTAGCCCAATATTCAACCATTTTTTCACTGCTTAACTTCTTACCATCGCTTTTATGAAAATGA
>Ga0105239_10005205_pt1 | contig 15304 bp, 7 predicted proteins | sample KBSC44metaG_FD_92761 | JGI IMG/M metagenome (GOLD analysis project Ga0105239, IMG submission 92761) | Corn rhizosphere microbial communities from Kellogg Biological Station, Michigan, USA - KBS C4-4 metaG | ecosystem: Host-associated > Plants > Roots > Rhizosphere > Soil | place: Michigan, USA...
ACTACGTTAGGAGGTACAATCAATCCTAATATCACATGGGAGAAAAACCATACTTATGATCTTGGTCTTGATGTAAGTATGCCAAACAGGTTTTTAAGCGCAACAGTTGATCTATGGAGGAAACGCACTATCGATATCCTTGGAGCAAGAAACGCATCAATCCCTAATACTGTTGGGGCTGATCTGCCTGCCGTTAACTATGGAAAGGCATCTTCACAAGGCATAGAAATAGCTATCAGTCACGAAAAAAGAATAGGAAATTTTTATTACAAGGTTGGTGTGAACTGGGCAACTTCTTCCAACAAAATAATTGCAATAGATCAGGCAGCTTCTGTTCGTGATCTTGATAATAAGATAGGAAGACCTGTAGCCGGATGGATTTATGGTTACATCTCAGAAGGCATTATAAGAACCCAGGCAGATGTTGATGCCATTCTTGCAAAAAACGGCAGTGGCTTTACCATCTTCGGCAATGCGCCAAAGCCGGGAATGCTTCTCTACAAAGATATTCGGGGACCTTTAGGACAAGATACACCTGACGGAAAAATTGATGGCAATGATAATATCCCCATTTCTTTTAATGGCACGCCGCGAACCAATTATGGAGTGAATCTTACTGCGGGATGGAAAGGGTTGAATGTTACGGCAATTTTTGCAGGCATTGCAAAGTATGATCTTATGCCTACAGATGTATATGTAAGAAGACCATTGCCGGGTAACAACAACTTAAAAATCTGGCAAAATATCTGGACGCCGGAAACAGCCGCAACAGCAACCATGCCGAGCCCAATATGGAACGACTGGCAGATAGGTTCTAATACTGAACAATCTTCCACCTTCTGGCTCAACAATGGAGCGTTTCTTCGTCTTAAATCTGTAATAGTGAGTTATACTTTGCCAAGATCATGGTTTACAAGAATGCAATTGCAGAATGCAAGAATTTATTTCAGCGGTGAAAATCTTATCAACTGGAACCATACCGGTTATTATGATCCGGAAAGAGGTGGCGATTTCAGACAATACCCGCTGATGAAAAGCTTTACGTTCGGGCTTAATGTAGGATTCTAAGCCTTTGCATCAATTTAAATAAAACGCAAACAGGTTATCTGTAATAAAAAATTACAACATGAAACTAACTATAAAAAATTACGTTTTTGTCGCCATGTTTATACTTGCCGGCGCAGCGTGTAACAAGGTGTTTGATGTAAACAGGGTAGGAGCTGTAACACCAGATCAGCAGTGGAGTTCGCCTGATTTTATCAAGTTTTATATCAACAACTTTTACAATATTCTGCCTGCCTGGAACCGGAATGAATATATTTCCGGCGAAGCAGGCACAACAACTTTACCCGCAGCATTAAAAGGTCTTGCACAAACTGCGGATGGATACCCGGACTTAAGTTGGGATTATAAGAACATAAGGGCGCTCAATACTTTCTTTGCCAACATAGAAGGAAGCAAATCCATATTGAGCGATGTTGATTACGCTGCGTTAAAAGGGCAGGCTTATTTCTTCAGGGCATATGCTTATTATAAAATGGTAAAAGTGTTTGGAGGTGTGCCGCTTATTACAGATGTACAAAATCCAACAGCAGATCTCAACTCTCTTATGGTGAGCAGGAACAGCTCATTGGAGTGTTTTGATTTTATAGGAAAACAGCTTGATTCAGCAGCTATGCTTTTGCCATCAACATGGGATGGTGATAATACCGGCCGTATTACAAAAGGCGCAGCGCTTGCAGTGAAGGGAGAGGTGCTGTTGCTAAAGGCAAGCCCGCTATTCTGCAAAACAAAAAACGATGGCTACTGGAATGATGCATATGCTGCACTACAGGCTGCAAAAACTGAGCTTGATAATAATGGTTATGGCCTATATACTGAAAACTCTTTAAAGGCTACCGAAAACTGGTGGTATAAAAAGCCGGAAGCAGCAAAAGAAATGGTGCTGTATGTAAGGTATAACTTCCCTAATAAAACCAATGGCTTCCAGGCAGCGCAACGGCCATTGACGGTAAGTTCCGGCGCTGCAGGTGGTGCTCAGCCCACATGGGAACTGGTAAAGGCTTTTCCTATGAAAAACGGCAAAAGCATTACAGATCCTACTTCTGGTTATGATGAAACTGAATACTGGAAAAACCGTGATCCACGATTTTATACGACCGTTGTTTATAATGGTGCCCAATATGATTTTGCAGGTACACCGAACAGGATTCAGTGGATATTTAATGCCATTGCAGGTGATGATGGTTATAAGACGTTTAACTATACAGGTTTTTATTCACGCAAAGAAATTGATACAACCCTAAGCTCAAGTTTATGGAACAACCAGGCGTTTGACTGGCCCATCATTCGTTACGCCGAAGTACTGCTCAACCTTGCAGAAGCGGCCAACGAAACAGGACATTCTTCTGAGGCCAGGAACTATATTATCCAGGTACGCGAAAGAGCGCACATTGATGCAGGTGCTGGTGACTATGGCCTTGCAGCCACAATCGGTACAGATTACAATGCTACGCTTAATGCTATTTTGAATGAAAGGCAGATAGAGTTTGCTTTTGAAGGCAAACGTTTCTGGGATCTGCGCCGCAGAAGAATGTTCAATGTGTTAAACAATTATGGAACAATGCATGCATGGGGGCCATACATCAACCCTGATGGGCTGGCTGCTTATGGCATTGATGCGAGTGGCTCAAACAGCCAGGTGGCGCAACGTTTATCAAATGTGGTGCTTAGTGCTTCGCCGGGTTTCGATGTGAATGAATTCCTCAAGAAGATTACAAAGTATTCATATGATGCGATAGATGTAAGTTCTACCAATAAGATCAATGTGCCGGATACTTATTACTTCGGTCCATTGGATCCATCATGGCTTACGCAAAATCCAAATCTTAAACAAAACCAGGGTTGGGATAATGGTGATTTTAACCCGGTAATTCAATAACTCGTTTTTAATATAAGCAGTTTTTAAAAAGCGGTGGGTATGTCTATACTTCCGCTCTTTTTCATCAACCCAATTTTTCCTGTACTTTTTTGAAAGCTGTGATTGCTGTTGCTGTAAAGCTACTTGATGAACTAAAAAAAATATCATGACCGGATTTATTAAGCGCTTTAGTGTTTTATTTTCTCTCTTATTGCTATCATCATTTGTATTCAGTCAGGCAAAAACTTTTAAAACCCGTTTTGCTACTGTTACAATCAACAGCAAAGGATATATTACGTCTATCAAAGACAAAGTAAGTGGAAGGGAATATGTTCCAAAGGGCATGTCATCCGCATTAATAAGCCTTTATAAAAACAAGCAATACATCTTGCCGGTAAAAGCAATCTTTATTAATAAAACAGGCAACATAAGATTGAGTTTCTCCAATGGCGCTGTAGCAATATTAAAAGCGTCGGGGAAAGAAGATTACCTGCGCTTTGAACTGGTTTCAATTGATAACCGGAAAGGCATTGATAACATTGTATGGGGGCCTTATAAAACAACCATCTCAAAAAAGATTGGAGAGATAATTTCTGTGGTGCGCAGCGATGACTATGCAATCGGCATGATGGGCTTAACAGACAATACAACCAGTGGCCCGCCGTCTGATGGTGACATGGGTTTCATGTACTACTATATTCATAGTCCGGATTCTCTTAAATATCCGTTGCCATCGCATTTAAGAGAAGGGCAGACGTTTAAAATTGGTGGTGACGGGATAAGTGATATTGCGTTCTATTCTCAGCCCGAAGAATATTTCAGAATGAATTATGGTGATGGTGCGAAGCTTGAACCGGCGTTTGGTTCAAGTATAGCGATGCATTCAAGGGATAGAAGAAAAGAGCAGATGATCAACTTTCCCGTATTGCCGGATAACCTTGACGGAGGTTTTAATTCTGCAAGGCACCAGCTTGTACAGCCTTTTGACGCGGACTTTATCGGCTCTTCCATTGCTTTGTATGCGTGTCCCGATTCTTTGGGTTTAAAAACAATTGAGCGCATTGTTTTAAATGAAGGGTTGCCTCATATAAAAGTGAATGGCAAATGGATAAAAGATCCTGCGGCGTATCAGCCGGATATTGCCTGGTGGGGGGCACATGATAGTCTTGGCAGCTATGCGAAACAGTTAGGTATTGCTTCCGTCCAGGATGAAGGTTGGGGTGAATATTATCCTAATCCCGCTAACCGCTGGGCAAATAATAAAATAGAGTTTACAGGCAAGCCTGCAATGACCATCGCTGCGTTCGGAAAAGAAATGAAACAACAAGGTATTCGTTATGGGTTGCACACTTTGTGTGAGTTTCTGCAACCTGGCGGTAACAGTGATGTTGCGCCTGTACCAAGTGATAGTCTCTCCATTATGATGCGTACCGTTCTCACCAAAGATCTGTCTGCAAACGATACAATGATTTACGTGGCGGACACAAGCTTTTTTAATGAGTTTGGTGGATGGGAGGGTAACCATACCAATGTATTAAAGATTGGTAAAGAATTGATAGAATACAATGGAATAACCACAACAAAGCCTTATCATTTTTTGCATGTGAAGCGTGGCTTTCACGGAACAGTTAAACAATCTTATAAAGCAGGTACAACTATTGTAAAACTTCAGCCAAACTGCTATCGTGGATTTGCCCCGGATATGTTTTTACAGGATAATTATGCAGATTATTACGGTCGTTTGCTTACAGATGGAGGCATGGATTATATTGACTTTGACGGGTTGGAAAGTTGCATCTATCAAGGGCACGGGCAATATTCTTTCAAGCGTTTTTTCAGGAATTTATTTGATAGCTATCAAAAAAACGGAGGTAATTATTTGCGTGTGATGGGCAGTTGCGTTTATGAAGGCAACTGGCATTACATGAGTGTATGCAATGTTGGCGGTGGAGACAACATGTTCAACCCGGTATTAAACAAATGGGGTATTGAAGGAAAAGATATGCGTTATGTGTTTGAAAGTAATTATATGCCTGCCACTTTTGGTATTATTGGTTATGCAAGTGACTGGAGCTTGTATGATGCTGAAAATCTCCAGGCAAAATCTATAGGTTGGAATGCAACCTATATGTTGGGTTTGAGCAAAAAATCGGTTGAAGCAAGCGGTGAAAAATCAGACATATTCAAGGCTTATCGTTTATGGCAGGACGCACGATCGGCTGATATCTTTACAAATGCAGTAAAAGAAAAAATGAAAAACCTTGAGTATAAATTTCATCTGGAAAGATCTGGTGATAACTATAAACTCTATACCATCAAAGAACATCGTTATCCAGCTTTAGCTTATGTAAAAGACGGCATTTCAGTTAATGTAAATAATGAATTTGATGAACAGCCGATTGAGCTTTCGTTGAGATTAATCACACCAGATAACAAGATTGTAAACGGTATAAAAATTAAAATAGGAAATAATAACGAATGGCTAATTGACAAGCCAATAGCCGACAAACAATTTATTATTTACAAGAGTAATCATTTATACCTGGCTGATAAAAACCGCAAATTGCTTGAAGAAATTCCTGTAACAGTGAAGCCCGTATTAGCAAAGGGGTATACCAGCATCAACATACAGTCGTTACACGATGAAGATGCATCAACCAAAGCGGAATTGGTGGTTACATCGAAAGATGCAGGCGAATTGATCAAAAAGTAAGCACCAGAACTATTCGAAATCATACATCATATTTCTTAAAGCTTTAATCTCTGTCAATGAACTTTTGTCCTGGTAAAACTATGATATTTTGCCTATGCTTACCCGTTGTTATTATAAGTTATGGCCGTTCTAACCGTGTAAAACAAAACCAATTAAAATCATTGCATGGCACTATTGATTTAAAAGTCTGCAGCTATAGCGGCACAGACATAATCAAAGAGCGCAATGGAAGAAATGAAAACATTCGCCAGGATAACAGAGCCTGGCAATTGCAACTACAAACAAAAAATTTAAACAGTGAAGCAACAGATGTACTTGCCAGCTTTTCCTTGCGTGAAGGAAATGCAGCTTCAACCGCTGTAGCAGTTAGCTTTAACTTCAGCAGGTGGAGCAGGAAAAATTATGTAATGGTACCTGCTGCTGTGTACAACGGAAACAGGTATCGCACTATCGGCAATGCATATAATCCGCCTTATACAAAAGAAATGTATTTCAATCCCTCTCTGCCGCTTACAATTTCCAACAATCCACGGTTGTCTTTTGAAAAAGGTATTGCTTCTGCAATAGAACTTCAGACAGGTAATTGTGCAACGCCTGCTATGTGTTTTTATTCAGCTGCAGATCACAAAGGCTTTATCCTGCTTAGTGAACAAAAATCAAGATGGGGCAATTATGGTTATAGTATTAAAGAGAATGCCAGTGGGGACAGTTGCTCCTTTACCATATTTGCACCTTCCATGCGCAAATACGCAGCCGGCTTTGGTGACTTTCATTTAAGTGGTGATAAAGCCCCTGACTGGAAGACCGGAGATGAAGTGAGCATTCATTTGAAATACTATGTGTTTGAAGCGAGCAGTATTGATGATGTTCTGCTAAAGTTTATCCAGGTACGCAAAGCTCTTACAGGAGTTAATGAGCCACGGAATTTATTACCAATGAGCACAGTGCTTTCAACAGGCACAAAAATCTGCAGCAATAACTTTGTTACAACAAAAGCCGGCAGCTATTACATGCCAGAGAATAGCCGTGATTTTCAGTTGGGGTGGGTGAGTGGAATGATGAATACTTACCCAATGCTTGCACTTAATGATGAAACAGAGCGTAAACGTGTTATTGCGGAACTGGACTTTATAACGAATAAACTACAAGGCACAAGCGGTTATTTTTACGGAGGTATTTCTGCTGATGGTAAGCTTCTTGCAGAAAAGATGCATCCTGATTTTACAGCGCCACAAGCGATGGTACGCAAGAATGGTGATGTACTGTTTTGGTTGATAAAACACTTTTTACTTTTAAAAGCACAGGGATATGGTGAGCTTATAAAACCATCATGGGAAGATGCTGCAAAGAAGCTTGCAATGGCATTTGTTAACACGTGGCGAAAGCATGAACAATTTGGTCAGTATATTGTGCCATCCACTGGTGAGATAGCAGTGTTTAATTCCACTGCGGGCGCTATTGTTCCGGCTGGTCTTGTGTTAGCATCGGAATATTTTTCATGTAAAGAATGGCTGCATGTTGCTGAAGAATCAGCAAACTACTATTATAACCGTGATGTGCATCAACAGGGGCTTACAGGAGGCGATTGTGGCGATATTTCTCAGGATGCAAATTCTGAATCTGCCTTCGCGTTTCTTCAATCGCTAATGGTTTTATATGAGGCGACCGCCAATAAAGAATGGTTGAAGAAAGCTGAAGTGCAGGCTGCTCTTTGTTCTTCATGGGTATTATCCTATGACGCGTTTTTTCCTGCAAATAGTGATATTGGAAAACTGGATGGAAAAATGGCTGGTGCTGTCTGGGCCAGTATTCAAAATAAACATGCAGCGCCGGGTATTTGTACTTCATCAGGCGATTATTTGTTCTGGCTTTATCGTGCTACGGGCAAAAAATTGTATGCAGATCTTATTCGTGATATTCAGCATGCGCATGCAGAAGCTGTAAATATGCCTGGCCATATCACTACAAATAATCTTATAGGGTCAAGTATGGAACGTATTCAGCCAGGTGATGCAGAAGGAAGAGGAAGTATCGGAAATTTCATTAACACAAGAAATTCCTGGACCGAAACCAACGGTATGCTTATGGCTTTGGAATTGCCGGGTATTTATGTAAATAAGAAGAACAGGCAAGTGATATGTTTTGATCACGTAACAGCAAGCATTATTAAATATGATGGGGATACGATTGTGTTAAAAGTACGGAATGATACGCGTTATGATGCTAATGTTTCTGTTTTTGCCGAGTCTGTGAATGCACCCCGGCCAATTGCTATCACAACCTTTTTACAATGGCCAAAATTTGCTGTAGCAGCAGGAGAAGAAAAATGTATTTCAGTGAAATGTTTGAAGTAAATAGCAAATTGTGTTAAACAACTTTATATCACTCCTTGTTAACTATTATCAGTAAAGATTCTTTTAAGCGGAATATTCGGTACTGGTGAAACAATCAGCGGAAACTTTTCAGCAGTAACAAAACTGGGGTCAAGTCCAAAGCCTCTTTCTTCGCTAAGGCTTATTTCTTTTATCCAGAAATATAATTTCATGATTACCTTTTCTATAAATGGTAATTCATTGTCGTTGGATAAATATTTTTCCATCACTATAAACTGGAAATCGCCAACCACATTATTCTTTTCAAGGCTTTCATAGCGGCTGGTGATATTTACTTCTTTGTTGTTCACCAGTTCTTCCACCACTTTCCTGAACATGAGATTAATCTTTTGTTCAACCCTGAAACCCAACCTGAATTCCACACGGATAATATCATTCGGAATAATATGCTCTACAATGTATTCACAGGTATAAGGGTCGTCAAGTACATCTACATGCACAAACCAGTAAATATCGGCGCGTTTAGGTTTCTTGTTAAGGATGGAGTAAATAATCTTATGCTCAATTTCTTTGGGATTATTGGCGCTGGTCATGTACACAAGGTGGGTTGCGTATTTGGGAACTGTCTTATCATTACTTAGCTCCTGTATCATTGGAAGATAGTGTTCCAGCCGGACAAACTCCACATAACGGTTTTTAATTTTACGGCTCCTGTACCAGATATACATCACCGCAAACAAAGCTCCACCCGCCAATAATGTTACGTAACCACCATGTGGAAATTTTTCGAGATTGGCAGTTAAAAAAGAAATTTCAATAGTGAAATAGACCGCGAGGTATAAGTAGATCAAATACGATGGCACACGCCGGCTTACCATAAAATTGGCCAGCAGAATAGATGTGCTTATCATACACATGGTAATGGCAAGGCCATAGGCTGCTTCCATGTTAGATGATTTTCTAAAGAAGATGGTAATGCCTACGCAACCAATCCATAACAAGGTGTTGATGCTTGGTATAAACAGTTGTCCTTTTTCTTCACTTGGATAGTTTATTTTAAGTTTTGGCCAGAGGTTTAACCGCATTGCTTCAGACACAAGTGTGAATGACCCGGAGATTAATGCCTGGCTGGCAATGATAGTTGCTGAAGTGGCTATCACAATACCTATCAGCTTAAACCATTGCGGCATGATACCATAAAAACAATGGAAACCTGCACTAAACATTTCATCTGTAATTACCTGGCCACGGTAATGTGCCAAAAGCCATGCTCCTTGTCCAAGATAATTTAATATCAGGCAGGATTTTACAAATATCCATGATATGCGTATGTTACCTCTTCCACAGTGGCCAAGATCTGAATACAATGCTTCTGCCCCGGTGGTACAAAGAAATACAGCGCCGAGCAACCAGAAACCTTTTGGATAGCGTGTCAATAATTCAATAGCGTAATGCGGGCTCAATGCTCTGAATATTTGTAGGTCATCACTTAAATGTATGCAGCCCAAAATTGCCAGCATTGTAAACCATACAAACATGATAGGACCGAACAGCCGGCCAATAGAAGCCGTGCCAAATTGTTGAAGAAAAAATAAAGCACTGATGATAGCCACCACAATTATAACAATGGTCCTGGTAGTAATATCATGAAAGGCTTGTAACTGCTTTAAACCTTCAATAGCGGAAGTAACAGAAATAGGAGGGGTGATAATACCGTCTGCAAGTAAGGCTCCGCCGCCAATCATGGCAGGCATTACAAGCCATTTTCTTCTTCTTCTAACAAGGGCATATAAACTAAAAATGCCTCCTTCACCTTTGTTGTCTGCCTTAAGCGTAAGGATAACATACTTGACAGTTGTTTGCAGTGTGAGGGTCCAGATAATGCAGGAGAGGGCACCAATGATAAGTCTCTCATCTATCACTCTGCCATTAACAATAGCGTTCAATACATAAAGGGGGGAGGTACCGATATCACCATAAATAATTCCAAATGCTATAACTAAACCGGCAACGGTTACCTTGTCAAGTTGCTTGCTCACAATATTTGATTAAGTCTACAATCTAAAATCTTAACAAATGTATAGTGAAAAATATTGTTTGCAAGAAAATCATGCACAACTACCTTCGTTTTTATTTCGTATTATTAACTTATAGCTTTAAGTTTATTTTACCAGAAATTCTAAAAGCTTAAACTTACATTTGTTAGCGAAAACACAGGTCCAATATGATCAACAGATTGTTATTACTTGCAGGTTTGTCCATATGTTTTGTAACGTTGCTTAACGCCCAGAAAATAACCTATTCCGAGCCTGATAAAGATGATTCACGCCAGTTGAATTTCGATATCGTTGGCAAAATAAATGACCACTTTCTTATCTATAAAAATACAAGGAACAGGTTTTCCATTTCCATGCTTGATGTGAATGACATGAAGCTTATTGGTAAACAGGATCTTGCTTTTTTACCAGATCGTGTACTTGGCGTTGAGTTTCTTACACACAGGGATTTCTTTTATGTTTTTTATCAATACCAACACAGGAACAATGTATACAGTGCCTATGCAAAGCTTGATGGCAATGTTAAATTACTTGCTGATCCTGTAGTGCTTGATACAACACAAATCAATTATTCATCCAACAATAAAATATATACGTTTATTAATAGTGATGATAAAAAGAAAGTGCTTGTGTTTAAGATTAATAGTAAGGATGAAAGAAACTATGTGGTTACTACTTTTCTGTATGATGAAAATATGGGCCTGGTTAAAAAATCAACGCTTAATGTACGCATGCCGGATAAAAGTGATTTTCTTAATGAGTTTAGTGTAGATAATGATGGAGATGTTGTTTTCTTAAGACCATCCGGGTCATCACAAAAAGATAATATTACAAGGCTTTCTCTTTTGTATAAACCGGCAATGGAAGATACAACGGTGAACTACGATATCACCTTATCCAAAATTTATCTTGATGATATACGTCTTAAAGTAGACAATGCCAACAAAAGTTATCTTATTACTTCTTTCTTCAGCAAGAGCAGGCGTGGTAATATTGATGGATTGTATGCAAGTATATGGAACAAGATTTCCAGGACAGAAAAAGCCACCAATAATATTGTTTTTAGCGATGAATTAAGGGGTGAGGCACGAAATGATGGAAGCGCCAAAGCAGCTTTTAATGATTATTTTCTGCAGAATATTGTAATGCGTAAAGATGGCGGTTTTGTTATTGCATCAGAGTCGGCATATACATCTTCAAGAGGCGGCATGTATAACAGGTGGGATTATTTGTATGGCTCACCTTTCTGGAGCCCGATGAGTTCTTATTATTATTACAGTCCTTTTTATAATTATTATTATCCATGGGGCAGGTATAATTCTTTCAATAATCCTATCAACAGGTATTTTGCCGATAACATTGCCATTCTGTCTTTTGATTCTACGGCAAACATGGAATGGGGTAATGTAATTAAGAAATCGCAGTTTGATGATAACACAGATAACTTTATCGGGTACACTACCTATAATTCGGGCAGCGAGGTTCATTTTATTTTCAACCAGGCTGAAAAACGCACCACTTTATTAAACGATCAAAGTATTGACGCCCACGGCCAGATAACCCGTAATCCCACTTTCCGTAATCTTGATAAGGGTTATGATTTTATGCCGCGCTATGCAAAACAGTTAGGCGCCCGCACATTATTAGTTCCATGCCAGTACAGGAACTATATTTGCTTTGCAAAAATTGAATTTTGATGTTTGTTTGTAGCTGAGTTCATCAACCAAAACATGCAGTACAAACCAGCATTGAGCATAACACAGCAAAGCAATTACAGTGGTATCTATATTCAGGGATAAATCTCCGGTTAATGTATTTTGGCTTATCGGGCTTAGTATTCTTTTACATGCACATTTCTTTGTAAGTCCACCCCAGGTACTGGCTACTTCCAATGATGGATTTATCTCAGAGCTCCTGGTTAAATACATAACACCGTTACCAGCCTTTGCAATTGCAGTATTGTATCATATCACGGTCATTATGCAGGCTCTACGGCTTAATTATATTCTTAATGACATAAAGATGTTTCAAAGGCCCGCGTTCACTACGGCAATGGCCTATATATTGTTTACAGGATTGCTGCCGGAATGGAACCACCTGTCTGCAGCTTTAATCACCAATAATTTTATCATCTGGCTTATTTATTTAATTGCCAGGTTATATAATTCACCTCATCCCAAAAGCCTTATTTATAATATTGGTTTAATAGCAGGGCTTGCTGTTGCAGGATATTATCCATCACTACCAATCATCATTATTGTATATCTCGCTCTTGCTGTGTTAAGACCTTTTCATGCCAATGAATGGTTTATATTGTTAATGGGTATTGTTACCCCGTTTTATTTTTTAGCAGCCTGGCTGTTTATGAATGATCAAATTGTGTTGATGCGCCGTTACATTCCTGTATGGCAGCCGCATATCATTCATATTAAAAATTTAAAAGGCTCAATCATTGCTTTTGCTTCGCTGGGTGTAAGTCTTATTACGGGTATATTAATATGGCAAAGCAACAATGGCAGAATGCTTATACAGGCCCGCAGAACATGGAGCGTATTGCTGGCGATGCTTTTTCTTTTCATCCCGATGCTTTTTGTTATAAAAGGGCTTTACCTGGAGTCTCTGTTGCTTGCTTTCGTTCCTGCTGCTGCCTTTGCAGCTAATTTTTTTCTTTATCCACGCGGAATTGTTATACCGGCCATTTTCTTCTGGTTATATGTGGGCCTCATCGTTTACAACAATTGGTTTGTATTGAAAAGTTAACGATACATGAAGGTGTGTAATAGTTAACAGTTGCTGGCTACTGGTAGGTAACAGACTTCAGTAATTCAGCATCATTTCTATACGCTGCCTTACTTTTTCAACGGTTGGCAACATTGCTGCTTCAAGAGCGAGATTAATAGGCACAGCAGGCAAATCCATTGCCCCCAATACTTCAACCGGCGCATCCAGTTGCTGAAAACACGCATGGCTTATGCGGTGCGCCAGCGCTTCGGCAAAAGAATTGGTTTGCTGTTCTTCTGTTAACACAAGGCATTTACCATGCTTCTTTACGGTTGCAAAAACAAGCGCCTCATCCAAAGGATATAAAGTGCGTAAATCAATAATATCAATATTACTATCAAAATATTTTACGGCTGCTTTCGCCCAGTAAACACCCATACCGTAAGTGATAATGCACAGGCTGTTTCCCTCAGCTACAGAGGCAGGCGTTGCACTAACAACCATATTGGCCTTACCCAGCGGTAGAATATAGTCAGCATCAGGTTCCGGTGTTTTTGCTTCTTCCGTTCCCGGCACTTTGCTCCAGTAAAGTCCTTTATGTTCCAGCATTATTACAGGGTTGGGATCATAATATGCTGCTTTCATCAAACCTTTAATATCTGCGGCGTTTGATGGATAACAAACTTTTATCCCTTTAATGGAAAGAAGGGTTGTTTCAATACTGCCACTGTGATAAGGACCACCACCACCATAAGCGCCAATAGGTACACGCAGTATCATGCTTACAGGATATTTACCATTTGAAATGTAGCACGACTTTGAGATTTCTGTCACCAACTGGTTAAAGCCGGGATAGATATAATCAGCAAACTGAACTTCGACAATAGGCTTTAAACCAAGCGCAGAAAGCCCCACTGTAGAACCGATAATATATGCTTCCTGTATCGCCATATTAAACACCCTGTGATCGCCAAATTTCTCAGCAAGTGTTGCTGCTTCCCTAAATACTCCGCCAAGTCTGCGCCCGACATCCTGCCCATAAAATAAACATTCGGGATGATGATGCATTAATTCCTCAATAGCATGCAATGCCGCATCAACCATAATTATTTTTTCAGGATTTGATGATACTCTTTTGCCTTGTTCTTCCTTTATGGATGTTGCTGCAAAAACATGATCAGCTACTTTAGATGTCTCAGGTTCTGAAGCATTGCAGGCTTTTTCAAAATCTGCAAGTACCTGTTGTTGCACTTCTTTTTCAATCTGTTCAATAAGATCTGTTGTATAGCCGTTTTGGAGCAATGTGTGTTTAAGCTTTGGCAAAGGATCATTCAGTGAATGTTTCTCAAGATCTTCTTTACTTCGGTAAAACTCTTTTCTTACACCACTGGTATGATGATTAAGCAAAGGCACTGTTGCATGTACAAGTATGGGTTTTCTTTCTGTTCTCACAAAGGCTATTGCCTCCTGCATGGTTGCGTAAGAGTCATTGAAATTGCTGCCATCCGTTGCTAACTTATGCATGCCTTTAAAGCCATCTGCATACTCATAGGCATTCATAGCCCTTGCCTCTTCGGCAGACACACTTATGCCCCATTGATTGTCCTGCACCAGGTAAATAATGGGCAATTGTTTTAAAACAGCAAATTGAAATGCTTCGCTTACTTCCCCTTCTGTAATGCTGTTATCACCAAAGCTGCATACGACTATTTCTGTACCTGTTATCTCCGGCTTCCAGTTAAACAAGCCGTTTTTTTCTTTCACCTCCTGAATATACTGCAGGCCCTGTGCAATTCCTGTTGATGGAATTGCCTGCATGCCTGTGGCACTGCTTTGGTGAATTATCTGGGGTTTGTCTTTAAGTCTGTTGGAAGGATGGCAATAATAAGTTCGTCCGCCGGAAAAAGGGTCATCCGCTTTTGCAAGCAACTGAAGTATTAACTGGTACGGCGTATAACCGATAGATAACAGCAGGCTGTCATCACGGTAATAAGGGCTTACAAAATCTGTATTATTAAGCTGCAGGCCTGTGGCTATTTGTATTGCCTCATGTCCTTTGCTGGTAGAGTGTACATAACGGCATATTTGCCTGTTGTTTTCATATAAATCTGCCATTGCCCTGGCCGTGGCCATCAGGCGAAAAGCTTTAAGCAAGATATCGTTGGCTAACATGCGACAAAGATGGTATTTTATGTTCCATGCTAAGTTAAAATGTAAAGCTTATAGTCGCGTAGTGATTATTACGTTTTGAAATTTATGTTGGAATAAAAATGCCGTCATTTTATAATGTACCGTCAAAAAAATTATATAGTGTTGTTTATCACTCAAAATTTCCACTCATCAAATTTCATTTACGAAACCTTTCCAACTAAAAAGTGATTCTCCCGCTTATCATTTTCTTCTCTTTTTGCCATAGTAACTTTTTCAATTTAGCATCGTATAACAAAACCAACAACTGCGTTTAGCATGAAAACTCTTTACAAGATATTGCCGGCATTTTTATTCTTATTTATTTCATTTACTGTAAGCGCTCAAACAGGTAATAAAATTACCGGCACGG
>Ga0105239_10005211_pt1 | contig 15298 bp, 15 predicted proteins | sample KBSC44metaG_FD_92761 | JGI IMG/M metagenome (GOLD analysis project Ga0105239, IMG submission 92761) | Corn rhizosphere microbial communities from Kellogg Biological Station, Michigan, USA - KBS C4-4 metaG | ecosystem: Host-associated > Plants > Roots > Rhizosphere > Soil | place: Michigan, USA...
CTTCGGCGGCGTGTCGCCGATCAACGGGCACAACCGCGCGCTACTTGACGCACTCGACGCCGACTTTCGCGCGAACGGCCGTCAGCTGCCGCTCTACTGGGGCAACCGCAACTGGAAGCCCTACGTCGCCGACGCCGTCAAGCAGATGCGGCGGGACGGGATCACCAGGGCTTTCGTCTTCGCCACCAGTGCCACCGGCGGTTACTCCGGCTGCCGGCAGTACCGGGAGAACCTCGCTGACGCCACGCGCGGTCTCGACGGGCCCGCCCTGGTCAAGCTGAGGCACTACTTCGACCACCCAGGATTCATCGACGCCAACGCCGACCGAGTGCGGACCACGCTCGACGGCTGCCCCCCTGGCACCCGTCTCGTGTTCACGGCGCACTCCATCCCGGTCAGCATGAACGACTCCTCGGGCCCTGACGGCGGCCTTTACCTGGCCGAACATCGCGAAACGGCCCGCCTGGTCGCGGAGTCGGTGCGTGGTCCCGGAGCCGAGTTCGATCTTGTGTGGCAATCGCGTTCCGGGCCGCCGCGGACGCCGTGGCTGGAGCCGGACGTCAACGATCACCTGCGGGCACTCGCCGGCCAGGGCGTGCGCTCGGTCCTGGTCAGTCCGACCGGCTTCGTCTCGGATCACGTCGAAGTCGTCTGGGACCTCGACGTGACTGCGGCCGAGACGGCGCGGGAGCTGGGACTGCACTACGCGCGGGCGGCGACGGCCGGCGTCCACCCCGCGTTCGTGGCGATGATCAGGGAACTTGTCGAGGAGCAGCTCGCCGACACACCGCGGCGCTGGCTGGGCGAGCTCGGCGTGCAGGGCGAACGCTGCCCGCACGGCTGTTGCCCGGCTCCGCGACGCGCAGGCTGAGCCTCAACCCGTCGGAGCCAGCACATTGTAGCCGGCCACCCTGGCCCGTCGCACTGCGGTGGCGAGCGGTCGCAACGCCTCATCCCGCTCGGCCTGCCGGCCGGCGAGGTCCACGGTCGAGGAGCTGGCGAGGTCGAGCACCAACGCGAGGCGCTCGGCCTGGGCCAGCAAGGAGACGGCCCGCTGCGGGTATCCGGGCGGCAACACCAGCCGTTCCCCGGCCCGCCGCGCGTCGGAGAGATCTTCGCGCACATCTACTGTCCAGCCCGCGGGACTCGCGCCGGCGAGAACGCTCGCCGATTCACGGATCGACTCGGCCAGCTCATGAGCGGCGTCTTCGAGCGAGACGAAGTCGCCACGAGCGTCGGCCACGTCGTGGATCTGCCACCGGATCAGGTCGTGAGCACTGCTCGCCGCGCCGGACAGCGGCTGGGGCACCAGGCCGACAGTGCCGCCGAGCACGGCGGCTCCCGCATCGAGCGCGGCCGTCCGGAACGCGGCCGGTCCCGGCACTCCGCGGACGTCGCCCGGCACGGGGAAAGCGGCGCGCACCCCGGACGCTCCGGCCCGCCGCCAGGCGGCGAGGACCTCGCCCACGGCGGAGAAGCCGCCGTCGTGGCTTAGATCGCTCACGCCGGCGGCGCCGCTTCGAGAGTGCGCGATCACGTCGTCGAACGCCGCGCGGCCCTGTAGCCACGCGGACGACCACGCCGCGAACTGCCCGCATACCTGGCACACCACGACTCTGCACGCTAAGCCAGCGCGTCGCGGCGGCCGCCGGCGGGTCGCGCGACCTAGGCTCGCGAGGTGGCGCGCTACCCGGACGATGTGCTCAACGCTCCCACTCCGCGACGACGCGTCCGGGAGCAGCCCGCTGACGCGGGGGTAGTCGTCGAGACCGCCGACGGGCGGTTCTGCGGAGCCGTCGTCGGCACCGCCCGCGCGGTCGTCGCCGGCGAGAAACGCGACACCGTGCGGCTGGAAGACCGCCACGGCGTCGTGCGCGAGTTTCCCATGCTCCCAGCCGCATTCCTCGTCGACGGCGTGCCCACGACGCTCGTCGCGCCGGCTCGCACCACGACGGCGAAGCCGACCCTGTCCAGGACCGCGTCCGGCTCGTACGCCGTGCCTGCCGCCCCGGCACGAGTGGCACGGGCCAGTCGCATCTGGGTCGAAGGCGTCCACGACGCCGCTTTGCTCGAGCGAATCTGGGGGGACGACTTGCGGGTGGAGGGAGTCGTCGTCGAACCGCTCGGCGGCATAGACGAGCTCGACGCCGCTCTGCGCGAGTTCGGGCCCGGGCCCCGCCGACGGGTCGGCGTCCTCGTCGACCACTTGGTGGTGGGAAGCAAAGAGACGCGGATCGCGTCGGCCGTCCGCGACCCAAACGTGCTGATCACCGGCCATCCGTTCGTCGACGTGTGGCAAGCGGTCAAGCCGTCGGCCTTGGGGATCGACAAATGGCCGGTCGTGCCTCGCGGCCTGAACTGGAAGGAGGGGGTCTGCGCCGCGTTGGGCGCCAGCGATCCGCGCGAGGTATGGCGACGGGTGCTGGCGAGCGTCGACAGCTATTGCGACGTCGAGGCCTCGCTGCTCCGTGCGGTCGAGGAGCTCATTGATTTCGTGACGGTCGAGTGATCCTCGTTCGGGACCGGGTAGACGCTCACGTCCACCGGATTGGCCGAGAGCCATATCTGTACCCCCGCGGCCAGGCCTAGTTCAGCGACCGTACCGGTCGACACGTCGACGCAGACCCGCGGGCGTGCCTCCACATCGAGGCGGACCCGGTCGCCAACTGCCCGCAGCGACTCGATCATTCCGCACCACACGTTCACCGCCTCCGTCGGCCGGCGGCCATGCACGGTGACGGCGGACGGCCGCAACGCGACGAGCAGCGGTGCGGCGGAGAGCTCGGTGTCCGTGTGGAACTGTCCGCCGCCCTGCACTTGCACGACCCCGCGGGCCGGCGAGCTGCATGCCCGGTAGAGATTCGTGCCGACGACGCCTGCGACGTACGGCGTCAGGGGCCGTGCCGTGATCTCGGCGGGGGTTCCCTGCTGAACCAGCCGCCCGTTCTCGATCACCGCGATCCGGTCGGCCAGAATCAGCGCCTCCAGGGGATCATGAGTCACCAGAACAGCCGGGCCGGCGAAGGATTCCAAGAGCCGGGACAGCTCGGTCTGCATCGCCGCCCGTGTCTGCACGTCGAGCGCGGCGAAGGGCTCGTCCAGCAGAAGGATGGCGGGATCGGAAGCGAAGGCGCGAGCGATAGCGACCCGCTGTGCCTGGCCGCCGGAGAGTTCGCGGGAACGACGGCCGGCAAGATCGCCGATACCCAGCCGGTCCAGCCAACTCTGCGCTGTGGCACGGGCCGAGGATCGCGAGGCGCCACGCGTCCGCGGCGCGTACGCGACGTTGTCGATCACCCGCAGGTGCTCGAAGAGTCGACTGTCTTGAAAGACCATCCCGACCCTTCGGGCGTCCGCGCGGATCAGCACTGAGGCTTGCACGTCGTCGAGCACGCGACCGTGCAAGGTGATTCGGCCCTCGGCGATCGGCGCGAGCCCGGCGATGGCCCGAAGTAGCGTCGACTTGCCGCTACCGTTCGGGCCGAGCACCGCCAGCAGTTCCCCGGCCCCCACGGTCAGCCGAAGTCGCAGCCGAAATCCGCCGCGGTTCACGCTCGCGTGGAAGTCAAGGGCTGGCTCGTTCAAGCCGACACCGCATGAAGCCAGCGTTGCCGCAGGCCGACCAGCACGGCCAACGCGATCAGGAGTAACACGAGACTGAGTGCCTCTGCAGCCTGCGGGCTGTCTTCGAGGGCCTGAGACACAGCGATCGGCATGGTCTTGGTGACCCCGGCGAGGCTGCCGTTGAACGTGATCGTCGCTCCGAACTCGCCGAGCGCGCGCGCCCAGCAGAGCACGAGTCCGGACACTATCGACGGCGCGACGGCGGGAACGGTGACCGTCCAGAACACCCGGGCGGGACTGGCGCCGAGCGTCGCCGCGGCCTCCTCCTGCGCGTGACCTGCGCCTCGTAGCGCGCCTTCGACAGCCACGACCAGGAACGGCATCGACACGAACGTCTCGGCGGCGATCACTCCGTTGGTCGTGAACGGCAAGGTGAACCCGAACCAGCGGTCGAGGTATTGACCGAGCACGCCGAAACGCCCGAACGCCAAGTAGAGAGCGACGCCGCCAGCGACCGGCGGCAGGACGAGCGGAAGCGCGACGCCCGCGCGCAGTATCTGGGTGAAGGGCAACCGCGAGCGCGCTAGCACCCACGCGAGCGGAACGCCGAGCACCAGAGAGATCCCCGCCGCCGACAGCGAGCACTGAATGGACAGCCGCAGGGCTTGGGTGACGCCGGAGTCTGCGAAGATTTCCCGCAGGCCGCTCCACGGCACGCGAATCAACAGTCCGACAGTCGGCAGGAGCAGGAAAGCGGCCCCGATCGCGGCTGGCGGGATCAGCAGCGGGGGAGTGCTCACCCTCGGAGCGCCAACGCGCCGCGCCCTGGCCGTCGCACGTGACAACGCGAGATCAGTCCCGGGTCACGGCGCCAGGAACCCGGCCGCGCTCAGCACGCCGCGCCCGGTGCTGGACAGCACGTAAGCGACAAAGGCAGCCGCCGTGTCCGGGTGACCAGCGTGCGTCAGAGTGGCGATCGGGTATTCCGTCGTCGCGTTGACGTTCGAAGGGATCGGGATGCCGGTCACCCCGGTGGCCGCCTTGACGTCGGTGACGTAAACGACGGCCGCGTCCGCCTCGCCGAGCGTGATCTTCGAGATCGTGGTCTTGGCGTCAGCCTCACGGGTGACCGGGGCGACGGTCAGCTTCGCCTTGGCGAACACCTCGTCGGCGGTAGCCCCGCACGGCGCCGTCGTCACGCACAACGCCAGCTTGACTCCTGGCCTGGCCAGGTCCGCGAGAGTCACGATCTTGGCGGGATTAGCGGCGGGAACGACCACCTCCATCGTGTTCTTGGCGAAGTTCGTTGACGTCGAGGCGTCCTGGGCATCGAGGACTGTTTGCATGTTCTTGGGCGCGGCGGAGGCGAAGACGTCAGCGGGCGCGCCCTGGGTTATCTGAGCGGCCAGCGTTCCACTCGATCCGTAGTTGAACACGACCTTGACGCCAGGGTGGGCCTCCTCGAACCTCGTGCCCAGGTCGTTGAAGGTCCCCGTCAGCGAGGACGCCGCGAACACGGTGATCGTTGCGGAGACGGCGTGGGCCGCCGATGCCGGGGAGCTGCTCGGCCCGGCCGCGTCCTTTGCCGAGGAACAAGCTGTCGTGGCCAGAGCGATCATCACGGCGACGAGCACGACGCGGAGAGCGCTCTTCATGTCGGCACCTCGACGCTCACGTTGGTGGCCTTGACGCTCGCGACGGCCAGAACGCCTGGCTCGAGTTCCAGCGCGTCCGCGGATTCGCGACTGATGAGCGAGACGATTCGGTTCGGCCCGCATTGCAGTTCGACCTGAGCCATCACCTCGTCGCGCACGATTCGCGACACGACCCCGACGAAGCGATTGCGCGCGGAGGCCAGCGCCGGCGGCGTGGGAACCAGCACGGGGATGGAAGCGGCGTGCTCCTCAGCCACCCGGACCAACTCCACGCCGTCGATCGCCTGCCGGCCGCCGTCGTCGATGACGGTGACCCGACCGGCCTCGGCCCAACGGCGCAGGGTGTCGTCGCTGACCCCGAGGAGGGCGGCCGCGTCGCGCATCCGGTACTTGGACATTCGCAGAGCATAGCCGCGAACGCGGACAGCTGAACTCCTTTCCTCCGCACTCGCGGCTGATCGGCGTCAGATCCAGGAGAAATGGCTCGACAAATACACGTAGCCGACGAAGCTGGCGGCGTCTAGGAGGAAGTGCGCGATGACCAGGGGCAACACTCGGCGGGTGCGCTGGAACCACCAACCGAAGATCACGCCCATCACCATGTTGCCGGCGAACCCGCCCAGCCCCTGATACAGGTGATAGCTACCGCGTAGCAGCGCACTCGCGCCGAGCGCTCGCTGATCGGTCCACCCGAGCTGACGCAGACGGGTCAACATGAAGGCCACCACGACGATCTCTTCCAGTATCCCGTTCTGGGCGGCGTCGAGCAGCAACACGGGGACCCGGTACCAGACGTCGGGAAAACTCACGACGTCCAGATTGGCGTTGACGCCGAGCTTGCTAGCCAGATAGATGAGGCCGAGTCCCGGCAACCCGATGAGCGCGAAGAAGCCCGTACCCTGCACGGCTTCTCGCCGCCAGCGGGAGAGGTCGAGCCCGACGCCGAGACCCCGCCCGGCCGGAGTTCGAGCGAGCAGCACGATCGCCAACAGCGCAGGCGCGAGGCCGTTGAGCACGTCGGCCAGGTCATCGGCGAGATCGAGCAACGGGTAGCTCGACGAAGACCCCGACGCCACCACATGCGTCGCGTTGCCGATGCCGCCCGCGACAGTGACCTGATCACGAACGAAGCTGAGCAGCGCGTAGACGCCCGACATGCCGAGCGACACGGCGAGCACGGCGACGACTTCCCAGCCATAACGCTCGCGCACTGCGGGCGGGGCTTCGACCTCGTGAGTCACCGGGCAAGTCTGCCGGACCGCACGCTCCGGCGGCTGAGAGGGATACAAATGTTCGAACATATGTGCGACACTCGAACGTGTCCGAGTCTCTGAACCCACCCGGGCGCCAGCAACCGGGGCGCCAGCAACCCGGGCGCCACCAACCGGGGCGCCACCAACCCGGCATCCTGCACGCCGACCTGGATTCCTTCTACGCCTCCGTCGAGCAGCGTGACGACGCGCAGCTGCGCGGGCGTCCGGTCATCGTTGGCGGCGGGGTCGTGCTGGCGGCGAGCTACGAGGCCAAGGCTCACGGCGTACGCACCGCGATGGGCGAGCGGCAGGCACGGGCGTTGTGCCCCGGCGCGATCGTGGTGCCCCCTCGGATGGCGGCGTACTCCGAGGCCAGCAAGGCAGTGTTCGACGTCTTCCACGACACCACGCCAATTGTGGAGGCGTTGTCGATCGACGAGGCGTTCCTCGACGTCCGCGGGCTTGCCCGAGTGTCGGGGCATCCCTTCGACATCGCCGCCGGTCTGCGCCGCGCGGTACGTGAGCGCGTCGGTCTGAACATCACGGTCGGAGTCGCCCGGACGAAGTTTCTCGCCAAGGTCGCGTCCGGCGTCGCCAAACCCGACGGATTGCTGATGATCCCCGTCGACGGCGAGCTGGACTTCCTGCGTCCACTCCCCGTGCAGCGGCTGTGGGGCGTCGGACAGGTGACGGCCGAGAAGCTCCGGGCGAGGGGAATCGTGCGGGTGGCTGACATCGCCGACCTCGACCAGCGGACGCTGGTGGCGATACTGGGCAGCGCCGGCGGCCGGCATCTGCATGCTCTCGCGCACAACTACGACCCGAGAGCGGTCGCCGTCGGCCGACGACGACGCTCCATCGGATCCCAGACGGCGCTGGGCCGGCGACGGCTCGACAGCGCTGAACTGGATGTCCGGCTGATCAGCTTGATCGAGCGCGTCAGCCGACGACTACGAAGCGCGAACCGTGTCTGCCGAACAGTCGTGCTGCGCTTGCGCTTCGACGACTACACCCGAGCTACCCGTTCGCATACGCTGGCCGCCGCCACGGCCGACACGGCCACGCTTCTCGGGGCCGCGCGGCGCTTGCTGACCTCGGTGGAGGACGTGATCAGAAGCCGGGGGATGACGCTCATCGGCGTCGCGCTGGCCAACCTGGACGACGCCGATTCCATTCAACTCGAACTGCCGTTTCAGCGTGCCGGACGAGCTGATCTGGACGCGGTCCTTGATCGCGTGCGCGACCGGTTCGGCTCGACGGCGGTCAACCGCGGCGTGCTCATGGGCTCCGACCCACGCCAGTCCGTTCCGCTGCTACCCGACTGACCTCGACCAGGGAAGTCGACCAGGGAAGTCAACCAGGGAAGTCAACTAGGAAGCAGCGGCGGCAGGACGAACAACATGATCACCGACCAGGTGACGTGCGTGATCATCGGAGTCAAGACTCCCCCCGACGCGCGCCGCTGAGCGGCTAGCAGGCCGCCCATGGCCAGGGCGGCGAACGCCAGCATCGGGTTCGCCGTGGCAAGAGTCGAGAGCGTGTACAGCATCGTGGAGAACAAGACCGGCCGCGCTCGCGTCAACGCCGCGAACAAGCCGCCGCGGAAGAACACCTCCTCAGCCACCCCGCTGATCACGGTCACGACCGTTATCGCGACGGCCGAACCCCTCCGCGCGTGGCTCAGCACGTGTTCGACGTAATCACGCAAGGGTCCGATCTCGCGCACGATCAACGCGCCGACCACGAAGACGGCGCTTGCCACGAGCCCGATCAAGATCGCACCGGACACCGCTGACAGCGCCCGCCCTCGCAAAGCGTCGAGGCCGAGCGGCACCGGCCCGGACAGGCGGCCGCCCACCACCCAAATGGCAGCCACGCACATCGTCAACACGTAGAACAGCGAGTCCCCGGGACGCACGGCCAGCGTGAATCCGAGCACGACCGAGCCGATGACGAAGGTCACGCCGGCCACCGTCCGTCGGCGACGCAGGTCGGCCTCGCCGCCGGAATCCTCCGCCGCGGCGACGCCAGACCCGACGGCGCGTTCGACAAGCGCTTGCCAGCTGTTCATAGTCAGTCGGATTGTCCGCCACGCTCGGCCAGCGCCGTCGCCCGCTCGGCCAGCGCCAGGCGCACCGCGTCGTCGTAGCCGATAGGCGAGCCAGGAACGACCTGCTCGATGCGGTGATTCTCGACGATCACCTCGTTGCTCATGGAGTCGACGAGGTTGCGGGCCGTGCGCATGTCAACATCAGTAATCAGGCTCAGCCAGCCGGATGACAAGCGGGGCGAGAGCAATGGCACGCTGACGTTCGGCAGGCGCTTTCCCTGGACCGCGGCGGCGCGCTGCAACATCTCGATGTAACGCAAGACCTCGGGGCCGCCGATCTCGAAGACCTGATTCCTCGCTTCCGGAGCGGTGAGGACGCCCACCAGGTAACGGATCACATCTGCCAGCGCGATCGGCTGCGCGCGGGTGTTCACCCAACTCGGCGTCAGCATCGCCGGAAGGTGATCGACCAGTTGGCGCGTGATCTCCCACGAGATACCGCCATGGCCGATCACCACCGCGGCGCGAAGCACCGTCACGGGGACGTCGCTCGCGCCGAGCAACGTCTCGACCTGACGGCGGGATCTCAGATGTGGCGAAAGCTCGCCATCGTCCACGCCGAGCCCTCCCAGGTAGACGATTCGCTCCAAACCTGCTCGCTTGGCCGCCTCCGAGAAGTTGAGCGCCGCATCGGCGTCTTTCTCCTCGAAATCTGACGAGTCCAGCGAATGGACCAGATAGTAGGCAGCGGCCGTGCCGGCCAAAGCGGCATCCAGGCTCGCCGGATCGCTCACATCGCCGTAGACAGCCTCGCCGGAGCCCCGGTACTTCTCTGGATGGCGGGTCATCGCCCGCACTGGGTGTCCGGCGTCAGCCAAGGCCGGAGCGAGATGCGAACCGATGAATCCTGACGCGCCAGTGAGGAGAACGGGACAGGACATGCGCCTAGCATTCCCAGAGTTCTAAAAGCCAATCCTTTCGGGGAACGCTAGTTCAATCCGGGACCTGCACATCGCCCAGGTTCAGCGGAGGAATCTCGAGGTCACGCGGCCGGCACACGTGACAGCGAGATGTCCGCGCACGCCGCGCACGTCTGGGCCGGCACCAGACCCGCCTTCATGAGTCGCCCGAAGATCACGCAACCGAGGCAGATCCCGAAACCGGCTTCGAGGATCGCGGCCACCAGAATCGCGCCCAAACACAGCTGCGCGAACCAGTCGGTCCCGAACGCGAAGTGCGCGAGGACCGCTGCCACCGATAGTGACGCGCCGATCGCCTGGGCGAAGCGCTTCGGCGGCCCGGCCGTCGGCCGAGACGGGCCTAAACGAGGCGCCACGACCCGCGTGGCGAACTGTCCGAGCGGGCTGAACTTAGGCCCGCTCGCGACCCTGGCGACAAACCCGAAGGCCAGCGGCACGCTCAACCACAGCCATCCCGAGCCGAACGCCAGGGAGGAAGCCAGGGTGAGCGCGGTGAGAATGACCACCCCGCCGGCCACCGAGCGGGCGGCCAGCTCGTTCACCGGATTCGGAAACCGAAAAATGTTGCCCACGGCGCCAAACTTACAGCGCCGTGGGCAACATTACGATGATCCCTATCGGGTATGCAGGCTTACCGAAGGTCAGGCCTCCAGGACCGCCTCGGCCTCGATGGCGATCGTGATCTTGTCGCCGACCACGACGCCGCCACCGTCCATCGGCACCGAGATGTCAATTCCGAAGTCCTTGCGGTTGATCTCGCCGCTAGCCGAGAAGCCGGTGCGCTGGCCGCCGTACGGGTCGGCGGTGAAGCCGTTGAGCTCGAGCTTGAGCGGAACCGAGCGGGTCACGCCGTGCAGCGTCAGCTCGCCTTCGAGACGATAGTCGTCGCCGTCGGCCGCAACGCCGCTCGAGCGGTAGGACATCGTCGGGTACTTCTCCACCTCGAAGAAGTCGGCCGAGCGGATGTGGTCGTCGCGCTGGGAGTTGCCGGTGTCGATCGACGCAAGATCGATCTCAGCGGTGACGCTCGAGTCGAGGGGATTCTCAGCGGTCACGATGGTCGCCTCGACCTTCGTGAACCGTCCCCGGACCTTGCTAACCATCATGTGCCGCACCGAGAAGGAGACATCGGAGTGGACGCTGTCGAGCTTCCAGGTTCCGGGCAGGTAACCGGGGATTTGAGTGGTGGTCATGACGCCTCCAAAGCGCTCTGTGGCTAAGTAGATGAACTCTCAACCGTCGCAACGCAACCTATCCCCATTTTATTGCAAGTTCAACTTCCTGCTCCCCGCCCGGCTCGTGTGGAACCGAATGGGGGACGGCCGTCGAACAGGGGTAGAAGCCTCACGGCGCGACGGGAGGGCACGAGTGGAGCAGACGAGACGCAGGATCGCCGTGGTCGGCAGCGGCGTCGCGGGATTGACGGCGGCCTACCTGCTGCAACGGACCAGCGACGTCACGTTGTATGAGGCGGACGACCGGCTCGGCGGGCACTCGCACACCCACGAGGTAGCGAGCGGAAACGGGCAGACGATCAACGTCGACTCCGGTTTTATCGTCCACAACGAGGTCACCTACCCGCACCTGCGCCGGCTGCTCCTGGAGCTCGGTGTGACCACGCAGGACTCTGACATGAGCATGTCCATCAGCTGCGCAGGTTGCGGCCTGGAATACGCCGGCGGACGCGGCCTCAGCGGCCTGTTGCCCTCGCTTCGCGCCGTGTCGAAGCCGCGCTACCTCGCGATGCTGGCCGCCGTGACCCGATTCCACCGCCGCGCCCATGACGTCTTGGACGGCCCGGACGACGAGCTGACGCTCACCCAGTTCCTACGGACGAACCGCTTCTCGGACTACTTCGCCGCGCATTTCCTCAGCCCGCTCGTCGCGGCGGTGTGGTCGTGCGCGCCGACGGCGGCCGGCGACTACCCGGCGAAGTATCTGTTCACATTCCTACACAACCACGGGATGCTGACCGTCACCGGCGCGCCCCAATGGAAGACCATCGTCGGCGGTTCGGTCCGCTACGTCGAGCAAGCAGCCAAATCGCTGACCGCGGTGCAGACATCGACGCCGGTGCGCTCCGTGTCTCGCGCGGGTCGCGGGGTCATCGTGCGCGACGACTCCGACGCGGCCACCCACTTCGACGGCGCGGTAATCGCCGCTCACCCACATCAGGCGCTCGACATGCTGGCCGAAGCGACCCGCGCGGAGCGGGATATCCTCGCAGCGATCGGTTACACGAAGAATCCAACCGTGCTCCACACGGACGCCTCGCTGCTTCCTCGCACCAAGCGAGCGCAGGCCTCCTGGAACTACCGCTTGCCCTACTGCTCGGCCCACCCGACGGGCGTGCAACTCAGCTACAACATGAACCGCCTCCAGCGCCTGGAGTCGCCTGAGACGTTCGTCGTGACACTCAACGACGAGAACGTGATAGATCCGAGCAAGATCATCGAGACGATGGTCTATGAGCACCCGGTCTACACCGTTGATTCCGTCGATGCGCGCCACCGGCTAGCCGAGCTCAACGACGGCACGCTCGCCTACGCCGGGGCTTACCACGGCTGGGGATTTCACGAGGACGGCTGCCGATCGGGCGCTGAAGCGTCGGCCAGCCTGGGCGGGCAACCGTGGTGACGCCGGCGATCTACGACGTCGACGTGGCGCACGTTCGCGCGTCGCCGATCCGTCACGAGGTGCGGGCGCGCAGTTACCAGTGGTTCGTCGACCTCGACGATCTGCCTCGGCTGCCGCTTCTGGCGAGCTTCCGCGCTCGTGATCATCTCGGCGACCCGGCGCGGTCGATCAGAGCCAACGTCGACGCGTTTCTCGCCGAGTCGGGGATCGATCTGCGGGGCGGGGCGGTCACGATGCTGGCGAACGCGCGCAGCTTCGGTTACGTGTTCAACCCGTTGAGCCTGTTCTGGTGCCACGACACGTCCGGCGAGCTGGTCTGCGTGATCGCCGAGGTCCACAACACCTACGGGGGACGGCACTGCTACCTGATTCACCCGGACGACACTGCTCGTGCCGAAACCGAGAAGGTGTTCTACGTGTCTCCGTTCTACCCGGTCGACGGGCACTACCGGATGCATGTGCCGGAGCCCGGTGAACGGCTGGCGATCACGATCACCTTGCAGCGGGGAGACGACCGGCCCTTCGTCGCGACCGTCCGCGGGGTGCGCCGGTCCGGCCGTCTGGCTGGCGCCCTCGCCGCGGCGCTCGGCAATCCATTGGCGACATGGAAGGTGCGCGCGGCGATTGCCCGTCACGGGATCACTCTCTATTTCACAGGACTTCCGGTGCAGCCGCGGCCGGAGCAAGACTCGGAGACCCACATGAGGAAACCCACCGTGGCCGGACGTCTCGCCGGATTGTTCGAGAAGGCCGTCGCAATCCCGCTGCCGCTGCGACTGCGCGCGTGGGACGGCAGCGAGGCCGGCCCCGCCGACGGCCCGGTGCTGATCATCCGGTCGCGGCGGGCGTTACGCCGAATCGCGTGGAATCCCGGCGAGCTCGGCTTGGCGCGCGCCTACGTGAGCGGCGAACTGGACGTCGAGGGCGATCTGGCCGACGGGTTCCGACGGGTTTGGTCGGCCGCCCGCGCCGCCGGCGCCGCCGGGGCCGATAGTCCACACCTCGGCCTGACCGACCGCGTCGGCGCGCTTGGCTCGCTGCTCGGACTCGGCGCGTTCGGGCCGCGTCCACAACCGCCGAAATCCGAGGCGAGGGTGACTGGCCGGCGGCACACCCGCGAGCGGGATAGGGCCGCCATCGCCCACCATTACGACCTCTCGAACGACTTTTACCAGCTCATCCTCGATCAGAGCATGGCCTATTCCAGCGCCTATTTCGAGCACGACGGCCAACCGCTCGGCGACGCCCAGAGCGCGAAGCTCGAGCACGTCTGCCGCAAGCTGGCGCTCGCTCCCGGCGACCGGCTGCTCGACGTCGGCTGCGGGTGGGGATCGCTGATCTTGCACGCCGCCGAGAAGCACGGCGTGCGGTGCACGGGCGTCACCTTGTCAGCGCAGCAGCGCGACTTCGTCGCCAAGCGGATCGCCGACCGCGGACTTGACGGCTTGGTGACGGTCCGGCTGCAGGACTATCGCGAGCTCGCCGAGCCGGGCGCATACGACGCCGTCAGTTCCATCGAGATGGGCGAGCACGTCGGCGAATCCCAGTACCCGACGTACGCCGCGAGCATGTTCGACGCGCTTCGGCCGGGCGGGCGCCTGCTCCTGCAGCAGATGTCGCGCAGGGCGGACGCGGCACCCGGCGGCGGGGCGTTCATCGAACGCTACATCGCTCCAGACATGCACATGCGGCCCCTGCCTGAGACGTTGGCGTTCCTCGAACGGGCGGGCTTCGAGGTACGTGACGTAGAGGCGCTGCGCGAGCACTACGTCCGCACCGTCGACGCCTGGATCGAGACGGTCGAGCGCAACTATCCGGCCGTCGTCGACCTGGTCGGCGAGGAGGTGGCACGGGTGTGGCGGCTGTACCTCGTGGGCGGTCGCCTCAGTTTCGAAGAAGGCCGGATGGGCGTCGATCAGATTCTGGCGGTCAAGACCGTCAGGGGCGGAGCCGGCGACATGCCACTTCGACGCTCTCGGACGGCGTGAGTGGGCTTCGACGCCAGCGGCCTCGTCGGCGCGCTGCCGTACACGGCCGGAACCGTGGTCGTCGTGCTCGCGGCGACATTCGTCGCGGCCAAGATCGCGCACCGACACAACGTCATCGACGTCGCCTGGGGGCTGCTGTTCGCGAGCGTGGCGGTGACCAGCTGCGCGCTCGGCTCAGCTGTGGGCGCCCGGCGAGTCGTGCTGCTCCTGCTCCCGCTGCTCTGGGGCCTACGCCTGTCCACGCACATCGGGCGACGATCCAGCGGTAAAGGGGAGGACCCTCGGTACACCGCCCTTCTGGACAAGGCGAAGGGCAGTCGCGATCTGTATGCGCTGCGCATGGTCTACAGCTTGCAGGGCCTCCTGGCGTTTCTGATCTCCGCGCCGATTCAGGTTGGAATGTTCGAGCGAGGCGGCCTCGGGCCATTAGGGTTCGCCGGCGTCGCCGTGTGGATTGTCGGCGTTCTCTTCGAGGCGATCGGCGACACCCAACTAGAGCGGTTCCGTTCCGACCCGCACAACAAGGGCAAGATCATGGACCGCGGTCTGTGGCGCTACACGCGCCATCCGAACTACTTCGGGGACGCCTGCGTGTGGTGGGGGATCTTTCTGGTCGCCGCGGGACATTGGCCGGGCGTCCTCACATTTCCGGCCCCGTTGATCATGACGTTGCTTCTCACCCGCGGCTCGGGGGCTCGGATCATGGAAAGACACATGGCCAAGCGGCCGGGCTGGGATGAATACGCAGCCCGGACCAGCGAGTTCGTCCCCCTGCCTCCGCGCCGCCCGGCTCAGTAACTGCCACGCAGCACGCTCACTCCGGAGTAGCCGCCGGTCGTCGCGGTGTGCTGCACACTGACCTCCACGGCGGAATATGTGCTCATCACGGTTTTGGGCACGTCGAAGGAGCCCCGACGGCTCTGGTTGAGCTGGCCGACCGGAGCCATCGCGGTCCGCCCGGAGTCCGTCAACCACACCTCGTAGTACTCGCCGGCGGCCAGCGAGGGAAGCGCGCTGGCGTTTACCTGGAAGCGGCCGTTACCGTCCACCCGAAGGCTTGCCGACGTCGAGCCGTGGTCGAATGCCGCCAGCGCCACCGCGTGCCCTGACGACGATCCGCTCGTGGCGACGACACCGGCAACCGAGCCGCCGGCGGCGACGGCGACGACAA
>Ga0105239_10005213_pt1 | contig 15295 bp, 8 predicted proteins | sample KBSC44metaG_FD_92761 | JGI IMG/M metagenome (GOLD analysis project Ga0105239, IMG submission 92761) | Corn rhizosphere microbial communities from Kellogg Biological Station, Michigan, USA - KBS C4-4 metaG | ecosystem: Host-associated > Plants > Roots > Rhizosphere > Soil | place: Michigan, USA...
CGGCGGCGACGGGTTCTATTCGCGCATCGAGCCGGTGCTCGGAAAGACCTGGTACTCCTCGGTGTACTACGGCGACGTGTATTCGAGCAAGACCGGCGCGGGCGGTTCGCAAGGCTCGATTGCCGGCAACTGGGGTGTCGGATCCGCAACCAGTGTCGATCGCAAGAGTTTCATCACCACGTACGATTTGTACCGCTACGGTTCGACGAGTGTCAGCGGCAGCGGCTGCACCACGAGCGCGGGTTGCACGCACGTGATGTACGCCACGTATCGCATCTGGGAAGCGACCGACGGCGGCGCGAGTTCAAGCTCGTGGAAGGCGAAAACCGGTGACCTGAGCAAGAACAACCTGATCGTCGGTACCGACAATCGCTCGTTCATCCAGCAGCTGCACTATTCGTTCACCGATCCGACCATCGCGATGGTCGGCACCACCGACGGCAACGTGCAGTACGTGTTCGGCCTCGGCGGCACCGGTTCCGCGACCGCGGTGAACGTCACCGGCAACAACGCCGTGCTGCCGAACCGCACCATCATGGACGTCAACACCGATCCGACGAATCCGCTGGTCGGCTACGCTGCGGTGGCGGGCTTCGCCGCGAACACGCCGAGCACGCCCGGCCATGTGTTCCAGGTGACATGCACCGCGAATTGCGCGTCGTTCGCCTGGACGGACAAGAGCGGCAACCTGCCGGACATCCCGGCGAACGCCGTGATCGCCAATCCGAAGGACACCAAACAGGTGTTCGTCGGCACCGACTTCGGTCTGTATTTCACCAACGACATTACCGCGGCGACGCCGGTCTGGCAGCGCTTCGAAGGTCTGCCGCATGTGATGGTGTGGAGCTTCACGATCGATCGCGGATTCACTACGCTGGCCGCATTTACGCGTGCACGCGGCGTGTGGGTCTGGCCGCTGCCGTCCGGCTCCATCGGTGGCGCCGGCGGTACGCCGAGCGCGAACTTCACGTTCGGCACAGCGGGCCTGACCGCGAACTTCACCGACAGCTCCACCGACAGCGGCGGCACGATCGGCAGCTACGCGTGGACCTTCGGCGACGGCGGTGCCTCCAGCGTCACGAATCCGAGCCACACGTATGCCTCGGCCGGCACCTACAGCGTGACCGAGACGGTCACCGACAGCGTGAGCGGCGCGACCAACTCGAAGACTGCATCGGTGACAGTGGCGCCGTCCGGCGGCACGCCGAGCGCGAACTTCAGCTTCACGACCAACGGCCTGACCGCGAACTTCACCGACAATTCGAGCGATGCGGGTGGCACGATCGGGGCGCACGCGTGGACGTTCGGCGACGGCGGCACGTCGACGGCGACGAATCCGAGTCACACGTATGCGGCAGCCGGCACCTACAGCGTGACCGAGACGGTGACCGACAGCGTCAACGGCACGACCAGTGCGAAGACCGCTTCGGTGCAGGTGGTCGTCGCGGGCGGCACGCCGAGCGCGAACTTCACGTTCGCCACCAGCGGCCTGACCGCCACGTTCACCGATACGTCGACCGACACCGGCGGCACGATCGGTGCGCACGCGTGGACGTTCGGCGACGGCGGCACGTCGACGGCGGCGAATCCGAGCCACACGTACGCGGCGGGCGGCACCTACAGCGTGACCGAAACCGTGACCGACAGCGCCAACGGCACGACCAGCGCGAAGACGGCGTCGGTGACCGTGGCTCCGGCCGGCGGCACGCCGAGCGCGAACTTCACGTTCACGACGAGCAGCCTGACGGCCACGTTCACCGATACGTCGACCGACACCGGCGGCACGATCGGCGCGCACTCGTGGACGTTCGGCGACGGCGGCACGTCGACGGCGGCCAGTCCGAGCCATACGTACTCCGCCGCCGGCACGTACAGCGTGACTGAAACGGTAACCGACAGCGTCAACGGCACGACCAGCAGCAAGACGCAGTCGGTAACGATCGCGCCCGAAGGCAATGTTCTGCAGAACGGCGTGGGCATCACGATCGCGGACGCGACGGTCAATCATCAGCAGAACTGGACCATGGTCGTGCCGGCCGGCGCGACGGGCTTGACGTTCACTCTCTCCGGCGGCACGGGCGATGCGGACCTGTACGTGAAGTTCGGTGCGGCGCCGACGACGTCGAGCTACGACTGCCGTCCCTACGTGTCGGGCAACAACGAGACCTGCACGATCTCGAACATCCAGGCGGGCACGTACTATGTAATGGTGAATGCGTACGCTGCGTATTCCGGCGTCACCTTGAAAGGCACCTACGGCACCGGCAGTGGCGGCACCGCGCTGACCAGCGGCGTGCCGGTGACGGGAGTGGCGGCGACTACCGGCAACTTCGGCACGATCTACACGTTGGCGGTGCCGGCCGGCAAGACGAAGGTCACGGTCACGATTACCGGCAGCACGGGCGACGCGGACCTGTATGTGCGCATCGGTTCGGCACCGACGACGTCGACCTACGACTGCCGTCCGTACCAGTCCGGCGACAACGAGACCTGCACGTTCAACGCACCGGCCGCCGGCACCTACTACATCGGGGTGCGTGCGTACTCGACCTACTCGGGCGTGACGTTGACCGGCACCATTCAATAACCGACGCTACAGGCAAACCCGAAGGGCCGCGCAAGCGGCCCTTCGATTTTCAGCGGCAGGTGATCGCAAGCGATGATTTCCGGCCCGATCGCTCGGCATGATTACTTTGAGATAATGATGGCGGCCATGCTGCCGCCCGCTTGGTCTGAGCTTGAGCTCAACCACAAACGTAGCTACCCGCTTGGATGTTCCCTTTGACACTAAACCGGTATGCGGAATAAGTTTCAGACAAGCCCTCCTGTGCTGACTAGGTCGGCTCGAATCCATCCATGACATCCACACCACCCCCATCAGCCTCCGCCGACGCCGAGCTGTTCCGCACGGCCACGCGCCATCACCAGTCCGGCCGGCTGGCGGAGGCCGAGGCGATCTATCGCAGTCTGCTCGCGCGCGAGCCTTCGCATGTGGGCTGCCTGCATCTGCTCGGCCTCGTGGCGCACCAGACCGGCCGCAACGAGGAGGCGGCGCCGCTGCTCAGCCGCGCGCTGTCGCTCGACGGCGCGACGCCGGACTGTCACTACCACATGGGAATGGTGCAAAGCGCGCTCGGGCATCTCGACGTGGCGGCGACGCATTTTGCCAAAGCTGCCGAGCTGCGCCCGGATACGGCCGAGATGCACAGGCAGCTCGGTGCCGCCCTGCAACGTCTGCACCGGCCCGACGCCGCACTCGCCAGTTATCGCCGCGCGCTCGCGTTGCAGCCGGACGCGGCGCAGATCCACTACGAGCTCGCCAACCTGCTCGCCGAGCTGGGATACCTGCATGAGGCGATCGGCGAATATCAGCAGGCGCTGCGTTGCGACCCGACGCTTGCCGACGCGAGCCGCAATATCGGCTACGTGCTCGATCACATCATCGCGGCGGTGCGTGCGGGCGGCGGCGCGGCGGCGAAGACGATGTTCGTGCTCACCGTCGAAGATCTCACCGTCATTCCCGACGAGATCGATCTGCGCAGCCCGTTGATCGACGCCTTGACCGAGCCTTGGGGCCGGCCGGCCCGTCTCGTTGGCGTCGCCAAGGCGGTGCTGCGCAAGAACCCGGCGATCCTCGGCGCGATCAAGCGCGCTCGCCAAAGCTGGCCGCGCCGCCTCGCGGCGACGCAACTGTTTGCCGATACCGACCGCGCCGCGGTCACGGACGACGCGCTGCTGTGCTGCGTGCTCGCAGCCAGTCGCGTTGCCGACATCGGCTTCGAGCGCTTGCTTACCAATCTGCGCAGCATTTTTCTCGACGCGGCGGCGGCGGGCGACGACGCGGACAGTCTCGCCTTTGCGGCGGCCCTGGCACAGCAGTGCTATCTCAACGACTACGTCTACGACCTCGCCGACGGCGAGCCGGCGCGCGCCGACGCGCTGCGCGATCGGCTGGCCGCGGCATTACGCGCCGACGCGCCGATCCCGGCGTCATGGATCGTCGCGGTCGCAAGTTATTTCCCGCTGCGCAGCGTGGCGGGTGCCGAAAAACTGTTGGCGCGATCCTGGCCGGCGCCGGTTGCCGCCGTGCTAGACCAGCAGATCGCGCAACCGGCCGAGGAGATGCGTCTGCGCGAGACCATCCCTCGGCTCACGCCGATCGAGGATCGCGTCTCGCTCGATGTGCAGCGCCAGTACGCGGAAAATCCGTATCCCAATTGGGTGCGTCTGCCGCGAACCGAGCAGCCGACGACGCTCGACGAGTACCTCGGCGCATTGTTTCCGCCGCGGCCGTTCCGCGCGCTCGGCAAGACGGCGGCAGACATCCTGATCGCCGGCTGCGGCACCGGCCAGCACGCGCTCGGTGCCGCCAACCGGTTTGCCGCTTCGCGTCTGCTCGCCATCGATTTGAGCCTGCCGAGCCTCGCCTTCGCCAAGCGCAAGGCGCGCGAGTTCGGCGTCGGCAATATCGAGTTCGCGCAGGCGGATATTCTCGGGCTCGGCGCGCTCGAGCGCAGGTTCGACTCGATCGAGTCGACCGGCGTATTGCATCACCTCGCCGACCCCTGGGCCGGCTGGGCGGTGCTGCTGAGCCGGCTCGAACCGGGCGGCGTCATGCGCATCGGCCTGTACAGCGCGTTCGCCCGCGAGGACATCGCGCGCGGGCGGCAGATCGTCGCCGAGCGCGGCTACCAGGCAAGCGCCGACGACATCCGGCGCGCCCGGCAAGAATTGATCGCGGTTGCGAACGAGCAGAAGCTGCTGTTCGTGCGCGACTCGTGGGATTTCTTCAGCATCAGCGAGTGCCGCGATCTACTGTTTCACGTGCAGGAACACCAGACGACGCTGCCGCAGATAAAGGCGTTCCTCGCCGCGCACGATCTGCATTTCCTCGGCTTCGAGCTCGACCATCCGCTATTGCACGCCTACGCGGCGCGCTTCCCGGCCGACAACACGTGCACCGACCTCGATCGCTGGCATCAGTTCGAGACCGAGCATCCGCGCACGTTTGCGGGGATGTATCACTTTTGGGTGCAAAAGGGGAACGGATGAGGACAAGAGCAAGACGCGCATTCGTTCGCTGTAGACCCTCGCAGTCGTTCTCTTGAGATGCCTTTTCTTTTGCAGGAGTCCGTCATCGTGAGCGAGTTGCTGAAGCATCTGCACCGCAGGATTTTCTTGAACGTCGTGATGGTTTTGGCACTGGTAAACCCCGTGCTGGCGCCGGCTCAATCACACACGAATATCAGCGCCCCGGCGGCTCATTCGAAAGGCATCTGGATCGAAACCAAACAGTCCTTCCTGGCGAATCAAGGCTGGACGTTGACCTTTCATTCGGCCGTACCGTTGACAGAGTTCGAATACAAGACCGCCGATTTGGACGGTTTTATGCCGGCCGAGGGCGAAGACCAGCGGTTCTATGCGAACGTCGGGTTCTTCGACGAGGAAGGCGCCGTCGATGTGCGCGGCAAAACAGCCGATAGTCGCACTATCGGGCCTTTTCATCTCGCCTTCGACGCGCTCGCCGCCGTGCGCGAACAAGACTTGCACAACGTACGCTCGATGCCCGCGACCTGGGTTCAGTTCAACGATCGCTATGCCTATTTTTCCTCACTCTTCAGTAGCAACTGTGCTCTGAAAGAAGCCCGCTACAGCTTCGACAGCAAAGATCTCGACCAGCGCATGCCGCTGCCGCCGTGTTCGCTGCGTCACCACGGTTATATGCCGAAAAACGATGCCGAAGTCGTCAAGCTGGAAACCGCGCCGACTTATATCGCGGTGCAGCTGGTTTACTACGATGGTACTGTTTCACCCGTCAGTGTGATTCGCAAAGGCTTGCACTGATTCGGTGCTCGGGACCAGGCGGTGATTGACGATGCGCTTTTGGTTGGAAAAATACGCTTCGCCTCTCGCCGTCGCTGTGTTGCTGCTTACAGCAAACGCGTCTGCGTCGGAGAAGCCGGGTGACGCACCCTCTTGTCCGCGGAAATTCACTGACGAGCAGATCGATCAGATCCTGATCGAAAAACTGCCCATCAAGTATGAGCACCATCTGTCGGTCAACTACACACGCTGCCGCTACTTCGTCGCGATCTGGCCGCTGCCGATCACGGTGGATTCGAATCTCCTGATCGACCTGGATCAGGACGGCAACCTGCCGGACGTCGTCGTCAAATATGGCCTCCACGGCAACGACAACGAGGCAGTCAGCTATCGAAAGATCAGCGAGCTTGCCTATCCGGCGGGCGCACTCAGCAAAGGCGTCTCGGGCAAAGTGTTGGTGCGCGTCTCGGTTGCGAGCGATGGGACGGTAAGCGGTGCGTCGATCGCACAAGTCTTGCCGCGAGACGCCGTCGAACTGACCGACGGGCTCGTCGACGCGATCCGCGGCTGGCGTTTTTTTCCGTTGACGCGTTACGGAAACGCGCTGAACAGCGATGTTCTCGTGCCCGTGCGATTTGTCCTCACCAACCAGCCTTCGCCGTCCTGGGACCAACAGTCTTTCGATAAACCGGACGATCTGCCTTTGCTGGATGCCATTGATGTGAAGCGCGACTTCACCACTGGCAAATAGAACGTCGGCTAATCACGAATTCTGCCCCACCGGCGCTTGCCACGCCGCCGGATGCAAATCGCGTGTCGCATAGTCGCTGCCGCCGAGCGCGAAAATCAGCGTCAACACGAACAGCGTGATGCCGACGCACGCGCGAATCGCGCTGCTTTTTGCCGAGATGCATGAATACGAAGGCGGCGATTGCCGCCTTCGCAGCCGCGACGCTGAAGTTGATCACGCCGCTCCAGATGCCGATCGATAGCCAGGAACTCGCGCAGGTCAGCGCCGCGCGGCGCCTGCAAATGCCACACCGGATGGACGAGACTGGCTGAAGTGCGCCACATCGCCGCTCGGTAGGGGCACAACCGGCCTACCGTGTCGGGCGAGGCGCACGACGGCGATGCGTAGTCGTTTCCCTATGCATCGCGAAACTTTTCGGTTCGCGGCGAGCGCCGCATGACGACGCGCAACCATGCCATACACATAAGTGCGCACTCGTAGCAGGCTCTGTGGGTTAACAACTCCCAATGTTCGTCTGCGCAGGTCCATCTTCATGCGTTTTACATGCAATACACACATAACTCGCATGCGCGCGATGGAGAGCACCGATACCTTGAACCCACAATCGTCGTAGGGGACGGCCATGTATACGAATCCAAACTCGCATAGATACGAAGCAAGCAGTCAGGGCTTGGGTGAGCCTTGATGTCGTCGTTTTGCGGATGAGCAGTGCGTCAGGGGGTATTTATGTATCGGTTCAATTTGTTTGTTAGGTGGCTGGTTGCACTTGCACTTGCGCTGAGCAATATGGCGCCAGCCTTTGCGGACACCATCCTCTGGCAAGCAGCAAGCTCGCTGGCGACCGCGCGAGAAAAGCACACTGCGACGGTCCTGTCGTCCGGCAAGGTGTTGGTGGCTGGAGGATCCGTGGCTTCAGGATCCAATGGCGCGGCATTGGCCAGTGCCGAGCTCTACGATCCAACGAACAACACCTGGGCTGCCGCGAGATCCATGACGATCGCGCGAACCGGCCATACGGCCACCCTACTACCATCAGGCAAGGTGTTGGCGGTCGGCGGATCTACATCTGCCGCCGCCTCGGAGCTTTACGATCCGGCGAACGACACCTGGACGCTCAAAGCGCCATTACTGGTCAGCTTCCACACGGCCACTCTGCTGTCATCCGGCAAGGTACTCGTGGTCGGCGGAGTCAGCCAGTACTTTGGCTCATATGGCCTACCTAATGCTGGTGCGGCGCTCTACGATCCCAGCAACGATAAATGGACTGCCGCAGGACAGCTGACGACAGCGCGAGCATCCCACACCGCGACGTTGCTGCCCTCGGGACAAGTACTTGTCGTAGGAGGAACAGATACAAATGTGGAATCGGTCAGCAGCGCCGAACTGTACGATCCGTCGAGCAATACGTGGACGAGCGCTGGTCGATTGATCGTGGGCTACGGGCGCGCTTTCCACACCGCCACGTTGTTATCTTCGGGCAAAGTGCTAGTGGTGGGAGGGAAAGGAATACAGCAGGGAATCGGGGAGTTTCCCCAGAATAGTGCTGAGCTTTACGATCCGATCAGCAATACGTGGTCTCAACAAGGATCGATGTCGACCCCCCGCGCATTTCACACGGCCACGCTTCTCCCCTCGGGGGCACTGCTGGTGACAGGGGGAATGAGCAACACTAACCATATTGAGCAGAGCAGCGAACTCTACGATCCTGGAAATGGTACATGGTCGATCGTCGGAACGCTGGCAACAGCGCGGGCTTATCACACGGCTACGTTGCTTCCCACCGGCCTTGTCGTCGTGGTTGGAGGCCAGGGCATATACGGGACGCCGTTGACGAGCGCTGAACGCTATGAACACTACGCGGCATCCGCTGGTAAGTTGATTGCGGCCAGTCCGCTACTTACGGCGCGGAATTCCCATACTGCAACGCTGTTGCCAACTGGGAAGGCGCTGGTGATTGGGGGATCCAATAGCTACCCATATGTTGGTGAGTCTGCGCTTTCCAGCGCAGAATCTTATGACACCATTAGCGATACATGGTCCCACGCTGCATCGATGGCGATCAAGCGTATGGGTCATACGGCCACGCTGCTGCCATCAGGCAAGGTGCTGGTGGTCGGAGGCTTCAATTCCACGAGAGCCAACAATTCTCCATATGGCACAGTCTATGGAGCACTTTCCAGCGTGGAGACCTACGATCCATCCACTAATACATGGTCCGAAGTGGCATCCATGGCATTTGAACGCAGCGGGCATTCCGCCACCCTACTACCTTCCGGCAAAGTGTTGGTGGTGGGTGGAAGTAGCGAGATATTGAGTTCAACTACAGCAAGCTATACAGGGACAGGGTTTCTCGCAAGCGCTGAACTCTACGATCCGGCCAGTGATACATGGACTTCAGTAGCACCAATGTTGGCACCGCGCGCAAAACATACCGCCACGTTGCTGCGCTCGGGACAAGTATTAGTAGTAGGAGGTGTGTATGGAAGCCTTAGCGGCAGCACAAACCGCAGTGCTATCGAACTCTATGATCCCGCTAGCAATTCATGGAGTACCAAAAAAAATACACTACAAACACTGTCTAACCTCACCGCGACCCTTCTGCCCTCGGGAAAAGTACTAGTAGTTGGAGTAACGTCTAGCTACGGTGCTACCGAAATCGAGGTCTACGATCCAACCATCGACACCTGGGTGCACGTTCCGGCGCCACTGAGTGGTCCTTTCGTTGCACACAGCGCGACGTTGCTGCCCTCGGGACAAGTTTTAGTATTCGGTGGCGGCGCTGGACTATATGACCCGATCACCGGCACGTGGGCTCTGTTTCCGAGTTCTCCTCTTTATTTTCATACCGCCACCGTGCTGCTATCGGGCCAAGTGTTGCTAGCGGGCGGATGTAGTAATCAAAGTGACTGCCAACACAGTTTGGTGCTCATCCCGGAACGATTCGATCCAGGCTTTACGGTTGACTACGCGCGTATTCCAAACGTGTTCTTTATCAGCCCATATCTGCTACCGACCAGCTCGCCCCTCGCCGGTGCCTTCGGCAGCAGCAACGATGGAAATGGTAAGACCACAGCAACGGGCTTTCTGCCCAGACTAGAGGGCGGCGGTGGTGCAACCACGGCGTCAGCGAGCAATGCGCCAATCTTGCAGGTGCAGCGCGTCGACAACGACCAGATGATGTTTGTCCCCAACGACGAGACGGTCTCATGGAAGGATACGCTGTTCACCGGCAGCCCCTCGGCATTCGCCAATTTCCCGGCCGGCCCGGTGCGCGTGCGGGCTTGGGTCAATGGCGTGCCAAGCGCGACGTTTTACAGCACCTTGGCGGTAACGCCGGGTGTAACCCGGCCCGTGGCGGTGGGCGGCAATTTGAAGGCGACCGTCATGTTTTCGGCGGGCGACAACGGTGGCACTGCTATCACGCGCTATATCGCGACGGCTCAACCCGGCGGCGCGCAGGCGTCATGCTCGGCGCCGTGCAACAGTCTTGCGTTCACGGGCATCGCGGCGGGCACTTACACGTTCCAGGTCGCCGCCATCAATGCGGCCGGTACAGGGCCTGCCATACCGAGCAATAGCGTCATCGTCACGAACAATCATACCGTTACGCCGAGCGTGACCGGCAATGGCTCGATCAGCCCGAATATGGCGCAACCTGTGAATGACGGCTCGACCGCGACGTTCACTGTCGCGCCGACAGCAGGCAACTATCTCGTAGACGTGACGGGTAGCTGCGGTGGTTCTCTTGTGGGTACCACGTTCACGACGAACGTCATCAAGGCCGATTGCACCGTGATTGCCAACTTCGCTATGACGAAGACCTACACTGTCACCCCGAGCGTGATGGGCAACGGCACAATCAGCCCAAGCACCCCGGTGATAGTGGATGACGGCACGACCACGACGTTCACCATGACGCCGGCCATCGGCAATCAGCTCCTCAACGTGATGGGCACCTGCGGAGGCTCGCTCGTGGGCACGACGTACACGACGAACGCGATCACGGCGGATTGCACGGTGGTGGCGAACTTCGCTACAGCCGGACTGGTGTTCACCACGCAGCCGGTGGATGTGCAGCAGGATACTGCGCTCGGCACGATCGTCGTGACCGAAATGGACAGCAGCAGCAATGTGCTTGCGGACAACGCGACGGTGGATTTCGTGATCCAAAATGTCTGCGGCGCGACGCTGGATCTGGGCAGTGTGGCGATGAACAACGGCGTGGCCACGCTGAACAGCACGCAACGCTTCCACACGGTAGCCGGTGGCTTGATGATCAGCGCAACGACACCGACGTTGAGCGGCAGCACGAGTTTCAATGTCGTGGCGAACAGCGACTATGCGTTTTCCGGCGGCGGCTTCGAGGGTTGCCAGCCGTAGATACGTTCGATGAGACCGTTGTCGCCGGCTCGTGGCACTGGCCGAGCCGGCGACTAGTGCCAGACGCGAATGCAACGTCGAAACGCGAGGCGCAAAGATCCTGCAAAACTACATCGTAATATCGCGCAAAACAGGATCACAATTTTCAGAAAATTACGTTCGGCGACACGCCGGTAATTAGCAGCGCGATATCACGCATTAAAACTGCTATTTACAACGCGTAATTCATTGACATCGATTAATCGTTGCTCGACCATTGCGCGCCGATTGCCAATGGCGCGCCGGGGAGATGCAATGCGCGCGGCGGCAACACCGTGATCGCCAGGGGGAGGCGATCGGTCATTCTTGTCCGCTGCAGTGTGCTTGAATCAGCCGAGGCGACATCGATGAGACAGGGATTGTTTCGAGTCGAAGCGCTATCCGCGCAAAGAACGCCGTGGCTCGGCAGCATCCGCATCGCCTCGCCGGTCACGCACGCGGTATGGAGCATCGCGACGCTGTGTTTCGGCGTTGCCGTCGTGGCGTGGCTTGCGCTCGGCGAATACACGCGCCGCGAGCGCGTCAACGGTGTGCTGGCGCCGGAAGCCGGATTGATCGACGTCATTGCGTCGGCGCCAGGCACGGTCACGGAGATTTCGGCGCAACAAGACGCGTCGGTGCGTGCCGGACAGGCGCTGGTGACGATCTCCGGCGAACACATCAGCGAAAGCCTGGGCGGCGCGGAGACCAGCGTCAGCGAGAAACTGCGCAATCAGCGCGATCGGCTGCAAGCGGACGTCGAGAATGCCCGGGATCTCGCGAAGCAACAGGCGGACGGCTTGCGCCAACAGCAGACCATGCTGGAAGGACAATTGCGACAGATCGCGTCGCTGCTCGAGATCAACGCGCGCGAGATCGAGAACGAAACACAAATCCTGAAAAAAATGGAACCGCTGCGCGACAACGGGTACCTGTCGTCGCTGCAGTACAACCAGCAGGAATCGCAAACGCTCACTGCCAAGGCGCAGGAAAAAACGCTGCTCAAAACGCGCTACGAGACGCAGCAGCAGCTCGCCGGCATCGTCGATCAACTCAAGCAATTGCCGCTGACGAGCGAGACGAAGATCAGCGAGCTCGAACGACAGATATCGCAGCTGGAACAGACACTGGCCACGAACGAGGCAGGGCGTTCGGCGATTCTGCGTTCGGTCGAAGACGGTTCGGTATCGTCGCTGCTGATCAAGCCGGGGCAGTTCGTCAGCGGCGGTCAAACCCTGCTCACCATCGTGCCGGAGCACTCGGCGCTGCAGGCGATCCTGCTCGTGCCGAGCAGCGCAATCGGCTTCGTGCGCACCGGCGAAAACGTCGTGCTGCACTACGACGCCTTTCCCTATCAGAAATTCGGCGCGCAATCCGGCGTGGTCGAAAGCGTGTCGCGCAATGCGCTCACGGCCGCTCAGGTGGGTGCGGTGTCCGGTCAGTCCACCGGGAGCGAGCCGATGTACAAAGTCGTGGTGCGTCTGCAGACGCAAAAGATCCGCGCGTACGGCAAGGACGAGACGCTCAAGGCCGGCATGACGTTCACGGCCGATTTGCTGCTGGACGACCGCAAGCTGATCGAGTGGATTATGGATCCGCTCTACAGCCTGAGCGGCAACGTGCGCGAGAAGGACTGAGCATGGACCCGATCGCAACCGACGTGAGCGCGGGACGCGCCGATAGCCTGGAGAGCGAGCGCGTCGCATCGCTGCTCAATTTTTCCAGTGCGCAGCGGCTGCCCACGATCATGCAGACCGAAGCCGCGGAGTGTGGCCTCGCCTGTCTGGCGATGATCGCCTGCTATCACGGCTACAAGACCGACCTGGCCAGCCTGCGCCAGCGCTTTCCGGTTTCGGTCAAGGGCATGACGCTGGCGGACATGATGGAAATCGCCATGTCGCTGGGGCTGTCGAGCCGGCCGTTGAGGTTGGAGCTGCAGGATCTGGCGCAACTGCAATTGCCGTGCGTGATCCATTGGGATCTGGATCATTTCGTCGTTCTGAAACGCATCAAGCGCGGCCGCGTGGTGATTCACGACCCGGCGCTCGGCGAACGCACGCTGCCGCGCGCGGAGCTCGACAAACGGTTTACCGGAATCGCGCTCGAGCTGGCGCCGGGCCCGAATTTCAAGCGAAAAGCGCCGCCGCCGCCGCTCTCGCTGCGCCTGCTCGCGGGCTCCGTGCACGGGCTTTGGCGATCGCTCGCGCAAGTCTTCGCGATGGCCGCGGTGCTCGAGGTCATCGCGTTGTTGATGCCGCAGTTCGTGGAACTGGTGGTCGATCAGGTGATCGCGGATTCCGATCACGACCTGCTGATCTTTCTGGGCCTGAGCTTCACGCTGCTGCTGCTGGCGCAGACGACGATCACCGCGTTGCGCACCTGGACCGTGATGTGGATCAGCAATCACTTCAACCTGGCCTGGATCGGCAACGTGTTTCAGCATCTGCTGCGTTTGCCGCAGGACTATTTCCTGAAGCGGCATCTCGGCGACGTGGTCTCGCGTTTCGGCGCGATCAACACCATCCAGCAAACCATCACCACGCGGTTCGTGGAAATCATTCTGGACGGCGTGATGGCGGTGCTGACGTTTTGCGTGCTGTTCCTGTACAGCCCGTCGATGTCGGCGCTGACGGTGGGCGCGGTGCTGATGTACGGCGTTTTGCGCCTGCTCTACTTCCAGATTTATCGCAACGCGAATCTGAGCCAGATCCTGAGCACCGCCAAACAGCAGGGCGTGCTGATGGAGTCGATGCGCGGCGTGCAAACCATACGCCTGCACAACAACGAGCCGTCCCGTACCGGCCGCTTTCTGAATCAGTCGGCGGAAGTGCTCAATACGTCGATCCGCGTGCAGCGGCTTTCGTTGATTTTCGAATCGGTGAATGGACTCGCCGTCGGCGGACAGCGCATCGCCGTGCTGTGGCTGGGCGCGTGGTTGGTCATGAAGCGCGAGTTCACGGCCGGCATGCTGATGGCCTACATCGCCTACGCGGACCAGTTCACGCAGCGCGCGATGGCGCTTGCCGACTACTGGGTGCAGGTGCGTTTGCTGCGTCTGCAGGGCGAGCGACTGGCGGATATCGTGTTGACGGCGCCGGAAGAGCACCGCGAAGGAACCTACGTGGGCCCCGAGCCTGCGCCGTCGGTGCGCTTCTCGGACGTGCGCTTCCGCTACGCCGGCACCGATCCGTGGACGCTCGACGGGTGCTCGTTCGACATCCACGCGGGCGAGTTCGTCGCCATCGTCGGCCCGTCGGGTTGCGGCAAGAGCACGCTCGCGCGCGTGCTGCTCGGCTTGCTCGATCCCGAAAGCGGCAGCGTGCAGATCGGCGGCATGGACCTGCGCAAGCTCGGCAAGCGCACCGCGCGCGAGATGATCGCCAGCGCGATGCAGGACGACACGCTGTTCTCGGGAACGATCGCCGAAAACATCGCGTTTTTCGATCCGGCGGCCAAGGCTGCCGACGTCGAGCAGGTGGCGAGAATCGCCGATATCCACGACGAAATCGTCGCCATGCCGATGGGATATTTTTCTCCGATCGGCGACATGGGCTCTTCGTTGTCGGGCGGCCAGCGGCAACGCCTGCTGCTGGCGCGCGCGCTTTATCGCAAGCCGCGCATCCTGCTGCTCGACGAAGCTACCAGCCAACTGGACGTCGAGCGCGAACGCGCGATCTGCACGCGCCTGCGCGCGATGAACCTGACCCGCATCGTGATCGCGCACCGTCCGGAGACGATCAACAGCGCCGATCGCGTGCTCGAACTGCGCGCGGGCGCGATACGGCAGCGCTCCGGCTGACGGACACCAGGGAATGCGAGGAAGCATCCGGGCCGTGCGCCGACTAGTCCACGCCCGGGAATTCGAAGAAGTGTAATCGGCTATTGGCAACAACCCACGGACTAAAAGACTAAGGAGTATTTATGCTGAAGTTGAAAACACGCAATGTGACGATCTTGACCGATGAACAGGCGGGCATGGTGGCCGGTGGAGGCGCCGCGACGAAGGCGGCGGCGAATCCGCAGCCGAAATCCGTCAGCGGCGGCTGTGTGAGCGGCGGCTGCAACAGCAACACGTGCATGAGCGGCAATTGCCAAAGCAATGGTTGTTCGAGCGACTATTGCCAGAGCAACGTATGCGTCAGCGAGGTGTGCGACAGCGCCGGCTGCATGAGCGGCGAATGCGCGAGCGACAACTGCGGCTCGCTCGACTGCGCGACCGACAACTGCGCCAGCGATTTCTGCGACGGCGACAGCGCCGACTGCATTTCGTAACGGCGCTTTCTCCATAAGCCGATGATTCATGAGCCGATGATCGCGAGCGAA
>Ga0105239_10005214_pt1 | contig 15295 bp, 9 predicted proteins | sample KBSC44metaG_FD_92761 | JGI IMG/M metagenome (GOLD analysis project Ga0105239, IMG submission 92761) | Corn rhizosphere microbial communities from Kellogg Biological Station, Michigan, USA - KBS C4-4 metaG | ecosystem: Host-associated > Plants > Roots > Rhizosphere > Soil | place: Michigan, USA...
AGACCAGACCAGCCCAACCAGATAATTCGGCGAGGTTTTGAAAATAGAGTGAGGCGGCAGGGTGATGACGGTTGAACCTGGCACTAAGGGTTGGGTGATTTTCGGCGGCAAAGGAACAGACTGTCTTTGACGGAAGTCGAAACCAAACCAGGCGGCAGGGCGAGCAATGAGGTTGAGCACAGCAGGTGGGTGTCGGCTCAGACAAATACGTGGTGGGAATGGGAGTGGCGTGGCAGATGATAGAAACTGGGGTGTCATCAATACATTCCTGTCCAAAAGAGTGGCGTAGAGCAGATCAAATGAGATTCGAGGAGTAACAAGGGACGGCTAGAAAAGGCCTGAGCCTCTCTGTTTGCCCGTGCAAGTGGAGAGCAGACTTGTGGTTGCAGGACATGGAAAGGTCTTAGGGCGGACAGGGATGGAAGGCCAAGCACCAGAGGGGGGCATCATCTGGGAGGGGGATGCCGCCACTGTGCCCTCGTGGAACTCCCCATGATCCGGGAGACCACCACACTGCATGCAATACCATCCTGACCCTTGCCGATCGCCTGCGACAAGGATGGCGATTTCCAGTGGTAAACGGAGCTAGGATGGCGGCCCTAGGGTGCTAGTCTTGGGGTGGTGGGGTTTTCGGACCGGACAAGGCGTTCAAACAGGGGGTCTGCATGATGGGCATGATATTTGTGGGGTGAGAGGACAAAACGGATTGGTGTTGTACCAGGCTGCTCTCATGCATATCAAAGAACAGCGACGGGGTGTGGCAGGTCAGGAGGCAAGGCCGCCACCAAGCAAAACCCAAAACTACCGAGCAGTTGGCTGACTTGGATTGGAACTCGACGCACTTGGTGCCCACGTTCGTGCTTGTCGAAGATTACCCAGTAGGTGCAGTCCCAACGAAAGACCTGTCTAGCGTAGTCGGCTAGTGACACGAGCCACCAGAGATGGTGGGAAAGAGAGCCTCGCTAGGGTTGAGCTAGTTCAAGATTGTCTGGAGGAGACAGGTGGGGATTTCTTGAGAAGCACTCTAGGCTAGGAAATAGGCGGGAGGTGGGAGCTGGGAGGTGGGAGGTCTTTGATACACAGGAACGAGTATCTCTCCTCCTCAGGGAGGCTCCCTCCTCCCTCGCTCGCAACCCACAGGGAGTCTAGATGACTGCATGAACGCTAGAAGAATTCATGACTCGACAACGACAGCCAGGGCGCTAAACCACCGTACCGGAAATTCCTACGAGTGGTCACCAACTGCATCGTATGTTCCGTCTGGGAAAGCGATGAAAGTGGCCAAGTTAAACGACTGCAGCAGTGCCTGCAGCTTGCCGCGCGCACTGGTCACGGTCCAACAGGGAGTCAACCCATGCTTAAACCCATGGGTCTAAGAATGATTCATCTGCACAGTCAAGAGCCTCAGAAAGGCGGAGACCCGCTTCCAGGTGCCCTGAAGCAACCCGTGACGCGGTTTCAGCGAGAACTGATCGCCGCCCGTGCTTGAAGGGACCCAGTCCATGGTGCACGAGTCGGAGACTTTCGCTGGAGCTTGAATAGGCTGAGGCCGCACGGGAGGTATGTTGATCTCAGGCGCAGGGGTTGGAGAGTGGACAAGACCAGCTCTGCTTTGATACCTTGCACAACTCAGTAACTAAGTAGTAGGAGGGTCCATTTGCGGGGTTGCGAGGACATGTCGAGCCATCAAGCCGTGAGAATGGCATTGCAATACTCCGTACTAACAGATGGATTGTCGCCTACTCAGTATTGATGATGCTAGCATCACCGCTACTAACTAGCATTGGCAGTACTCGGTACGGAGAAGTGGGTGCGGTAGATTCATTGCCAGACGGGACGACAAGTCGCTCCCCTAATGGTCTACTTGGGTGTCTGGGGATCGCGCACCTCTTATCGCCCTATTGTCCTGCTCAATGTACTTGTGCTCCGTACTCCGTACTTCCTTCGACAACTCCATTGAGGACTCCATCGTTCTAGAGCATCCACAATCTGGTCCTCCTCCGGGAGCAAGGATATACATGCCAGATGCACTGAGCCCCAAAAGCTAGACTGTATCAAAAGGGGCCACAGGCCCTAAGCTATTCGGAGTCATTGGTAGGAACATCAAACCTAGGAGCACATCAGGAATGGGCTCAAACTGATCAGTCCTATCCTTTGCAGATTTTGGACCTAATCTGGCATTTGTGGCGCTCAATTGGCGAATTTGGGTCAGAATATTTACGTGATGTCGGCTACAGGCTACTTACTCCGTACAGGCATGTTACGAGTACAAGCGCACCGTCTTCTTGCGGGAGCGCCTTGAACCGAGTCGATTCTACGGAGTACATCATTCAGACCGCTGTGCATGGTGTCTCAGGATGTACTCCGTACTCCGCACTCCGCACCCAGAGCCACTCTGTTCAATTATCTGACGACTCTAAGTATCGAGAGGTGTTCATCCGAGTCATCATTCGTGCCTGATCACTACTTGGGCCTCCTCATAAGCAGGCGAGCAGGAGGAAATCCAAGCGCGGTGGTGTACGTGATTGCAGAGGTTGTAGCCTTCGGTACTTGGTGTTAGTCTCGCAGTTGTTGATAGTGTGGACTCTCTGACTACTGCATCTGCAAGATAGAGTCTTCCATGAGTAGGAACTTTGCTAGAGGCTAATTTTGAACTTTGGGTCTCTGACAAGATCGGATGTCCAGGGTCAAAAAGCAACTGACTTTCCTTCGGGTCTCTCTTTCTCTTCGAATGTGGTTTGCCTCTGGCGACTACCGCTATCCGTGGCTTTCTAAGTGAGCTTTGGCGGCCGTCCACGCGCTACTAACTGGGTTGAGGGTCGAAATAGGCATTCGTAAGAAAGGTTTAAGAACGTGTAGTTTAGTCATGGCTGTAAGGTCAGCTCACCACACTCTGTGCCATTTTCAATATTGCTCCCCAACGTGCGTGTACGAGCCAACCCGTCGAATCAGCCGTGCCAGTAGGCATCATTCCCAGTGCACCCATTTCCATCCTTCCCGACACGGCATTGTTGAGGGGTTTCCCTCTTACAGCAACACAGCCTCCGCGCCTACTGGTGGTGTTGCTATCTTTACACCGGCGAAGTTTATTTCGCCCTCGCGGCAGCCCGTAGTGTCCCTTTCGCTTGGGTTGACGCTTGGTCTGGAGGGGCCGCTTCGGCAGGTGGTGATAAAGATTGGTTCGACAACGTGGTTGGTCTCAAAAAAAACCGGGATGCATCTCGCATCGCCGATGTGCCCCCAGGTGGGCAAGGATATCAACCGGTTCGACTAAACAGTTGTCCCAACAGCAGGGTAAAGTCACACGCTGGCCTTTTTACGAGTCTCCTGCATGGCGTGGCCAATTTACGCGGGCAAGGCATTGCCTTGGAAATGCAGCAATCCATGAAAACGGGTTAAGGTCTTGGTTGACGGTGATGTTCTAGGCTGCATAGCCTGGCCTCTTTTGACTGTTGACTGCAGCAAACCCCGGCCTCCGGGGAGGAACTTCTGAACCTGTGTCACACGGAATCCAGGAGCGTGGAAGCCACCTCTTCCCAGTTCTGTGGTTGCTAAGCCAAGGACTCTTTCGAACTAAGGGGTGTGTCACACCTTCCAACCTCGTCGTCACCATCCTCAGAATTGGCTGTGCACCTGACGATCAACACCAGGAGCTCTGTCAAATGGCAACCTTATCCCTGTGAGAAGCAATCATGGGCGTGGCTTGGTGAGAGCAACAGTCGAGCGCTACCGGCTTGGATTGTGATAGATTGCACGCACTGGCGCAGAAGCAAACCTTAGCGTGAGACAATCCATGGAGAGTCAGACCACTAGCTCTCTCGGGTGGCCGTTCCGATTACAGTGGCGGGCCGTCCGGTACGGAGCACACATGGGCAGACTGGTGTTCACAACGCCAAAGCTGGGTTGTCCCTAGCCGTGGCCCAGAAATGACACTCCCTAATTACTCAGTGCTCCGTGGACGGCTTTCCAGGGTCCTCGAGGAGGGTGATGTGCTGGCAATGTTGGATCGAAATCTAAGCCTCGTGAACACTGAACTCTTGTCACCCTTGGAGAAAGGGTTGGCTGAAATTGCCCTTCTCCCGAATCACCAATGTCAACTCGTTTGAAGCAGGACGCTCAGCTGAAGGTGAATTCCTCTCGATATCCCTGTGCGCGGTGTTGTACTTCTCAATACCCAATGGGTGGTATTCGGTCCTGGGCCACTAACCGAAGGATCAATTTACTCGAGTTGTGCTCCACCAAAGTAATCGATCTTAGTTTCCCGTTGCACAGAAGATCTACTTACCAGCAGCTGCTCTGGCCGGGCAGAGCTACGTAGTTTCCGAGAATGCTCGCTAATCTACAACCACTAAAGAGCCCACGGCAGCAATGGCCATGGAGTGGAAAACTATCTCCATATGTGGGATGGATATTCTTCCTCTTGCGCTGAGTATGGTGGAACCACTCCAATTCCCAACTTTCTAGCACTGGGAATTAGATCATAAAGTTCCCTCCTGCGATGAGGCAGATTCAATGGCACCTCCATTTGTTGGCTTTCGAGGAGTACTAACTCAAACGGTCGAGCCTTTCGTTTAACGGACGGCACGGATTAAGTGACGAGTCGCAGGGAAGTCCCTACGAAGATCCTGTCATTTCAATGGCAAAACGGGCCCATTGGCCCCGATGGTCACCAACTAAACCTGATCCCTCGATCTCAGGGTGAAGTCACATGCAGACCAGGGGGGATTATTTTTCAGCAAGGCTAAGGCATGGACTCCTAGGATGTTGCTCGTATCGACGGCAGACTACTACAAACTAACCAGTAACAGGAGGAGTGATACACGAGTCACAACTTGTCTAACGCTTCCTTCAGCTCCAAGTTTACGGAGGATGGAGTACGGATTCCTTGAACTAGCCTTCCCAGTAACGTGAACAGGAATGTGCCACTCTACCTACCTGTACTCCGTACCCGACTATCATCCCTCTGAGTGATTTACTGTAACTTCCCATGCCAACGCTGTTGTCTCACACTGGTGTGAACGTTAGAACCTTGAAACCAAGCAATGTGGCCCTTGTTTCAGCGAGGATCAGTGCCCGTTCCGAAGAGGAGAATGAACAGATATCGCACCCTGATCCGAGCCCACTACCCACGTTGTCTTGAGCCAACCTCTGGGGATGTTACTCCGTAAACATACTCGTCTACGAGTTCGGACCGTGCCTTGCTCTTATGTTCGAACGCGTCCAAAGTAGCAGTCCAAAGGCAATGGAACCCGGGCCATGTCAAGGAGGATCTGCATTGTCCCCTCCTGTCAACTAAATGACACCGGTGGAAGTGGTTGTTCTCGACACAAATCTGCCGATCATCTGATCCGGATTCATGTTGCGGCAGACAGTCAAAGTCTACCCGGCCCCTAGGCTGTGTTTTCCAACAAGGAAGAGCTCGCGACATTTCTGCAGAATGACTGAATGAGTCCTAATTCTGATAACCTGAAGAGGAAGCCCAAGCCATTGATAGGCTGGCAGATCGCCCACCAATTGACGTGACTTGGCGACCTGCCAAACCACGGGTTGGAGGTAGGAGGGGGTCCGTGCCTTCGCCTTTTCCAGGCTGAGGCCAGAGATAGCTCCGTTTCCAACCCCGGATGGCTGTGTCCGGAGTCTTAGGTTGGAGAATCGTCTCAACCCCCTCGTCTAGTGTCACACGTACCATACCTATTTTGTTTGCTCTTCCTGCGCGTTATCTCGGATGCTGCGACGGCGTGACCCCGCGCCCGCGTTTGGTAGCATTGGCGTGGAGGCCCATGCCACCAGCTGCGTGGCTAGTTGACAACTGGCTGGATGAGTTCGTGTGCCTGTGCGACGTGAGTGCAGCGTTGACCAGAGCGACCAACTCATCACCTGGTTTGCCAAGTACATTACTTTGGGGGCGATCTTCAGGACTCCGTGCTCCGTAAAAGAAAACCACACCATGATCAGCGGGGTTGCGCAGATTCCTGCTGCCGGCTAATTCGATCGCGTTGCAGTATCCGAACCCCCCCTATACCTTAGGTATCAGTGATTGGGGGCAGTCCTCTCCCCACCATGCATTTCGGAGGTGCACTGTTTTGAGGTCTAGTTAGGGCACACCGTCTTCCACTCCTGAGTCCTGAGGGCCGCTGCTCCGTACGCAGTTGTCAGCGAGTGAAATGCCAAATCTCCCGCGATCCAATCAATGCCATGGTAGGGATTTAGTGGAGCTAAAATTCACTTTCCTGAGTGCCGCAATCTACACGGGTACCACGGGAGTTTGATACAGTTTTTTAGCGAAAGTCCTCGTCACGCCGCCTCCGCGAAGCCAATTCGGATCTTTTGCAGAAAGTTTTTCACGTCTTCTCGGAATGTTTTTAGAGTTCTAGGATCTGCCCGTCTGGATCCTGTGGCAAGAAAAGGGTTCAGGCCCTCCCAATCCTTCCAGAGTCTTATGGTTGTTACAGAGGGCGCCCGTTAGAATTTGTACTCGTACCCGTAACGTAGCCAGAGATTCCCCGAGCCGAAAGCCTAACGTTGATTCCACTGCCCAGTAGATGATTATATCACTCATTATTCCAAAATGATTACGGATGCTCTGATCCGTCTTTCATGACCTGCAAAAGTGACCGGGGCTTGCAAGTGTCACGGGAGACAAATTGTGCTTCTGAAAACGCGCAGAGGGGCGTATTCGCACGGCCCAAAGAAGCAATACGAGCTGAGGGGTGTTCTAGAGCTCAGAGAATAAATCATACCAATCAATCCCAAAGCCTCCAGGGCATGCAGAAGCCCTGGCCAGCCGAGAAAGGGCACGGGCGACCGTCTTCCGTAGTTAATCCATCTGGTTAGTGGCAAAGCACCGACCTTGACAGGTAACGGCCGCGTATACTTGCATATTTTGTGAGCACGGAGTGGCCGAGCTGACTTGACGAGCTCGCTACCTGCTCAACCACCATCACACTCCCCTACTTGCCATGCTTTAAGCAGGGCTGTGACCGTCCCTGGCAGTTGGCAGTTCTGCAGGCGTCCGTTTCTAACAATCTAAGGATGATGACCAGGGTACCAATTACCACACAGAGCGTGTAGAAAACACAATCTCCGATCAATCCGGTGGTCTTAGCAGGGAGGACTGGCACCTACAACATGTGCCACCTAGCCATGATCAACGGCGAGGTGCTTTCGCGGGTACGGTAGCATGCCTGTGCTCGCCAATATACGGGATGCGACATAGATGATACCTCAGTAGTGTACGGAGGACCTTGCACCTTATACAAACACGCAGTCTCGTATCCCTTCAATATCCCAGGTATCTGAGAGCCCTGCTGTGGCATGATGCGACACTGGAATCGTCCGTGAGGCTGCACTGTCGTCAATCGTGTAAAGATCCCGATATCCTTGCACGAAACAATGTCACTGTCGTGTCTGTCCCTTGAAGAGGTGTTAGGGATCCTTCCCTAAGAATGGTTCGAAGGTCGGAATATCCAAAGTTTGGTCTATCATAGGATCAACGGAATCAATGCTTTCTCCCCGCGCGCAAACCACGCCGACGCACAAACAGCAGTCCTACCGGCATCTTCTCACTCGCTACTAGTGGACGCTTAAACGAAATCAATCGTGAATTGGAAAGTTCTCGGGAGCCCACAGGGTATGAATCTTAAGTGACTTTAGATGCACTCGGTGATTGAAGAAAATTCAATCGAAATGAATGCGCTTTGGAGATAATGGCCTTTTCTGATTTGCGGGAAATCTTTTCACTCCTATCCCTGATACCGGTGACCCTCGGGCTAAGCTCCGAGTACCTTTTTGTTGCCGATGGAAAGCGTGTTTAGTGACACCGATAATGATTGCCAATTGGTATATTGCAACTACCCAACCCAACAATGGAAAAGAGTTCAAGAGACAGAGCCGGTTCATTGCCATGGCTTCGGTACCGGCCTCGTTTAGGGATAGTCGCATGAAGAGAGACTTGCAAAGGATCATTTTCACACGGCCTAAAGAAGTTTCCCAACTGATTGGCGTGACGGCTTGGCTTTCATACTGAGCTACTACTCTCTTACCGACGAGTTCCAACTTAGCTTCCGTAGCACAACTCGTGAGACTTCACCCGATTCTAAAGCCACTCAGGTCGGAACGCCGTGCCTCGTGCCTCGTGACCCGTATAATTTGGGTTTTCCTAGACCTCCATCCCAGCAAAAACATACTCGTATTGCTCGACAAATAGCCCTTCTGCGCGACAATTATCTAGGCCACACGCTTGGATCATCCCATGATGATTTCCCCCAGTGGGTGGTTCCTCGACGGGGCCCACGAGTCAACCGCTAACCTAAGAGAAACACTTGAGTTTCCCATCAAGGAAGCCAGCTTCACCATTAATTACTAGGATTACCACGTCGAGTACAGACTGCAACGAAGGTAACGATTAGTCACTTATATTTGGTAAGCAGTGGAGTTCCGTGGTTGGTGGTCCAGGCCTTTGAGATACTCGAGATTGCAGCTTGGCCCTCGCGAGCTACAGACGGTAGCACTTGCAAGTACTTCGTACGCGAGAGGACATCTCCGGCACCGAGGACGAGTACAAATCCTGTGATCATTGATCACATCGTTTACCGAACACAAACTTGTATAGCGTGGAGGAAGCAGGGAAGGATCCATGTTTTCGGGTCGTACGAGTACCAAGTCAGTGGTGCTAACTCGTATCTCGACCCATAAAGGTACTTTACTGGTGCGCCTGAAGTTACTCGTGTCACGAATTTTGGTTAGTTTCTCAATAGCCGATATGTTGACCGTGGTATAACGAGATGCTTCGAGCCCCGACACGAGGTCAGTTGTTCCACTATCGATCGGTGCCCTGCCGTTCATGCTCAACCCAACCTCAATTATGGATCTCCTCGCCAAAGAAATCCTCCATCTATCGGGTGGCGACGAGGCCCTAGCTGCTACAGCTCGAACATTACTCCGTACTCGACTCTCATCTCCCGAACTGAAGCTCTGCGGTAAAGATGCTTGCCGCGCCATCGCTGTGTGTGCGGCCCACCTTGTGTCAGCTAAATCCTCAACCAACTATATCCGTATGGAGTATACTGCCCTAATATCTATTAATTGGCAGCCGGATTATATTTTCTAGACCTGCCCTGAGCAATAGACTACTGGCGTCATGAGTGGGACTTGTTTACAGATCTTCCAGGACGTTGAATTTAATCTTATATAGCACGCACCAGCGCAATGAAGCATACATAATGTTTTGTAAAAGTTCCTCATGAACTTATGATCGACCGCCAAGGGACGATCAGCCTGTGCTTCCAAGCGGAGGTTTGTAGCTAGCTGCTACTCACCCACTACTCGTCGATGTCAGTGGTTAGAAGCAGTGGACCCCTGAGGATACCGTGGGCAATTCAAATGGGTGGGGACTAGTATTGAATATCAACTCCATCGCCCCATTTATTTATGTACTCCTCCGGGTAATAAATTCCATCTCAATGCTCCGCCGCGGAATCAAACCCTCTGACAACTCAGGCTCCGACAGGATCATTGTTTCTTACAATGGAGGGGCCCAAAAATACCCAAACACACTTTCGTTAACTAAGATTTGCCCGTACTACCAATAGTAGTATAAAACTTGGTATGTTGGTGTGCTATGCGATCGGACACTCGTCTGCTGATACACGATAATATCGACCAGCAGCCGCAGCCAGCGTTCGCTTCTCAACGTGTTTCCACAGCGGGATTATCCGCAGACTCCATGACAAGCTCACAAGCAGCTGCAAGACTAAAACCTCATGCATGAGGGATTGGGGAGCAATATCCCCATTTCAAATTTGGTTTCATTGTTGAAGCTCTAGTTGTTCGATCGACAATAAGGACACCCGCTAAAGAACCTGCTTCAAAGTGTGATGCACAGAATTTTACGGTAGCTTTTCTGCCAAGATCAATGGTAATGCGGCGACGGGCTTCGCACCCTTTAGAATTTGTCTGCCGCTGCCCTATAAGCCCAGGCTCCGGACTTCTTCAGTTGTCTGATATTCTGTCACACTCGACATTGACTCCTATGAGCCCATATTTAAATCCCTAGACAACAAACCAATGTCCTTTATTAACAGGGCAGGTATGGATATGGCATAGTCAATCATTGACACGACACTCCAGAAGGAGGCGATGCTTCAAAAATCTGAGGTGGGCATTCACATTGGCAATGACTGGAGGGACGACTCCCACACCCAAGCCCTTGGTCAATCCATTTAAATCGAGTTGCGATACGCCCTTCTGGGAATCATACATTGAGTGTCCAATCAGAAAGCACAGTTGGACATCCTCGGACCATGGCCAGAGTGAATATTTCATATTCCTCAGTATTCCAGGACCTCGGTCCAAGCTCAGCTTGATCTTCCGAAGATCTGGCACAGATATTCTAGATCCTACTATGATTGACCAGAGAGCTTACTTCTCCACCAACTCGGGAATCGTAAATACGATTTATATCATCAGATCGAGCTTCAAGTGCCTTTTCGTCTGGCTGAAGTCCGTTGACGGGATAATTGGGCAAAAATGGAGACTATGACGCAACCTTGTGTTGTATTGCACGAATTCATAACTTGACGCTCGGGCCGAAAGTCTTCCAGTTCCCGTCTGTTTTGGCTAAAGCTGATTTTTCTGGCAGTTCAAGGGGCAAATAATGGGCGTTGAATATTTCTTTCCTGTTGCCTTAAAAATTTGGCAGGATGAATTCCCCCATGCTGAAATTGGCCGGACCAAATTCAAGAGAAAGAAAGGCTTTGCGCGATCGATATTGACATGAAGAAATGGAGCGCTGTGGGAGGCACCCAACCTGCTTGCTCCTACTTCCCAAGCAAAATCTGAGTATTCGCTTGGACGCTGGATACCACAGCTGCCAGAGAGAGAAAGCTGCCACAGGTGCTCCAAGACCACAAACCATATGAACAACTCTCAGAGGCATTCTCAATTTTCCATAGTATGACAATGGATCGCAGATTCGCAGGGGTGTAGCTTCACAGGCATGTCCTCGATTCCATACTCACTTGGAATTGGGAAGGGGCTGAAACTTCTAAAGCCATTGACAAGACAGACGTCCTCGAATCCATACGGCAACGTCTGGTCAATTTTTGTTTCAGGAAATCCGATAGAAGGTGGGACTCAGGTCTAGGTGCGGATCTTGCGAAATGCTGAATGGACAGGCTCTTCCCAGGGATACGACCAACAGGCTTGCGCACATTCCTAGCATTAGGTACTGCATATTGCCTTAATACTGTGAGTTGACAAAGGGTGACAGCTGACACCTAAGGTGCCTGCTTGAAGGGTTGAAAGCAGTTGCAAACTAATATATGGTCCCAACAAGTCTCAACCAGAGGGGATGGGATGCCAATGTCATTTTCAGTCACTTTCAGGGACACTAAGTATCTGGAGGGCTGTTGATCGTTATACTCTACTGTAGCAGCGAGATTTATTGACTAGTCGGGACACTTACACAGCCGCTTTTCGAGCGCTGGCATGCCGTAAACGAATTTCGCCTAGCGCGGCCAAGCCACTATTACACTAAAGCTATGCTACGGAGTACATACTTATCGCCTAAGAAAGTACATCCTCGGACGTCGTAGGTACTCCGTACTGGTGCTTCAAATCTCCAAGGCTACCCCGACACCATTGAAGGTTCCTATGTACAAGGAGGTACCGGCTCGACACAAAGGCTAACACGATACTCGTAAGCCAGTTGAGCAAGGTTACCTGGGTCGGCGGTGAACAACCAACTAGTCGAGTTAATTAATAACCCCCCCCTGCGATCCCAAAATCCCTGGAAGTCAAACGACCATCTTGACGAGGTGATCGTGGCCCCTCCAGCGTGAAATTAAGGCGACGCATCACGACTCCTCCCTTGGCCCTCGGCCCTTCCAACGGGGCAGCTCCCGGGTCCCGAGGAGGCTGTAGAAGCGACCAGGGTCGAATTTACTCATCTGGGTAGTAAGTCCGCTTACGGAACACTCTTGTAATTAATATACGTTGACGACCAGAGAGGAGATCAATGGTAATTAAGGGAAGTACTATACTGTCCTCCGTGCTGACCACATGTTATCTAACAACGGCCACTGCAACATCTCCACCGTCCTGACATCATCTGTCTCCAAGTATTAGCCGGCTACCATAGTCAGACACGAACGAACATGGCTGTAAACAACAAACAGCAGCACCATGTTCTACAGTGTTTGCCCCTTCATTCAATGCCAACCCTGGAGTTTCAGCTTGAACCAAACCCATATAGAAAAACTGATCAGCTGCACGGATAATTCGGCTCGAGCACAAAAGTCAAAGAACGACAGAGTTTCGGCAAGTCGATTCTAACTGAAATTAGACCTTGTTGAACGTGAGTGGAGGACACCAGTTGTCAAATAACTTGCATACGGGCAGGTTGGTGGCATGCAGTATCCAAGTACATACCTACTTCATGCCTGCAAGTACTCCGTACAGAAGCTACGTATGCTTTGAAGTCGTTTTGCCCTCATCGTGTGTGGAGCTCTTGCACTTGTCGTCCGTTGCTGGCGCGGCCTTCGTAAGGGAAGAGGGGTTAGGGGGTTTCGGTAGAAGAAAAGGGCTAGCAAGTGTATATTATGTTGCTACTGCTAATGGGGCTGCTACAATGTTGATAATTAGCATAGATTGGTAGATAGTTAGGGGACCAAAAGGCAGTCAATCTAGTGTAATGGTGATCTGGAGTGTATGAAAGCTGCAATACTGATCCGGAGTATGGATGAATGCACAATGACATCTAGCATTATCCCTTTCCCTATACATAGTCCCGACGGTGATGATCTTCGCAAGTGCTCTCCCCTCCCCGCGAACTGCTCTTCTCTAGAGGAAAGGAGATTGAGACAAGAAGGAAAGTCTGTTCGGAATAGAGCGAAAGAAAGAAACACCCCTAACACATGTGGTTTCAGCGAATATACAGTATTCTCAATGCCTCTGGACGAGCAATGACCGACAGCAAGGGACCTTGGTTCTAAGACAGCCATTCCACGTTTCATCGTTCGTTTCATCGTTTGAACCGCCTTCGAGTCGCTAGTGCCTCTTCACTGTGCCTGTCTTGAGTGTGGTCTAGGGGTACATGAGTTTAGAAGCAGACATCTTGCTTCGTTCCTGTAGCTTTCACACCAACTCAACACCAACGAGGCTTGACTAGTTTTACTGGGAAAGTATCTGTGCGGGGGGTTATGGCGACACGGACGAGTAGATATGGACATGGAACGAGATCACAAGAGCTTTGAAAAGTAGGGTTTCCATCAAGTCAACGTGCTTCTTCTCTGATTCTGCAACTTTGGCAAGTTGGCTGGCTGTACTGGAGGAAGAAGCTCCCTGTTCTTCACGGGATGCTGTTGATGATTGGTGAGAATACTGTTATTCATGTCACCTAGAAACTCCTTTCAATCCTGACCTTTCATGAAAAGGAAGTTTCGTCGCTACGTCAAATCAAATTTCCCCTTTTAACAGTACGCGAAAATAAAAAACTCTAGTTCTCGTGCAAGACCTCCATGAACTTCGCACTCGCGCGCTCAGGCTTCTTGTCTTCTCCAGATCCCTTCTGGCCCAACTTCTCCTTGGAGTATTGAGCAGCATAGGGGTTGAGACGAAGGAGAACTTGTCTGTTGCGTAGAGGGTTCTTCTTCTGGACAACAGTACGCTTGGTGACGGCATAGCCCTTGGGCTCCTTGAGCACGGACTGAACTTCGGAGCTGTTGATGAGACGGGTGATGTCGGCGTTGGAGACAACGTTGGATGGGAGGAGGAAGTCCTTCTTCAAGGCGGATGCCTCGGTGGTGGAGCCATAGATGGTGTCCAATGCCTCGAAGGCGCTGGATGTCCAGATGATGAAGCGACCGAGATGGCCACCGGGGGCGAGTTGAAGGAGGTTCAACGCGAACACGGAGGATGTCTCGACACCAGGGATGTTGCGGAAAGCACGCTGAAGCTCCTTTCCATCCGTCTCCGGGTTGTAAACCACCAAAGGACCACGTCGCTGGCGGTATCGTCGGTTTCGCAGTTTACCCTTTCCGGCACGGAGCTTTCGGGACTTCTGGACCTTGATGATATCTGGACCAGCACCAACAGCCTTCAACAGGGCAGCTGCAGCAGAGGTCTTGACGAGTGCGGCTCCTTCGAATGCCTTGCTGGAAATGACGAGTGGGACTTCTGGGACGGTTGAGATGCGATGTCCACGAGCCAGGAGGAGAGCAGGGACAGCGCTGGCGGCGATAGCAGATGCGGTTGCGAATCGGCTGTGAGCATGTTTAGTTTTCTAGTTCATTTTGACGAGGTGTGTGAGGTGTATGTCTCCTACCGTTGGCCCACATTGACCTTCTGATGCCACTTTCTCCAGACCTTGGTTGGTGCGAACATACGACCAGATCGGCACTGGTTACCGAAAGCAGCTTGACCAGCTCGATGAGTACCACCACCAGAGACACGAGGAATACGTGCGACGGCACGACCTAGGCCCGTTGTTAGATTCCTCTGATATTGCGCAGCTTTTGTGTGACCAAATCATTGACGTACCAGTTCCCCATGATTCTGCGGATGTCTGCTCGCCTGCCTTCTCGCTCACGGCATATGGTTGTCTCTTGTTCTTTGCAATTCCGGTGTGAACGCTCCTAAGAGTGAGGGTTAGCTCACAGACCTTGAAATTCCAGCGAGGTGATTTTCGTACTGAACAATATCGGGACGGATTGGAGCGCTGAAGACAGCTGGCAAAGACAGAGTCTTGCCGCTGCTGGCGCCATCAGCACCGAGGATGCCAACGGTAGGACGGTTCGACATCTTGACTGTGTTGAAGGACGGGAATTCAAGAATTGAAGTTGGTCGTTGGTGAGAACAAAATCGGGAGGTTCAATTGCTGCGCAGGCAAAATGGAAAGTGTGGCTTGGAATGGACTAGCGCGGCCAAGATTTCGCCAAGCAATTTATTCGGTGAAGCAAATGAGCCGCTCACGATGCCTTCACCTTCGTGATTCCTCCCATTGAGTGAATATTGAAAATCTTTTCTATCTTCAAGCTGGGTGGTTTGCGTACCTAATCAGGGTGGAATAGAATTTAACTGAGTCTGAATGGCATGTCTGTATCATTTGCCGCCCATAAAAGAGTGCACATGAAGGATATCATCTCAGATGTGTTTCTCCTCCACGGGTTTTACGGGGAAGACATGGGCGGAAATGATGAGTCTGAATAGAGTTGTGATTGTGATATCTGCAAGAGCACTCAAACAGTGGATTCCACCTGTGTGCAGTCGAGGATTTGGTTGTAGCTACTAATCAGCT
>Ga0105239_10005216_pt1 | contig 15293 bp, 14 predicted proteins | sample KBSC44metaG_FD_92761 | JGI IMG/M metagenome (GOLD analysis project Ga0105239, IMG submission 92761) | Corn rhizosphere microbial communities from Kellogg Biological Station, Michigan, USA - KBS C4-4 metaG | ecosystem: Host-associated > Plants > Roots > Rhizosphere > Soil | place: Michigan, USA...
AGACGCGGATGTCGCAGCCGATGCCGGTGACCTTGGAGCCTGTGGCGCCGGTGATGCGCTTGGCGGTCTCTTCCACCACGCTGGCGCGGCGGCCGCAGATGTAAACTTCGGCGCCAAGCTGGGCATAGGTCTCGGTCATCACCTCGCCCAGGCCGGTTCCGCCGCCGGTGATCAGAATGCGTTTGCCTTTCAGCAGCCCGTCCTTGAACATCAGGTCGTACATGATCTGTTCCTCTCGATAGCGATGGGGCAGAGTAGGCGGCGTTGAACGGTCTGGCAAAACGATCGATGCGTAATCAAATGAATTTCCCTCCCCCCCCACGCATGTGGGGGAGAGGGCAGGGTGAGGGGATGTTGGTTGTGAGATCGACTGCAGCCGCCCCCTCACCCCAATCCTCTCCCCCGCTTCGCGGGGGCGAGGGGGATTCTTTTTTGCCTTTGAGATTTGCTACGTGGTTCGCGTCGCGCGGATGGGGGCCGCGGCCGCATCAGCTGGCGTTAATCGAGCACGCGGCGCGGGGCGAGTCCGTGCTGCTGGTCGCGCCGACCGGCGGGGGCAAGACGCTTGCGGGATTTCTGCCGAGCCTGATCGAACTGGCGGCACGGCCGCCGCGCAAACCCGGGATGCCGGGACAGCGTTCGCTGCACACGCTCTACATCTCGCCGCTGAAAGCGCTCGCCGTCGATGTCGCGCGCAATCTCGAAGCGCCGGTTGCGGAGATGGGACTTCCGATCCGCATCGAGACGCGCACCGGCGACACCTCGGCATCGCGGCGTCAGCGCCAGAAGACGTTGCCGCCCGATATCCTGCTCACCACGCCGGAGCAGTTGGCGCTGCTGATCGCGTCGCGCGAAGCCTCTATGTTGTTTGCGAATTTGCAGGCCGTCGTGCTCGATGAATTGCACGCGCTCTACAATTCCAAGCGTGGCGATCTTCTGGCGTTGGGTCTCGCGCGTCTGCGCACCTTGGCGCCGGGGCACCGCAGCATCGGATTGTCCGCGACCGTCGCCGATCCAAACCCGTTGATGGATTACCTCGCACCGCAGTCGCATCTCGTGCGCGGGTTGGCGGGTGCAAAGCCGGAGATCGATATCCTCGCCTCCGACGCCTATGTGCCATGGTCGGGCCATCTGGCGCGTCACGCGATGGCGGATGTGCTGGAAGCGATCAAGCGTGCAAAGACGTCGCTCGTCTTCGTCAACACCCGCAGCCAGGCGGAACGCACGTTCCAGGAACTGTGGCGCATCAACGAGGACAATCTTTCCATCGCGCTGCATCACGGCTCACTCGCCCCGTCACAGCGCCGCAAGGTCGAAAGCGCGATGACCAGGGGCAATCTGCGCGCGGTGGTCTGCACCTCGACCCTCGATCTCGGCATCGACTGGGGTGCGGTCGACAATGTGATCTGCATCGGCGCGCCGAAGGGTGCCGCGCGTCTGGTGCAGCGCATCGGCCGCGCCAATCACCGCCTCGACGATCCCTCGCGCGCGATGTTGGTGCCGTCCAACCGCTTCGAGGTTCTGGAATGCGAAGCGGCGCGCGATGCGGTGATGGCCGGCGAACTCGATGGCGAGCGTCTGAAGATCGGCGGACTCGATGTGCTGGCGCAGCACGTTCTCGGCAGCGCCTGTGCTGCACCGTTCGACGCGGATCAGCTCTATGCAGAAATTATTTCCGCCTCGCCCTATCGCCATCTGACACGCGAGGATTTCGACAAGGTGGTCGATTTCGTCGCGACCGGCGGCTATGCGCTCAAGCGCTACGATCAATACGCGCGGCTGCGCAAAACGCCGGAGGGCAGGTGGCGCGTGTCGCATCCGCGCGTGGCTCAGCAATACCGGCTCAATGTCGGTGTCATCGTCGAAGACCCGATGATCGACATCCGCCTGCAATCCAAGGGCCGCCCGACCGGCGCGGGCGGGCGCTCGCTCGGCCAGCTTGAAGAATATTTCGTCGAGCAGCTCACGCCCGGTGACACGTTTGTGTTTTCGGGAAGCGTTCTGCGCTTTGAAGGCATCCATGACGATGCCGCCTATGTCACCAAGACGTTCGATAGCGAGGCGCAAATCCCGTCCTACAATGGCGGCAAGTTCCCGCTCTCGACGTTTCTGGCGCAGCGCGTGCGCGAGATGGTGTCGAAGCCGGAGACCTGGAATGTGCTGCCCGATCCGGTGCAGGAATGGCTGCGCATCCAGGAACGGCGCTCCATCATTCCCAAGCCTGGGCAATTGCTGGTCGAAACCTTTCCGCGCGGATCGAAGAATTATCTCGTCTGCTATCCGTTCGAAGGCCGTCTCGCGCACCAGACGCTCGGCATGCTGCTGACGAAACGGCTCGAACGCCTGCGCATGCGGCCGCTGGGTTTCGTCGCCAACGAATATGCGCTCGCGATCTGGGCGCTGCGCGATATGAGCGGGCTCAAGATGGACGCGCTGTTCGATCAGGACATGCTGGGCGACGATCTCGATTCGTGGATGGCGGATTCCAATCTCTTCAAGCGCACCTTCCGCAACTGCGCGATCATCTCCGGGCTCATCGAACGCCGCTATCCCGGCAAGGAGAAGACCGGACGCCAGGTGACGTTCTCCTCCGACCTGATCTACGACGTGCTGCGGGAACACGAGCCCGATCACATTCTCCTGCGCGCGACTTATGAGGATGCGGCAACCGGTCTGCTCGACATCGCCCGTCTGGCGGAGATGTTGGCGCGGGTGAAGAACCGCATCGTGACGAAGCGGCTTGACCGCGTCTCGCCGCTCGCGGTTCCGGCCCTGCTGGAAATCTCGAAAGAGATGGTCGCGGGCGAGGCGCATGAGGATATCCTGCGCGAAGCCGAAGAATCGCTGATCGCGGACGCGATGAGAGTCTAACCCTTCCCTTGAGGGAGGGTCGAAGCGCGAAGCGCTTCGGGGAGGGGTAAAGTTCGGGAGGAAGAAAACCCCTCCTCGAAATTTGCTCCGCAAATTGTCGACCCTCCCTCAAGGGGAGGGTAGTTTTAGGTGCACATGAACGACGACCATGTCATTACCCTGAACGGCGAGCGGCTAGCGCTCGATGCTTCCGGTGCCCTGTGGTGGCCGGATCAGTCGACGCTCGTCTTCGCCGATATCCATTTCGAGAAGGGATCGTTCTACGCGCTCAGCGGCCAGTTTCTGCCTCCCTATGACACGCGCACGGCCTTGAAGCGGATCGCGGCCGTGATGGCGAAGTTCATGCCGCGGCGCGTGATCGCGCTCGGCGATTCCTTTCACGACCGCCTGGCGCCCGACCGGCTCGACGACAGCGAACGCGCGATTCTCGCTGCGTTGGGCCGTCAGGCGGACTGGATCTGGATCACGGGCAATCACGATCCCCAGCCGCCGACATGGCTTGGTGGCTTCATAACATCGGAGATCGCGTTCGGAAGGCTCGTGTTTCGCCACGAACCGAGCGTGATGGCGTATCGCGGCGAGGTTGCCGGCCATCTCCATCCCTGCACCACGGTGTCGCGCCGCGGCCGCAGCCTGCGCCGCCGCTGCTTTGTGTCGGACGGCACGCGCATGGTGCTGCCCGCCTTCGGCGCCTATGCCGGCGGCCTCGATCTCTGGGACCCCGCGATCGGTTGTCTGTTTCAGGGCGCGTTCGGAGCTTATGTGCTGGGGCAGACGCGCGTCTATGCCGTGAAAGGCCGTGGCGACTATCACTCCGTGCGGCGGAAGGCGAGCGATGACAGCCAGCCGAACAGCATCGCCATCAACACGGTCGAGAGTCCGTAGGCAAATGGATCCACCTTCGAGAAATCGAAGATGCGTCGCTCGAGCCCGATCTGGTCGATGACAAGTTCGGACGAACGCACATCGATCACATGCCCGTCCCTGAGCAGATAGACCTCCGCGACATAGGTCCCGCGCGGCGCCGAGGACGGCACCGGTACGCGCACGCGAAACAGCGTCCCGCTCAGGAATTCGACAGCGTCCTCCGCTTGCAGATACAGGCCCGCCCTCTGCATCTGGGCGAGCAGCGCTTGCTGGAACGGCTTGGGATCGTCATCGGCCTTGATCGAGGCGGGGCGCAGGGCGTCGAGACCGAGCGCGTATTGCCGCCGCGTGGCGCCCGGTGCGATACCGGCGAGCGGCCTGTTGGCGGCCACGAAATAATAGCTCGGCATTGCCCCCAGGAGGACGCGGTCGCGATTGATCCAGAGGCCGGCGACATGATCCTTGCGCATGACGCGCATATTCACTTCGGGTCCGCGGACGACGACGACGATGTCGGGCTTCGCCGTGTCCGGGTGCTCGACGGCGCCGAACACCGTAATCTCCGCGCCATTGTAATTCGAACGAATTTCGATCGTGTCCTGGGACAGGCCTGAGACGAGGTTTTCGCTCGCCGCCGCCGGCCAGATCAGGAAAAAGAGAAGAAGAACGATGCGTTTCATGACGCCACCGTGACGGTGTAGCGATCGTGCGGCGGCGCCGCGAGGCCGTAGAGAAGACCCGCGCCGACCGCGAGCACAATCAGCGCCAGCAGCAGGCGCAGATACTCGCCACGCAGGCGCGACGACAGCCGCACGCCGAATTGCGCGCCGGCGACACCACCCAACATCAGGAACAGCGCAAGCATCGCATCGACGGCATGATTGTCGATCGCCTGCAGAACCGTCGTTGCGGCGCTGACGAAAATGATCTGCACGAGCGACGTTCCGATGACGACGCTGGTCGGCATGCGCAGTACATAGATCATCGCCGGCACGACGATGAACCCGCCCCCGACGCCGAGAATCGCCGAAAGCGCGCCGACGAGAAACCCGATGCCCAGCGGCGGAATGATGCTGATGTAAAGGCGGGATGTAGGAAACCGCGTCTTCAGCGGCCAGCCGTGAATCCACAGATGCTGGCCGCGGCCTGCAGGCGTCTCCATTCCGCCGCGCGAAGCGCGCAGCGTCGCCAGGCTTTCGCGCAGCATCAGCGTGCCGATGGTTCCAAGCAGGATGACATAGCTCGCGGAAACCGCCACATCCATCTGTCCGGAGCGTCGCAATATGGCGAACAGCCACACGCCGGTTCCGGTGCCAACAAGGCCGCCCAGCGTCATGACCAGAGCCATCTTCAGATCGATCGCGCGCTTGCGCCACTGCGATAGGGCGCCTGACATCGACGACGCGGTAATGTGGCTCGCCGTCGTCGCAACCGCGATGGGAGAGGGAATGCCGGCGAAAATCAGGAGCGGCGTGAGCAGGAATCCGCCGCCGACGCCGAGCAGGCCAGACAGAAAGCCAATCGCTCCGCCCAAGCCGAGAATGAGCAGCCAGTGGACCGACATCTCGGCGACGGGCAGGTAGATTTCCATCGATCGCGCGAATGGTGAACGAGGTTCACAATTTGCGCGGTGCGACGGTGGGGGTCAACTCTGCGGCGATTTGCCGGTCAAAGATCGCTCTGCTGCGGCGCGACGTTGGCGCGCGGATCGCCGGGGACGGCCTTGAACGTGTCGGCGGCGTGCTGGGCGGCGGCGCGGTCGTCGGCGGAAATCTGGGTCGCCAACGCCTCGATGCGCGATTTCGATTCGGTATCGCCGCTCGCCGCCGCGATGGCATACCATTTGTAAGCGTCCAGCAGGCTCTGCGGCACGCCTTCGCCGCGCTCGTAAAGAACCGCGAGGTTGAACTGCGAATCGGCAAGCCCCATCGACGCCGCCTTGGAGAACCAGCGCGCGGCTTCGGCATAATCCTTTTTGACTCCGGTGCCTTCGGCGAAGGCGACCGCGAGATTGTGCATCGCCTTGCGATTGCCCTGCATCGCGGCCGCCTGATACCAGTGCGTCGCCTTTGCCGGATCGACGGCGACGCCCTTGCCGTGTTCATAGAGCGTGCCGAGGCGATATTGCGCGACCGCTTCGCCGCTTTCGGCCGAACGCTCGAGCCATTTCGCGCCTTGCGCTTCGTTGACCGCGACGCCGTCGCCATTGATGTATTTCAAGCCGACGATCAGCTCTGCCTTGGCGTTGCCGCCATTGGCGAGTGCCGTCAGATGATCGAGCGCCGGCACGGCCGCTTGAGTTTGCGCGGGCGGCGTTGAGGCGGGCCTCGTGGCAGCAGGAACGGTATGCACAGGCGCAGGCGCGACCGTCTGCGTTTGCAGCGGTGCGACCGCGGCATGTTGGGGATTGGGCTTTGGCGCCGTCGTATTGTCATCCGCCGACGGCGAAAGCGCGTGGAGTGGCGTTCCGGCCTGAGCCGGTGCCGGCGCGGCCTGCTGCTTCGGCACGAACAGCGCGCCCAGACCGGATGAATGCTGTGTCTTGCCGAAGAAATTCTGGCTGAGAACGATGCCTGCGATCAGCGCGATCGCGACCAGAACGCCAAAGCCGATCAGCACCGAACGCGTGCGGTTGCCGCCCGCTTCCGTGCTTTCGGTCTTGGCCGCGTTCCACGCGAAACCGCGCGACACCGTCTCGGCTTCGGCAGCGCTTGCTGCGGCACGCGCCGAGCGGCGCGCGGCGGAGAGATAGGAATCGGCCGGTGAAGGCGATGCTTCGAAGGCGTCGCCCGCGAAGCTGGAAGCCGGTTCAAACGGATTTTCCTCGGCGTAAGGCGGCAGGCCGTCGAAAGGTGCCGGCGCCGGCGCGAATGGATCGGCCCCAGCCTGAAAGGGCGGCGGCGCGCCGGGTGTGGGCACATCGGGGAAGGGCGGCGGATCGAAAGACGGTGGCGGCGCCGCAGCGAATTCCGGCGCGGGCGCAAAGCTCGCCGCCGCCGCGAACGGGCTTGCGGAAGCAGGCCTTGTTTCCAGCGCGGCGACGCGGGTCGTGGCGTCGTTGATCGCGGCGCGGAATTCGGAAACCGTATCGCGCTGGCGGTTTTCGGTCGCTTCGACGCGGCTGACGAGCTTCTTCAGCGTGTCTTCGATAGCCTTCGCCGTCGCCGGCTCATTGCCTTCTAGCTTTTCGATGAGATTGCTCAGCGAGCGTTCGATGCCGCTCAGGCGCTGCTCGACCTCGGGGTCGATGCTGCGCGCTTCGAGGCGCGAAACATTCTCTTCCAGCTTGGCAATGGCTGCATCGGCGGTGTTGCGGTCCGCTTCGGAGTCTTCGCGGCCGCGCGCTTGCGCAGCCTGAAGTGCGCGCTCCAGGGCGTCGACATCGTTGCGGGCATTTTTTTCGACGGTGTAGAGACGATCGTCGAGCGCCATCAGGCGCTGCTCAAGCGATTGCGCGGTGCTTTCGGCGTCCTGGCGCGCTTCGGTGAGCTTGCCAGCGACGGATTCCAGATTGCCGGCGAGCGACGATAGCTGCGCCGCCGACTGGCTGGCGTTCTGCGTGATCTGGTCGGCGAGACGCGACAGGCCGGTGTGCAGCCCGCGGACGGCTTCTTTCAAGCCGTTGCTGTTGTTGTCGCGCTCGACGCGGTCCAATCTGCCCGCAAGGCCGACGACATGGGCGCCGAGCTGGTCGAAGGCCTGCGCCTGTTCGCGCGCGGCGATGTTCATCTCGGTCGCGGCCTTGTTCATGGCGCGGTTGTTTTCGGTCTGGCTGCGCTCCTGCGATTCCATGCGGCGCCCGACGCCTTTGAGCTGCTCCTCGATGCGGCGCCACACGTCGCTGGATTCGGATTCGCTGCGCGACACGCGGTCGAGCATCTCGTCGGTGTCGCGGCGCGAGGCGGGCGCCTCGTCCTGGGGACGGTACATCTTGTTCGCGCTCAGGCTATCGCGGGTCAATTCGTCCTCGTCTCCGGCGTCGGCAAAGCTGCGCAGGATGCGCCGCGTGAGCCACTCGCCAACGGAAAGTCCCTCACGGCGCGCAGCAGCTCGTGCCGCTTCACGCGCTTCGGGGGGAATCCCCGCCACGTTCCAAGGAAGATCAGGCCGCATTTCGAATCACTGAACGACGCACCCTCAAGCGAAAGTACCGACGGCAACATGTAGTGTAAAGGAACGTCGCGAGCCCAATTCATAGGCCGTTTCCGGCTTTCTTCCTAGCCGGGCATCTTCCACGGATAGGATTAATGCGGGGTTATCGGCTGTCGCGCGATGAGACGCCTGCCGCGGCGAGGTCGTGATCGATCCGTCCCGTCAGCCAGCGAAAGGTCATGCGGTAGTCGGAAGCGAGCGACCACAGCGGATAGGTGAAGGTCGCGGGACGATTGTGCTCGATGAAGAAGTGCCCGATCCAGGCCGGCCCATAACCGGCCAGAAGCGCGCCGGCGGCGAACCACAGATTGCCCGTCACGATCGCGGCCAGCACCAAAAGCGATGAAAGACAGGTACCGGCATAATGCAGCGCGCGCGTCTTAGGATCGGCGTGCTCCTGAAGGTAATACGGCCAGAAATCGCGATAGGATTCGATCGGCCGGTTGGTTTGTTGCAGATCGGTGTCAGCCATGGCGGCAGTCTATCACGGTTTGGCCGCGGGCGCCTTGTCGATATGCGGACCCATGCCCAGATCGGTCGCGAACAGTTCCGTGACATAGACGGTGTCGCCATTCACCGCAGCGCCGATGCCGGTGAGATTGTAGTCGGCGAAGGCAAGATTGTCGTGATGTTGCGGGCTTTTCAGCCACTGGTCGACAATGGCGCGCGCAAACGTGTTCACATCGACACCGGTCTGATTGACGTAATGCTCAGCCGCCATGTTCTCGCCGAGCAGGCCCTGGAAGCGCGGATCCCTGTCCATCAGCAACGTCGCGGAAGTCTGGCCGTCCGGCGCAGCATGGGCGAGGTAGTTCTTCGCGGCCATATCGCTGGCCCGGTCGCGCGCGATCTCGGTCAGCTCGGGATCGATGGCGAGAGGACGCGCCTTGGCGTCGATCTTCTCGCGCTCCTCCGCGATCAGCACGGCGATGCGCTGCTCAAGCGCCGGCATCAGCGTCTTCGGATCGGGCGGCAGTGGAAGCGCGGCTTGTTTGGTTGTCGTGCAGGCTGCGAGCATTCCCGCCACAAACACAATTGTCATCCCCGGCGAGCGTGCGCGTGAAACGCGCATGCGAGGGAAGGGGACCCAGGCGGTTAGGCGGGAAAGGTCTTGCAGGAAATTCGCGAACAAACGTCTCGACCCACGTTGTTTCGGCACCTGGGCCCCCTTCCCGCGTATAGACGCTGTCGCGTCAATACCCGCCGGGGATGACAATTTGAGTTGATCAATAATCACCGCGAAGACTTCACGGATTGAACTCGAACAACCCGGCCGCGCCCATGCCGCCGCCGATGCACATCGTCACCACGCCGTATTTCAGCTTGCGGCGATTGCCTTCGAGCAGCAGGTGGCCGGTCATGCGCGCGCCCGACATCCCGTAAGGATGACCGATGGAGATCGCGCCGCCATCGACATTGAGCTTGTCCATCGGGATACCGAGCCGGTCGACGCAGTAGAGAACCTGCGCCGCGAAGGCTTCGTTCAATTCCCAGAGATCGATGTCGGAAACCTTCAGGCCATGACGCTCGAGCAGGCGCGGCACGGCAAAGACCGGGCCGATGCCCATCTCATCGGGCTCGCAGCCGGCGGTAGCAAAACCGCGGAAAATGCCGAGCGGCTTGATATTGCGCTTCTTCGCGACTTCGGCATCCATCACGACGCAGGCCGAAGCGCCGTCGGCGAATTGCGAGGCGTTGCCGGCAGTGACGTATTTGCCTTGCTGGATCTTCATGCCGCCGGCCAGCACCGGCTTGAGCGATTTCAATCCGTCGAGCGTCGTGTCAGGGCGATTGCACTCGTCGTGATCGACCGTAACCGACACCACGGATTCCTGGCCCGTTGCTTTGTCGACCTTCTTCATCTTGGTCGCGAGCGGAACAATCTCGTCCCTGAATTTTCCCGCCTGCTGACCGGCCGCGGTGCGTTGCTGGCTGAGCAGCGAATATTCGTCCTGGCGGTCGCGCGCGACGCCATAGCGTTCCGACACGATCTCGGCGGTCTCGATCATCGAGATCCAGAGCTCGGGCTTGACCTGCATCAGATGTTCTTCGGTGATGTTCTTGGTGTTCATCCCGCCCATCTGCACCAGCGAGATGGACTCGACGCCGGAGCCGACCGCGACGGGCGTGCCTTCGGCGATGATTTGATGCGCCGCGACGGCGATGGCCTGCAATCCCGACGAACAGAACCGGTTGATGGTGGTGCCGCCGGTCGTCACCGGGCATCCGGCCCAGATCGCGGAGAGCCGCGCGATGTTCATGCCGGTCGCGCCTTCGGGCTGGGCGCAACCCATCACAACGTCCTCGACTTCCTTGGGATCGATGCCGGCTTTCGCAATCGCGTGCTTGACGGCGTGACCGCCCATCGTCGCGCCATGGGTCATGTTGAAGCCGCCGCGCACGGATTTGGCGAGGCCGGTACGCGCGGTGGATACGATGACGGCTTCTCTCATGGCGGTTCTCCGATGACGATTTGGGGAACCCTAGAGCAAAGCCTCAAAGATTGTCATCCCGGCCAAGCGCTGCGGAAGCAGCGCGCAGGGCCGGGACCCAGCCAGAAGCGTCTCGATGGGTCCCGGACCGCTTCGTGTCCGGGATGACATGCTCAACTAAATATACGCGCCCTGGTCGATAAGCTCGGGTGCGGCTTTCACGCGTGAGCGGTGGGTGATCATGCGCTCATGCAGATGCTTCACGGTCTTGCTGCCGGTGGTCACGAACAGAAACGGAAAGATGCCGTGCAGCATGCAGGCCGCGCCGGCCACGATCATGCGGCTGCCGAAGAAGCTCGCCGTCTCGAGATGCTGGAAATAGGTCTCGCCGACGCTGGCGGGATGGTCGCTGAAAATGCTCATGGGCCGCACCTCGAACGCTGCTGTCCGTGGTCTACACCGGTTTCACAAGCATTTCACGCGGGAAATTGTCCCAGCCTGCTAGCGAGCCGCTGTCGCGCGCGCGGCCATTCTTTTGAAAACCAGATATTGCACGAAGAACAAGGCGATGATGATGCAGGCTGGCACGAAGGTCGCGTAGATCGCCCACACCGCGAAATCGGCCCAGAACGCGAACGCGATGTTGACGAGTGCGAACAGGATCATCATGCCGGCCCAGGCATATTCGGTGTTCTTGATGATGCGCGGGCTGATGTTCTCGCGCACGCCGGCGGGGAGATAGGGCGTCATCCAGTCTCGTGTCGCCATGAAGCTTCCCACCGCCAGATCGATGATTGTCGGCTTCAGCTTGATGTAATGCTCGTTGTGCAGGGCGATGGTCATGACGCCAAGCGTCACAACCACGCCGAGGCTCAACCACTGCAGCGGTGCGACCGTCTCATTGGCGATCTTCTTGGCGGCGAGTTGCACCAGGCCGATTGCAATGCCGGCGGCTGCCGCGCAATAAACCGCATGCAGCCCTTCGATGTGAAATCCATTGCGCGCGATGAAGAACACCGCCGCGAAGCCGATCGCCGCAAGCAGATCGAGAACGATGGGTTTCGCGACCTGGAAGGGGTTCATCTCAGAGGGATCTTTCCGTTGGCCGCCACAACGGCCGCGCACTCTCTATAGAGCGGGTTTGCAAAGCAAAAGTAAGCGCTCGCGCGGGGGCTACAAGCCCAAAGAAAAAAGGCGCCGTTGCCGGGCGCCTTTGATCGCCAATCTCAGCCTTTCTGCGGCGTCGTGTATTTGCGCTGGCAGTAGAGCGTCCAGAGATGCGCGATCTTCTGTTCGTTGGCATTGCCACCGACCTTGGAGAACACATCGATCGCTTCCGCATTCTTGCCCTGGCGCGCCAGCGCCATACCGAGCACCATCGGCGCCTCGGCCGGGTCTTTCACGCCACCCTTGCTCATCGCGCGGCGCGCGGCGGTTTCGGCGTCGGCATATTGGCCGTAGCCGTAATAGGTCTCCGCCACCTTGACGTCGAAATCGCCGGTCTTGCGGGCTTTTGCCTGGGCATCGAAGCCGGGCAGCTCGCGCTTGTCGCCCGGCACCTTCGCGCGCGCAGCGGCCAGGGGCGCCGCGGTCTGGTCGCCCGGCTTGATCTCGCCTTTGGCCAGGCCGTGCTCCAGCATGGAGACGGTTTCGCCGGGATAACCGGCCTTGGTCGTCACCGTCGCCATGATGGCGTAGTCCTCGACCGACGTCGTCGCATCGGTCGCGACACGCAGGCGATAGAGGTTGAGCGCCTGGAGATCGGTCATGCCCTTGCCAAAGGCCGGCTCGATCAACCGCGCCCAGTCATTCGGATTTCCGTAATCCACGACCAGGCCTTCGAGGGTCGCGATTGCGCCGGCGTTATCCTTCGAACCCGCCTGGCCGTTGAGGACGATCTGCAACAGCGCCTGACTCGGTTGGCGGTTTGCAGCCTTGTCGGCCGCGATCTGCGTCTGGGCAACCTGCAAGGCGCCCGCCTGATCGCCCGTGTTGTAGAGCGCGACGGCGTAAGGTTCGATGAGATTGGCTTCCAGCGCATTCATCGCCTGCAATTGCTTGGCGTAGGTGGCGACAGTCGGCCAGTCCTGAATGTTGGTCGCGACCTGGACCGTCACCGTATAAATATTCTTCCTGTCATCCGCAGGCATGGCCGGCGATGCCGCAGCCGCGGTGAAGTATTTTTCGGCGGTCTTGAGATCGTTCTGCTTGAGCGCAAGGTTCGCTGCGAACTGATTGATTGTGTAGTCGTCGTACGGCGTGCGCCCCTCGACAGCCTGCGCTTCCTGGACCTTGGCGGTTGCCGTCGCGAAATCGTTCGCTTTCATCGCCTTGTCGGCTTCGGAGAGCGGCTTGCCGACCGAACGGCTGATGGACGGAGCGCTTATCGCCGGCGCGGCAACAAGCAAAGCCGCGCTGGCGGCGAAACAAGCGGCGATTACGGTACGAACGAAAGGCGTCGTCATCGGATTTCCTCGTTTGGCGTTCACGCAACGCAAAAAGCGGCCCTTCGCTTGGCCCATCTTTGCGCGATTTGCAACTTTACTGTGACTGCAATCTGTCTCCAACATGTCGCGGGGCGGGAGGGGGCGATATTGCGGTGCAGCGCGAATGACCCTATCACCGCGAAGCCATTCATGAATCTCCTGTCATGACCACCGCCGCAGCGAAATTGCCGCCCGACGCCGAATTGGCGTCCACGGGCGGTTTCAACCAGTTCGCGGGGCCGTTCTATCGGCTGAGCGACGATGGCGAGATCAAGCGCTTCGCCTTCATCGTCCTCGACAAGCATATGAACGCGGCGGGCAGCGTGCATGGCGGCTTGCTGATGACCTTCGCCGACATCGCGATGAGCCGTTCGTCGCGGCTCGTCTCCGGCGCGCATTCGTGCAGCACGGTGTCGCTGAGCTGCGATTTCGTGAGCCCGGGACATCTCGGAGATTTGATCGAGATCCGCGTGCGCATCACGCGCCAGACCCGAACGCTTGTTTTCCTCTCTTCGGAAATTATTGCGGACGATGCGGTGCTGATGGTGGCGAACGGGCTGTGGAGGATCGTCCGCGCATGAAAGCGCCCGAAGGTTTCTCCGAGATCAGGCTCATCGATCCGTTCGAGCTTCATGTCGGTCCGGCGTTCCGGGCGGGCGAGCAGGGCGCGCGGCGCTATGCGTTCATTCCGGAGGCGCATCACTGCAATCTGCGCGGTGTCGTCCATGGCGGCATGCTGATGACGCTCGCCGACATGACGCTGGGCCAGGCGGTCTGGGATGTGACCGGCAACGCACCCAGCGTGACGCTCAACATGCAGACCCAGTTCCTGAAGCCCGCGAAGGCCGGAGACCTGATCGAAGTCGTCCCCGAGATGACGCGCCGCACCCGCGCGCTGGTCTTCATGCGCGGCGATTTCACGGTCGCCGGCGAGATCGTGATGACGGTGTCGAGCGTCTGGAAGCTGCTGGGGCAGAGCTAGCGAACGGCTTGAGGGCCGGCGGATTTGCGGCCCGGTTTCAATCCGAATGGTTCGCTCATCGTCAGATTGCAGGTTCCGGCAACATCGCTTCGGCGAAATGCAAGCGCAACGCCGAAGTCGCGATCTCTCATTGCCTTATGGAGAAATTTCCATTGGGACACGAGATAGCGAACGCTCGCTGCCGTGGCCCAATCGGTAATGCCGGCGCAAAGAAAAACTGCTCTTTCGCGATGTTGCATGCGCATGATGAAGGCAGGCTCGATTGAATCCTGGCCATCTCCGATGATGCGCGGGAGCTCAACATTGCCACCCGCGCTATTCACGCGCGCGATAACTCTTTCGTTTCTTTCGTTTCGCGTTATCGAGAACCATTCTTCGTATGCTTCTGCCGGATCGCGCAAGTATTGTTCGAGGTACCACTTGGCCACGCTGTTGTAGATTTGCGATCCGATCGCGATGTTCGCTCCGTCAACGAGATTGCTTGCGACCGAGCGCTCAAGCAGATCGGTCGTAAAAACTTCATCGCCGGGCGGTCTTGGGCTAAGGCGAATTTCGGCTTCGACATCTCGATAGCGGCAAATGTGCTTGTCGATGAGATTCTGAAGCGGCTCGAGGATCACGGCGATGGGTTTTTCCGTGAGCTTCTTCTGAATCTGAACGGCTGCTTCATATTCGAGCTGCGATATCGCAGGCCCCCGATAGCCGTTGGTCACGGGTTCGAGTGCGGACGCCGACTGCACAAACACGTTCGACACGAAGATGCAGGCCGAAGGGTGCCGGCGTGTGAGTCCGAAGAACCGGAAGCGAGCGTTTCGATTGCCGTAGAGCAGATATAGCGAAACGGACAATGCCAGTCCGACAACGAAAGCGGTCCAGATCAGTTCTGCGGCGAGGTTGTTGCCGATCGAACAGGGGTCCATCCATGGAGGCCAGCCCATGCTTCCAGGGCTACAAAGGCTGAGCGTGGCTTTCACAGCTGCCAGGCCGTCAACCGCAATCATGATGTCCCCCAAAAATCGCCCGTAACGCGATATTTACCATGGCGTGCGAGCTTAAAAAACGGGGCAAAAGGTTATTTGCGTATGTCCAATCCACATCCGGCAGCGCTGGTGCTGGGATCGGTGCAATTGGGTCTCGCCTATGGCGCCGCCAATCGCACCGGCAAACCCGAGCATGGCGCAGCGTTGCGCCTCGTGCAGCGCGCCGTGGATGGCGGCATTTCGCAATTCGATACCGCGCGCGCCTATGGTGACAGCGAGGACCGGCTCGGCGAAGCCCTCGCCGGCAAGAAAGCGGTCCGCACGATCACCAAGCTCAGCCCCTTAAGCGATCTTCCGCCGGACGCGTCACGTGATGATGTCCGCGATGCGGTGGATCGCAGTATTGAGGAATCTCTCATTGCGCTCCGGCGCGAACGTCTCGATTGCCTGTTGCTGCATCGCGCGGCGCACATGACGGCTTTTCGCGGCGCGGTCTGGGAGCGGCTGATCGAACGCCTTGAAG
>Ga0105239_10005218_pt1 | contig 15292 bp, 14 predicted proteins | sample KBSC44metaG_FD_92761 | JGI IMG/M metagenome (GOLD analysis project Ga0105239, IMG submission 92761) | Corn rhizosphere microbial communities from Kellogg Biological Station, Michigan, USA - KBS C4-4 metaG | ecosystem: Host-associated > Plants > Roots > Rhizosphere > Soil | place: Michigan, USA...
AGTTTCGAACACGCCCATCGGACCGTTCCACAGCACTGTTCCGGCCGGATCGATAACCGCTGCGAAGTCCTGCTCCGTCAGAGGATCGATGTCGTACATCGCCCAGCCGGTCGGGATCCGATCCCGCTTCACCGTTCGGATGGTGACGCCCGGCTCGAGCCTCTGGGCGACCACGGCCCCGCTCGGCAACACCAGCTTTCGTCCTGCCTTTTCGATCAAGGCCCTGGCCATGTCCACCCGGTCGGCCTCGACCAGCGACTTGCCCGTCTCGAGTCCCATGGCGCGGAAGAAGGTGCAGGCCATCGCCCCGCCGATCACGATCTCGTCCACCTTGGGCAGCAAAGCATCGATCAGGTCGATCTTCCCGCTGATCTTTGCCCCGCCCAGAACCGCCACGAACGGACGAGCGGGGTGCTCGAGCGCCTCACCGAGATACTTGAGCTCACGCTCCATGAGAAAGCCGGACACCGCCGGCTTGAGCAATCGGGCAACCGCCTCGGTGCTCGCGTGAGCGCGATGAGCCGACCCGAATGCGTCATTCACGTAGAGGTCACCCAGCGCGGCGAATCCCTTGGCCAGCTCCGGATCGTTCTTCTCTTCCCCCCCATAGAACCGGGTGTTCTCGGCGACGGCTACGCCGCCGCGCGGCAGCCGCTTGGTAGCCGTCACTGCATCAGCGGACAGTGGATCAGGTAGAAAGGTGACCGGCGCACCCAGCAGCTTTTCGAGTGCGCGCACACAGGGCTGAAGAGAGAAGGCGGGATCAGGCTTCCCCTTCGGCCGGCCGAGGTGCGACAGCAGCACCACGCGGGCTCCCTTGTCCCGCAAGTACTTGATGGTGGGGAGCGAAGCCCGAATACGGGTATCGTCGGTGACGACCCCGTCTTTGATGGGGCAGTTGAAGTCCACCCGCACCAGCGCCCGGCGACCCTCGAGCGCCGAGGGATCGAGCGACTCGAGGGTGCGCTTCACAACTTGGCTCCGATGATCCGGAGAAGGTCCGCGCAACGCGCGGAGTAGCCCATTTCGTTGTCGTACCAGCTGGTCACGTTCACCAGGGTGCCGTTCACCACGTTGGTAGAAAGCGTGTCGACGGTGCTCGACAAGAGATTTCCGATGTAATCGACCGACACCAGGGGCTCATCGCTAACGGCGAGAATCCCCTTGAGGGGCCCCGAGGCAGCTGCCTGCCGGAACGCGTCATTCACGGCGTCGGCTGTCGTCGCCTTTTCCACCACACAGGTCAGCGCAACCACCGATACGTCGGGCGTCGGCACCCGAAGCGACACCCCGTCGATCTTGCCCTTGATCTCCGGGATCACCAGAGACGTCGCCTTCGCCGCTCCGGTAGTGGTAGGGATGATGGAGAGTGCGGCAGCCCGCGCCCGGCGCAGATCCTTGTGCGGCAGATCGAGAATCTGCTGGTCGTTGGTGTACGAGTGGACGGTGGTCATGAAGCCGCTTACGAACCCGAAGCGGTCCAGGATGACCCTCACCACCGGCACGAGGCAGTTGGTGGTGCAGCTCGCATTGGAGATCACGTGGTGCTTGGCAGGATCGTACTTGGCATCGTTGACGCCCACGACGATTGTGATGTCTTCGTTCTTGGCCGGCGCCGAGATGATCACTTTCTTGGCGCCGCCGGCGAGATGCGCAGCCGCACGCTCCCGATCGGTGAAGATGCCGGTGGACTCGAGCACGAGGTCTACACCCAGGTCTTTCCACGGCAGCTTGGCGGGATCCCGCTCGGCAAGCACCTTAACCGCCTTGCCGTCGATGTGGATGCCGTCGGCGGCCGCCTCGACTTTGCCGGGATACCGGCCGTGCACCGAGTCGTATTTGAAGAGATGGGCAAGCGTCTTCGTGTCGGTGATGTCATTCACCGCCACGAAGTCGAGGTCCTTCACGCCCATCTTCACCGCTGCTCGAACGACGTTCCGCCCGATGCGACCGAAGCCATTGATACCTACGCGTGTTGCCATCGTGTCTCCTTGGGAGCCGTAGCCGCCATTTGGTAATGGCTAATGGCTAACGGCTAATGGCTGCGAGCTAAAGGCTACAGTCTGCTGCTCTCCCGAACGTCACAGCTTCGACCCGCTCTGCCCCGCGCTCGCACAACGCTTGGGCCGCCGACAGCAGCGTCGCGCCGGTGGTGAACACGTCGTCCACCAGCACAACCCGGACGCCCAGCGCATTGTCCGCGGCAAAGGCGCCGGAGACGTTCGCGCGCCGCTCGTCGGGGGTCAAGGCCGTCTGGGTCGCCGTTTCCCGAGTACGCCGCAGCAGGTCGGTCCGAACCGGAAGGCTCAGGAGCCTTCCCAACGCCGTGGCAAGTCGCTCGCTCTGATTGTATCCCCGAAGCCGCTCGCGTTTCCGCGCGAGCGGAATCGGTATCAACGATACGCCGCCGGTCAATGGCTCGAGGCTCTTCATTCTCAGGGCCATTGGCTCGACGACCCGCCACCAGCCTTCGTACTTGAGGCGGTGCACCACGTCGCGTGCCCCACCCTCGAGCTGCACGGCGCTTCGCACCCGTACCAGTCCATGGGGCCAGCCCGCGCACAACCGGCACGGCTGTTCGAGGTCCAAAGGTTCACCGCATCGAGGGCAGACCGGCTCCGGCACCGAGCGCCAACGGCTGCGACAGACGCCACAGACCAGCGCATCATCGTCTCCCAGCGGCACCGCCCCGCGGCAAAGCAGGCATTCACCCGGCAGCAGCCACCGCTCAACGCCGCGCGCGATTGCGCCGAGGCGTTGCCAACGGGTCGCCGGCGCGGACTCGGACTCGTCGAGGGCGACGCGACCGGTGATCCGACTGGAGTCAGCGGAGTGCCGCATCCACCGCGGCCCGCATGACCTCACGCGGCGCAGGTACGTCGGGGAACCACCGCTCGAACGCGGCTGCTCCCTGGGCCACCAGCATCGTCCGGCCGTCGGCCGCGCGAATGCCCCGGGTGCGAAGCGCCCGAACCCAGGCGGTCTCGCCCTTGGCGTACACTAGATCGAGACCGATCTCCGCCCTTGGGGCGAGATCAATCGGAATAGGCGCGAGATCGCGCGGCTGGAGGCCGAGCGGCGTTGCGTTGACGAGCACGCGACATGCCTCGGGCTGAGCCAGCCCGACCCCCACGGAGGCGACCCATTTCTCGAAGCCCTGGCGCCGGCCTGCGTCGCGCGACAACACGGCCACGTTCGCTCCGCGCTCCCGCGCGGCGCCGACCACCGCCCGCGCCGATCCGCCGGTGCCCGCGACCAGCCAATCGGAGTCGGGTGGGTCGAGATCATCCAGCGCAGCGAGAAACCCCTCGGTGTCGGTATTGTCGCCCGCACATTCTCCGTCTTCCGCCCAGAACGTGTTGCAGGAGCGCACGGCGCGCGCCCGCTCTCTGAGACGATTCACCAGGTTGGCAGCCGTCTCCTTGTGGGGAACCGTGACGTTGCCACCGCCGCCTGCCGCCGTCAGAGCACGCATCAGCGGCCCGACCGCGTCCGCCGCGCAGCGGAGCGGGACGTAGACGGCCTCAAGGCCGAGGGCGTGGAAAGCCGCATTGTGCATCGCGGGAGAAAGAGAGTGGGAGACGGGATCGCCGAGGAGCGCGAAGACGCGCGTCCTACCGCTGATCACCGAGCGACTCCGCCGCCAGTCGGGTGACGACGGCATCCACCAGCTCGCGCAGCTCGGAAAAGGTCGTCCGGTAGTCTTCGAGCTCGCCGCCGAACGGGTCGGTCACCTCGCCGGCCTTGCCGGCATACTCGGGAAGCAGGTGCACCCGGTCGGCACCGCCCAGCTCGGCAACACGGACGGCATGGTGCCGTGACATGACGAGGATGACATCGGCCGACGCAACGAGCTCGCGCGTCAGTAACCGGGCTCGATGGGAGGAGAGATCCACGCCCTGCTCGATCCCGACCAGGTACGCCCCCTCCGAGGCCGGCGCGCCGTCCCAGGCACCGGTCCCGGCTGACGCGACCGTAACCTGGGCGCCGACGCCTCGCGCCTCCAGCGCGTGCCGCAGCAACCCCTCAGCCGTGGGGCTGCGGCAGGTGTTGCCGGTGCAGACGAAAAGAATATGCAAATCAACCCTCAGTAGCAGCGCGAACAGTGAACAGTAAACAGGTCGTTAGACACGCGCTGCATCGAGCGAAGCGGCCCGCCGCTCGACCCCGTTCACTGTTCACTGTCTGCTGTTCAGCTTTCTCTGTCACGGGGCCAAGCTCCCCACCGCTCCCCGCAGCTCGCCCACCGGAATTGCGCCGGCGCGAATCATTTTGGGAATCGGTCCGGTGCAATCCAGCACCGTGGACGGCGGCACGTTGCCTAGCACACCGCCATCCAGGACGAGTAACTGACCCGCATCGACCGCGGCTCGAAATGACTCTACCAGCCGGGTCACGCCTGGAGCCGCCGGCTGGCCCGGACGATTCGCTGAGGTCGAGGTCAGTGGCGTCCCGAGCTCGGCGACCAGCTGGGCAATGCCCGTGTGCGAGGTGTGGCGCACGGCGATTCCACCTTCCACACCTCGCAGCGCGTCGGGCAACTGTCCTTCGCCACCCGGAAGCACCAGCGTCAGAGGACCCGGCCAGAAAGCCGAGGCAAGCGCGGAAGCCGATGCGTTGAACGTGAGACCCGCCGACTGGGCCATCGCCCGACTCGAGATCAGGAGCAGAAACGGCTTGCCTGGCGCGCGGCCCTTGAGCTGAATAAGCGCGCTCAACCCTTCGGGCGTGGGGAGTGAGCCCAGGCCGTAGACAGTCTCGGTGGGGTAAGCCAGCAGGCCACCCGCACGGAGATGGGCGACGACGTTCGGAATCGCGACCCGCTGCTCGGGCTCTGTGACAAAGGGAAGCGTCATTGGCGCGCCGCCCAGGCGTCGGCCCACACCAGGTCTTCGGGCGTGGTGATCTTGATGTTGCGGGGAGAATCCGGAACCACAACGACGGTCGCGCCCAACCGCTCGACCAGTGCCGCGTCATCGGTTGCTTTGAGGCCGGCCCGCCGAGCGCGGTCGTGAGCTTCGACCAGCAAGGCACGGGGAAAACCCTGCGGCGTCTGGGCCCGCCAGAGACGATCCCGAGGGACCGTACGCGTTACTCGACGTGGATCGTCCGCCGCGACTTCCTTGATCGTGTCCGTGACTGGGGTTGCCGCGATAGCCGCCACGCCACTCCGAGCCACGGTCACCACCGCGTCAATGACGTCCTGTTGCACGAACGGGCGAGCGGCGTCATGCACCAGCACTACCGCGCAATCGGCATTCAGCGCAGCGAGCCCGGCGGCCACCGAGTCGCACCGCTCGGCTCCGCCCTCGACCAGCGTTAGCGAGCCGCCTGCGACCTTCGCCAGGAAGTCAGGCGGCCGCTTTGCCTCGCCCGGGGGGAGAACGACGACCACATGGGCTACCTCGCGGTGCGCCGTGAACGGTCGGAGCGCGCGAAGCAACATGGGGACCCCGGCAATCGGCCGGTATTGCTTGGGCACGCCGCCGATGCGGCTGCCGGAACCGGCCGCGACCAGGATGACGCCGATGTCACGCGGCAAGCGCCCGCACCAGCTGCCCGATGTGGTCTATGCCCACCAGGGCGACGCCCGGCACCTGTAGAGCACTGCGAGCAGAACCGAACACCCGGCGGAACCCGAGTCGGGCGGCCTCTTGCACCCGGCGTTCGGCGCCTCCAGTGGGGCGGATCTCGCCGCCCAGGCCGATCTCGCCGAGGAAGATCACGTCGGCCGGCGCGGGTCGGTTGAGCAGGCTCGAGACCAGCGCCGCCGCCACGGCGAGGTCGGCCCCCGCCTCCGTGAGTCGCACGCCGGCAGTTACCTGAACGAAAACGTCGAGCTCGGCAAACGACGTATCTGCCCGCCGCTCGAGCACCGCGAGCAACACCGCCAGCCGACGAGGGTCGAGTCCCGTCGCGACCCGCTGCGGCGTGCCGTAACTCGACCGCGCGGCAAGCGCCTGGACCTCCACCAGCACCGGCCGGGTCCCTTCCATTAGAGCAGTGACGGCGCTGCCGGTGGTCCCGTCGGCCCGAGCAGCGAGGAATACCGCCGACGGATTGGGCACGGCGACGAGGCCGCGATCGGTCATGGAGAAGACGCCGAGCTCGTCCACCGATCCAAAGCGGTTCTTGGTGGCGCGGAGCAGGCGATAGTCGAGCGTGGCCTCGCCCTCGAAGTAGAGCACGGTGTCCACGATGTGCTCGAGCGTCTTGGGGCCGGCGATGCCGCCGCCCTTGGTGACGTGACCGACGACGACTACCGCGGTCCCACTCTCCTTGGCAAACCGCATGAGCTGGCCGGAGCATTCCCGCACCTGCCCCACGTTCCCCGGCGCGCTCTCGAGCAGATCGGTATAGACCGTCTGGATCGAGTCGAGCACGACGACGTCGGCCCGGAGGTGGCTCGCGGCCTCGATGATGGCTTCGAGGCGCGTCTCACCGAGAACGTGCACGGCACCGGCATCTTCATGGAGGCGATCGGCGCGGAGCCGGAGCTGGTCGGGGCTCTCTTCGCCGCTGGCGTAGAGGACGCTGCGGCCGCCGGCTTCGAGCCGAGCGGCTGCCTGGAGCAGCAGCGTGGACTTGCCGATACCCGGCTCACCGCCGATCAGCGTCATCGAGCCGGGAACGATGCCGCCACCCAGCGCGAAGTCGAATTCGTCTATGCCGGTGGTGAGGCGAGTCAGCCGATCGGCGGCAACGTCCCGGAGACGGGCAGGAGCAGACGGGAGCGGACGGGAGCGGACGGGAGAGCGTCTCCCGCCTGCTCCCGCCCGCTCCCGTCCGCTCCCGACCACAGGCTCTTCGCTAACCGCGTTCCACGCCCCGCACCCCTCGCACCGCCCTACCCACTTGGGATGCTCGTGCCCGCACTCAGCGCAGCGATAGACCGACCGCGCCCGCGGCATGGCTCAGGCCGGCTCCTCTCGCGCGGTGAAGCTGTCGAAGCGGGTGAACTCGCGGCTGAACCGGAGGGTGATGTCACCGGTTGGGCCATTGCGATGCTTGGCCAGCATAATCTCGGCGACACCGCGCTTGGTCTCGTCGTCCTTGTCGTAGTACTCGGGACGGTGAATGAAGATCACGATGTCGGCGTCCTGTTCGATGGCGCCGGAGTCGCGGAGATCCGAGAGAATGGGCTTGCGCTCGCCACCTCTCTGCTCGGACGCCCGCGAAAGCTGCGACAGGGCGATGACGGGGACCTGAAGCTCGCGCGCAAGACCCTTGAGCGAACGGGACACATCGGAGATTTCCTGCACCCGGTTCTCGGAGTACTCGGGACTTCGCATGAGCTGGAGATAGTCCACCACCACCAGACCGATACCGTGCTCCGCCTTGAGCCGCCGAGCCTTGGACCGCATCTCGAGCAGGGTGATGGCGGGCGTGTCGTCGATCCAGATGGGGCAGCCTTGCAGGATTCCCGCCGCTCGTGCCAGCCGGGTGAAGTCGGCGTCTCGCAAGGCGGACCTCCGGACCCGCGAGCTGTCCACCAACGCCTCGGCGGTGAGCAGGCGCTGCACCACGGCGTCCTTGGACATTTCCAGCGAGAAGATGGCGACACCGGTGGCGGGCGTGGCCGTGGCCGCGTGCGCGGCAACGTTCAACACCAGCGCGGTCTTTCCCATCGAGGGCCGAGCCGCGACCACCACCAGCTCCGACGGCTGGAAACCCGAGGTCAGCGCGTCCAAGTCTACGAATCCGCTGGGTACGCCGGTAATCGTTTTGCCGCTTCGCTGGAGCGCTTCGATGCGCTCCATGGTGGGCCACAGCATCTCCTTGAGCCGGGTGAATCCCTGATCCAGTCGCTGCTGTGAGATGTGGAAGATCCGGGCTTCCGCAACGTCGAGCAGCTCCGGCGCGTGCGAGCGGCCGTCGTAAGCCTCGGTGATCGTTTGGGTGGAAGCTTCGATCAGTCGCCGGAGAATGGCCTTGTCGCGCAGGATCCGCGCGTGATGCTCGAGGTTGGCCGCGGTGGGCGCCGCATCCACCAGCTCGGCCACGTACTCGGGGCCGCCGGTCTGGCCCAGCTCACCACGCCGCTCCAGCTCGTCGTTGAGGGTGACGGGGTCGATGACGCTGCGCCGCTCCACCAGCGCCCGCATGGCGCGGAAGAGCCGACGGTGCTCCTCGCGGTAGAACATGGTGTCATCCACCAGTTCCACCGCCCGGAGCGCGGCATCCTGATCGAGGAGCATCGCCCCGAGGACGGCTTGCTCCGCCTCGGGGCTCCAGGGCGCCGACCGGCCGACGTAAGGATCAGCGGTCGAGAAGCTGTCGTGCGATACGGACGTCATCCCAGGTGGGCTTCTTCCAGTTCGGGTTGCGAAGCAATGCGGCCGGGTGGTAGGTGGCGACGACCGGAATGCCGCCGTAGGAATGCACCTTCCCGCGCAGCTCGCCCAGGCTCTTGCGAGCGTCGAGCAGCGCCTCGCCCGCGGTGCCGCCGAGCGCCACGATGACCTTGGGTCGGATGAGCGCGATCTGGCGATGCAGGTACGGCATGCACGCCGCGATCTCGTCCGGCAGAGGTTTGCGGTTCTGTGGCGGACGGCACTTTACGATATTCGTGATGTATACATCCTCGCGCCTGAGTCCGATAGCCTGGATGATTTCGTCCAACAGCTTACCGGCCTGGCCGACGAACGGACGGCCGAGCGCATCTTCCGTCGCTCCCGGTCCTTCGCCGATGAACATGAGCTGGGCCGACGGGTTCCCCTCCCCCGGAACGGCATTGGTCCGTCCCGGACACAAGCCGCAGCAGTGAGTCGTACGAATCCGCTCGGCGATGGCCTCCAGCGTGTCGAGATCACTCAAGCCTTCCGTGCTGAGCAGTGTCGGGACCGGCGGCGCGATGTAGAGGCCCGGTCCCGGAATCGGCGGAGCGCCTTTCTTCCATTTGGGCTCCGCAGCGGCAGTCGCGTGCGCCCGGCTGTCCGGAGCAGACCGCTGCGTGCGCGGGGTGAGAGCGTCCGCGGCAGGCGTGGCGCCTGCGGCTTCAAGGACCACCTCCGGCCCGCCCAGCTCAACCTGCTGAGCCAAATAGCGGCTCCGCTCGTCAGACAAGGCGCGCCTCCACCGCATCCAGAATCGCCTCGGCCACCTCCCGCTTTGATTGGAGCGGCAGAATTCGCACGTTGCCCTCACGGTCCAGCAGCGCGACCCGGTTGGTGTCGTGCTCGAACCCGGCGCCGGGCTCGAGCGCATCGTTGACGACGATGAGATCGAGATGCTTGCGCTCCAGCTTGGCCCGAGCTTTGTCCAGCGCATCGCCCGTCTCCAACGCGAACCCGACGATCACGCTGCCCGGCTTGCGCCGCTCCTCCGTCGTGCTGAGGATGTCGTCGGTCGGTTCCATCGGCACCGCCAACGCACCCTGCATGCGCGGCTGTTTGCTGGCGCTGGGATGCGCAGGCCGGTAATCGGCTGGAGCCGCAGCCATCACCAGGACGTCGGCCTCAGACAGATCGGCCCGGACCGCGTCTTCCAGTTCCTTGGTCGTTTCCACCCGACGCACGGTCACGCCTACCGGCGACGGCAGCGCGACGGGCCCTGAGATCAGCACCACTTCAGCGCCGCGCTCCCAGGCCGCCTCGGCCACCCGATAACCCATTTTCCCGCTGGAGCGGTTGGTCACCACCCGGACCGGGTCGATTGATTCCCGCGTCGGCCCCGCCGTCACCACCACTCGCCGCCCCTGGAGCGGTGTCTTGCCCCGGAGCAGTCGCGCTGCGTGGGCGATGATCGTCTCCGGCTCGCTCATTCGCCCTGGCCGCTCGGACGGGCCTTCAGCAAGGGCACCGATCTCCGGGCCTACCAGCGCAAAGCCTCGTTCGCGCAGAATCGCGATGTTCCGCTGCGTCGCCGGATTGGCGTACATCTCGTCGTTCATCGCGGGCGCGAGCAGCACCGGCGCCCGGCGGGCCAGGAGCAAGCTAGTGAGGAGATCGTCTGCGAGTCCGAGCGCTACCCGGGCGAGGAGGTTGGCCGTGGCCGGCGCCACGATGATGAGGTCCGGTGCCCGGCCGAGCTCGATGTGAGCGAGCGCCCCGCCACGATCCCAGAGAGAGGAAAGGACGGGGCGCCCGGAGAGAGCCTCGAAGGTGACCGGTCGCACGAATTCAGCGGCGCTCTGGGTGAGCACCACGTCGACCACTGCACCCGCTTCCACGAGCCGCCGGGCGAGAAAGCAGCTCTTATAGCACGCGATCCCGCCCGACACGCCGAGGACGACGTGCCGGCCGGCCCACACGGCTCAGGCCTCGGAGCGGCGGCGGCGGACCAGCTTGTAGTTGAGGTCGCCTTTGACCAGCGCATCGAGCGACTTGGTCGTGAGCTTCTCGCCCTGGGTCACGATCCGATCGCGCGGCAGCTCGTTCAGATAGCGCGCGAACTTGGCGGCCACCAGCACTCCGAGATACTTGTTGCCCGCCTGCTTCGCGACGTCGTGCGGCGTGGTGATGCGCATCTGGTCTCCTTAAGAGGTCTCGCTTCTATCCGTGGTCTCTGGCCCGCTGGATCTCCCGTCTGAGCGAGCTGACGAACTCAGTGAGGCCGTCCTGGCGAGGCACCCGTTTGGTTTCGGCGTCCAGAATCGCCGAGACCCGTGCCACCGCGTGATCCAGATTGTCGTTCACGATCGCGTAGTCGTACTCGCCTACCGCGGCGAGCTCTTCGTCCGCCCGATCCAGCCTTCGACGCAGGGTCGCCCGATCTTCAGTGCGGCGGGCCTCGAGGCGGCGGATCAGCTCGGCACCCGAAGGCGGCAACACGAACACCCGCACGGCGCCGGGCAGCGTCTGCCGAATCTGGCGCGCTCCCTCGACCTCGATGTCGAGAACCGCGTGTTTCCGGGCCGCGAAGATTTGCTCGATCTCGGCACGCAGTGTCCCGTACAGATTGCCGCCGTAGGCCGCGTGCTCTACGAATTCACCCGCCGCAACCCGTCGTTCGAACTCGTTCCGGGGCAGGAAGTGGTAGTCCCGTCCATCCTGCTCACCGGTCCGCGGCGCCCGAGTGGTGGCCGACACGGAGTATCCAACATCCGGGCGGGCCGCCAGCAGCTGCCGCGCGATACTCGTCTTGCCGCCTCCCGATGGCGACGAGAGCACGACCAGCAGCGGCCTCACTCGAGATTCTCGAGCTGCTCGCGAAACTTCTCGAGCTCGCCTTTCATGCCGATCACTCGATGGGCGATGTCGGCGTCGTTGGCCTTGGCGCCCATCGTGTTGACCTCCCGCCCCAGCTCCTGGGCGAGAAATCCGAGCTGCTTGCCCACCGGCCGCTCTGCGGTAAGGGCCTCGCGGGCCGCCTTCACGTGCGCGCCGAACCGCACCAGCTCCTCGGTGACGTCGAGCTTGTCGGCCATGAACGCGAGCTCCTGCGCCAGACGCTGCTCGTCCACCGACCGCCCGTCCAACAGCTCCAGTACTCCGGCCCGGAGCCGATCCCGCTCCCTCGTCAGCCGCTCCGGGGCCCGCGCCGCGATGTGTTGGGCCGCCTGCTCCAGAAGGTCGAGGCGCTGGCGCAGCTCCACGACCAGGATCTCACCCTCGCGGCGACGCATGGCTCGACATTCTGCCGCGGCCGCCCCGACCACCGGCTCGACTTCGGCCCAGGTCAGCTCGACGGGCTGACCGTCATTGGCGCCGAACACGTCCGGCCGGCGAGCCACCAACTCGAGCGAGACCTCGCCCGACAGTGCGAGTGCACTCTGCAGCTCGCGGAGCCGGGCCACCACCGCTTTGGCCCGCTCGAGATCGAGACTGATCATCTCACTCCGCGCGGGCTGGGCGATCCACCGGCCCTGGACGGCAACGTGGCCGCGGTCGAAGTCGCGCCGGAGTCGTTCCCGCAGCTCCCCTTCGAGGCTCGACAGCTCGGAAGGGAGCCGCGCAGCGAGGTTGAAGTACCGGTGGTTGACCGTCCGGATCTCGATCCGGAGTCGTCCGCCGGCGACCGGTCCCTCCCCGGCACCGAACCCCGTCATACTGAGCGGCAGGGTGAACTCCCGAGTGCGGGAAAGCCGGGAAATGTAGCGATCGGAGGGGGTTACGGGTAGGTCGGCGATAGACAACCGAGGCTCAACGCACATCACGCACAGCCGCGTGCAAAGCTGCTTCAACCCGCTTCGCGCAGTTTGTCACCTCCGTCGGGTAAACAACCTAGCTGCAATGGCTTCCGTAAGCCTCCTGAGAATACAGCTTAGTTGAGCCCACTCAGTTCGCAAAAGTCCACCGTACGCCGAACTCACTGGGTCGGCCTGCGATCGGAAGGCCGGGGACGTAAGGGTTCTCCTTGGCGGTGAGGTTGGCCCGGTCCCAGAAAAACTGGAAGGAACCGAGCGCGACCTGAATCAGGCTTCGGAAGTACGTCGCGCTCGCAAGGTTCACCGGGTTGCCAAACGGATCGCGGCCAAGCACGCCGTTGTCCCAGTGCTCCACCGCGAGTCGCAACTCGACATCCAACGTGCCGCTAGGGAAGACCCGCAGCAGCTTGCTGCGAATCGTGCCGCTGCCAAGCATGTGTCTGGGCGGGAGACCTTCGGGGGCAGTCTTTCGGGGATTGCTCACCCAGCCTTCGAGCGAGAGCCACGACACCGGCGTCAGGCGGATTCGGCCGGTGAGCCAATCGGTGGCGCCGGAGGCGCTGATGAGCGGTATCTGCGCGTACGGTTGATACGCGAGCGGTTGATATGCGGCAGTGTGGGCCAACCCGCCCTCAATCGCGAACCAGGTCCGCTCCCATCCCGCCGATAGCTGCCAGTCGCGCAGTGTTTGCGCCTGGTCGGTGAGCAGTGCCGGTGCGGCGACGACTTTGCCGGCACGGAGACTGGCGCTCGCCTCGAGGCCAAGGGGAAGGCGTACTCCGGCGCGAAGCCCGGCCCAATTAGAGGTGCGGCCACCGTCGTGACGTTGAAACCCGCCCTCTCCACTCAGCGCGACGCCGGGGAGCGGAGACCATCCCACGGTCGCACGGAGGTCGGCGGAAGTCCAGCGCGAACGATAGAACGCAGACCCACCCAAGGAGTACGTCGGCCGGCGGAGCGACGCCAGCAGGCCGACGGAGTTGATCGTCTGGGTCGGCAGGAAACTGTCGCTCGCGGTAGTGCGCTGAAGCACCAAATCCGCCCGAGGACCGAGCCCGCTCGTGTCCGCCCGCCACATGGCGCGGAGCAGCCAGTCCATTCGATGCTCGCTGGGCAACCCCCGACTCAAGGTATCGCCGCCGGCCAGCGTGGGGCCGCGGTCCGGCCGCGAGCGGAGACCCTGGAGCAGAACGCCCCACCGCGGGGACGGGAGGTAAGTGCCCTGAAGAAAGAGAACCGTATTGGAATACCTGGAGCGGATGTCCTGAACCGCTGGCACACTCAGGTTGTCGCCCGCGATCACGAAGCCGAGCCCCGAGCGGTTTTTCAGCTCGAGCGACCCCTGGTATCGAGCCATGTCCGCCGCGCCGCGCGAGACCGCGATGCGAGACCGCGGCGCCAGCCGGTCCAGGTTTCTGGTGTACATCCGCACGCGCAGGAGACCGGGCCAGCGCTCGATCTCGACCCGGTCCAGAATGCTTAGCGAGAAGATGGATGGATCGACGCCCACCGAATCGCTCCCCGCTGCGACATAGGGAAGCCCGTCGATCCAGTACTCCACCGAGGTAGCGCCCTGAGCCTGGAAGTTGGGATATTCGGGTTGCCCGCTCCATCCACCGCGCCAGAGGTACACGCCCGGCACCCGCTGAAGCAGATCCGCGAGACTTGAGGCGTGGGCCCAGTCGATCGAATCGTGATTGAACACCAACCGGGACAATGGTGGCTGTGGTCCCGGCACGTCGATCGGGGCCGGCGCCCGAACCTTGGTCACTTTGAGCTTCTCGAGCGCGAGATAGCGTTGCACCGGGCCGGAGTCGACACGGGCTCGTCGTCCCGTGGTGTCGGCCACGTAGCCGGTATCAGAGACGTACCCCCCGGTGTCGAAGGGGACTCTGGCGGTGTCGGCGCGGAGAAGACCGGTGGTATCCTGGCCCGGAAGCAGCGGGTGGAGGGTGTCGGGCTGTTGGCTCAACAGACACTGCGTCAACAATGAACAGTAAACAGTGAACAGGAATGCCAGGAGGGCTGCAGCACGCGCAATCGCCCTGCCGACCACCCCCTGTTCACTGTTCACTGTTCACGCTTTACAAGCTTCACTTGCTTCGCTTCAACACAAACTCGCTGAACAGCCGCACCCCCACCCCGGTCGGCCCCTTGACCCGGCCCGGCTCCTCTCGCTCGGTGTAGGCGGTACCGGCGACGTCGAGATGGGCCCACGAAAATCCATCCACGAACTCGCGCAGGAACCAGCCGGCTGAAATGCTCCCGGCGGGGCGGCCGCCCGCATTCTTTACGTCGGCGATGTCGGACTTCATCAGATCGCGGTAGTCGTCCCACAGGGGAAGAGGCCAGGCACGCTCGCCGGCCCGCTCACCGGCCGTGCGCACCTCCTCGATCAGCGTCTCGTCGTTCCCCATGAGTCCGGACGCAGTGTGCCCCAGCGCGATGACAATGGCGCCGGTGAGCGTCGCGATGTCGATGACGGCTGACGGCTGATAACGGCGGGCGTACGAGAGCGCGTCGCACAAAATCAGCCGACCCTCGGCATCGGTATTGATCATCTCGATCGTCTTGCCGAAATGGCTGGTGATCACGTCGCCGGGTTTCACGGCGGTGCCCGACGGCATGTTCTCGGTGGACGGTATCAGTCCGACGACGTGCACCTTGGGCTTGAGCCGTCCGAGCATCTCGAACGTCCCAAGCACGGCGGCGGCGCCCGACATGTCGAACTTCATGTCTTCCATGTTCTGGGCCGGCTTGATCGAGATGCCGCCGGTGTCGAACGTGACTCCCTTCCCTACCAGCACAACCGGCTTGTCGTCGGAGCCCTTGTATTCGAGCGCGATGAATCTCGGCTCCTCCGCACTGCCCTGCGCGATCGAGAGCAACGCTCCCATCTTCTCCCGCACGATCGCGGCCTTGTCGAGCACGGTGACAGCGAATCCGTGCCGCTGGGCCAGCTCTTCCGCGGTCCTCCCCAGGAAGCTCGGCGTGCAGACGTTGCCCGGGAGCACCTGAAGGCCACGCGTGAACGTCTGGCCCGCACCGATCGCCGCACCCATGCGATGTCCCGCCTCGACCTCGCCTGTTGCTTCCGGCGCCAGAATGGTGAATCGCTCGAGCACTGGCTTCGGGTCCTCGGGCGGCTTGTCGTCGGTGGCGGGGCGGTCCGGGGGGGGCGGCGCCTCGGGCGCCCCCTCGGGG
>Ga0105239_10005219_pt1 | contig 15291 bp, 11 predicted proteins | sample KBSC44metaG_FD_92761 | JGI IMG/M metagenome (GOLD analysis project Ga0105239, IMG submission 92761) | Corn rhizosphere microbial communities from Kellogg Biological Station, Michigan, USA - KBS C4-4 metaG | ecosystem: Host-associated > Plants > Roots > Rhizosphere > Soil | place: Michigan, USA...
CCAGACGGACTTGGCGGCAACGACGATACCGGCCAAATGAGCGCCTGGTATATTTTCAGTTCGCTGGGCTTTTACCCCGTTGCGCCCGCTACCGACCAGTATGCCATTGGCAGCCCCGCAGTGCGGCATGCGGTTATACAGGTCGGAGATGGCAAAACCTTTACCATCAACGTAAAAAACCAAAGCGATAAAAACGTTTACATACAGAGCATCACACTTAACGGCAAACCGCACCCGGGAATGTTTTTAACCCATGCCGATATTATGAATGGCGGCGAGATCAGTTTTGTAATGGGAAGTAAGCATAAGTAGTTATTGGAGGTTGGTTGATTAGAGATTAGGGGGTTTAAAAATCTTTCTAATCTCTAATTACCTTTTTCATAAATCATACCCTGGCAGGCATCGCCATCACCCACCGTTAAAAGAATACTAATTTTGCCTTTTTTTGTGGCAAGTAAGTCTCCTGTATTTATATCTTCAATCTCCATTATACAACCATCTTTTGTATTACAGACCAGGAACCATTTACCTTTGTGTGAAAAGTATCCTCGGGATGAATTGCCTAAATCATTATTGAGCCAATCGGGGGCATTGGTAAGCAGGTAGGTGCTATCTGCATTAATTACTAATGTGCTATTTGGAATACGGGTATACTTGCCTTCGTAGTACATCATTTTTTTTGAATCGGTAGTCAGTTTATACATGCCGATAACGTCTCTCCTTTGTATGCCGGAATTAATGGATTTATAACCCATATTCCATACACAAAACAACGGGTGACAGCTACAAAAACCGCAGATACACAATAGGACAACGGCGCTCTTAAGCCAATTCATATTAAGCAAAATTAACTAATTGCGATCATTTTACCGTCACCACTGCTGCGCTTCCTGCCGGCACTGTTACCGTTAAACTTTTCTGATTGGTGCGATATTCTTCGGGATTTGCCGGTTCAAAACTGCCATCGCTGTTAACGGTGCTTCCGGCAAAGGTTACCTCGGTGTTTGCCGTTATTGATGGCGCTGAAAGCCGGGCAACCTGGATGTTCGAGGCCGTTTTAGACAATTGTATAGTAAACGAAAAATTTTTAGTCGTCTCCTTATTTATGATGGTTACCAGCGTTGCATTATCGGGACTTTCACAAGCGTGTACACTGTAGTTATCATCGGGGTTTGGGTTTAAAAAACGTGGCTGTATTATTTTATTACCAACTGCGCCATATTTAAAGGCCAGCATGGCATAGTACAAGGGTTTGGCCGTGGTAACGCCGTTAGCAGTATTTATAGGTGTTTATACAATGCTACCGCCACCACCGAGAAAGTTAACCCCCTGGCCTTTATTTTCGGCAACGCTCCACATAAAATCAAGCGCCCACAACGCTGATGCAAAAACATTGCTGATGCCGGGCTTGCCCTGTCCCCAGATGCTGTTCCCTTCGGATATCCGGAACGGCAGCCCATGCGAAGATGCGATTACCGACATCCCCTGCAGGTAAGTAGCCATTTTATTATTGGGCACTAATACATCGGACAGACCTATCGCCGGGTTTGATGCCGGGCCATTGTTATAGTAGTGTCCGTCAAGCATAACCACCTTATCGTGGTTGTTTTTGGTGAAATTATGCAGCCAGCGAAGGTTAAAGGGCATCATATCGGGCCCGGCAAATGCTACTCCTGGCACTTTACTTTTTACAGCATTGTAATAACTTCGCCAATCCCGCTGGTAATCTTCGTATATGTACTTACCCTGGCGGTGAATGTTGCCAAAAAAATCAGGCTCATTGCCGCTTTGAAAGGCGTACAAGCTGTTTTGCAGCTTGTTACGAACGTACACAGCCTCGTTTGCTGCCTCTTCAGGGTTGCTATTCCCCAGGTTTAAACCAAACAACACCGGCCATTTAATGGTTTTGGCAAACGCAGCCAGCCTGTCAATATCAGGTTTAGTAAGTTTCCTGTGTAATGTATCGGTACCTGCATCATCGCCGCCCCAGTCAATTTCGTCGCTGCTGTTACCGCCGATGCGCAAAACACCCTTTCCTAAATTTTTTAATAGTTGGATGAGTACAGTATTGTTTTCATTCAAATAGCCGGGATCCTGCGTCAAAAGCGCTGTTTCGTAGCTGAGGCCTTCAAAAGTATGCGGTATTCTGTACCCGGTAAGAGTTTGGTCTAAAACAAGGCTAACGGGTATAGCCGCCGGATCCGGTCGGGCTGGCCGGTTGGTATCGATAAGGTCTTTTTTACACGCACAAAGGCTTAGTGCCCAAATAAGCACGGCAAACCGGAGTTTGTTCATTAATCAGGGTAAAATCAATAGTTTGTAACAACAATATTACCCCGCAAAATACAGAAAATTGTGGAAAAGAAAATGCCGGGCTGTATTTCCCGGCAAATATTTTTTTAAACGAATGTGGGGGAAGTCCGAAAAGTCGGAAGTCGGGAACGTCAGTAAAGAAGGAGAGTAGTTTGCATTTTGCAGCAAATTTCAACCATTGAGCGTCTTTCGGGCTTTTCCGACTTTACTGACTTCGGACTTCAACCAGCCATATAATGCATCTCGCTGCCGGTGAGTTTATTCACCATATCTTTTAAGATGGCGCGGGCGCGGTGCAGGTTGGTGCGCGACAGCAATTCGGTCATGCCAAGTTTACTGCCTATTTCCTGGTGCGAGTAGCCTTCAATGGCGTACATATTAAACACCGAACGGTAAGTTTGCGGCAGTTGCTGTATCATCTGCATCAAATCTTTAGCTTCCAGGCCATGCGCATTGTAGCCACTGCCTGTACCGCTGTTTTCTTCGGTAAAGTCCTCAACCAAAACCATCGGCTTTAACTTGCGGTAGCGCGATATGGCGCAATGAACCATTATGCGGCGTATCCAGCCCTCAAGGTTACCGTCGCCGCGGTAATTGTGTGCGTTTTTGAACATCTTTATAAAGCCCTCCTGTAAAATATCCTGGGCCTCGTCTTTGTCATGGGCGTAGCGCATGCACACAGCCAGCATCCTGGGCGCTAAAGTTTTATATAAAAGCTCTTGCTGCTTCCTGTCGTTCTTAAGGCAGCCTTCCCATATTTCAGCTAATCGTATATCGGCGGTCATCATCGTGTTGTAATTTGATGAGCCTATGCCAATATTGATACCCTTATTTTAATTTGCTGATAATCAACAAAATAAATTTTCCACCATCTACGAAAGTGTTCGTTTCCGAACGGTCAGTGATACGAAGGCGGACGATTTTCCAGGCTGCCCTGAGCCCGGTCGAATACCCTGTTTAACAAGATAAATCCATTCAGAATAAAATTCTCCGGCAAAAGCTTTTTGTATTGTCAGAATAATCAGAGCGACGCAAATATTAACCCTTCGGCCCGCCAAATTCCATTAGGTACGATTTCAAAAACTCATCTAAATCGCCATCCAACACAGCGGCAGCGTTCGAGGTTTCATGGTCGGTACGTAAATCTTTTACCAGTTTGTATGGGTGCAGTACATAATTGCGGATTTGCGAGCCCCATTCTATCTTCTTCTTGTTACCTTCAACCGCATTGCTTAATTCCATGCGCTTGCGCATTTCGGCCTCGTACAACTGCGATTTCAGTAACCGAATTGCATTTTCCTTATTCTGCAATTGCGAGCGCGATTCCTGGTTTTTTATGATGATGCCTGAGGGTTTGTGGTATAAACGTACGGCGGTTTCCACTTTATTCACGTTTTGCCCGCCTGCACCGCCCGAGCGGAAGGTTTCAAACTCGATGTCGGCATCCTTTACCTCAATCTCTATCGTATCATCAACCAATGGATAAACATATACAGATGCAAACGAAGTATGGCGCTTAGCATTCGAGTCGAATGGCGAGATACGCACCAGTCGGTGCACGCCATTTTCGCCTTTTAAATAGCCGTAAGTAAAATCTCCTTCTATTTGCAGGGTAACGGTTTTAACACCGGCCACATCACCTTCCTGGAAATCCTGCTCGGTTACTTTGTAGCCATGCTTTTCGCCCCACATAATATACATGCGCATTAGCATGCCCGCCCAGTCGCAGCTTTCGGTACCACCGGCGCCTGCGGTAATTTGCAGTACGGCATTAAACTGGTCCTCTTCGGCCGAGAGCATGTTTTTAAATTCAAGCTCCTCAACTTCTTTTATCGCAGTGTTGTATTGCACCTGCATTTCAGCCTCAGTAGCATCGCCGCTTTGGAAAAATTCAAAAAGCACGCCGGTATCTTCAACAGTAGAGACTACTTTTTGAAAGGCATCTGTCCAAACTTTTTTTGTTTTGATGGAAGCCAATACTTTTTCGGCTTCTTTAGGATGATCCCAAAAATGGGGGCCAATGGTTATTTCCTGTTCCTTCTGGAGGGCATCGAGTTTCTTATCGATGTCAAAGATGCCTCCTCAGGGAAGTTATTCTATCCCTTAAATCCTGGATTTGTTCTTTAGTCATGGAGCAAATATAGGGGATTGCGTTGTAATTGTTGTAGAGGTTGGAAGAAGTTGTAATGGTAAAGGATGTAAGGAAATGATAGATGGCATTAAGAGAGAAAATTGCAGCTTACCCTCTTTTGCGTAGCAGAGAGGGTCGACCAGCGCAGCGAGGTCGGGGTGAGTCAACACGCCAATGCATTTACGTCGTGCATTGGCGCCGGGGCAATTGCATGAAGGCATCAGCGTGAATATCGCTTCCATATCGACTCACCCGGTCATTGCTTCGCTCGACCTGCCCTCTCTGCTTTGCAAAGAGGGCGAAAAAAGAAACGACATATTATTCAATTATGCACCACCGGCACAAACTCCGGTAACTCTGTAAATAAAGGCTCCTGCTGATATACGATTTGTAGTTCGATGCATTTTTCTTCGATCTGCTCACCGGGTAGCTCCGCCTTTTCCAAGGCGGCCATAACAGGCAGCGGGTCAAAATTAAATTTAATATGGCGGGTTTGTTTATCAATCGCGGTGTGGATGGTCGCTAGCTCATACTCCATTATTTGAAGCAGATAAGGAACTTTAAATCGGTTACTGGTGACGTACACCGAAAATTGTTCCGCCAAAATAATAGGCAGCAGTTCCGGGAATACACTGCTGAAAAAGTCTTCCACATAAATATTGAAAACCTCTTCACCAACGGATAACCGTAGCAATCGCGTGGTAAGTTTAAACATCGATACCAGTAACGATGCCCTGAAATGGAAAACCAGGTCTTTTACAATAGCTACACCTTTATCCTGCAACAGTTCGTCTGCCAGTATACTTTCGGGTTTGCGGCCTAAAATAATGCTGCCAACGGTGTGTTCCCATTCACGTACAGATATACTTTCATCAAAGGTTTTTCTTTCGCATCTATCCGGTATATGTATTTTAAATTGATTTCCCTTTTTATCCCATATCCGGCGCATTTTTATGAGCTGGCCGCGAATTTCGGCTTCGGGCACTTTCATAAAATAGTCGGGGGTAATTTCAAACATCAGGGCCTTTAGGTTAGGGAGTTTACCAACCACATCTTCCAGTATGCCCAAAAGTTCATCGTCCGATGCGCCGCTATGGGCATCCAGGTAGTAATCTTTATAATAAATGCCATTGGCTACATGCAGCTCAATCACACGCTCGTAGTCAAGATAGCTTAAAAACTCTTTTACCGTTTGCCGGCCATTGCGCTGGTTAACCAGCAGGTTATGCAAATCCAGCAAAATATGGCAATCGGCTTTTTCGGCAACGCGGTTAACAAAGAGGCCATCGGGCATTTCGTTTTTGCGGGGCTGAAAATAGTTTACGCCGGTTTCAAAAGCAAACGGGCGGTCCATTTGCGCGCGGTAATTGCTGATGTTGGCCACCACGGTTTTTATGCTTTCGGCAGTTTGTACAGGCGGAAGCAAAAAGCCGGAATTTATGTCGCGGCCCTCATCTTTAAAAAAGTTAAAGCTTAAATGTTCGCTCACCCATTCGGGGTTAAGCTCAGCAGCCTGCTGGCGCAGGGTATTAAAATGTGCGTCCGGTGGTAAAAATGATCCCCCAACCGGGTAGCCCACGCCATGGAACAGCTTGGGGCGATCATAAGTGCGCAAAAAATCAGTTACTTCGGGGTTGTATTTAAATGCATTGCATTCATCGTTTTTATCAAACCAAAAGGTTTGCGGCTCAATCTCAACAACGTCTATCAGCGACGAATGCAATGCAAGAAAATCTTCGAACCCCTGGAAGTAAATTAAGCCTACGCCAAGTTCGTCCAGGTTTTTCAAAGCGATTAAAATTTTGCACCACCAACATTAATCCCCTTTGCATCAACACGGGCGTGTATCATTTCAGTTTCATCGATAAACTGGAAATGGAAGCCCGAATAACAGCCGGGGCAGCCTACAATGCCCAAAATTTCTTTTGTAACAGCGTGTGTTTGGTCAAGTGTCATTTTTGGCGGCACCGATACATAGATAGGTGTGGCCTTTGAAAATTTTCTGGTTGCCATAATATTCAGATAAATAATTGTTGCCTACTCTGTTCGCCCTTTTCGGCTTACGGGCGCATACTCTGTTAATACATAGGTAGATGTACCGGGATTTTCTGCCTGTTCCCGTTATCAAATTTTTTCAATGAACGCCCTGCTTGTTCACCCAGTGCTTTTAGCACCACTAATTATTGGTAAAGGTATAGCAGCCCGGCGCGCGGGGCAAGCGTAATGGCACCTGATTACGAGCGTGTTAACACTATATTTTTTTGAGTACTAGTACGTGGTGCGGGGAGGTGTTCGTTGATTTATTTTATTGGGCGCCCGGGCGGGCTTTTTGCTCATACGCCTGCAGGCCTTACACACGGGCCGGTATCCGCGTCAATCCCTGGCGCAGTTTCTGAACCTGGATTTTTCACTTGTTGTTATATTTTCTAAGGTGTTCAAGAGAGCTTCGCCGTTAAGCGGATTTTGGGATGGCCATGATACGCCGTGGTAGGAATTGGCGGCTATCGTCTAATCCTTTAATCAAGAAAATCAAGGTTCAGACAAATTCCTTCACCAGCCCATAACAATGTTCATCCAAAACAACGCCATTTTTAATAATAGCGCTACGAGCTATACCTTCTTTTACAAACCCCGCCTTCTCCAGCACCCGCATTGAGGCCGGATTGGTGCTAAAAATACCAGCTTGCAGGCGTGTAATATCCAGGTTGGCAAAGGCGTAGTCAACCACAAGTTTTACGGCCTGTGTCATAATGCCACGGCCCCAGTAAGCCTCGCCGAGCCAATAACCAATTAACGGCGCTTTGCGGTAAACATCGGCACGCATGGTAATGCCAACCACGCCCGCAAGTTCACCGTCGATATCTATAACAAATACCAGCAGCGGGTCCTGCGGTATCATCATATCGACCCAGTCAACCGCATTTTCCATGGTATAAGGGAGAGGAAACACATCTAACAGGCAGTTGTAAATCTTATGATTGTCTGCATTCCGCTGTAATGCTGCGGCATCATCAGGCCTCCATCCACGAAGCGTAAATCCTTGTCCTTTTAATTCCATTTTGTAACAAAACAATGTTAAAAATACTAATGATTAGGGAAAATCCTATCTTGGCTTGCCGATTACTTGTACTTTGGTTAGGGCGGTTAATAAACGCCACGGTTTAAGCCGGCAGAACAATATAACTGACATGAAAAAAATCCTTATCATCCTGCTTTTATCAGGGTGCGGCAGCGTGTTTGCACAAAGCCTGGCCCCCTTATCCATCGAAAAAATAATGCGCGACCCCAAGTGGATCGGCGTAGCCCCATCAAATATCCGCTGGAGCGACGACAGCAAAAGAATTTATTTTAACTGGAACCCAGAAAATGCCGACCGCGACCAGTTGTTCGCCATAACCCCAACTGATATTAAGCCTGCAAAAGTTAGCCTTGACGAGCGCAAAGCTATGGTACCCGAATTTGGCGACTGGAACAAGAAACACACCCTTAAAGTCTTCGAAAAAAATGGAGATATTTTCCTGTCGGATCTTGCTAAAGGCAAAATAACACAGCTAACCAATACTGCGGAACGTGAAGGGAGCCCTTCTTTTAGCGGCGATGAAACCAAAATTATATTTACCCGTGGCGAAAACCTGTTTTCGTTTAAAATTGGAAGCGGCGAATTGATGCAGCTAACCAATTTTACGCATTCGGCGGCAGCCACCCCGGCTCCGGCCGCAAGCAGCCGCCGTGGTGGTGGCCGCAGGGCCGCTACAGACGTTGTAGCCGGTAACGACCAGGAACGCTGGTTAAAGGCACAGCAGCTGGAACTATTCGATATTATCAAAGTAAAAGACAAGGATCGCAAGCTTGATTCTATAGAGCGCAAGGAATTCGAAGTAAAAAAATTAAAGGAGATCGCTGTTGATGATAAATCAGTAGGTGATGTGGTGCTTAGTCCGGATGGGCATTACGTAACGTATCGGCTGGCCAAATATCCAGAGGGCGTAAAAAGCGCCATTGTACCCAACTATGTTACGGCGTCAGGCTTTACCGAGGATATCCCAAACCGTACCAAAGTTGGCGAGCCGCAAGCTGCCTACGAAAGCTACGTATTCGACACGCAAAAAGATACTGTTTATAAAATCAACACGGCAACCATTCCTGGCATTAAGGACCTGCCCGATTATGTGAAGGATTATCCTAAAGAACTGGAACGCCGTACCAAAGCCAACGAAGACCGTAAGGTAGTTATCCGCGGCCCTTTTTGGAGCGAGGACAGCAAATATGCTATGGTTGAGGTTTCCGCACAGGACAACAAAGATATATGGGTAATGAAGCTCGACCCGGCAACCGGCAGCTTGACCCAAATGGACCGCGAGCGCAACGAGGCATGGGTTGGCGGTGCCGGCCAGGGTAATGTAGGGTGGACAGACAATACCCATTTTTATTTTGAAAGCGAAGCCAGCGGCTACGCCCACATTTACCTGCTTGATGCAGCGACCGGTACAAAAAAACAACTAACCAACGGCAAATGGGAGGTACAAAGCCTGCAATTATCGAAAGACAAAAAGACATTTTACTTTGTCGGCAATATTGAGCATCCGGGTGTTACCCATTTTTACCGCATCCCGGTTGCCGGCGGTGAGCCGGTTAAAATAACCAGCATGAAAGGTGGCAACGAAGTAACCTTATCGCCTGATGAAAAATGGCTGGCTATACGTTACTCCTTTTCGAACAAGCCATGGGAACTGTATGTACAGCCCAATAAACCCGGCGCAAAGGCCGAACAGGTAACTAATTCAACCACGGCTGAATTTAAATCGTACCCATGGCGCGAACCGCAGGTTATCACCTTTAAAAATCGTTACGGCAGCGACGTTTATGCACGCCTGTACGTACCCGAAAAACAGGACCCTGCCAAACCTGCTGTAGTATTTGTACATGGTGCCGGTTACCTGCAAAACGTACACTTTTGGTGGAGCTCGTACTTCCGCGAATACATGTTTAACAATATGCTGGCCGATAACGGCTACGTGGTGTTGGACGTTGATTATTCGGGCAGCGCAGGCTATGGCCGCGACTGGCGCACGGCCATTTACCGCCATATGGGCGGCAAAGATTTAACCGACCAGGAAGACGGCGTTAAAATGCTGGTTGAAAAATATGGGGTTAACCCTAAGCACGTTGGCTTGTATGGAGGCTCGTACGGTGGTTTTATAACGCTGATGGCCCTGTTTACCGAGCCCGATACCTGGGCTGCCGGTGGTGCAATTCGCTCGGTGACAGATTGGGCACACTATAACCATGGCTATACCTCCAGTATTTTAAATGAGCCATTTACCGACGAAAAATCATACCGGATAAGCTCGCCCATTTATTTTGCCAACGGACTTAAAGGCAACTTGCTGATGCTGCACGGCATGGTTGACCAGAACGTAAACTACCAGGACATCATCCGCCTGAGCCAAAAGCTGATTGAGCTGCATAAAGAAAACTGGGAGCTCGCATCGTACCCGGTAGAGGACCACGGTTTTGTACAACCAAGCAGCTGGACTGATGAATATAAGCGGATATTTAAGTTGTTTGAAACAACGTTGAAGAAACCGTAACGGTTAATCAGCAATCACTGAAAAAGCTTCTTGTATTTACAGGAGGCTTTTTTTGTAAGCCCATTTGGGCAGGTCGAAACCCAGGGACCTAAGGTTGGGTTTTATTGCCAAAAAACGTTGCTGTGCACAGTGGAACATAATGAACAGGGTGGAACAGCAAAAGGGCCATGCATTTTGGCAAAAAGTGCATTTCCGGATCTCCATGGCAGTTTTTTTACTTAAAAACCACCACCAAAAACGCAGAAAGTACTGACAAAACAGTGTCAGCATTTTTGTCATTTTTAATGCTTAAATAGCACCGCCACCGGAAATCTGCCGGATATATTGTCTGTTTTACCTGCTATAATTCACAACCAGAAGGCACCACCTTGTCCGGCAATATCAATCTTTTTAACGGTTCATAATCGAACATTTCGTGTCCGGTTTTGATACGTGCGAACATTGCCATTTTAGTGATAAATAATTCATTATAAGTTGTTTATAAAAATGGCATGATAATTACGATGAAAAACGTACGTTTTAAAACATACGCCAAAATACGTATGGCGATTTGCTACCAAAAAATAATACGGCAGCAGCTCAAAACGGTGCAACTGCCAGAAAGTAAATACGTCATATGTACCAGTTAACGCATTAATCAACCTCAATTTGTAACACCATGCTCAAAAACTACTTTAACACCACCATGCGCAGCCTGTTGAAGAATAAGGCTTATGGTTTTTTAAACATTGCGGGATTGGCAATAGGTATTGCCTGCGCCGGCCTTATTTTTTTATGGGTAGCCGATGAAATGACCTACGACAATAATAACGTAAAAAAAGACAGGCTTTATGCTATCGAAATCAATGCGAATATAGGCGGCAATCATTTTACTATGGGGTCGACGCCGCGTGTTTTGGGTAAAACCATCAAAGCCGAAATACCCGGCATCGCCAACGTCTGCCGTATATCAGACGGTGACACAAAAGCATTATTTAAAATCGGCGATAAATCTCTTTATGCTAATGGGAAATATGCCGATCCGGCGTTGTTTACCATGTTTACCCTGCCGTTTGTACAAGGTAATGCCGAGAATGCCTTCACCGAATTGCGGTCGATCGTATTGACGGAAAAAACCGCCAGGAAGTTTTTTGCCGATTACAAAAATGCGATTGGCAAAACTGTCCGGATGGCTAATAAAAATGAATATGTAGTTTCCGGTGTGCTGAAAGATATGCCTGAAAACTCAACCATACAGGCCGAATGGCTTATACCTTACGAAACATTGTCGCATGATGTAAATGCCGCAGCAGGTAATGACCAGGAAGATCATTCATGGGGCAGTTATGGGCCCTTTACCTATGTCGAACTGGAGCCAAATGCTAATGTAAATGCGGTCAATTCAAAGATTTATAATTTCATTCATCAGAAAGACCGGGTACAAACAAGCACTGCTTTTTTGTACCCGATGTCCCGCTGGCATTTGTACGGCCAGTTTACCAACAGCAAAGAGAACGGAGACGGGCGCATTAAACAGGTAAAACTGTTATCCTTGATAGCCTGGGTCATTTTGCTGATTGCCTGTATCAATTTCATGAACCTGGCAACCGCACGGAGTGAGAAACGCGCGAAGGAGATTGGTGTACGCAAGGTTTTAGGGTCGGGCAGGAAAAGCCTGGTGTTGCAATTTTTAGGCGAGTCAATGGTCATGTCGGCTATGGCCACTGTGCTTGCTGTCGGAATTATCGTGATTGCGTTACCTGCCTTCAACGCACTTGTACAGAAAGAGTTGGTTATCGGGCTGGATGATCCGGCTCACCTTTTGGCACTCGTGCTGATCGTGCTTGTTTGCGGTTTACTGGCGGGGAGTTATCCATCGCTTTACCTGTCATCATTCGACCCGATAAAAGTGTTGAAAGGCCTGAATATAAAAAGCGGCAGTGCCACTGCAATTCGCAAGGGTTTGGTTGTGTTGCAATTCACAGTTTCGGTTGTTTTTATTATAAGCACCATTGTAATTTACCAGCAGATACAGCACGTACGAACGCGCGACCTCGGATTCAATAAAAACAACTTAGTCGAAATTGATATGCAGCATGCCGTTAGCGGGGTCTATCCGGTCATCAAACAACAACTGATAAACACCGGGTTAGTTGCCAACGTGGCAATGACTGACCATGTGGCGCTTTACGGCGGCAATTCGGACGACAGGTTTAACTGGGAAGGCAAAGGGCCCAATGATAAATTCAATATTACTTTTCGTAACGTAACACCTGAATTTATGTCGACCGCAGGGATGCATATTGTTGAGGGAAGAGATTTCAGAGACGAGGCCGTGGATACCGCGAGCGTTATAGTTACCCAATCGCTTGCAAAACTAATTGACAAAAATGGGGTTATCGGCAAGATCATCCAATCGCCGCGCGACACGAAAGAAGGGACTTACAAGAACTTCAGGATAGTTGGTGTTGTGCGTGATTATGTATTGGGCAATATTTATGACCATACAGGCGTACCGGTAATCTTTCTTTGCCATTCGCCATCGAACTTCGATCGCTCCCTTTCGCAGTTTGATGACCACCTTTTATATGTCCGGATCAAAGATCAGCACGCGTCACAGCAAACTTTAGCCACAATTGCATCAACTATTAAAAAGATTGATCATGATTATCCTTTCCAGTACCGGTTTGTAGATGACCAGTTTAATGAAGCGTTTAAGAGCGAGGTGCAAACAAGCAGTCTATCCGGTATTTTTGCAGTACTTGCCATCATTATATCCTGCCTTGGTTTGTTTAGCCTGGCTGCCTATACTGCTGAAAAAAGGATAAAAGAAATAGGTATCCGCAAAGTGCTTGGCGCTTCGATACCAGGGCTGGCAGGTTTACTATCAAAAGACTTTTTGCAATTGGTAGGCCTCTCATGCCTCGTGGCGTTCCCTGCCGCCTATTTAATAATGCACAGCTGGCTGCAGGGCTACGAATACCGGATAGCGATACACTGGTGGATATTTGCGGGCGCCGGGGCAGCAGCCATATTTATCGCGCTGGCAACGGTGAGTTTCCAGGCCATTAAAGCAGCACTGGCAAACCCGGTAAAAAGCCTTCGCTCAGAATGAGCTATGGCTTTCGAAGAGCGTTTAAGGAGTGAGTAGACCAGCGCAAAATCTTATTTATAGCGATGAGATTTAAAACCCATCACTATAAATAAGCCGGGTCTGTTTTAAAAGCGACTTCACAAATAGCGGACCTTACCCTGTAACCTTCCACCACCAATCAGCGTCATTAAAACAAATGGGCCCGTATACATTCCATATTAACCTGTATGACCTCGTCTTCCTCGGAACGATATTTATCGGGCTGACTTTTATGCTGCAATTATGGTTCGCCAAAAGGATCAACCGCAAAGCAAACCGGTTCCTGGCCCTTGCCCTTGCCACCGTAGTTTTGTGGATAGCCTGGGCATTTGCTATTGACATCCGGTTAGACAGATACTATTCGCGCTGGAGCTGGTTGCCGCTGCAATTTTCGCTGGCACTGGGCCCGCTGCTTTATTTTTATGTACTTAAAATAACCCGGCCGGATTACAGGTTCCGCTGGAAGGACCTGCTGCATCTCGGCCCAATGTTGCTGCAGCAGGGCGTGCTGGTATTGGAGATTGCGGAGAGCGCCAGGACCGGCGCGGCTACTTACGATACTTCGGCCTTTCGGCAAACAGGCTGGGTTTTGCAGCTATTGACATTTATTTCACTCGCCGGCTATTTGTATTGGTCTTCCGGGTTAATAGAACAATTTTACCGCCGGCTGAAATTTAATAATGTGAGCGACCGGCACCGATACGAACTGCGGTGGCTGCATGGTTTATTGAGAGGTATCGGTTTTGTGGGACTATTGTGGATGCCTTATACTGCATTTTATTACTTCTATTACCATCATCAATTAGGTGTATATGGGTATTATCTTTTATATCTTCTTTTGGCGATAGCAATGATCAGGGCAGCCGCCACCGCGTGTTTCAGACCGGAAATAGCTGCACCTGTTACGGCGGCGCCGGCTTCAAAACCATTGCCCCCGGCCATGATGAAACAAAAAGGTGTTTGGCTGAAGGAGGCTGTGAAAGCAGGCCTTTATTACCAGGACCCGGAACTCAGTTTAAACTCACTGGCCGATAAGCTGGGGCTGGGCCCCCATGAATTATCCCGGATCATCAATACAGTCCGGAAAAAGAATTTTAGTGATTTCATTAATGAATTCCGCGTTGCCGACTTTGTTCAAAAAATGCAAGACCCTGCCTATGACCATATCACGCTGCTGGGAATTGCATTTGAATCGGGCTTCAATTCTAAAACTACTTTTAACCGCACTTTCAAACAAATGACCGGTAAAAGCCCGGCTGAATATAAAAACTATCTGAAAAAAGAGCGACCATATTATAATATGGGGCGTAACCACGGGTTTGCGAAGGCAATTTCGTTCCAGGAAACCACCGGGTGGTCTTCCATGAAATTAAATCGCAATTATATGATAAAGAATTATCTAAAAATCGCCTGGAGAAACCTCGTAAAAAACAAATTCTCATCAGCTATAAACATTGGGGGCCTAGCCGTTGGAATGGCAGTAACCATACTTATCGGTTTGTGGATTTTTGACGAGCTATCGTTTAACAAATCCTTTAAAAATTATAAAAGCATCGGGCAGGTAATGATGAAGCAAATGAGTATCGACGGATGGGATACCTATAAGTCTGTTTCTATTCCGCTGTGTACCGACCTGCGCACCAATTTTAAGGGCGAGTTTAAAAATGTTGTAATATCTATGGGGGTGCAGGACCATATCATAGCTTCCGATGAATCGAAGTTTACACAGGCCGGCGATTTTATGCAACCCGAAGCGCCCGATATGTTTAGTCTGGATATGCTGAAAGGCAACAGTCACTCGGCGTTAACCGACCCGCATTCCATTATATTATCGCAGTCGCTGGCCAAGACATTGTTTGGGAACAGCGACCCGATGAACAAGCTGTTAAAGATAGACAACCTGTATAGCGCCAAAGTTACCGGCGTTTACCAGGACTTGCCGCAGAACACCGTGTTTCACGACGTTAAATTTATTGCCCCGTTTGAGTTGATGAAAACGGCGCCAAACTGGAGCGCCCGCCGCGAAACAAACTGGCAAAACAACGGGCCGGCCATTTATGCTCAAATAGCAGAAAATCAGTCCTTCGAAAGCGTATCGGCAAAAATTAAAAGCGAAAAATATAACCATATCGACAGGGAAGAAC
>Ga0105239_10005220_pt1 | contig 15288 bp, 6 predicted proteins | sample KBSC44metaG_FD_92761 | JGI IMG/M metagenome (GOLD analysis project Ga0105239, IMG submission 92761) | Corn rhizosphere microbial communities from Kellogg Biological Station, Michigan, USA - KBS C4-4 metaG | ecosystem: Host-associated > Plants > Roots > Rhizosphere > Soil | place: Michigan, USA...
CGTTTCATATCAAAAAGCACTTTGTATAAAATATCGCGCTCCGAAAAATCTTCTTTCTGCTGGTTATCGACCCGCATTGGCAGGTTTCTACCATTTACCTCCATCGGGATATAGCCCAATAACGTTTGCGCGGTGATGATACGGTCGCGCTCGAGTACGGCCAACTGTTCGGCCATATTTTTTAGCTGGCGCACGTTACCCGGCCACGAGTAATTGATTAATACTTGCTGCGCTTCCTCATCCAATTGTATAGGTGGCGTACGATACTTATCGGTAAAGTCCGACGTGAATTTGCGGAACAGCAGGTAAACATCCTCTTTCCTGTCGCGCAACGGTGGTATGCGTAGCGGCACCGTATTTAAGCGATAGTATAAATCCTCGCGGAACTTGCCGTTTTTTACTGCATCATATACATCAACGTTGGTGGCCGCTATTACCCGCACATTGGTTTTCTCAACCTTTGATGAACCTACTTTAATATACTGCCCCGATTCAAGCACCCGCAGTAAACGGGCCTGGGTCCCCAGCGGCATCTCGGCAATTTCATCTAAAAATATGGTGCCGCCGTTTACTGTTTCAAAGTAGCCTTTACGCTCGCCAACGGCACCGGTATAGGCGCCTTTTTCGTGCCCGAATAATTCCGAGTCGATAGTGCCTTCGGGTATGGCCCCGCAGTTAACTGCAATAAATGGCCCGTGCTTACGCGGACTCATCTGGTGAATGATATGCGAAAACACTTCCTTGCCACTCCCGCTCTCGCCTGTTATCAAAACCGAAATATCGGTTGGCGCAACCTGGTTAGCTATATTTATTGCCCGGTTCAATAACGGTGAGTTACCGATTATCCCGAAGCGTTGTTTAATTTCTTGTATCTCCATTTTTGTTAAGATTCAAGAATCAAGAAGTCAAGAATCAAGAAGAAACAAGAAAAATGGTTTCTGAGTCTGATTCTAATATTCATAATTCTACTTTTTGTCACTCGCCACCATTCAAAATACGTTCCCGGAAAGAGAATATCATTTTTTGAACTTCGACGACTAACTCTAGACATTCTTTTAATTTCTTTTCAGAGCCATAGCTCCTTCTTTCACATATTAATAATTGAGTTTCGACCTCAAATGACGATGTTAAAGATGTTGTCAAAAACTCAGCAAAATGAGCATTTGTTCTTTTGCCTGAACCTTCGGCGATGTTGGAAGGCACCGAACACGAACATCTGTTAAGTTGGTCAATAAGGTTATAACGCTCTTCTATTGGTAACCCTTTGCAATAGTCATAGGTAAGGTCGGTAAGATCCATGGCTCGTTGCCAAATTTTCAAGTTCTTAAAATTATGCTTAAACATATTTTCTTAACTCTCTTTTTTCTTTCTTGACTCTTGACCTCTTGATTCTTGCCTCTCTATATAACATTACCAATCAACGTAGCCGTAGTACATCTTTCAACCACTACATTAACATATTCACCCGGCTTATATCCCTCTCCTACCGGGAAAACTACCACCGTATTCTGGTCGCTTCTGCCCGAATAATCTTTGTTCGATTTTTTTGAAAACCCTTCTATCAATACCCTTTGCGTGGTACCGACTAATTTTTTCAAACGCTCATGCGAATGTTCCTGTTGCTTAGCTACCACTTGCTGCAAACGGCGTTTCTTTACTGCATCAGGTATGTCATCAGCGTAACGTTTTGCAGCCAGCGTTCCCGGGCGTTCCGAATACATAAACATGTAGGCAAAATAAAATTGCACATGGTCCATCATGCTTAAGGTATCCTGGTGCTCTTCTTCCGTTTCGCTGCAAAAACCAGTAATTATATCGGTTGATATGGCACAATTCGGTATGATGCGGTTTATCGCTGCTACCCTGTCCATGTACCATTCCCTGTTATAAGTACGGTTCATCAGTTTCAGCACACGACTGTTGCCCGATTGTATGGGGAGATGGATGTAATTGCAAATATTATCGTATTTCGCGATGGTGTGCAATACATCATCGGTGATATCTTTAGGATGCGAGGTTGAAAAACGTACGCGCAGTTCGGGGCTTATCAGCGCCACCATTTCCAATAAATTGGCAAAAGTAACATCACCTTCCTCAACTGTATGGTTATACATCACGCTCAAATCCTCACCCGATGCCAGCACCTTGTCCAGTAAATCCATGCCTAACACCGGTTTCTCGGTTTCGACTTTCTGCTCCTGTTTGTTTTCGGGTTTCCACTTGTACGAGTCCACATTTTGCCCAAGCAAAGTAACCTCGCGGTAGCCGTTGTTAAACAAACCAGCACATTCTGCAACTATCGATTGCGGGTCGCGGCTGCGTTCGCGGCCACGGGTAAATGGCACAACGCAAAACGAGCACATATTATCGCAACCCCGCATTATCGATACAAAAGCGTTGATGCCATTGCTGTTTAAGCGTACCGGGCTGATATCTGCATAAGTTTCTTCACGCGACAGCAGCACATTTACCGCTTTCTGCCCGCTATCAACCTGTTCAATCAGGTTTGGCAGGTCGCGGTAAGCATCCGGGCCTACTACCACATCAACCAGTTTCTCTTCTTCTAGAAATTTCGATTTCAAACGCTCAGCCATGCAGCCAAGCACACCAACCACCAGGCCGGGGTTTTTAACCTTGGCTATGGTGAAATCGCGCAGTCGGTTACGCACGCGTTGTTCGGCATTTTCGCGGATGGAACAGGTATTTATAAAGATCACATCGGCCACATTATAATCAGCAGTTGTTTCAAAACCTTTTTCAGCTAAAATTGATGCGACAATTTCACTATCCGAAAAGTTCATGGCGCAACCATAGCTCTCAATATACAGCCTCCGGCCATTGCTTTCAGTTTTGGGTTCCAACAATAAAGCTTCACCCTGCCTGCTTTCATCATGTACTTTATCCGGAATTACCAAATCTATCATCATTGTAAAAATTAGTCTGCAAAAATACACAAAATTTAAATACAGTGTGACAGATTGGCAGTTATTTTAGTTGATTGGATTTGAGTTGATTGGGTTGCTAATTTGAAAATTTGACGATGTGCTGATTTGAAGATAAACACACATATTCGAATTAAGCGCCCACAGCCGCTTTCTTCTAAAACTTTATCGTAGCGATTTTTGTTAAATGTCAACATAAAGGCTGTATCAACCAGCCTGATTTTGACGCCAATATTACACCCCGGGGCTATTGCAACGCCGGATTGTTACGGCTGCGGTTACAAAAGTTAGCAACTTAATTAATAAATTTAGCGAAATTAAAAACGACCGTATAGTACGGCGGGAAGCAAAAGGCAGATAGCCAAAAAAGATTCCCAGTAGAAAGTAAAGCAAAACTATGGGAATTAATGGCGTTTAAATATTTACAGAAAAAGTGGCAAAAGGTGACGCTGGCTATCGTGCTGGGCTTTACTGTATTTATTTTGATTGCCGCCTTATTTATTAACAGTTATTGGTCGCCGATATTGGAGAGTAAGGTTAAAGATATTGTTACCGCCAGTAGCGATAGCTTGTATAAAGTGGATTTCTCTTCGGCCGAACTGCATGTACTCAGGGGCACCATAGTTATTTTTAACATCACGCTAAAACCCGACACTGCGGTTTACAACGCTAAAAAAAGACTGCACCTTGCTCCTAACAACCTGGTTGAACTCCATATAAAAAAGCTGGTGTTTTCGCACATTCACCCGCTTAGTCTTTACTTTCGGCAGCGGTTAAACATAGGGCAGGTATTGGTTTACAACCCTGAACTGAATATTAGCTACCAGCTAAATCATACCCGCGACACCGTGGTAAAGGATAACCGCACTGCCTGGCAAAAAATATCAAAAAGCCTCCATTTTATTCACATAGGCGATATTTTGATGGGCGATGTTAAGTTTAGCTATAAAGACTATTCGGGCAATAAACTGGCGATTTCCGAACTTAAGGAGATGAACCTGAGTGCACACGACCTACTGATTGACTCGGCCACACAAACTGATAAGTCGCGGCTGCTCTATTGTAAGGATATAACAGCTGAACTAAATAATTACAAAGCCAAAACACCAAATGGCTTATACTCCTACAACATAAAGTCAGTTAAATTATCTACCTCAAAATCGCAACTTAACTTAACAGGGATAACGTTAAAACCAGCTACAACAGATGTGTTTTTTACCCGAAGTCACAGAGACAGGTTCACGCTTAGCCTGGATTCGGTGCAGCTTAATAATTTTGATTTTTTGAGCTACCACAAATACCGCACATTAACAGCCACTAACCTGCTTTTCCGTAACGGTGCCTTGCAGGTGTTTGCTAACCCTAATCATTCAAAAAAAACAGAGGATAAAATCAAGAGCTTTCCTAATGTGGCTATGAATAATTTTCCATTGGATATTAAAATAGATACCGTGTTATTTAAGCAGATAAACGTTACCTATAATGAATTCAACGTAAAATCGAACAAGACGGGCACAATAACATTTAACAACACTAACGGGCGGGCACTGAATCTTACCAATAACAAAGCAGCGCTGCAAAAAAACAACACCACGGGCATACAGCTAAGCAGCTATTTTATGAACCGCGGTAAGCTCAACATTGCTTTTAACTTTAATATTACTGATAAAGATAACAGTTTTGATTACAAGGGTAGCTTGGGGCCAATGAATGCCCAGGAAATTAACAAGGCCACTATTCCGCTGGCTATGGTTAAAGTGAACACCGGCACAATTAAACAATTTAGTTTTGATGTTAAGGCCAACCGCAACGGCGCCAAAGGAAAGGTTGAATTATTATATAATGATGTAAAAGTAAGCCTGCTAAAAGCGGACACAATAAACGATAAGCTTAAAAAGAAGCTTGTCGAATCCTTATATGCCAATATATTTATTCTAAAACACGACAATCCTGATAGCCGGGGCGAACAGCCGCGAATTGCTTATGTTAATTTTACCCGCAAGCCGGAAAACGCATTTTTTAAATCAGTTTGGCAGGTGCTGTTAGACGGAATAAAACCATCAGTTGGGCTGGATGAAAAAACCCTTCAATCTATTGCTCAAATGAAGGATCAGCGTGCCATTGACAAACAAAATCGCCAGATAAAAAAAGAGCAGCGCAAGCAACGGCGTGCCGAACGGCGGAAAAAGAGATTGGAGACTGGAGGTTAGAGATCAGTTGAACGCGTTGTAAAGTGCTTGCAGCTCCTAATCTCTTATCTCTAACCTTTAATTACTAATTTTAATCTTCGTGCAACGTTTCCCGCACCCGCCGCATCTTATATACAAAGCAATAAACTAAAAATCATGAAAAAACTATCTTATACTATTTTAGCTGCCGTTTTAATGGTTGCTACCACATTAAAGGCTTCAGCACAATCAACCGAAAGCCGCCAGGTTTCGGGCTACAATAAAATTGGCTCGGGTGGGCCGTTTGAGGTACACGTAAAAATTGATGGCACCGAAAGCCTGAAAATAAAAGCTGAGGCTGATGTGATCAAAGAAATTGAAACCGTTGTTAAAGACGGCACCCTGCAAATAAAATTTAAACATCACGAAAATTGGGGCGACCATAACTATGGCCCTATAGAAGTTTATGTTACCGCCAAATCGCTATCAGCCCTGGCCAATGCAGGTTCAGGTTCAATTAAGCTTGATGGCAGCCTTACCGGCAGCAGCGTTAACATTTCGTTAAGCGGTTCGGGCAATGTTACAGCTGCAGTTAAAGGCGGCGATTTCCATGCGGCCATCAGCGGTTCAGGCTCTATAGATGTTAAAGGAAGCGCCGAAAAAACAAACGTATCTATCAGCGGCTCCGGCGATATGGAAGGCAGAAACTTTAAAACAGAAAATGCGCATGTTTCAATAGCAGGGTCGGGCAATGCCCGTTTTGGCGCTGATAAAACTGTTTCGGCGAGCATCGTAGGCTCAGGCAATGTAGTTTACTCGGGTACTGCAAGCATTACTGATAGCCGCACCGTTGGTTCGGGCAGGGTTAGTCATGAAGACTAGTTTGGTGAATTGCGAGTGGTGAGTAGTCGACGCTAAAAATAGCACTTAATAACTTATAATATATTCTTCAAGCTGCTGTAAAAGGCAGCTTTTTTTGTGGGTAACAATCTAAAGGCAACGATGCGTACAGAAGGTTTTACCTACTGCAACAATAACTTCAGGTTCACCCCGAAATTGGTAAACGCTGTATTAAATGTTTGCGAGGTATATGGACGCGTAATGTTTGAATCGTAAAAAATATTCAGGTTAAAGCGCTGGTTTATTACGTAGTCGATAGACGGGCGCACGGTGATATTTTGTGCGCCTGAAGATACTTCGGCCGCCTGCACATCGGCACGATATATCAATGTTTTGTTATCCTGTAATGAGAAATCTATTTTAAAGTTTACGTCATTATCCGTTTTGCCGCTCATCAACCCAAACGGGAACCTGAAGTTTTTTGCATGATAGCCCCAGCCAAACACAAAAATACTTTCGTTTTGCTGTGCCAGTTGGCTGTTGAGCAGGCTTAAGCTTAACGAGCGGCTTTTGCGGTATTCAATATTAGCCGTCATGTTATTTTTAAAGCGGGCGTTCATGCCTAACAATGGCACAAACTGCTCGAAAATGGTAACCTGCGAAAACTGGTAGAATGGCAAGAAGTCGTTATTAGCGTCGCGCGAACTAACCGCCCCATTTGCCGCCTGGTATTGCAGCAAGGTGCTGAACCCGGATACGGTATAGGTTGACCGGTAACCGTGCGTTACGTCGAATGAATCAAAAAGTTCCATAAAGAAAGGCACGTGGCTAAGGCCGTTATAAGTTACCTGCCAGTTTGGTATCGGTATCTTAGGAAATTGCCCCAAGCTTACTTTTCCGGCGTCCTTGCCCGAATAAGCGGCAAGGAAAGCCGGAACCAAAACGTTTTGCGAATTAGCGCTGTAACCATCAGCAAATCCGCCGGTTGGCGCAGCAACCGAATTTGGATTTTGTTGACCTAAACGCTGCGATATAACCGACCTGTCACTCAAAAACTTCTGGAAGGTTGGCGAAGTATTGTCGACCCCTTTTGCTTTTGCAAATGCGGTTCCAATGGTAAGGAACGATATAGTATAGTCACCAGTGGTTACCGGGCTAAGGTTTTGAATGTTGTTCGAACCATCCAGCGATTTAAAATTGGTTTGATAAGTATGGTTCTGTGTTTTAAATGCCTGTAATTCTATCCGCAGGTAAGGCACCGGCTCAAACGTTCCCTTTAAATGTAAATCCTCGTTAAGTGTTTTTACATACAATTGGTTTTGCAGTGTGTCGGTACTTATCCAGCCATTGGCAACTGCTTTCTGCCGCAGGTCGGTTTGGCTGCCCAGCAAAAAGCCCAGGCCGGGAGCGCCTAAATTCAAATCCTCACCGGCGAAATTCGATTGCGGCAGGTAGCCCGGTATAAACGTACCCTCGGTGCGGGTATAGGTACCGCCCAAATTTTTAACGCTGGTTAACAAGCCTACAAAAAACTTAGTCAATCCATCTTTGTTATCGGGGCCCATTGCTTTTTTTATAAACTTAAACTTATTATAAAACTGGTCGAAGTTTAAGGTAGGGTTAAGCTGTATGGTGCGTGAGTTTTGGATGCTATTACCCACATCAAACTGCGGACTGGCTATTGCAAAAAGTGGTTGCGTTTGCCAGCGGAAAGTGGTGGTGTAATGGGCAATCATGCTCGTCCAGTCCAGTCCCGGTATTTTGGCAAGCGGTACGGTATAGTTAAAGTTTATGGTGTGGTTATAATTTGTGTTGCGACCCAGGCGTTTCAAATTTTCCCAAAGTGTATCAACCTTTAAGCCGTTTATGCGGCCGGCCGGCTCATCAATGGTAGCGAGGTTGGTAGCGTCGATATCCATCGAAAGCGATTTCGACAGGTTCCAGCCTATGCCATACACCCTTGTTACCGTAAAGGTTTTGTTAAAAGTTGTTGGTATGGGTATAAAATTGTTAGGGTCGTTATTCCGCAGGGTATTTTCCGAATAAAAACGATCGAACGTAATGCTGAAATTTAACCGCGACGGCACCAGGCTGTAGTTAATATCCCGGAAAAGCGCCAGCATATTACTTTTTATAATCTTGGCAAAGGGGCTGTAATATTTTGGCTGGTTGGTATAGTTATAGTCCAGCTCAGCTTTGTAAGTTTTTTCGAGGTCGTTCTGTGTAGTAAAATCGTGGTGCTGGTATTCGGAGAATGAATACGTCGCATTAAAATTCGACAAATCGTACACGTGGTTTTTCGCCTTCGGGTCAGTTTTTGCGATGTGTACGTTAGTAAAGCTTATACTTTTCCGCAGGGTGTAATCTTCAGCAGCAGTTTTTATTGAATCCCGTTTCTTTGTGTCAGTAGTGGCAGCCAGCGTTTGCTTCAATGTCAAATCCGGCGACGACGGGTCGTATTGTGGCGTGCTAACCTGCGACGATACATTAATGTATGCAGGTATATGCACCCCGCTTTTATCCGGGAAAAACTTACCCAACTCAACATTGGCAGCCACATCATACACCTGATTATCATACAAACTCCGGTCGGCAAGCCGCGAATCGAGGGCGCCAAAACCGGCGGTAGTCTTACTGCCAGATACGGTAACATCGGCAAAATCCGCAAGTTTGGCGTTAAGTCTTCCTGTTGCTGCCCAGCCTCCCTTTTGGTCAAAGTCAGTAAGGCGCAGTTCATCAAACCAAATGGTTCCGTCTTTATCCAGGCCGTCGTCATTGCTGGTATTTGATCCCGATTTTAGCGGGTTCCTAACGCCCAGCATTACTGCTGTAAGCCGGCTCAGGTCGGGCTGGCCCACAATAGTAATTTTGTTTATCCCATCACTAACTGTAAACGGCAGCGTTAACGGCCATGGTTTACCCTGGTATTTGGCATTGTTACGCGCCAGTTTTGCGTTGGTTAATAACGAAAGCTGCAGGTTAAGCTGGTTAGCATCCGGCCAAATAGCGGTTGGCGATGATGTACCCGGCTGGGTAACTTTCAGCGGAATTTCGTATTCGTAGTAGTTGTCTACATAATCAACACCCAAACGTACAAACGCGCTCAAATCGTTGTCCCTTATTTGTGCACCTTCCGCATGTATAAACATTTGTAAGGTTTTATACTTGCGTACATCATTGTTAAACAGGCGGAACGCAGCCCGCGAGTAGCCATCCCGAAGGCTGGTTACTTTTAACGACAGTGATTGCTCATTAAGCTTGGTGTTGGCTTGTATATTGTTATAGTCAACCTGGCGGGTAATACCCGGCGGCACCACGTATGGTATAGGCTGGCGGTTACCGTTTGCTTCAATATTTACCGTTTCAACATCAAGTATGGAGTTATCAAGCGGCGGGTTTATCAGCGCCGGATCTGCAATTACATTGTTAGGGTTATTTTCGGTGTTAAATGCCCGCCATTCGCCGCGTACCAATTGTAACGATGCAAAGCGTAACACCGCGGTATCGGCAAAATGCGTCATAAACATACGCATGTAACGGATAGATTTAAAATCCTGGATCCCCCCAACTGTCGAATCATGTGCAGTTATCGGCACCCTGAACTGGTACCAGGTAACCTTCTCGTTCGATCCGTTAGGCAGTTTAACTGTAGACTCTACCTTATCGCTAATAAAGTTTTTACCTACAACCAAATCAGCTTTACGCATTGATATTTTGTACTGGAAATACTCATCATCCTGGTCCATGTTGTTATCATGGTTAATATCCTCGCCATCAGGGATAGAGGTAGATGCCGATGTTTGCAGCCCTAATGTGGCTTGCGATTGCTCGGCAGTAGGTGAGTTACCATCGGTACCGTTATAGCGACTGTAACGTTGCAATATACCGGCGCCTGCATTATCCAGATCAGGGCCCTGGTAATACTGGTAATCATCGGAAGACGGGTCCTTTGCAAATGCAGCCGCTGCACCGGCACTAACCTGGCCCTGTACCTGTTGCACTACGGTTGAGAATTTTTTCTGTTCGTCCGCATCATTCAATCCGTCTAAACCAACGTCCTGCAGACTACGCGAGGCTGGGTTACTGTCAAATGCATTTACAACCGGTTGCAATTTCGACACGCGGCCCCAATTGGTTTCGTCGGTATTGCTGAAATTGCCATCAACGGGCAAACCATTTTCGAGGCTCTTGCGGCCGTCCTTCAATATATCTTCCGACATATTACCAAGGTTAATGTACAAATCGCCACCTTCCGAGTTTGGTTTGTAGATGTACGGGTCCATCACCCAAAACTCAATGTACTGAACATTGAGCGATTCAAAATCATTCGCATTTATGCCGCGAACAATGCCGCCCCAGCGCGATTTTGGATTTACCAAAGTACCGTTGTTGTTAAGCCCTGTTGTGGTAAAGTTATAAGGGCCACGCACCATTGGGTAAAACGCAAGATCAAGTGTCGAGATGTTTAGCGGCTGCCCGGTTGGCGATTGCTTGTACGGATAAACTTCATTTTGAAGTACCTGCCTTACATAGTGGTTTGAAAGTTCGTTACGGCTAACTTTTGCTGTGCCCGAGCCGGTATAAAAAACCGGGTCGATATTATAAAAAGCAAGGCGCGCCCTGTTATACCCATAGCTTAAATCGTTAAACGAGCCCGACTCGGGGAACATTTGCGGTGTGCCCGATATCTGCCAGCTGTTTGCGCTTTTAACATCGATAACCGACTGGCTGTTTTCGAAATCATCCAGGTATGATGTGCCATGCTTTGCGCCTGCAAAATTCAGTATGGAAGGGCTGCCCGGAAGTAACTGGGCAAATTCGCCGTTAAAACTTACAGACGATGGCGCTTTGGTATGTATGAACGGAATCTTATCGACCAGCCGCGTTAAAAAACGTGAGTTGGAATTATAGTTAACGTCAAAGCCGTATATGGTGTTCGATATCGATTCTTCGCCAATAATTTCATTTTGGGTGATCGGCTGCTCGGTTAAGTGCATAATGGTTGCGCCTAATGCAAGGTTATCGCTCACTTTATAATCGAACCGCGAGCCGAACAGCGATTTTTGCTGCACACCAAAAAGTTCGTTATTCTCTACCTTAACTGTAATGGGTTGACCCGATGCAAGCAGCGCGGTGTTCAGTATCCTGATACGACCGGCGCCATAATCGATGGTATAATCGGTGCCTTCGGCAAGTTTTAAGGTCCCGGCGTTTACAACAACCGAACCTTGCGGAATATTTACAGCGTTCAACTGGTATTCCGATCCGCCTGTTGCGGTGTAGGTGCCTTTTATTAAATACCTGTTTAGCTGGGGGAAGAATTGCTGCGCTATGGTTTTTGTAGAATCATATAATTGCTGATAAACGTAGCGGCTCTTCAGCCCGCTTTCGCCGGAGGTAAACTTCTTCGCCAGGTCTGAGCCGAAGGGCTCGAGCTCGGGAAAGACTATCCGCCCGTTTTGCGAATCTATCGTGATCCCTTCCAAAAAGTCGAAATAGCCATCAGGCTGCTTACTTTGCTGTTGATCAAGGTTATCCAAACCGGTTAATTGCAGCCAAAGCTTACTCTTGGTATTCTGCCCCTCATCCATTATGGTTTTCTCGATGCCCGATTCATCCAAACGGGTCACCGTCAATTTAAAATCCTTCGGACTAACCTGGAAAGAGTTTAATGAATAAATATTCTTCATCATCAGCTTCCAGGTAGGCAGGCTGGTTTTAAGCAGTTGATTTTTCAGCAACTTCACATACAACACCTTGGGATTAACAGGATCAACCGGCACATCGCTCGAAAACTCACCCACCTGGTATTGCACGCCATTGTAGGTGTATTGATAAGCAACCGCCAGCACCTCATCATTGTTTAGCGGATAGTTTAATGAGATGTATCCCAATTGCGGATGTAGCGTAAACTCTTTTTCAGTTAGCTTGCGGGCGTAAGTAAGCTTGCTGTAGTTGTCAGATCCGCCGGTTGCTTTAAAATATGAGGCAATCGTGTTTTGCGGGTCGTTAGTCAGGCGGCTTGCGGCAGGCAGATTATCAAGCAAGGTATTGGACTGTTGCGGAAAGCCCGGTCCTTTAAAACCGGCAGGCAGGCCCGAATAAGCTGGGCCGCCATGTACCAATGCAGTATTATAAGGGTTGTTTTCACCCAAATCCATAAACGCCAGCACATCCCTCGAGTTGGTGGTATTGTTGGTACGGTTAGTTGTCCAAACCTCAATCTTCGTAATATTTATGTTCGATGAGATGATCGGGATGTTTGACAGCGCCTTGTTATATTGGTTACGGAAAAACTGCGATAAAAAATAGTGCCGGTTAGCCTCATAATCGGCCGGAGTAAACTTAAACTGTCCCTGCTGTGAACCATTGGTAATGGTAATGGTTTTCGACTGCGAACGCTGTTGCGACATGATCGCCGTAACATCCAACCTGCCGAATTTCAGCTTGGTTTTTACCCCAAAAAGAGCCTGGCTGCCTGTTATCAGCGTAGTATTCAGCGGCATGCTCACGGTACCAGCCTCAATTTTTTGAATAATTTCGTCGGGACGGCCGGTGTAGTCCAGCTTTATCTGGTTCTCAAACTGGAACTGGGCATCCGTATTATAGTTGGTGGTAATTTTTAATTTATCGCCAATGCTTCCGGTTACGTTCAGTTGTATTTTTTGATCGAAGTTGAAGTTAAACTGTGTGCGCTGTTTGGTGTTATACAGCGGGTTGGCGTTCTTATTTATCTGGCCGGCCAATATTGCCTCGGCCGAGCCTTGCGGTTTAATATCAATAGTTGAGCCCCCAAAAATCTGGTCGAATGTTTGACTGCGTATTTTTATTTGGGGGATAAAGCCCGGCTGCTGCGATTGATAGGCATAATTGTCTGACGCCTGCTTAAAATTAGCGCGTATACCTTCTTTTAGTTTGATGCGCAGGTATTCGTCAAAAGTAAGATAAACCGGCGGGCGATACAGCAAGTTGCCCACACGCTCGTACATGATGTAGCGGTTGGTTACCGGGTCGTACTCAATGGTACGCACAATCGTAGGCAGAAGATTGTTAGGGTCGTTAAGCAGTACCCCCTGGCGTGCGCGGTAATTTTTCGATTCGGTAATTTTTGCAGGAATGGTAACCTTGGTCGAATCGCTTTTTGCAGGCGTTTGTTGGGCCATAACGCTCCCAACCCCGCAAAATGCGGAAATAAGCATAAAAATTGCAATAAATCGCCAGGTATAAGTTCTAGTCAAGGTTCACCAAATAATACGTAATTATAAACTTTTTAAGGCAGATTTAATAAGCTGTTCAACAGTTAAATCAACATTATTCTTATTAACCTCATGGTCTACTACTTTCTCGGCTGCGTTGCGTGCAAAACCAAGCATAACGAGTGCGGATAAGGCTTCTTCCCTCACGGATTTGTTTAGCGGTACGGTGCTTAAAGTATCTGGCCCCTCTTTGCGCAGCTTATCCTGTAATTCTAAAATTACCCGCTGTGCTGATTTTGGACCGATGCCCTTAATGCGCTGAATTAACGCAACATTGCCCGAAATTATTGCATTCTGTATCTCTTCGGGCGTAATTGATGATAACATCATCCGGCCTGTGTTCGGGCCAATGCCTGATATGGATATCAAATGTAAAAACAGCCGTCGCTCACCCTCATCAATAAAGCCGTACAACGTGTGTGCGTCTTCTTTTACATGCAGCCATGTAAAAAGCTTACAGCGTTCACTATTGCCCAGTTTCGAATAAGTATTAAGAGAAATATTAATGTGATAGCCAACTCCTCCCACATCAATCACTACAAAAGCGGCGCTTTTAAAGGCTAATTTACCATCAATATAGGCATACATAATTTATCATTTTGTGGTTCAAGGTTAAAGGCGAAAGGTAACAGGAATTTTATACTTTCAGAAAAAAAACTTATCCCCAATTCACGTGAATTGTTAAATATTTCTCGGGGAGTCCGGAAAGTCGGAAAAGTCAGTAAAGTCCGAATGACGAAAGCGTAAAATCTGGCAAACGCAGGTTTAGGCGCTAAAAAGTCCGGCCCATTTGCAGCTTCTTTACTGACTTTCCCGACTTTTCGGACTCCCCTCTTACCTCTTCACTTCCTCGCCTCTTTCCTGGGCGTCAACAACGGCAATGGTTATCATGTTCACAATTTCGCGAACTGAACTGCCAAGCTGGAGCACATGCACCGGCTTCTTCAATCCGAGCAATATCGGGCCGACAGCCTCAGCACCGCCTATTTCCTGCAGCAGTTTGTAAGCTATGTTGCCTGATTCCAGGTTAGGGAATATCAAAGTATTGGCTGGTTTGCCTTTCAGTGTAGAGAATGGGAAGTTATCAGCCAGCAAGTCGCCGTTGAGGGCAAAGTTGGCCTGCATATCGCCGTCCACAATCATATCCGGGTATTTTTCGTGCAGGATGCGTACAGCCTCTATCGTTTTTTCGGGTATCGGGCCGCCGTTTGAGCCAAAGTTGGAGTAAGAAAGTATGGCAACCCTCGGGTCGATATTAAATTTGCGTACCGAACGCTCAATCAGCACCGTAATGTCCACCAAATCCTGTACCGATGGATTGACGTTTACCGTGGTGTCCCCAAAAAACACAGGGCCCTTTTTAGTAATCATCATGTACATACCGGCTACGCGGCTAACGCCATCACCCGTTCCTATAATTTGCAGGGCGGGTTTTATGGTTGTTACATAGTCCTTTGTTAAGCCCGATATTAAAGCATCGGCTTCGCCAAACTGAACCATGCAGGCGCCGTAATAGTTACGGTCGTGCACCAATTTTTTCGATTCATAAACAGAAACACCTTTGCGCTGGCGTTTGCTGTACAGGTATTCGGCATATTCATCCAGGCGGGCACAATCTTCCTTGGGGTCAATAATGGTTACATCGCCAAGGTCGATATCATTATCGCGCATTATCTGGCGTATCTTTTTCACATCGCCCAACAAAATTGGTGTAGCGATTTTTTCTTCCCTGACGATCTGGGCAGCGCGTAAAATTTTATAGGTATCAGCCTCGGCAAAAACAATGCGTTTGGGGTTCGATTTTGCCTTGTTCGTTAGGTTACGCAACAGCTTATCGTTTATCCCTATGCGCGACCGTAGTTCTTCTGTATAGCCATCCCAATCGGTAATAGCCTGGCGCGCCACACCCGATTCCATTGCTGCCCGCGCAACTGCCGACGACACTTCAGTTATCAGCCTTGGGTCCATCGGTTTGGGGATGATGTAATCCCGGCCAAACTTAAGATTGGTGGTGTTATAAGCCAGGTTTACAGTTTCAGGAATTGGCTTTTTGGCCATCTGCGCTATGGCATGCACGGCTGC
>Ga0105239_10005221_pt1 | contig 15287 bp, 14 predicted proteins | sample KBSC44metaG_FD_92761 | JGI IMG/M metagenome (GOLD analysis project Ga0105239, IMG submission 92761) | Corn rhizosphere microbial communities from Kellogg Biological Station, Michigan, USA - KBS C4-4 metaG | ecosystem: Host-associated > Plants > Roots > Rhizosphere > Soil | place: Michigan, USA...
AGCCTGGCTGAAAAAGATCGTCATCAACAAGTCGATCAACCAGCTGCGGAAGAGGAAAATGGACCTCATCGATATTGACAAGACCAATGTCGGCCACCTCCCCGAGGAAGATACCCTGGACGAGAAAGAGATGCAGCTGAAGGTGGAGGACATAAAAAAAGCAGTAAAACAGCTGCCCAACGGCTACCGTACGGTGCTCACCCTCTACCTCTTCGAAGGCTATGACCAGGAAGAGATAGCGGAGATACTGGGAGTGACCCACGCCACCGTCCGAACCCAATACATGAGGGCCAAACAAAAGTTATTATTATTTATAAAACAAGGAGCATTATCATGAATCAGCGGTTAGAACAGTTCGTGGATGACCATCGCGAAGACTTCGATACCGAAGTGCCTTCGGGAAAGGTCTGGGATAAGATCCAGCTGGAGATGGAACCTCCTAAAGAAAAAAAAACCATCGTCCTCCGGCTGACCCGGACGACCCTTAGTGTGGCAGCAGCAATCCTGCTCGTCATCGCCGTAGGCTTCTGGTATCTCGGCAGGCAAACTACTAAATCTGCTGCCATTACACCCGATCAACAGGTAGCAACGAACAACGCCGGCACAAAATCATCCGGCAGCCAAAGTACCCCCGCGGATCAAGGCGCTTCCGGGGACACCTCCCAAAAATCCGCAAACCCCGCACCGGAAAAGGAACAGCTGACCAAGGCGCCGTCAAAAGCAGGCAATGAGCCAAAAGCCGCCGACGAAGAGTCTATCATAAATGAGGAAATGAAACACTACGCGCGGCTGGTAGAGCTGAAACACGAAGAGCTTAAGACCATCGGAAAAGATGAGCCCGTGCTATACAAACAGTTCGCCTCCGATGCATACAGGCTGGACAGCGTATACCACAACTTACAAAAGGAACTACCTAAAAATCCGAATAAAGAACAGTTATTGGAAGCGATGCTTCAGAACCTTCAGCTGCAGATGGGGCTACTGAATCATCAATTAGACATCATTAAACAAATCAATCATTCTAAACAAAAAGCATATGAAAAAGCATATAAAACTATTTAGTTCTATATCCCTTTTTCTTGTCTTATCTCTCCCCGTAATAAGCAAAGCCGCGGGCGCTGACGAAGAAGTAAGGAAAAAAAGGACCATCAACAAATCCTACAATGTAGGGCCCGACGACAAGCTCGAGATCGAGAACCAGTTCGGCAACGTCCAGATAGATACCTGGGATAAAAGCCAGATCACTGTTGACATCACCATTGGCGTACGCGCCTCATCGGAAGAAAAGGCAAAGGAGATCATGGACGAGATTGACGTGAAGGAAATACAGAGCGGCCATATCATCAATTTCAAGACCAAGGTCGGCGAGATACATAATAATGAAAAGAAAGAGCATCGCGGCTCCGGCGACGACGACAGGTCTTTCTACATCGATTATGTCATACACATGCCCTCCGGCAACAGGCTCAACGTAGAGAACAGTTTCGGCAAGCTGGAAATAGGGGATTTCAAAGGCCTCGTCGCGCTGACAAGCAAATTCGGCAGCCTCAAGACCGGTATCCTCGACAACGTCGATAACATCGATGTGGAGTTTGGAAGAGCTTATATTTCCGAGGTCACCAACGGCAAGGTCGTATTCAAATTCAACAAGGAGTCCAAGATCGGGAAGGTCAATGGCAAGGTGAAGATCAGCAGTGAATTCTCCCATAATGTACTGTTCAATGTATCCGAGGATATACAGGATCTCGCCGTATACGAATCCTATTCGGATATGAGAATGGTCCTCCCCAAAGGCCTCTCCGCCCACTTCGACGTGCATACCAGCTTCGGCAGCTTCCACAACGACAGTGAGTTCAACATAAGGGAGAAGAGAGAGGGAGACAACGACAACACCGGTCCCCGATTCGATAAGGACTACAGCGGCCAGGCAGGCGACGGCAAGGCCAGCATCAAGATCAAGAGCAGCTTTGGCAATGTACGCCTCACTTATCCCGGCGCTCCTGACATAAAGGAAAAAGACAAAAAGGACAAAGACAAGGACAAAGACAAAGAGGATAAGGACGACGACGAGAAAACCTCCTAACGTAGTTATCTTGACTTATCTTGCATGAAAACCAGATCCATGCAGGATACATTCGATACCACGCTGGAATACGCGCAACGAACAGACCGGGAGGATGAGCTGCAAAGCTTTCGCTCCCGGTTTTATTTTCCCCTCGCCCCTCTCCCGTCAGCTGCCGGCCCATCAGACCCATCCACAACATCAGGCCCGTCCAAAGCTTCCCGCCACGAAGCCATCTATTTCTGTGGCAACTCTCTCGGCCTCCAGCCCCGCGACACCACCCCCGCCATTCTCCAGGAGCTAAAGGACTGGCAGGATCTCGCCGTAGGCGGTTATATGCAGGCAAAAGCCCCCTGGCTCACCTACCAGGAACCCCTCCGCGCACCGCTGGCCCGCATCGTCGGCGCACACGAGGACGAGGTCACAGTCATGAATGCCCTTACCGTCAATCTCCACATCCTGCTTCTCTCTTTTTACCATCCCGGACCCGACAGGTATAAGATCATCATGGAGGCAGGCGCCTTCCCCTCCGACCAGTATGCCGTGGAGACACAAGCCAAATGGCATGGATACGATGCCGCTGACGCCATCATAGAGATCAGGCCCCGCGAAGGAGAAAAGTTGATAAGAGAAGAAGATATCCTTACCGCCATCGATCAGCACCGCGACAGCCTTGCCCTCGTACTCTTCGGCGGCATCAACTATTATACAGGTCAGCTCTTCGATATGGCCGCCATCACAGCAGCAGCACACGCCGCAGGCGCCTTCGCAGGATTCGATCTGGCACATGTCGTGGGCAATGTTCCCATCCGCCTGCACGATTGGGATGTGGACTTCGCCGTATGGTGTTCCTACAAATATCTCAATGGCGGACCCGGCGCTGTGGGAGGCGCCTATATACATCAACGGTATGCGCATGACCAGGAGCATATCCGCATGGGCGGCTGGTGGGGTAACGATGAAGCTATAAGATTCAAAATGGAAAAAGGTTTTATTCCCAAACCCACTGCCAGCGGATGGAACATGAGCACCAACCAGGTGTTTAACATGACGGCTCTCAAAGCCTCGCTGCAATTATTCGAAGAGGCCCGCATGGACAGGATTAGAGCCAAAAGCATCCGGCTGACAGCCTATCTCTCCTACCTGTTGCAACAGCTCGCCAATCTTCGCTTCAGTATCATCACACCCGCCGATCCAACAAAAAGAGGAGCCCAGCTCTCCCTATTCTTCGAAGAGCATGGAAAAGCCATCCATCAAAAAATGATTGGGGCCGGCATCATCGTCGACTACAGAGAGCCGGGCGTCATCCGGGTCGCCCCCGCTCCGCTGTATAACTCATTCGAGGATGTACACAGGTTTTATCATATATTAGCTCTTTTTCAAGCATCTTCATGACTGCACTACGTAGACCTCCCAAGCTAAAATTCACCTCCCATCTTACGCTCCTGGTGATCATCGCCCTGGTGTTAGCAGTCCTGCTGGGATACTTCTACCCCGCTGCAGCGGTCAGGACCCAGCCGTTGGGAGACTGGTTCATCACGATAATAAAGATATTCATACCGTTCGTCATCTTTTTTACCATCGTCCCTGGTATCAGCGGCATGAGCAATCTGAAAAGAGTAGGACGCATCGGAATAAAATCCTTGCTTTATTTTGAGATCATCACTACCCTCTCCCTCGCCATCGGCATCATCCTCGCAGAGATCATCAAACCCGGTAAGGTCAGCAGGGCCGGTCTGGCAGTACAGGACGCCTCCAAATACACCAAGCCTGGAGCAGGACACATCGACTGGGGAAAATTCTTTCTAAACAATCCTACGCTATGGACACTCGCCATAGCCATCATCGTAGGCATCATCATAAGCCTTGGTCGCCACCGGGAAAAAGCGCTCGCATTTATCGAACCCATCACGGAATGGGTCTTTTTTGCCCTGCGGCTTGTCATGCTGCTCGCCCCCCTCGGCGCCTTCGGCGGCATGGCCTCCACCATCGGCAAGTATGGTATACGAACACTGCTCCCTCTTGGGAAGCTGATGATCACCATGTACAGCACCATGGCCGTATTCATCATCGTAGTGCTCGGACTGATCCTGCGTTATTTCAAGCTGAATATTTTCACCTATCTGAAAAATATAAAGGAAGAGATCCTCATCGTCCTGGGCACCTCCTCCTCCGAGGCCGCCCTGCCATCCCTGATGACCAAGCTGGAACAGATGGGCTGCAGCAAGTCCGTCGTGGGGCTCGTCGTACCCACCGGGTATTCCTTCAACCTCGATGGCACCTCCATCTATCTGTCCATGGCCACCATCTTCCTCGCGCAGCTGTACAATGTCGATCTCACCACCGGCGAGATGCTGACCATCCTCGGCATACTCATGATCACCTCAAAAGGCGCCGCAGGCGTCACCGGCAGCGGCTTCACGGTCCTCGCCTCTACCCTCACCGCGATCCAGCGCATCCCCATCGAAGGACTCGCCGTCCTCCTGGCCATCGATAAATTTATGAGCGAAGCCCGCGCCATCACCAACATCATCGGCAATGGAGTGGCTACCCTGGTTATATCAAAATCCGAAAAGGATTTTCATCCCCCCGCCCCGCAACCTACCCCGGCACAGACCGCCTCCGCGCAGGCTTAAAAAATTAATTGTAAGAATATTATATATTGTACCTTTATTAGCCCCGGCTTATCTATTAGCTTCAACCTATCCCATAGACCCCCTCACTTACCTCCACTACTTTGATTTCCTCGGCGTCCCTGTTTCCGTTACGTTATGAACATTTGACCAGGTACCCGGTCCGTGTCCGCACATGCTTCTCATTAGGACAAGTTCACATTTTTAATCTTAAAATGTTTTTTGTATGGAAACTCTAGTACATTATGGCATGACAGTACAAAAAATGTATGATGCCTACAAGAATGGCGACGTCCAAACTATTTTGTCAAATTTGGACAGAGATGTAATTTGGGAGGTAATGGGTCAGCCCGATGTTCCTTTCGCAGGCATCTATCACGGTCCGAATGATGTAAAAGGATTTTTTAACAAGCTCAACGATTCCGTGGAACCCAACGAAATGGTTGTTGAGCACATTCTCGAAAATGAGCACGTAGTCATCGCCACCGGTTATATGAATGCCACAGGACGTAAAACACGTAAAGTTTTTTCTACCTCATGGTCGATGATCTGGGAATTCAATGACCAGGAGCTGGTCGTTCATTTCCGCGATTGCTTTGATACACTCGCCTTTGCAAGAGGGCTTAGCAAGTAGTCAATAGAGCCGGGCCGTCAGACCTGGCTCTATATTAAATACCCACTCATCTCCTCCGCATATTCCCTTGCCTTTGCCTCCGCCTTCTCCGCAAAATCCTCACCCCTCCCCGAGAAAATAATATCACGCCCCACATTCACCAGCAGCCCCACATCCTTGTTCATCGCCTTCACCGATATCTCCCGCAGACTGCCCCCCTGCGCTCCCACACCCGGCACCAGGTAAAAATGATCCGGCGTCAACGCCCTTATCTTCTCAAACCACTCCGGCTTGGTAGCTCCCACCACAAACATCAGGTTCTCCGTGCTTCCCCACCCGCTGGCGGTACGCAGCACTTTCTCATACAGCAGCCCATCCCCCGCCTGCTGCAGCTCAAAATCCACCGCACCCGCATTGGACGTCAGCCCCAGCAGGATCGTCCATTTATCTTTATACGCAAGGAAAGGCTGCACGCTGTCCGACCCCATATACGGCGCCACGGTGATGGCATCAAAAGGCATCGTCTCGAAAAAAGCCCTGGCATATTGCGTGGAGGTATTGCCGATATCCCCCCGCTTGGCATCCGCGATCCTGAAATGATCCTGTGGGATATACTTCACCGTTCGCTCCATTGTCTCCCACCCCTTCACTCCATCCGCCTCATAAAAGGCCGTATTGATCTTGTAGGCTACACAATGATCTTTCGTGGCATCGATGATCTGCCGGTTGAACTCGAACACGGGATCCGCATGCCCCTGCAAATGAGCAGGTATCTTCGTCCTGTCCGTATCCAGTCCCACACAGAGATAGGACCTTTTTTTTCGTATCTGCGCTATAAGCTGCTGCCTTGTCATTTAGAAAGATTTGCTCTTTTTTTCATTTCCTCCGCCACACCCTTTGCCACATCATCCCCCTTTTCCAGCTCATCCACCACCTGGTGATAGCTCTGCTCATCCCTGTTCTGGCTCAGCTTGTAGGCAGCCTGTATCTCGTCGATGACTATCTTAAAACCCACGATCCCCCTGAAGTTTTCGTGGTAGGTCTTCTCCGGTATCTCCTCCACGCTCACCGGACGAGGCATGGGATGCTCATAATGATCCACCAGCCGCCGCAACGCCGCATGCAGCTCATCCCCTTCCACGATCTTCACCGTTCCATAAACATGCACCGCGATATAGTTCCAGGTAGGGACATTCATTTGCGTGTACCAGCGGGGAGAGATATATGCATGCACGCCGGCAAAGACAACCATTACCTTCGCGCCATCCTCGAGCGCATACTTCTGCTCATTCCCCCTGGAAATATGTCCCATGAGGATATCACGTCCATCCACATCTTTTTCAAGTAATAAGGGAATATGTGTCCCCGCCGGAATGCCGTCCTTTACGCTGACCAGGAGGCCAAAGGAGTTCTCACGTATAAAGGAATGGATCTTATCGATATCTTTTTCTTCATATCTGCGGGGTATGTACATGTCGGCAAATTACTATCTTTATAGCAAACAGACCTATCATGCGCCGCATTTTATCCTTGCTACTGACCCTGCTCGCATCGCAAATGCTTTTTGCTCAGACAGGAACAGAACCCGCCGATGACATGCCCTTTGCACTTATAATGGGCATCATTCTTCTGTCCGTGGCACTTGCATGTATGACAGCAGGCATTATAATCGCCGTCGTGGGTTTGTCCGTCACAGCAGTCATGGCCTCCGCAGGGATCATCTCCACCGCCATCATCGTCGGTCTCTATAAAAAGTCTGTATCCGCAGGATTCAAAACCTTGCTTACGATGACCAGCGCCATCGGCGGCAGCATCGCCGGCATCACCGGCCTGTACCTCGCCAACAAAATATTCCATCTTAATCTGGCTAAGATCACCGTTGCTTGGACCGGTCTCGCCGGGGGCCTGATAGGAGGTATCTTCCTCTCGCTGGTCATCATCGGTATCATCCGGGTGATCATCGGTCTGTTCAAAGAAAGACTATCGCTCTAAACCCGCCCTGGCTGGCCGTGTCTCATCATCCCGCCCTGGCCGGCCTCGTCTTCCGGCCCCTGCCAAAGACGCACATCAGGCCACAACTTCCGCAACCCGGTCCCCCCGCATATTGGCATTCAGCATGGCAATGCTTCGCACCGCATTACCCGCCATGTCCGAAAAGGCTTTTTTGGAGATGGCATCATCGCTTATCATGATCGGCACGCCAAGATCCCCGCCTTCCCGTATGCTTTGCACCAGCGGTATCTGACCCAAAAAAGGAATATCATATTCTTCCGCCAGCCTTTTCCCTCCTTCCTTGCCAAATATATAGTACTTGTTCTCAGGCAGCTCCGCCGGCGTGAAATAGCTCATATTCTCTACCAGTCCGATAATAGGTATCTTCAGCTGCGCCTGGCCAAACATGGCAATCCCTTTCTTGGCATCCGCCAAAGCCACATCCTGCGGCGTAGTGACCACGATCACTCCCGTCACCGGCGCTGTCTGCAAAAGGGTCAGATGGATATCCCCCGTACCCGGCGGCATGTCTATCACCAGATAATCCAATTCCCCCCAGGCTACATCCGTAATGAACTGACGTATAGCGCTGCTCGCCATCGGCCCCCGCCAAACCACCGCACTCTTCTCATCCACCAGCAGCCCGATGCTCATCAGCTTGATCCCATATTTCTCCAGCGGCACGATCATTCCCTTCCCGCCTTCACCGCCCCCCGTCATCATGGGACGCTCACCCCGCACGCCAAACATGATCGGAACACTCGGCCCATAAATATCCGCATCCATCAATCCCACCGATGCGCCACCCCTGGCCATCGCCAGGGCAAAATTGGCAGCCACCGTGCTCTTCCCAACCCCTCCCTTACCGCTGAGGACAGCAATGACATTCTTCACCTTCGGCAGCAGCGACTGAGGCTGCACATCCTTTCGGTTAGTGCTCGTATTGGCCGTAAACTTTACATTCACGGTAGCATCTTTATTTACCAGCAAACGCACCGCATTGATACAGGCATTCTTGATATGATCCTTCATCGGACAGGCCGGCGTAGTCAGCACCACCGTAAAAGAGACATAATTCCCATCGATCTCCAGATCCTTCACCATATTCAACGTCACTATATCCTTACCAAGATCAGGCTCTTGTACGTTTCCTAAGGCCTCTAAAACTTTTTCCTGGGTCATGTGAAAGATTTTGTTAAAAACTCTATTTTGAGACAAAATTAACCAATGACCCCCTTACTTTGTTTACGATTTAAGGTTTAAAGTTTAATTTTGAAATCCTTGTGTTGGCTGCATAACTAAGTCGAAAAAGTTCCTGAATGAAAAAATTTTTACTATACATTTTACTGCTTGCCGCACCGGCTTTAGTGCATGCCCAGTTCGACAAATTAAAAGATTCCGTAGTACAGATTTATGGCATCGTCATGACCTCAGACAGCCTCAAAGGCATACCCGCTGCGAGCATTGTCGTCAAGGGACGTAATCAGGGTACTTATTCCAACGATCAGGGGGTGTTCTCTATCGTAGTGCTCAAAGGCGACCAGGTGGAATTTACCAGCATAGGCTATAAGCCCGTTCTGATCAATATCACCGATACCTTCCATGGTAATCAATACAGTGCCCTGATCTTAATGGTTCAGGACGCCCAATACCTCCCCGCCACTATCATCAAGCCGCGGCCTACCCGGGAGCAGTTCGAACGGGATTTTGTCAATACCCCCGTCCCGGATGACGACATAGAAATAGCCCGGCAGAATACCTCGGCGGCAAAGAGACGTATATTGGCCCGGACTCTCCCCGCCAGCGCGGGCGAGGCGGCCAGCACTTATCTGCGCCAGAACGCCACCCGGTATTATTACCAGGGCCAGGCGCCGCCGCAAAATATCTTCAACCCCGTCGCCTGGGCCGACTTTATCCAGGCCTGGAAACGGGGTGATTTCAGGAATAACAATTGATCCGTCCAGACTAACAGGCCGCCAGGACAGGCCCTGGCCACAGGATCGACTCCCGAATAACCAAGCTATGCATATAGAAAAAATCGCAGTCGTCGGCGCCGGCACCATGGGTAATGGCATTGCACATGTTTTTGCTCAGAATGGATTCATTGTCAATCTCATAGACACCAACTCCGCCCAGCTGGACAAAGCCCTCCAGACCATCTCGAAAAACCTCGACAGGCAGATAGCCAAGGGCGGATTGACAGAAGATGCCAAAGCCGCCACCCTAAAGGCCATCACCCCCCACTCCAGCCTCGCAGACGGCGTAAAGGACGCCCAGCTCGTCGTAGAGGCCGCCACTGAAAACACCGAAATAAAGCTTTCTATATTCCGTCAGCTGGATGAGCACAGCCCCGCCGGATGCATCCTGGCCACCAATACCTCCTCCATATCCATCACAAAGATCGCCTCCGTCACCCGCCGCCCCCAGTCCGTCATCGGCCTGCACTTTATGAATCCGGTCCCCGTCATGAAGCTGATAGAGATCATCAATGGCTACGCCACGGATAAAAACATTACCCGGCAGATGGTGGAAATAGCCGGCCGGCTGGGAAAAATACCCTGCGTCGTCAACGACTACCCTGGATTCATCGCCAACCGCATCCTCATGCCCATGATCAACGAGGCCGTCTTCAGCCTCTACGAAGGCGTGGCCGGCGTTCAGGAAATAGATACCGTAATGAAACTGGGAATGGCCCATCCAATGGGCCCCCTGCAATTAGCCGATTTCATCGGGCTCGATGTCTGTCATTCCATCCTGCACGTATTACACGACGGGTTCGGAAATCCAAAATACGCACCCTGCCCCCTGCTCACCAATATGGTCACCGCAGGTTACCTCGGCGCAAAAACTGGCGAAGGGTTTTATAAGTATACCCCCGGCAGTAAGGATTTCGTCGTCAGCAGCAGGTTTGACCAATAAGTTTATTGCGGTACACCCAGCTTGCTGCAAACCTCCTCGTAAGTCATATTGGTCCAGTTGTTCGCAATGTTCTGAAGCGTCCCCGCATCCAGCATATTTCCACTGCGCGTCACCGTGTTCGGAGCTGAGCTCGCCGAATGCACGCCGCCGGGGATGATGATGTAACGGAACTTATTCTTCGTGGAGGTATAGTTCTTGTACGCATTTTGGTCGTTGACAAATCGGATCTTTACCTGCCCCAGCGAAACCAGCCCCGACCAGGTATCTACCTCCGTGGTAGGACCCGACATATAGGTAAGGGTGACAGGCAAAGGAGCGACCTGCGTAGTAGGCCAAAGCGTGGTATTGTATTGAAGCAGCTTCGCATATATGATGACAGTTCCGCTGTCGAGGATATTTTGCGTTATGTCCGTCGCAGCCTGGATAGCATTGAACCCCCATATGCCGAAAACTGTATCCTTGGTGTACGACGCCGGCGTGAACCAATCGGAGTAAATGACATTGGCCGCTCCGGAAGATCCGTCAGCCCCCGCAGGACCGGCAGGACCTGTGGCCCCCGTAGCGCCGGCAGGACCGGTAGCACCAGCAGGACCAACATCACCTTTTTTACAGGATACGATAGAAAGGGACAGGATCCCTACCCATAGGAATGCTGTCAAATTGCAAGGTTTTAATGAGTACATGATGATTTTTCTTAGAATATAAAATATGGATTTACATCTATAAGGACAGAAAAATCACCCGAATGGTCCTACTATATATCAGTACTCATTTATTGTCTCTAAGTCTTTAATTTTACCTGCCTGATACTAAAAATACCCACTTACCACTAGTTCCTTCATTTTTAAGCCCCTATTCCGTCCTTCTCACCTTGAAGGTTCCCGTCATAGGGTAATTGGTCTGGCTGATCGTATCCCGCAAGGACCCGCTGAGTCCACCCAAAATATAGTCGTTTAGATTTCCAAATTGGGAGATGGTACATTGCATAGCGCCATTTTGAAAGTAGGTACGGTTAGGCGTATTGAGCCAAAAGCTGCTCACGGAGAAAGTACCCGTACCGGTAAGGGTCGGCACCCCGAATTGCAGCGAATTACCCGCGCTCCCCGTGACAGGCAGGGAATTGAAATTGCTCATACCACCCGAGACCCAGTAGCCGATGCTGTCCACAGGATAGTTCATCGTATAGGTCTGCCCGTTCACCGATATATTGAAATATTGTTCGATAGTAGTTCCACAGGCTGCGAGCTGTCCCGCGTCCAGTTTACCGGTGTCCGCTGTCAATACCACAGCGCTGCCCTGCTCATGATTCACATAGTCCGCCGCCGCCAGCGACACCGACGTGATGTCATAGGAACAGCGTTGCACCTTGAATGAAAATGCGCCCTTCGACACCTTCGCCCAGTACGGCATTTTATCCACTAACGCGGTGACATAGCCGCTGTCCACGGCTGCATTGTTGCAATCCACCACATTGCCCGATATGACAAGCGAGTACCTCGTATCCGACACCGTGATCGTTCCCAGGTCCTGATCGGTCAGCGCAGGACCTGCATTGGCGCCGCCCACCAGGCTGCCGCAAGGATTCATGATCTGTAACAACAGCGTCTGACCCTTTGGTATAAGCCCGCTGGCATAGCCATTGGCATCCGTATAGCCGCCCCGCGTGCCATAGCCGCCCGAAGAGACAAATTGCATGTATGTATAGGCCAGCGGATTGCCGGATTGATCCTTGACATAAACCTTGAACGTCACCGTACCCGAAGAAGCATCACAGTTCCACCAGGAGAAGTGAGCCACCTGGCCTACATAGTTATTACCCTGCCGGTCAGCCGATCCCTGCTGTATCCATTTACCGGTCGTATCATTGAAATACCATAAGGGTATCGATGAAGGCGCGGTTCCCTGCAGGGATGCAGGAATGGCCATCCGCAGCGTTGCTTTTTTTCCGCTGGCTATCTGCAGCTTTTCTCCCGCATCACCTTCCAGCTCCACCACCATCATGCCAAAAGATTGCAATAATGTTTCCTTCCCATCGGTGCCGATGCCCCGCAGATCACCCGGCATATGACTGGACATATCCTTATCCGTTGGGTCCAGGTAGGCCGCAAAAACATGCACCGTACCAGTGTAGGCCGCATTGGTGGATGCAGTCACAACCGCCCCTCCGTCAAAAGCTACGGTGTCGCCCTGTATCACTACGATGGAGCCGCCTGTCGACGCGGCAAAACTGCCCTTGGAAGTGCGTGGCAGAAGGGTGATCGTAACAAAGTTCGAGCTGCCCGCATCGGTCAGTATGCTGCGCGATCCGGTGAAATAGCCATCCTTGGCCGCTTTTACAAAGCCAAATCGGGAAGACATCTGTATATCCGTAAAGGAGAAAACGCCATTGGCATCGGTCGTCGTGCTCGCCGTACCGCTGCTCACGGCAGCCCCCTGCACAGGACTCCCATTCTCGTCCAGGACCCGTCCCTGCAGGCTGGCCGTCACAAGCTTATCTTCCGGAAGGTTGTTGGAATAAGAGGAAGTAGTATCCGCGTATTTGTTACAGGCAAGAAAGGCCGTAATAGAGGCCAATACAATGAGGGTCAGGGTCAGACGGAGGTTTCTCAAGGGATATTGATTTTATAACAACCTACAACGGCTAAACCCTGACCCAAAGTATGGTCCTTTTATTCTTTTCGGGAAAATCACCCGTCACTGACCTCTCCTCGCCACCTTGAAATCACAGGTGAATGGATAAGCTCCCCCGTTGTTAAACATGATCCCGGTCACTCTCCCTAAAATGGCCCCATTCAAAGGCCCAAATTGCATAATGACACACTTCATTGCATCTGTGCCGGGATCGGGCTTCTGATAATAGGCCTCCCCGCTTATTGATATGGTGCTTGCCACCGGATTATACGTACCCACCCCGGCAAATTCCGATGTACGGATAAAAAACGCCATATCTACCCCCTCGCTGTTGCCCGATGAGTCAAGTACAATGCCGTAGAATCTGTCAGAGTAACCATAACATTCCGTATCCCAGGGTAAAGTAATATGGTAATCCTTTCCTTTGAATGAAATATTGAAATATTGATCCAGGCTGCCGCCGCAGACCTTCAGCTGACCTGCATTCATACTGCCCGTGGTCACGGACAACAAAACAGCATCACTTTGCTGCGAGGTCTTGTAGTTACCTGAAAAGATGACCGCATCGGTAGCCGCGTCGCTACACCTGGCTATAGCCACAGAAAAAGCCCCCTTCACCACGTGTGCACGGTATACTTGTCCTTCCACCATGACACTTACATAGCCGCTGTCCACAGCCACCCCTTCACAATCGACTGCAGTGCCTGTCAGGGTAAGGATAGCCCTGTCATCTGCAACGGTCAATACGCCCATATCCAGGTCGGTCAACGCCGGTCCTGCATTGAGCCCAACAAGGACATTGCCACAGTTATTCACCGCCTCCATTCGCAGTACCTGTCCCTTGGGTATCAGTCCGGACGCATTCCCTTCGGCATCCGTAAATCCACCCCTTGTTCCCATGGTAGCCGAGCTCCATTTCAGGTAGGTAAATGGCAGTGGATTGTCATGCCTGTCCCTGAGACGTACATGAAATGATACCAACCCGGTGGGCGCATCGCAATTCCACCAGGAGAAATGTGGGACCTGACCCACATAGTAATTACCATGCCTGTTCGCCGATCCCTGCTGTATCCACCTCCCGGTCGTATCATTGAAATACCACAGAGGAATGGTCGCAGGCGCAGTCTCCTTCAATGCATCAGGTATCTTCATTCGGATGGAAGCCGTCTTCCCTCCGGCGATCTGCAGCCTTTCACCCGCATCACCTTCCATTTCCACCACCATCATCCCAAAGGACTGCAGCAGCGTCTCCTTCCCATCGCTGCCTACACCCCGGAGATCACCAGGCATGCGCTGCGCCACATCTTCCGCCATAGGGTCCAGGTAGGCGGCATATACATGTACAACACCGCTATAGCCGGCGCCGGTGGCTGCATTGACGATCGACGAAGCATCGAAAACAACACTGTCCCCTCCCTGCACGGAAATAACACCACCAGCCGTCCCAGCAAAGGTTCCTTTGGAACTGCGCGGTGTCAGCCGGATGGAAACGAAATGGTCATCCCCATCGCCAGTCACTATACTGCGTGATCCGGCAAAATAGCCATCCTTGATTACTTTTACATAACCCCAACGGCTGGATAAATGTATGTTGTTGAAATTAAAGATGCCATTCGCATCTGTTGTTGTGCTGGCCGCACCGCTGGCAACGGTGGCCCCGGCGACAGGATCGCCGTTCTCGTCTATCACTTTGCCTTGCAGACTGGCAACGACGGTCTTTTCTTCCGGCAATGAATTGGACGGGGAAAGAGGCGTTTCATCTGCCTCCTTCTTACAGGAAAAGATCAGTACAAGTAAAAGAACCAGCCATGCATAGGTCGGATGTAGGAGTTTTCTTAGCATAAGGGTTTTCTTTAGGAGTTAGGATGATCGACACCGAAAGAAAAGAAAAATCCCCGGGCTCCCATAGCCCACCGGCAAGAAATGTCTTTTGGCCCGCCTGCTATTAGACTTTATCCTAATTCCACCACCCTCACCCCATGGCCTTTACAGGGCTCACCTCCACATTCCGCAGCTCCTTCAGCAAATACTGGATCTCGGTACCGCGGTTTTTAGGGACCCCGATGGTCATGCTGCAAAACAGCTGCATCTCCTGCCGGATCACCCGCCCATTGTATTGTTTCACCACCCGCATGATCTCATTCAGCTGCGTATAGTCGAATTGTACCACCAGCTCCTGCTCCACCTGCTTCTGTACCAGCGGTGTCGTCTGCAACGCCAGGGCCGCCGCCGACTTATAGGCATTGATCAGCCCCGGCACCCCCAGCAGCGTCCCCCCAAAATACCGTACCACCACCACCAGCACATTTACCAGCTCCTTGCTGTCTATCTGCCCCAGTATAGGCCGCCCCGCCGACCCCGAAGGCTCGCCATCATCGCTCACACGATATACATTCCCATCCAGCCCCAGCCGGTAGGCAAAACAATGATGCGTAGC
>Ga0105239_10005223_pt1 | contig 15285 bp, 14 predicted proteins | sample KBSC44metaG_FD_92761 | JGI IMG/M metagenome (GOLD analysis project Ga0105239, IMG submission 92761) | Corn rhizosphere microbial communities from Kellogg Biological Station, Michigan, USA - KBS C4-4 metaG | ecosystem: Host-associated > Plants > Roots > Rhizosphere > Soil | place: Michigan, USA...
AAACTAACCTTGACATTAATCAAAACGAAAGATATATTGGCCGAGGCAGGTAAGCTAAAGACATCACGACAGACGCTCGTAGGATTTGCTTTAGAAACGAATAACGAGAGAGAAAATGCTTTGACAAAACTTGAGAAAAAAAATGCAGACCTGATTGTTCTTAACTCTTTAAATGATGACGGAGCAGGCTTTGGAAACAGCACCAACAAGATTATTATTTTCGACCGGAGAGGCAATGAATTCAAATTTGATAAAAAGACTAAGAAAGAGGTTGCCCGGGATATTATAAACACTATTATCAATTATCGAAATGTATAAGACTATCTTTTTTCTATTTTTAATTAGTTCTACAACTATTATTAAAGCACAGGAACTTAGAGCGAGAGTGAGCGTCTTAAGCAATCAGGTTGCTAACAACGTAGACAAAAAGACATTTCAAACCTTACAAACGGCCCTGGATAATTTTGTAAACACGCGTAAATGGACATCTGATAATTTTGCCCCGCAAGAGAAAATAGATTGTAGTTTTTTACTTAACCTTAAATCTACGGGGGATGCAAATGTTTATAGTGCGTCTCTCACGATTCAATCGGCCCGCCCTGTTTTTAATTCATCTTATGTTTGTCCTTTAGTCAATTTTCAGGATAACGATATAATATTTAAATATGCTGAATTTCAACAACTGGAATTTAATGACAACAGAGTTTCTGGGACCGACGCGTTAGCTTCAAATCTAACGGCCGTTATCGCTTATTATATAAATATTATTCTGGGCATGGATTATGACTCATTCTCGCAAAGGGGTGGAGATGCTTATTTTCAAAAAGCACAAAATATTGTGAATAATGCTCCTGAAGGAAAGGACATTTCTGGATGGAAAGCATTTGATGGTACAAGAAATCGCTACTGGCTTGTGGAAAATTTATTAAATAGCAAATACACTATTATTCATGATGCCATATACGACTATTACAGGCTTGGAATGGATAAGCTTTACGACGAAGAAGCAAATGCAAGGATTCAAATGCTGAATGTGCTCAATATTCTTAATAACCTGAATACTGAAAATCCAAATACTATGATTCTTCAATTTTTTTTCCAGGGGAAATCGCAGGAACTCATAAATATTTTTTCAAAGGCTTCTCCTCCCGACAAAGCGAGAGCTTTAGAATTTTTGCAAAAATTAGATGTTCCTAATGCGCCGAAATATAAAGAAGCACTTAAGTGATGAAGAACATTTTGACTTTAATTATTTTTACTATGCTCTGGTCATGTTCAGGGAAAAATAAAATCCCTTCCGAAATTATTCAACCAACCGAAATGCAAAACATATTGTGGGATGTAATGCGGGCACAGGCTCTGTCAACTGAAATTGCCCGAAGGGACTCTACTTTAAATGAAGTAACAGAGACAAAAGTGCTGACGCAAAAAGTATTTGAAATTCACAATATTTCATCAACGGCTTTTACCCTTAGTTATAATTGGTATACTAACCATCCGGATGTAATGAGAATTGTTTTTGATAGCCTTAATGCACAAAACCAGCGGGAAACCCAGTTGGAAATTAAAGAAAAGCACCATCCCTTGAAATTAGACACATCAAAAAAATTGAACCCATTTAGAAAATTTACTCCATCGAAAGATTTGAGTCAATAAAAACTGTAAACTAATAAATGAACAAAGTATTTAATAATGCCGATGTAGCAATAAGTGATATTAAGGATGGAAGTATATTAATGCTTGGTGGATTTGGTTTATGTGGAATACCTGAAAATTGTATAAATGCTTTAGCCAGGACGAAAACTAAGAACCTCACTTGTATTTCAAATAATGCAGGAATAGACGATTTTGGAATAGGGCTGCTGTTGCAGCAAAAACAAGTAACAAAAATGATTGCATCTTATGTTGGAGAAAACGCAGAATTTGAGAGGCAATTATTGAGGGGCGAACTTGAAGTTGAATTGATTCCACAAGGCACACTAGCAACAAGATGTATGGCAGCCGGATACGGAATACCTGCATTCTTCACACCGGCTGGCGTAGGAACAGAAGTTGCTATAGGTAAAGAAATACGTGAATTCAAAGGCAAAGAATATCTCATGGAATATGCATTTGAGTCTGATTTTGCATTAATCAAAGCTTGGAAAGGCGACACTTCGGGAAATCTCATTTATAAAGAAACCGCCAGAAATTTTAATCCATTAATGGCTATGGCTGGCAAAATTACCATCGCAGAGGTAGAGGAGTTATTGGAACCAGGTGAACTTGATCCAAACGAAATTCACACGCCAGGGATTTATGTGCATAGAATTTTTCAGGGTAATAATTACGAGAAAAGAATTGAGCATAGAACCGTCCAGAAACGTAAATAAAGATTATTTAAGTAATTGTTACTAACCTCACGACATCGGATTAAATAGATATAGAATGTTAGATAAAAATCAAATAGCAAGTAGGATAGCAAAAGAACTGAGGGATGGCTTTTATGTAAATTTGGGAATTGGAATTCCAACACTTGTTGCTAATTATATCCCAAAGGGAATCAATGTTGTTTTGCAATCTGAAAATGGCTTATTAGGAATGGGACCTTTCCCCATGGAGGGTGATGAAGATCCTGAATTGATCAATGCAGGAAAACAAACCATAACAACAGTGCCCGGCTCGGCTTTTTTTGATAGCGCAATGAGCTTCGGTATGATTCGTGCCGGAAAAGTCGATCTTACTGTGCTTGGTGCCATGGAAGTGAGTGAAAACGGTGACATTGCAAATTGGAAAATTCCGGGAAAAATGGTCAAAGGTATGGGTGGTGCTATGGATCTTGTAGCCAGTGCCAAAAATATTATTGTGGCAATGATGCATACTAACCCTAAAGGCCAATCGAAATTGCTTTCAAGTTGTACTCTTCCTTTAACGGGAGTTGGTTGCGTAAAAAAAATCGTTACTGAACTTGGCGTTCTGAATGTTACTGATGATGGATTTCAACTAATCGAAAGGGCACCTGGAGTATCAGTGGAAGAGATTAAAAATAAAACGGAAGGAAAGCTTTATTTCGATGGCGATGTACCTGAAATGATATTAGAAGACTTTGAATAGTATTGCGATCTTTGACAGAAAAACTAAACATTAATACACGGGCTACTCTATTAATGAATTTTTCATGGCGAAGAAGACAAGGCCCACTGAGTTTTTTACACCAAATCTTTCCATCAACCTATCTTTAATAGCTTCGACTGTTCTGGCGCTTATGTCCATTTTTTGAGCGATCTCCTGGGCGGTATATTCAAGGCAAACGAGAGAAAGCACCTCTTTTTCCCTGTCACTTATTACCACCTCGCTATTAAGATTTGGATTAAATTTTTGTTTGGAATAGTTTTTCTTAATAAGAACCCGATTCACAAAGTTATTTAGATAAAACCCTGTTCTCATTACGTCCATAATACCTTGTTTTATTTCGTCGGGATCTGTGCTCTTCAATAGGTATCCATTTGCGCCACTATCCATTAAATGGCCTACAAAGCGCTCATCTTCGTACATAGTTAAGATCAAGATTCTAATTGCCGGAAAATGTTTATTTAGATATTTTGTTGTTTCAATGCCATCCTTTACTGGCATTTTGAGGTCCATAAGTATTATGTCCGGCTTTGCATTTTCTACTCCCTGGATAAGTTCTTCTCCATTTTCAGCTTCCAATACAAAATGAATATTATGATAAGGTTTTAAAGAAAGTATAACCCCCTTTCTAAAAATTTTATGATCGTCAGCTATAGCGACTTTAATTATGTCCATGGTCAAACAAAGGGGTTGAATAAAAAGTAAAGATCAGTTACAAAATATATTATTTATGTTTGATTTTATTTACCCGGTTCTCTTGGTACTTCAATGGTTACCTTATAGTAAGTTTGTGTGCTGTCAATTTCAAATGAAATGCTACCATTTAATACTTTAATCCGGCTTTCTATATTTTTTAAACCCAAACCACCAGAAGCGTAATTTAGCTTTTCAAATTCTTCCTGAAGAATACCTTTCCCGTCATGGTGTATGCGAAAGTAAGAAAAATTCCCTTGTACATTTTGGGTAAGGTGAATAAAGCCGGCGCAGCTATGTTTTATAATATTGGTGACCAATTCCTGCAGTACGCGAAAAACAAGCAATTCCTGGTCTTCCCTTAATCTTTCCCTGTTATCATGAAACCTGGCACTGGCGTTAATTACACCCGAACCATTAATTTTCTCAAACAAATCTTTCATTGCCGATTCCAAACCAAAGTTTTTAAGTGTTGGTGGCATCAGGCTATGAGATATATTGCGGATAAGTTGTATGCTGTCGTCAATAATTTGCTTGGCGCTAAATATTGACTGTAACTGTACAGCTGTTTCCTGGTGGATTAGATTCTCATTGAGGTAAAGCCTGGCTGTTGCTAGCAATGGTCCCGCGTCATCATGGAGATCAGCGGCAATCCGTTGTCTTTCTTCTTCCTGGAAATTGATAGAAGCTTTCAGCAACATTTGCTGTTTCTCTTCTTCCATTTTTTGTAATTGCTTGTTGAACCTTATTACCCTTCGCTGATGAAAAACAACTACAGAAACAAGAGTAATAGCCATTACAAACATCCCAAGGGTACCGAATATGAGTACATTAGTTACACTAAAGGAATTATCAGGAGTTTGTAGAAAGAACATGCCAGAGTTTAAGCTTTATTTTTTTAGTTTAAGAGTGTGTAGGTCGTCTTCCCAGCCTTTAACTTTTGGCTTTTGGATATTTGTGGGTGTAGATTTCATAAGCATAGCAATAGAAAGTAATATATTTTTTAGGACATTGAATACTGAGTTTATTACAACATATTGATGTTGGAAGCTTTTGCTCCTAGCCATATTTTCAGTCATAATATAAAGAAAAAAAGTACCTGACAAATAAATCAAAAACGTAATTATTATCCAAAAATTGGATGACGAGTAGACGAAAAGACTGTTACTACCTTTTATTTGCACGACCAAATAGTATATGCACAGTAGTATAATTATAATGGATTCTAATCCAGCCGTAAATGAATCGAAATTATTCATTTGGTTGATGAGAAAAAAATCGATAAACGCAAAAATCACAAATATTCCAAGAATTATCGGAAGGATTATTTTAATTATCCTTGTTTGGATTGCGTAATAATAATAACCGCAAAAAAATGTAAATTCTATAACAGTAAATAGTGCAAACAGAATCGTATCAATATCTATGTGATTCTGATACGTATAATAAATAACAATTTCATTTAGATTGCAATATAAAACATAAAAAAACATTACCCATAGTGCCCTTTCTTTATTATTTCTCTTAAATAATAAAAAGAACACTATGGGTAATAAGTTCGAAAAAGTACCTAAGTATGAAATTAATTTATAAATAGCAGGTCAGTTTAAGACCAAATATAACTATCTATTTTAATTTTTTGAAAACTTTATGCGCTTAGTACTTCGATCACTCCATTTACGTCATCCCAGTAAATTGTTCTGTCGGCAACAATAGCTTCCTGTTTAGCGATGTCACCGGTATTGGTAACTACTGAAAATTCAAGGATGTCTTTTCCTTCTGCATCAACGCCTGTGTAAACTAAATGCTCTTCATTCATGTTTGTAAGGCATTTGCGGAAGTTGATACCAACGCAACCTGGTTGGGCTAAAATTTGCTCAAGAATGTTGCGGCCGATGTAATAACCTTTCGTTGCTTCAGGATTAGCTGCCCTGAAGGCATTAACTAATTCACGACCTTCTTTAAGCCCGATGTTTTCGCCTACTTCAGCGAGTGTTTTGGTTTCTACGAGTGTTTTTTGTGTCATAATTGAAAGTTTTTAGTTGTCTTTTTGTGGTTTATTTTGATAATTCAAATGCTAACTTCCTAAAAAACAGATCACCATCCAACCTGTGTTTTCACGTAATAGGTCACCTTATTTTCGCTAGAATTCAAATTGGGTAAGGGTTTTAACGAAAAAATAATACGTAAATGTATCACTAAAAAGGGGTAAATATACGTAAAAAAATAGTAAAATTACTATGCAGATATTTGGAATCTTCACGATAGTATAAATACTTTAAAATGGATAGTAAAAAAACGCGGTTGAGATTTGAAATATCGGTAGGTTATAAATCAGAAGTAAAAATAAGCGACATTAACCCTTGCCGACGAGCAAATATAATGTTTTAATAGATTTTTCTTTTAAGCATTTAATACTCGCTGTTTAGTACTACGAAATTTAGAGTTCCACAATTTTTCAATTTTCTAAACCATAGTGTAAAATTTTTTTTTTAATTGTAGTGGTATAGAGCATAATCCCCTAATTTTTGCGATGTAGTTAATACGTCAATTCAAGTTAAAATGCAAAGTTCAATGAGTAAATAGCCAAACTCGTAGTAGTAAAATTTCTAGCGTATTAGTACCAGTAAAAATTGATCCATCCGAAAAAAATAATAGGTGATTTCTGAAATAGATTGGTATATTGTTCGTTATAGTTTTATATTTTTACTACTCATACTACCATTAAAACCGTAAGCGTATAAATCCATGTCTATAACTACTGTAATTAAGATTGCTATTGCCGACGACCACAAGATTTTCAGGGATGGTATAAAGATGGCACTATCGGCTAAAGAAAATCTTAAAATGATATGGGAAGCGGAGGATGGAAAAGATCTGATGCACAAGATTGAAATCAAAAAACCAGATGTATTACTAATGGATATAAGGATGCCTGAAATAGACGGTATTAATGCTATTTCTATGCTCCGTAAAGAACATGAAGATGTAAAAATAATTGTTCTTACAATGTATGATGATCAACAAATGATTAGCAGAATGATGGAGATGGGAGCAAACGCCTACCTTACCAAAACTACTGATCCTGATGAAATCTACGAAGCAATACTTACCTGTATGAATGATGAGTTTTATTTTAATCAGTTAGTGAATAACGCTGTTATGGGTAAGTTAATGCAAAAGAAAAATGTGCGCCATCATTATGGAACCAGCGTGCCTATTACCTTTAGCGAAAAAGAATTGAAAATATTGCAACTGCTCGCAGAGGATAAAACAACGGAAGAAATTTCTAAAATTATTTTTTTAAGCCCCAGAACTATTGAAACTATTCGCCAGAATATGAAAAATAAAGTAGGCGCCAAAACTATCGGGGGCTTAATAACCTATGGTATGCGCAATAAGATTATAGAATAGGTGCGTGTCTTTTACTTCCGTACAAGAATATTTTTTAATTATTATTTTCTTACATAATTCGCGTAGTAGTGACTCATGAGTTTATGCAATTCATTTTTCACCAATTCAAAATCGTCCGACTTATTTATCGTAACCGGCGGCAAAAAGTGCAATTCCATTTTTGATGGCCAGAAATAAAATGTTTTTCCTGGAGGTAAAACTCTTTTCGTGTTGAATATAAGTGCCGGTATAATATTGGTTCCTGTTTCAATGGATAGTTTGAACGCCCCGTCATGAAATTCCTTTAACGGCATATCGGTTTTATTCCTGGTTCCCTCAGGGTAAATACACATATGTAATCCAAGGGCCAGAACGTCTTTCATTTTTTTGAAACTACTTTTTCTGCTGTTTTTATCATTCCTGTCTACCAGAATAGACCCTCTTTTATAAATCAACCCGAATATTGGAATTTTTGCCATTTCCGCTTTAGCAATTGTTTTGTTGCCCCCCGGTATAAATGGTGTACTAAGTGGTACATCCATTAAAGAATTATGATTACAGACAACAATATAGGTCTCTCCTCGCTTAAAATTTTCTTTTCCTTTTACTATTAAACGGCAGCCTGTTGCGAAAAAAAATATGCGCATCCATATTTTTGAAATTGAACGGAAAATATATGTTCGTTTCGGTTCTTTAATAACTCCGATAACCCATATCAGCAGTGCTGCGGGCAGCATGGTAATAATAAAAACTATAAGGGCCCAGGCTGCAAAAAGTCTGGCAAAAAAAATCTTCAATGTCTTTTAGTTTAAACTATATTAAAGTTTCCAATCAATAGGTTTTTTATGTTGTAATACCAGTAAGTCATTTGTTTTTGAAAAGTGTCTACAGCCAAAAAAACCTTTATCCGCGCTAAATGGCGAAGGATGCGCCGCCTTTAGAACGTAATGTTTAGTCTCGTCAATAAGAGATTGTTTCTCCTGGGCAAATTTCCCCCATAATAAAAAAACGATTCCCTTTTTATTATCAGAAATTTTAGAAATTACTGAATCAGTAAATTGAAGCCATCCTATTTTACTGTGGCTCCCGGGCTCATTTTGCCTAACAGTTAATGAGGCGTTTAAAAGCAATACTCCTTGCATGGCCCACCTTTCAAGATTTCCATTTTTTGGTGGAGCAATGCCTAAATCACTCTCAAGTTCTTTAAAGATATTAATTAGCGAGGGAGGTTTTGGAATACCATCCGGAACTGAAAAACTCAGTCCGTGCGCTTGTCCTTTGTTATGGTATGGGTCTTGACCTAATAAAACAACTTCTACTTTTGAAAATGGTGTTTTATTAAACGCATTAAAGATTAATGGGCCTGGTGGATAAATAATTTTGCCAGCCGATTTTTCTGCTTTTAAAAAAGTTACAATTTGTTGGAAATAGATTTTATCAAATTCGTCCTTCAAATTTTGTTTCCAACTCTCTTCAATCTGAACATTCATCATCTTAATTTTTATGATAATAATGAAGGAATAACAACATCAAAAATACACTAACGTGATTACAGTACTCGACTCAAGATTACCAACAAGCAACCTCTGTGATGTCAGAAATTTTTACCCGTAAAGAATTTGGTAGTGACCCCGACACGATTCGAACGTGTGACCCACAGCTTAGAAGGCTGTTGCTCTATCCACTGAGCTACGGGGCCATAAATGCAATCATTATGGTGTTTAGTCGGCCTTAAAAGATATAGCTCTATAAGGCTCTGGATTCTTGAATTTACCCCACAATGTTTCTTTAAAAATGTTGCAAATATAACTTAATTACAAAAATGTATTGCAAATATAAAACAGTCTTATTTGAGAGGCATTTTTATAATTGAATACTAATGTTAGTATCTTTGCAACACTAAACGTTATGATTTTAATTTAAGTTTAATTACCTATTTATTAACTACAATCATTGATATATGAAACGAAAACTCGTGATTGCTTTTTTGGTTTTTGTTATAAGCAATTCAGCATTAGCACAAAATTTTTTATCTCCCGTTAAACAATCGCTTATTGGATTTCATTATGCGCTGGTCGACTATAATTCGCCCACACAAATAGATACCACTTCATTAAAGCAGGTTTTTAAAAAAGGTGATATATTCAATCCAACAAAACTAAGCTCCGCGTTCACAGTTTCCTATTGGCGTGGATTAAATAAGTTCGTCGATTTTTCAGGAAAATTTAATGGCATATTTTATGATTACGCATTAAATAATTCCGGACAATCTTATTCAAACGAATTTGGCGCTGAACTTGAGGGTGCACTGAACTTCCATCCTATAAGCGATGACCACCTTTTCACACCTTTTTTAACCGCGGGAATTGGCGGTGGATATTATACCAACAAATATGGAGGTTATGTGCCATTGGGTTTAGGCTTCCAGTTTAATATTAAGAGCCAGGTTTATTTCCTTCTGCAAACCCAATACAGGGTTTCATTGAGTAAGGACGTTTTCCCAAATAATTTATATCATTCACTTGGTGTTGCGGTAAACATAAGCAAAGAGAAACCCGCAGCGCCGGTTGTTGTTCCAATGGTAGAAGTTAAAGATCGCGATGGAGATGGAGTTGTTGATAGTTTAGATGCATGTCCTGACCAGGCCGGTACTGCTGCATTACAAGGATGTCCTGATCGTGATGGAGATGGTATTGCGGACAAAGATGATAAATGTCCTGACGTTGCCGGGTTAGCAAAGTATAACGGTTGCCCCATACCCGATACAGATAAAGATGGTATAAATGATGAAGAGGATAAATGTCCTACAGTGGCTGGAGTTGCCCGCTACCAGGGTTGTCCGATACCTGATACAGATGGCGATGGTGTAAATGATGAAGAGGATAAGTGTCCAAAGGAAGCTGGTCCTGCCTCTAACTTTGGATGTCCTGTAATTGATGTAGTAGTTGTTGAGAAAATAAACAAAGCGGCAAAAAATATTTTCTTTGCAACAGGAAGTTCAAAGTTGCTCGCAAAGTCATATAAGTCATTAAAGGAAGTTGCCCAATTATTGAAAGACAGTTCAACTTACAAAATAGACATTAACGGGTATACTGATATAACAGGCAGCCCGGAAAAGAACCAGGTTTTATCTGAGAACAGGGCTAACTCCGTTAAACAATTTCTTATAAGCAATGGAGTTGATGAAAGCCGCATCACAGCTACAGGCCATGGTATTAATGATCCAATAGCCGATAATAAGACTGCTGCAGGCCGTGCTAAAAACAGAAGGGTTGAAATGAAGCTGAGAAACTATTAATGGTATTTATTTAAGATTGTTTAATTAAAAAACCCTGTAAAATTTACAGGGTTTTTTTAATAACTAACGGTTAGGCATAATTGATTTCAACCGTAAAACTTATTGTGCTTTTTCTTCTAACTCCATTATCTTTTCAAATAGCTTCTCATATTCCGCATTCGCTTTTTGTAACTGGCTGGAATTTTCTTTGTATTTATTTTCTACAGTTAAAAATTTTTGTTTTTCAAGATAAATTTCAGGCAAAGCGAGATCTGCTTCCAGGGCTGTTTTTTCTTTATTGAGCTTTGCTATTTTTTCTTCTAACTGCTGAAAAAGCCTTTGTGTCTTTTGCAACTCTTTTTGAAAATCTTTATTTGGTGAGTTATTATTTACTTTCTTTTCAACAATAATGTCAGGCTTCTTTTCGATTGCTATTTCCTTCTTTTTTGAAGATTCAATTTCAGCCGTTTTTCTTTCCTGCTTCCATCTTTCCCATTCGTCGTAAGTGCCAACAAATTCTTTTATTTTATAATCTTCAATTTCCCATATTTTATTGGCAGTTTGGTTTACAAAATACCTATCATGACTAACCAATAAATAACTGCCTTCATATTTGTTTAATGCTTCAATAAGTAAGTCTACGGAATGTATATCGAGGTGATTGGTGGGTTCATCTAAAAGAAGAAAATTTGCTTTGCTCACAATTGTTTTTGCAAGAGCAACTCTTGCTTTTTCGCCGCCACTAAGAACTTTAATTTTTTTATCAACATCATCGCCGCTAAATAAAAAACATCCTAATAATGTTCTTAGCTCAAGTTCTGTTTTACCACTTCCGGAATAATTCATTTCTTCAAGTACTGTATGATTAATATCTAATGCCTCAAGTTGATGTTGCGCATAGAATGCATCTTTTACGTTGTGGCCTTCAATTCTTTCACCTTCAAAAGATTCAGTACCAGCAACAATTCTTAATAATGTCGATTTACCTTTACCGTTAGCTCCAATCAATCCAATTTTATCACCGCGATTTATTTCAGCTTTTGCATGCTCAACTATTTTTACATTTCCAAAACTTTTTGAAACATCTTTTAAAGTTGACAATACTCTGCCTGGCGTAATACCTACAGTAAAATTGATACGCATGTTTGGTCGCTCAAGGTCAGTATTTTCTATGCGCTCAATCTTGTCAAGCCGCTTCATGATGCTCTGTGCCTGCGCAGCTTTGGAGGCTTTCGCCTTAAAACGTTCTACAAATCTTTCCTGTTGGCGTATATAATCCTGTTGATTTTCATAAGCCCTTTTTTGTAATTCAATTCGCTGTTCCTTCTCCTGTTGATAATAAGTATAATTGCCTGTGTAAAAATGTAATTCCTGTTGATATAATTCAACAATTTTAGTTACCATTCTATCGAGAAAATACCGGTCGTGCGAAACAATTACCACGGAACCCTGATAATGTTGCAAATATTTTTCAAGCCATTCAATGGAAGGAAGATCAAGATGGTTCGTAGGTTCATCCAGTAGCAAAACATCAGGATGCATTAAAATCATTTTTGCCAACAGCACTCTCATGCGCCATCCTCCACTAAATTCTTTGTATGGCCTTTGTAAATCAGCATTTGGAAACCCTAATCCTTGTAAAATTTCTTCCGTTTTATGATGGATATCATAGCCGCCTAAAATTTCAAGCTCATGCAGTTTATCAGCATATAAATGTGCCAGTGCTTCATCAGAACTTTTTTCTAATTCAATGCCTATTTGTTCAATCTCCTTTTCTAAGGCTATTACTTTTTCAAAGGCGCCCAATGCTACTTGCAAAATCGAATCTTCCGTATCAAAACTTAACAGATCCTGGTGCAAAAAGCCAATAGTTGTTTCTTTACCTTTTTCCACCGTGCCTTTAGACGGCAAGTATTGGCCAGTAAACACTTTCAGCAATGTTGATTTTCCTGTCCCATTATAGCCAATCAAACCAATTCTTTCATTAGGTTGAATGTGCCAGGTAGCATCTTCAACAATAACTCTTGCACCAAATTCAAATGTGACATTTTGTAACCCTAATAACATAAAAACTTTTTATAAGGGTGCAAATTTAAGTTCTATTTGGCGTAATATATCAGTGCATAATATTAGCTCATGTTAATATGTTATTTTTGAAAAAAATTATATTGAATGAAAAGATTGTTGGCAATTATTTTTTTAGCGGTTGTCTTGTTTGGTGCATATTGGTTCTTTTTTAAGAAAGATTCCCATCCTTCTGAAGCAAAACAGCAAGCGATAAAAATTAAAAAGCACTCCGAAGAATTTAATCAAAGTATCGCAAATGCATTAAACGAATATTTTAATCTGAGGAACGCTTTTGCAGATGGCGACACTGTAAAAATAAAAGCGCAAGTTCCAAAATTTAATGCATCGGTCGATAGTATAAAACTTGACGACCTTAAAAAAGATGACTCGCTCATTTTAGCATCGGTTCAACAACAGGTAAGTGATATAAAAGCTAACGCCGACGATATTTTATTACAAAAAGATATTACTGAAATGCGGGAAGATTTCAGAATGGTTTCTGAGAATTTATATCCCTTCCTAAGAACAATAGCATATGAAGGACCGAAGCTTTACTGGCAAAATTGCCCTACGGCTTTCGGGCAGGACAAGGAAGGAAGCTGGCTAAGTAATTCTTCAGAAATAATAAATCCTTATCTCGGCAAAAATCATCCTGAATGTGGTGAACTGAAAGATTCGCTTCAGTAGCCATATTTCTTAATCTACCTTATGAAAGTGAAAAAGATATTTGCTATCGTTCTTCTATTGATTCCATTTTTTTCATTCGCTCAAAATAAATTTACACTCAGCGGCTATGTAAAAGATGCGCTCTCCGGCGAAACCTTAAATGGTGCTACGGTAGCAGTTTTGGGAGAATCAAAAGGAATTACTTCAAATCAATTTGGCTTCTATTCGATAACGCTTACGACAGGTACTTATAATTTTATTTGTTCTTATGTTGGTTATGTTCCTCAAATAAAAACAATTAATTTAACCAGTAATGTTGAATACAATTTTGAAGTAGCGCCAAAAATTACCACCGAACAGGCTGTAATTATTTCTTCTAGAAAAAGAGACGCCAATGTAAAGACGGCGCAAATGGGAAAGATTGATCTTTCGATTAACCAGGTAAAATCGATCCCGGCATTTTTAGGTGAAATTGATATCTTAAAAACTATCCAGCTTTTGCCTGGCGTTCAAAGCGCAGGCGAGGGAAGTTCTGGTCTGTACGTAAGAGGCGGCGGCCCCGACCAAAATTTGATTTTACTGGATGATGCGGTAGTTTACAATACTGGCCACCTGTTTGGATTCTTTTCAATTTTTAATGGTGATGCTATTAAGAATACTTCTTTAATTAAAGGTGGAATGCCTGCTCAGTATGGTGGACGACTGTCAAGCGTACTCGATATTTCTATGAAGGAAGGTAACGATAAGAATTTTGTGGTGCAAGGTGGCATTGGATTAATAGCATCAAGGTTTTCAATAGAGGGCCCGATCAAAAAGAACAAGGCTTCTTTTATTGTATCTGCCAGGAGAACTTATATCGACGCATTGGCAAAACCATTCATAAAAAAATCGAGTTCATTTTATGGATCAGGATATTACTTCTACGATTTAAATGCCAAGGTCAACTATAAATTTTCTGAAAAAGACAGGATTTATTTAAGCGGATATTTTGGAAAAGATAAGTTTGATTTTGTTAACGGGCAGCAATCTTTGAAAGTACACATCCCTTGGGGAAATTCTACCGGAACACTACGATATAATCACGTTTTTAATAATCGTTTATTTTCTAATACAACTGTTGTTTATAATGATTATAAATTCAATTTCGGAGCCAATCAAAATAATTTTCAACTTAACCTTCTTTCGGGAATCAGGGACTGGAATGTGAAAGAAGATTTTGATTTATATCCTTTCACGAATCATAAATTAAAATTTGGTGCGCTCTACACATATCATACATTCACCCCTTCAGTAGTAAGCGGAAGCCAGGATACAGTTCAGTTTAAGCCAAACAACGCACAGCAAAAGTATGCGCATGAAGCCGCTGTTTACATCCAGGACGATTGGGACGTTAGTGATAAAATAAAGATTAACGCAGGCATTAGAGAAAGTGGCTTTCAGCAAATAGGACCTTATAAAAATTATACAACAGATGCTAACGGAAATCGCACAGATAGTACTATTTATACAAAGGCAAAACCTGTAATAACGTACTATGGATTTGAGCCGAGGTTTACCATTCGTTACGCCATTAACGACGAAACATCGGTTAAAGCTTCGGTAACGAAAAATCTTCAGTACATCCACCTGGTAAGTAATGCAGGAACCACATTGCCTACTGACTTGTGGGTGCCAAGTACGTTGAAAGTAAAGCCACAGGAAAGTTGGTTATATGCTTTGGGGTTGTTTAAAAATTTTAACGACAATACTTATGAAACATCTGTAGAAGTTTATTACAAGCAATTAAAGAACCAGATTGAATATGAAGAAGGCTACACGCCGGCGACATTAGAAGACACGGAAAACTTTTTCACATTTGGTAAAGGATGGAGTTATGGAACTGAATTATTTATAAATAAAACAAAAGGAAGATTGACCGGTTGGATTGGTTACACCTTAAGCTGGACCTATCGCAAATTTGCAGGTTTGAATTCGGGAGAAAAATATTTTGCCAAATACGACAGGCGACACGATCTTTCATTAGTTGGCGTTTATGACCTTTCAAAAAAGTGGAAACTTTCAGGAACATTTGTTTTTGG
>Ga0105239_10005225_pt1 | contig 15279 bp, 11 predicted proteins | sample KBSC44metaG_FD_92761 | JGI IMG/M metagenome (GOLD analysis project Ga0105239, IMG submission 92761) | Corn rhizosphere microbial communities from Kellogg Biological Station, Michigan, USA - KBS C4-4 metaG | ecosystem: Host-associated > Plants > Roots > Rhizosphere > Soil | place: Michigan, USA...
TAATATGGCCTACAACAAAGCCATGCGTACCACCACTGAAGCGGCCATCAGTAATTAAGGCTACACTTTTGCCTAAGCCTGCGCCAATAAGGGCAGATGTGGGCTTCAGCATTTCGGGCATACCGGGGGCACCTTTGGGACCTACATAACGGATAACAACCACATCACCCGGCTGTACACGTTTATTTTGAATACCGGCGATCAGTTCAAATTCTCCGTCGAATACACGGGCCGGCCCTTGAAAGCGTTCACCTTCTTTACCGGTGATCTTGGCGACACTTCCCTTTTCGGCGAGGTTACCATATAATATATTTAAATGTCCGGTGGGTTTTATTGGTTGTTCGAGGGGGAAGATGATCTTTTGTGTTTCGAAGTTCAGATCGGGAACACCGGCGAGATTTTCGGCTAATGTTTTACCGGTTACGGTTAAACAATCACCATGGAGCAACCCTTTTTGTAACAGGTATTTCATAACAGCAGGTACGCCACCATGTTCGTGCAGGTCCTGCATTAAATATTTTCCGCTGGGTTTGAAGTCGGCCAGTACCGGAATTTTATTACTGATCTTTTGAAAATCATCCTGTGTTAAAGGCACATCAACGCTTTTCGCGATCGCAATCAGATGCAGTACGGCATTGGTGCTTCCGCCCAGTACCATGATCACAGTGATGGCGTTTTCAAATGCTTTTCGGATCATGATATCGCGGGGCTTGATATCTTTTTCCATCAGGTAACGGATAGCTCTACCTGCTTCAAGACATTCCTTTTTCTTTTCTTCACTCAGCGCAGGATTGGAAGAGGAGAAAGGCAGGCTCATACCTAATGCCTCAATAGCGGCAGCCATGGTATTTGCAGTGTACATACCGCCACAGGCGCCTGCCCCGGGGCAGGAGTTCTGAACAATACCTTTAAAATCGGCATCGCTTAACTGGCCTGCAATTTTTTGTCCCAACGCTTCAAAGGCAGAAACGATATTGAGGTCTTGTCCTTTATAATGACCGGGTGCGATGGTACCGCCGTATACCATAATAGATGGGCGGTTTAAACGACCCATAGCCATTAATGAACCGGGCATATTTTTATCGCAACCGGGAATGGTGATCAGGGAGTCGTAATACTGAGCACCGCAAACTGCTTCAATCGAATCGGCAATGATGTCGCGGCTTACGAGTGAAAAACGCATACCGTCGGTACCGTTCGACATGCCATCGCTTACACCAATGGTATTGAAGATCAAACCCACCAGATCATTACTCCACACTTCTCCTTTAACAATTTTAGCAAGATCGTTCAGGTGCATGTTACACGTATTACCGTCGTAACCCATGCTGGCGATTCCTACCTGTGCTTTCTTTAAATCTTCGTCTGTTAAGCCAATGCCGTATAACATTGCCTGGGCTGCAGGTTGTGTTACATCCTGCGTAATCGTCTTCGAATATTTGTTTAATTCAGCCATTATGTATTTTTATGTTGTCAGCTTTTTGTTCTTTATTCGTCGTCTCTTGCGTCGCACACTTCATCTTTTTGTTCTTTGCCCGGCTATTTAACCCACCCCTATTAATCTTTGTTTATGTGCTGCACCCTGAGGCCCCTCCCGGGAGGGGATGAGCACCCTGATTTTCGTTCTATGCGACAGCCTCTTTTGTATCTTTTGTTACAGGCTTTTCAGTTACTTTATCTTTATAAACTTTTTGAATAACTTTTCCTATCGAATCATTCCAGCTTTTAGGAAACACCACATCATCGAGCGAATGCCAGCCGATCACTTCTGCAGCAGTACCACAGAAGAAAGCGGTATCGGCCTGCTTTAATTCATCGGTGGTGAATAAACGTTCTTCCACCGGTATATTTAATTCGTTACAGATCTCAATTACAGTGGCCCTTGTAATGCCGGGTAAAATGTTGCCCAGCGGAGGCGTAACCAGTTTACCGTTCTTTTCAAAAAACATATTGGCGCCGGGGCCTTCAGCTACATATCCGTTGGTATCTGTCAGCAGCGCCTCATCGAATCCCTGTGCTTTGGCTTCCTGACTGGCCAGAATAGAGTTCACATAATGACCGCTGGCTTTGGCTTCTATTTTAAAACCTTTTGGATTGGGGCGCTGGAAAGATGAAGTCATTACACGCAGTAATTTATCTCCCAGGAACAATCCCATTTCCCATACCGCAATCATGATATATGATTCTTTATTGAGATTGAAACTCATATTGGCCGGTGCGTATATTACAGGCCGTATGTAAGCATCCTGCAGATTGTTTCTGCTTAATACTTCATAAGTAGCTTCAATGAGTTCATTGGTATCCCAGTGCCAGGGCATGTTCATAGCAGCAGCAGAGTTCTTCAGCCGTTCGTAATGCTCAACCGGTTTAAAGACCTTTGTTTCGCCTGATGCTGTTTTATATGATCTTATACCTTCAAATACTGCATATCCGTAGTGTAAGCTCTGACTGTAATAGTCAGTACTTGCTTCGGATGCTTTTACATAAGCACCGTTGAGGTAAAGAATTGTATCGTTGTTATAGTATGCCATGGTTTTATTGATAAGGTTAAAAGTTATTAGATACTTCGACCCTTCGACTACGCTCAAGGCCTTAAAACAAAAAACCCGCCTCGTTGGAGGCGGGTTTGTATTTTGATTTTCTTTGTTATACGTTATACACCACCTCCGTGCGTTGCAGGAATAATCACCACCACCACAATAATTATTGCAGTTACAATAGAGATGATGTTATTAATGCTACTTTTTTGCATAAGAGGACTCGTGTGTCACAAATATACACCCGCCGTTTCAAAAAAAGAACTACAGCAAGCAACTTTATTTTGAAGTCTGAAGTCCGAGGTCTGAAGTTCCTGAGTAAATGAGCTTTCTTAGTTTTTCTTACCTCATCAGATTTCTGACTTCCGACATCAGATTATCGTTGACTTTCTTATCTCTATATTCGCTTTATTCACTCCGCCTGGTATACGATTGGCCACAAAATCACTAACCAGTTCACCAATGGTGGAAGTGAAATAAAAGTTAATCGGATCAATATCTTTTGTTACAAAACCATTCATCAGTGTCCATTCTACACCAAGCTGCACAGCCTCTGCTTCTTTCTTCAATCCAAAATGGTCGAGCAACATTGCTGCTGATAAAATAGAACCCAGCGGGTTGGCAATGTCTTTACCGGCTGCCTGCGGATAGGAACCGTGAATCGGCTCGAACAAAGCGGCTCCTGTACCAACAGATGCCGATGGCAATAACCCCAGTGAACCACTGATTACACTGGCCTCATCGCTGATGATATCGCCAAACATGTTTTCGGTAAGTATTACATCAAACTGTTTGGGGTTCAAAATGATCTGCATGGCTGCATTGTCAACAAACAAAAAATCAACCTTTACATCTGCATACTGTTTGGCGATCTCCTGTACTACTTTGCGCCACAGGCGTGATGTTTCGAGTACATTAGCTTTATCGACCAGGGTTAACTTTTTACGGCGCTGCCTTGCATATTGAAATGCCAGATGGGCAATGCGTTCAATTTCTTCACGCGTATATACGCAATCGTCAGCCGCACGCAAACCATCTTCACTCAGTTCTTTCTTTCCAAAATAAATTCCGCCGGTTAATTCGCGGAAGATTATAAAATCAACTCCTTCCAGCTGTTGCTGTTTTAAAGGAGAAAGGTGTTGCAAAGAGGGGTACGAAATTACAGGTCGAATGTTGGCAAACAATTGTAAGCTCTTCCGCAGTTTTAATAAGCCCTGCTCGGGGCGAACTTTGGCAGAAGGATCGTTATCGTATTTAGGATGGCCAATAGCGCCAAATAATATTGCATCGCTGTTAAGACAGGCTTCAACCGTTTCATCGGGTAAAGGGCTGCCGGTTTTATCAATGGCATCGGCGCCCATTAAGCAATACCGGTAGAAAAACTCATGACCGAATTGCTCGGCAACGGCATTCAGCACTTTTACTGCCTGACGGGTAACTTCAGGCCCTATGCCATCGCCTTCTATAACAACAATATTTTTTTCCATAATTAGTGTTTTCAGGGGCGGTATTACGGATTAAATGCGCGTAGCTTCAAAAGCTTCAATGTCGCCGCGCAAACTGAGCAGGTAGTCTATATCGTCGTACCCGTTCAGCAAGCATGTCTTTTTATAATTACTAATATCAAATTTCTCCGTTGCGCCGGTTGATGTAATGGTAATGGACTGCTCTTCTAAATTCACTTCCAGTGTGGTACCGGAATCATTTTTAACTGCAGCGAAGATCTGTTGCAGAAAAGATTCACTTACCTGAACCGGTAATAAAAAGTTATTGAGTGCATTGTTTTTAAAAATGTCGGCAAAGAAGCTGCTCACTACTACATCAAAACCATAATCTTTAATAGCCCAGGCAGCATGTTCACGGCTTGAACCACATCCGAAGTTTTTGGCCGCTACCAGGATCTTTCCTTTGTAAACAGGATTGTTGAGCGGAAAATCTTTCGGTTGTTGCTCGTCGTCATTGGCATAACGCCAGTCGCGAAACAGGTTCTTTCCAAACCCTTCCCTGCTGGTAGCTTTTAAGAACCGCGCAGGAATGATCTGGTCGGTATCGATATTTTCGATATTAACCGGAACGATGGTGCTCTTTACTATGTTTATCTTCTTGCTCATTTACTTAATGTCCTTATTCAAATGTGCTAATGTGCAAATATGCAAATGTGCTAATGGGCGCTCCGTTTGATTTTCAAATTTGCACATTTTCAAATTTTCAAATTAATTCCCGAACATCTACTACCTGACCTGTAATAGCAGCAGCTGCTGCGGTTAAAGGACTTGCAAGCAATGTGCGTGCACTGGGTCCCTGACGGCCTTCGAAGTTGCGGTTGCTGGTTGAAATGCAATATTTACCGGCCGGTATTTTATCTTCATTCATACCCAAACAGGCTGAGCAGCCCGGCTGGCGTAACTGAAAACCGGCTTCTTCAAATATTTTATCAATACCTTCCTGACGGGCCTGTTTTTCTACCTGCTTACTGCCAGGCACAACCCAAACTTCCACATCGCTGGCTTTTTTCTTTCCTTTTACAAAAGAGGCAACCATGCGCAGGTCTTCAATACGGCCGTTGGTACAACTACCGATAAATACGTAATCGATTTTTTTGCCTTTGATAAAGCTGCCGGGTTGCAGACTCATATAGTTAAGAGACTTCAAAAATGAAGGACGCTCTGTTTCGCTGATCTCGTTTTCAGCAGGAATATGACCGTTTACGCCAACGCCCATACCCGGGTTGGTACCGTAAGTAATCATAGGCTCAATATCAGCAGCTTTGATATTGATCTCTTTATCAAACACTGCATCAGCATCAGAATACAGGGTTTTCCAGTATTCCATTTTGCGGTCCCATTGTGTAGCACCGGGAGAAAACAAACGGCCTTTGATATAATCGAAAGTGATGTCGTCGGGTGCGATCATTCCGCCCCGTGCGCCCATTTCAATACTCATATTGCAAATGGTCATACGGGCTTCCATTGATAAACTGCGAATGGCCGAACCGGCGTATTCAACAAAATAACCGGTGGCGCCACTGGCGCTGATCAATGATATAATATAAAGGATGATGTCTTTAGATACAACGCCTTTGTTCAATGTACCTTCTACATTGATGCGCATGAGCTTTGGTTTGCTTTGCATGAGGCATTGCGTAGCCATTACCATTTCTACTTCGCTGGTGCCGATACCAAAGGCAATAGAGCCGAAAGCGCCATGGGTGCTGGTATGGCTGTCGCCGCAGACAATGGTCATACCCGGTTGGGTAATGCCCAGTTCGGGCCCTATCACATGCACAATACCCTGAAACGGATGTCCCAGTCCATATAGCTCAATATCGTGTTTGGCGCAGTTTTCAATTAACTTCTGCACCTGATTACGCGAGAGCTCGTCTTTTATTGGTAAATGCTGATTAAGTGTAGGAACGTTATGGTCGGCGGTGGCTACTACCTGTTGGGGACGAAATACTTTGAGGCCTCTTTTCTCCAGTCCCTGAAAGGCCTGCGGACTGGTTACCTCATGTATAAAATGCTTATCGATATATAATACAGATGGCCCGCCGTCAATTTGCTTAACGATGTGCCTGTCCCATATCTTTTCAAATAATGTCTTACCCATATTCACTTTTTAAAAAAGCGTGGTGCAGACGCACCACGCGTAACAAAAACTACATGATTATGAGAAAATACTGCTCACTAAACTATGGCGGCCTGGTACTGATGGGCTAATGCCTTCAGATCTTCGTCTTCCACCTCTTTCTTCCTGTCTGCAACTTTCAAAAACTCCTGGTATAACACATCCACATCATTTCGTGTGAACTGGTAGCCGAGTTTATGAAAACGATGGGCCAAAGCGCTGCGGCCGCTGCGCGCTGTTAAAACTATTTTACTGCCATCTGCTCCAACCTGTTCGGGGTTAATGATCTCGTAGGTAAGCGCATCTTTCAAAAATCCATCCTGGTGAATACCTGATGAATGTGAAAATGCATTGCTGCCTACGATCGCTTTATTAGCCTGAACCGGCATGCGCATGGTATCTGAAACCAGGCGACTAAGAGAGGTTAGCTTTTGCGTTTTGATATCTGTATAAAAACCGAGGGAGTGATGTTGCTGAATAACCATTACCACTTCTTCGAGCGAAGTATTACCCGCTCTTTCTCCCAATCCGTTGATCGTACACTCTATCTGACGAGCGCCGTTGATGGCCCCTGCAATAGAGTTAGCGGTAGCCAGGCCGAGGTCGTTATGACAATGGCAGCTGATTACAGCTTTATCGATGTTCGGAACATTATTCGCCAGGTAAGCGATCTTTTCGCCATACTGATGCGGCAGGCAATATCCTGTAGTATCAGGAATATTTACGGTGGTAGCTCCGGCAGCAATAACTGCTTCTACTACTCTCGCCAGATAATCGTTATCTGTACGGCCGGCATCCTCGGCATAAAACTCTACATCATCTGTAAAGTTCCGCGCCCATTTTACACATTGGATAGCCCTTTGTAAAATCTCTTCGCGGGTAGAGTTGAATTTCGATTTAATGTGGTAGTCGGAAGTTCCGATACCGGTGTGAATACGTGATCTTTTGGCTGTTTTTAATGCCTCTGCAGCCACTTCAATATCCTTTTGTACGGCACGGCTTAAACCGCAGATCACGGCATTCTTAATAACTGCTCCGATTTCGCTGACGCTTTTAAAATCACCAGGAGAAGAAATCGGGAAACCAGCCTCAATAATATCTACGCCCAGGTCTTCCAGGGCCAAAGCAATTTCTATCTTTTCCTTGGTGTTTAATTTACAGCCAGGCACTTGTTCTCCGTCGCGCAATGTTGTGTCGAAAATATAGACTTTGTTCTTTGGCATAGGTCTCAGTTCGGTAAATAGGATTTTAATTTAAAAAAAAGCAGGCTGTTCGATTTTGTTGTTGCTTGCTATAAAAGAGAAAAACAACCTGCTGATCCGAAATTATTCCTGTTTATTTAGTCAGAGAAATCAATTTTGTATCTAATTTACATTACTTAAATTGCACTAACATACTACAACCTCTTGTGGGTCAATGTTTTTAACGATTTTTGATTACGATGCCCAACCGATCTACAGACGCACTGTTTCAACTTGTTAAATCTCTGGAAAAGTCAGAGAAACGGAATTTCAAGCTATACGTTAAACGCAATTCTTCCAGTGAAGACCTGAAGATTGTACAGCTTTTTGACGCGCTTGACAAGATGGAAACCTACGATGAAAATTTACTACTGAGTAAATATAAAAGCCTTAAAAAGCAGCAGCTTTCCAACATCAAAGCACATCTGTACAAACAGATTCTCAGCAGTTTACGCCTCATAAAGAACGAAAACAATATAGATATACAGCTGCATGAAATGATGGACCATGCCCGTATACTGTATAATAAGGGTTTATACCTACAAAGCCTGAAAATGCTCGATCGTATGAAAGAGCTGGCCAGCTCAAACAACCAGGTTACTTACCTGTTGCAGGTTTTGTTTTTCGAGAAAAAGATCGAGGCCCTGCATATAACCCGCAGTATGACCGATCGCGCGGAACAACTCACCAGTGAGGTAGATGATACCAACCGCCGGCTGGTGATGATCAGCAAACTGTCGAATTTGTCGCTGCTGCTGTACAGTTGGTATATAAAAAATGGCCACGCCCGCGACGAGAATGATGAAAAGGTGGTACAGCAGTTCTTCGAACAGCATTTTCCGCCAGGTGCAGATGAAGCCAAAGGCTTTTACGAACGGTTATATCTGTACCAGAGCTATTGCTGGAATGCCTTTATACGGCAGGACTTTCTGATGTATTACCGCTATACTCAAAAATGGGTTGAATTATTTGAAAAAGAGCCATTTATGATTGAAGTGGAAACAGCCCACTACATTAAAGGCATGCACAACCTGATGGGCGCCCACTTCGACCTGCAGAACTATAATAAACTGAAAGATTCGCTGGAGAAGTTCGAAGCGTTCTCGCGATCTGACCTGGTGGTGAACAATCACAATAACCGCATTCAGACCTTTATATATCTGTACCTGTCAAAGATCAATAAACATTTCATGGAGGGTACGTTTACCGAAGGACTGAAGCTGGTGCCCTATATAGAAGAACAGTTAAAGGAATACGAGATCTATCTCGACCGGCACCGTATTCTGGTATTCTATTATAAAATTGCATCCCTGTATTTTGGCAGCGCCAGATACGAAAAGGCGATTGACTATCTGAACAAGATCATCAACTGGAAGGTTGACCTTCGTACCGATCTGCAATGTTACTCGCGCCTGCTGCACCTGATCGCGCATTATGAACTGGGTAATTTTGAGTTGCTGGAATACCTGTTCAAATCGGTATACCGGTTTATGGCCAAAATGGGCAGCCTTAGTGTGGTGGAAGAAGAGATCTTCCGCTTCCTGCGCCGCAGCTTCCATTTAACACCGCGACAGCTTAAACCTGAATTTGCGAAGTTGCTGGAACAGTTAAAACAATTGCAGGCAAACCGCTTCGAAACCCGCGCCTTTGCCTATCTCGACATCATTTCATGGCTTGAAAGTAAAATGGATAATATACCTGCAGTGGAAATAGTGATCCGGCAGAAGTTTTTAAACCGCCAGAAGAGAAAGGCGGTGGAGGAATAACAGAGTTGCCTGAACCACGATTTTAAACAATTGTGCAGATTCACCTGCTTGCATCAATCCCGTCTTTTTCCTCATGAATCTTTTAACCGTCTAAAATCATGGTTCAGACAATCCTGTCTGTCATTTATTGTTATTGCCGGATGTCTGTTTGCTCATTGATCTTTCCACAGGACTCTGGGAGAATCGATGCTGATTCTCCGGTTCACCCTAAAACATTCACCTCAAGCGAATCCCTTTTTCGTTTCCCCTCAGAATCCTGTGGAAAGGCCAATGGTTAATTCACGTATCGTTATTTATTAAGCCTTATAAGGAGATGGTAATATGATTACAAATTATATGCTCCCCATTTAAGAAGTCTGTACTGTTCTGAACAATTTGTTAAAACTCACAATACCAATCCTTTAATTAACATTTTTTGTATTTCGCATAATGGGGAGTGTGGAATCGCTGGCAATAATGATGGGGATTGTTCCCTTTCAAACAAAATATGCCACACTGTAGGTGTGGCATTTTGCTGTTCATAGTTGTTCAGCGCAAAGTAAGTTGTAAGTTATAAGTTGTAGGTAATAAGATAAAAGTTCCCACTACTTACTACTTATCACTTATCACTTACTACTTAATATTTGGTCAGCTCGGGCTGTACTTCATCTATATACGCCAATATACCACCTTTGAGATTGTACAGGTTGCTAAATCCAAACTTTTCTTCCAGTTCACGAATGGCTTTGGCGCTGCGGCCTCCCATTTTACAATGCACGATCACCTTCTGATCTTTACTGATCTTTGCTGCATTATCTGCAACAGTAGCAAGGGGAATTAATTCTGCGCCGATGTTCACTATATCGTACTCATACGGTTCACGAACGTCGATCAGTTGAAATGATTCTCCTTTTACCTGTAACTCATATAATTCCTGTACGGTAATTTCCTTTACTGGTTTTTCTACAGCCTTTACGCCACAGAATTGTTCATAATCGATCAATTGTGTAATGGTGGGATTTTTTCCATTGAGTGGATTGTCATCACGACGTGAGATATTAAAAGTGCGGCTTTCAAAATTCAATGCGTCAAATATATAAAAGCGACCAGCCAGCGGTTCTCCTACCCCAGTAATTACTTTAATTACTTCCAGTGCCTGCAAACTGCCAATGATACCGGGCAATACACCTAATACACCGCCTTCAGCACAACTGGGTACCAGACCGGGGGGAGGCGGCGTTGGATACAGGTCACGATAATTGGGACCCAGATCACCATTCGCATAACGATAGTTGAATACCGATACCTGTCCTTCAAACTGAAAAATAGAAGCGTATATATTTGGCTTACCCAATAGTACACAGGCATCATTTACCAGGTAGCGCGTAGGAAAATTATCGGTGCCATCGGCTACCAGATCATAATCCTTAATAATGTCAAGGGCGTTCTGAGAAGTAAGCTGTGTATTGTAGAGGATAAATTGTATGTGAGGGTTAAGGGCTTCGAGCCGTTGCTTAGCGGCTTCTACTTTTGATTTACCTATTTCATGTACGCCAAACAAAACCTGACGCTGCAGGTTGCTATCATCTACTACATCGAAATCGACAATACCAATAGTGCCAACGCCTGCAGCGGCAAGGTATAATAAAACAGGACTGCCTAATCCGCCGGAGCCGACTACAAGCACCCGGGCTGCTTTTAATTTTTTCTGTGCTTCCAGTCCAAAATCAGGTATAATGATATGCCGGTTATACCGGGCCAGTTCTTCTTTTGAAAAGGTTATGGTAGCATCATTCATAATAAACGTTTTTAACCCACCCCTTTTGATCATTCATTCACTACATCCCTCCGGGGCCCCTCCAGGGAGGGGAAGAAGCCTCCGTTTTTCATTTTTAATAATTGCTATTTGATTCCCCCAGCTATGGCAGGAACAATACTGATTACGGAATCGGCTTTTACTGTTGTATGCTCCTGCTGCAGATTGCGAATGTCGTCATTTCCTACAAATATGTTTACAAAAGAACGGATGCGGCCGCTATCGTCGAGCAGGTGCTTTTTCAGATCGGGAAAATTGAAGGTCAGTTCATCTACCGTTTTTGAAATGGTATCTGCCCGTGTTTCCAGCTTTGCTGTGTTGTTGGTGAATTTACGCAATGGTGTGGGAATGATTACTGTTGCCATGATTAATGGTTTGTTGTTTGATTGTTTATGGTTGGTTTTCACTTTAACATTGAAAATTTATCATCCGATATTCGATATTAAAAAGCGAGGAGGTGATTATTCTCTTCCTCAAACTGTAAATCGTCATTTAATCGCCAGGAACGAATGGGCCCGGGTTGTTTATCGTTTACTGAAATAATGAGATATGAAAAGAAAGGCTGCGCAGCTGCACGATCATGCTCAGATGGTATAGCAGGATGGTTGGGATGCGAATGATATACACCCAGTAATTCCAACTGATGCGCCTCGGCATATTTCTCTGCCTCCAGGTAATCGTGTGGTGAAATTTCAAAACGCCTGCGCTTATCGCCTTCCTTTACATTGCGCACAGCATAGGCATGGGTAAGAATGCGACGGCTGCTTTCATCTTCATGACCAAATACAAAACCGCAACATTCATCGGGAAATGCATTGACTGCATCTTCAACAATTATTTTTTGTGCTTCGGGTTGTAGTACTATCATGTTACAATAGTTTTTTAATTACATCACTGTATTTATCGGCATTGTCGGGTAATACAGTTACTACAATACCGTGTTCTAATTTTTCAGCCACTTTCATCGCCCCCGCCAGATTGGCCGCAGCAGAAGGACTCAGCAGCAGATGTTCATAATGATAGGCGGCTTTTATAATTTCATAGGTTTCTTCGGTACTTACTTCCAGATTTTGATCAGCCAGTGTATCATCATATATTTTTGGAACAATGGCTGTTTCCATATGTTTCCATCCTTCAAGGCCGTGCAACGGGTTATCGGGCTGCAGTGAAGTGAGATGGATAGAGGGGATCAGTTCTTTCAATCGTCTTCCTGTTCCAACAAAGGTACCCGTAGTTCCCAGTCCGGCTACAAAATGTGTAATGGTTGGTAAGGCTTCTGTTATTTCAATGGCCGTTGAATGATAATGGGCCTTCCAGTTATTATCGTTCTTATACTGATCGGCATAAAAGTATTTATCAGGATATTCATCAGCCAATACTTTAGCTACTTGTTGCGCCCCATCGGTCCCTTCAAACCGGGATGTATAAATAATATCAGCACCAAGCGATTTCAATATTTCTTTTCTTTCGGCAGAAGCATTTTCCGGCAGACATAAGGTAACGCGTATCTGCAATTGTTTTCCGATGGTAGCGTAGGCAATACCTGTATTGCCACTGGTGGCATCCAATAAAATTTTTTCCCTGCTTAAAGCTCCGCTGTCAATGGCCGCTTTAAAAATGGTATACGCTGCTCTGGCTTTTACGCTGCCTGATAGCTGCATCCATTCTTTTTTGGCATAAATAGTCACACCGGGTTTTTGAAATAAACGGGCGATCCGGTGCAGCGGTGTTCGGCCTATCTGTTTTCCCAGTAACCGGACGCCTTCAGCCAGTTGACTATCTGTTTGTGTTGCTGTTATAACATTTGACATAGAAAAAGGTGTTAAATAAAAAAAGCTCCACCTATGTGGAGCTTTAATGATTTTATATAAAATATATAGTTACAAAATCTATGAATGGCTATCCTCCACCATAATAACCTCCTTCTGCTTTACAACAGCAACAACAATAAGCTTTGTATGTGCAAAAATTAGTCATCAGGTAGTGTTCTATACAAATATAAGCAACTTTAAACTGAATACCATCAACTTTACGGCTTCCATTCCAGCACCTTTACCGGTTGCGGAGGAATGTCCTTAATGGTTTCTGAATCACCCTGCTCAACCCGTTCCACAAAGAGGTTCAGCACTTTACTGCTTTTCCATAATTCAGTATCGTAGCTGGGTTCCCAGAATGCAACAGATTCATTAGCAAGCGTTTTTACCTGCCATTTCCCCTGCGCAATATCATTGCAAACCGACATACTGATTTTATCACCCAGTTCTTCATCACGGTACACGAGTATGCCCTGCACCTTTCCATTTTTGTTGAAGATCAATAGGCGGGGGCGCGAGATGGGAATACGTTTGGTTCCGCCGCCCGACAATGAAAAACCTGTTTTGCGGTCAGAGATCTGTTGGGTGATCCATTGATGCCCATCATTATATATAAGGCGATATTGCGGTATACCGCTTTCGGTAGCCCAGTACGTAGCTATATAGGGATGGCCCGCATCATCGGTAGCCATAGTAGTAGAATTTATCAACTCACTTTTTTGAGGTATGCGGCAAGCATATTCAGCCGTAGCGGCAGTAACAGGCAACGTATATTTTTCACCGGTGCTTTTTTCCCAGGTTTTGCCGCCATCTTTTGAGCGGGCATAGCACATATCATGGTTGGATGACCCATCAGGGGTTTCGCGCCATACCCACGACAAATGAATGATACCATATTTATCAATGGCCATTTGCCAATAGGGACTGCGCTGATTTTCGCCGTTGATCCAACCGTCCTGCAACTGTGTCCATGTTTTTGTTTTTCTGTCGTAGCGGTTCAGCATCAAACTGCCATTGCCGCTTGCTCCGTCGCGGTACAGGAACAACAGATTGCCATCGGGCAGGCGATAAAATTCGGGATAGGTAACGCTCGATTCCTTTTTACCGGTCATAGGCATTTTATCGGTAAGCTGCAGCGAACCGGGACTAACGCTACGGACGTAGTGCAACTCGTTGTTATGATGGTCCCAGCTTACATGCAGATAGCCATCTCCATCGGTAATAATGCTGATGGTATTATGCGCATCTTTTATTCTGCCGCTGTATTGAGTAGGCTGAATAGTCCAGTTGTTTGAACCTATTGTTCTTTTACCAATCACCAGCCGTTGCGCCGAATCGTAATAAGCAATGTACTGGGTGTTTTTATAAGTGGAGAGCGAGTTATGCCGGAATATAACGGCATTGACGGAATTGGCGGCCCAGCCGTTACCAACTGTTGTAATATGAACATTGGTTTGAGCAATCGCGGTACAGGTTGCGATAAGAAGCAATACAGTTAGAAATTTATGCATAGGGCAAGATAATTAATTTGAAAAATTAGCGCAACTGCATCAGGGCGCTGGCGCCCATTGTATCAGTTAACTTCCAGTTCGTCCTTCGAAGGTAGTTTAGGGAAAGCAGCATGTGGCTCACGCTGGTACCAGAAGGCTACCGTAGTAATATCTGAAGTTTGCGCCAGGTAACGGCCTCCGTGGCGCCAGCCCAAATCCTGAATGGTTACTTTTAAATCATTGTCGAACCGGATGGGGTCCATGATATGCCAGCGATACAAACCAAAGCGTTGCTGCGAGTGGTATAGTCCGTCGGGCTTAATTACCTGTGCCAGGCCGGTATATGCAGTACAGAAAGGCTGATACTGATGGGTTACCTGATTTTCGAAATTGTATGAACCGCAGAAATAATCTTCGGTACCGGTGCCCACAATGGTGGCATTGTCTTTATCACCATCCAGAAAGAATTTGATTTCTCCCTCACCCCACCAGCCGTTATTATTTACACCAACAGCCATATAGGTGCCAACATACTGACCCTTACCTTTTACACCATCGAGTATGGTATGTAACGAGCCTTTGTCGGGATGCGATCTTCTGTACTGTGCATGAAAATATCCTTCATCTTCGGGTACATCTGTAAGCGTATAATCAACCTGGTAATACAGACGCATAGGTTCAGCATCATTAATATTCTCTACTGTTATCCTGCATTTTTTGCGAAAAGGCATTTTCCAGTAACAGTTAAAAGCGCTGCCGGGGTTTACAGCGATAGCCAACGAGTTTAATGGCGCATATTCATTCCATCCCATACCGAAAAAAGGGCCGAGCGGCACTTCTACCGACGGCGTTTTTTCATCATCCCAATAAAAACGAATAACTGAAAAACGCCAGTTGCCGGTAGGCGTCATCCATATATGTTGAATAGCGCCTGAGCCTTCTATTTCAGCAATGGTAAATGTTTCATTGGGATTGATAATAATAAACGGATTTACTTTCCATCCCTTTCCCA
>Ga0105239_10005228_pt1 | contig 15274 bp, 12 predicted proteins | sample KBSC44metaG_FD_92761 | JGI IMG/M metagenome (GOLD analysis project Ga0105239, IMG submission 92761) | Corn rhizosphere microbial communities from Kellogg Biological Station, Michigan, USA - KBS C4-4 metaG | ecosystem: Host-associated > Plants > Roots > Rhizosphere > Soil | place: Michigan, USA...
CACGTGGGCGCAGTATAACACCAGCGTGACAACAACGTAACACCGGTGTATCCGCGGTGACGCACGTGGGCGCAGTATAACACCAGCGTGACAACAACGTAACACCGGTGTATCCGCGGTGACGCACGTGGGCGCAGTATAACACCAGCGTGACAGTGCGCAGCACCGGTGTACTCCCGACGGCGCAGTCAGTAGGTACAATGACGCACAATGACGCACAATGATGCACATTGACGTAAAATGACGCTCAATGGCGCACAAATACATTCGGCCGCAGTAGTTTCCTATCACACGGGTGAGGCCCGAAGAACAACAGCGAACCCCATCCAGAGCCATTCAGAGCCAATAAAATGCCGATTATATCCGGCTCTTTCCCGTCAGATCAAAAAATTTGCCGGTTTGCTCCGGTTTGTTCCGACTCCAATGTTTATAAAAGGCGGGGTGCCCTCTCCCCCTCCTGCATCAAAGCAGCTGGAACTTCACCTAACCCGAACCCCTGACCCTACCCTTGCCTGTGCCTCGAACCCTGTAAAACGCCACTCCTACGCCACACTCTTTGCTTACCTAATCCACTTCGAAAATGCCTCCCTTCCGACCGCACCCAAACCCTACCTCCTTGTCGAGGGAAGAGCTTCTGGCCGAGTATGGACGTGCCATTTCCTCCGTGCGGGGCCGTGGCCAATCCATCAGGAGTCTCCGGGGCGCCTTGATCTGGGCCATCAGGCATGACAGACCCGACTTCGTCGACATCCCTCTCGGCGCCCTCCGTGACGTCCCCGCCTTCATCCAGCGTCTAAAAGCTCGTCTCCAGGAACAGGGTCGCGCTCCCGCCGTGCGTAACGTCCAGTGCAACATCTGCTTCGACCCCTACACCTCAACCCCCGATCCCATCGTCCTGCGTTGTGGCCACCACATGTGCGGTGCATGCTTCATCCCCGTTTACGAGGCCAACAGGAAATGTCCTGAGTGCCGTGCTACCATCGAGGAAGTTACCATGATGTATATCTAGACCTGAAGAACTAGATTTAGCTTAGGATAGCTTAGGATAGCTTAGACTGGCTTATGCCATGTAAATGTTGTAGATGATGTCTTATGGATTTGTCATCAACGCATGTATCTATGATGTATGTTCATGCTACGCTAGAAATACGTCCAACTGAGCGTCTATAAAATAGCGCCGTAAAAAATATGATTGAGTTGCCTGCAAGCCCGACTGCCAACTCGACTGTACGTAACTACAGCGACACCACCCCGGAGCCGCCGTGAAGGGCGTGAGCAACCCGCATCCGACCCACATCCCGCCGTGAGATGTGCGAGATCGTCGTGCACCCGCTGCCCCAGGGGCCTTGCGAATGCGCTCGGAATTTCGGTCTTACGTGACTAGAAGGTCGATATTTACAATTACTTCTGTGTAGACACCAAAATACGATTAAATATCGACCTTCTAATCAAGGCAACACTTGCGAAATTAGCGGAAATGTCAAAGTTGGATTTGGAGTCAGATTCCAGTCGCTACGGCGACACTTTCAAAAAGAGCGATGAGCCAGTGGAGATTCCGGTTTCCCAGGCAACGCTCCCCTGGGTGCGCGAGAACCACCATTCATTTTTTTTCTCATATCAAACTAGAAAACATCTCGATCTCCACGTCCTCCAGAATCTCACAGAAACCAGGATCCTTGGCGGGGTTGCCCTGTGTTTCACGTCCCGAGTCTGCGGATCCCGAGTCGTACTCGCGTTCCTCAGTCCTGCGGGTCCGGTATTTCAACGCTGCGAGTTCGAGCATTGCCTTGCACTCATCTTTTCCCAGGCTGTAGTCTCTCCTCTCCCCACCGCCCGCTTGATCCCTATCGCCCTGCATGACGAGCTTGCATGCTTTGAAAACGGATCGGAGTGTGTCTGTAATGCGACGCATGGAGAACTCGTTGTCACCCGTTTTGCGCTGTGGTTGGAATAACTTGTATGTCTGGTTCCACTCTCGGAAAAGACTGGTTCCCATCAGCTGTTCTCGGCGTTCCTCCACGTCAAATGTGGTGATATGGTCCAGGATGTTCTTCAAGCCAAGTGCTGTGACCACCTCGCGGAGGACTCTCATTTTTACTGGGAAGGAGTCGCGTGCGATGTGGCCCACCTCACTTGCGGGAGTCCAGTTGGGTACGAGACAGGCCACGACAAGGTTGACCGCTTCGCTCCCACATTCGGTTCCCCAGCTGCGTATGAAGGCCTCCGTCACGTTCCGGATTCCCCACGAGCGGCGATATGCCGTCACATAGTCTTGCCACTTGTCCCTCTCACTTGCTTGGTTCTTCTCCATCCGGTACCGTATCTCTGCGTGCTCTTCGTCGCTGACAGGTGGGATGCTGAGGAGCATCTGGCCTTTCTTCGTCAATGGTTTCTCCCCATCAACCTTGAAACGAGCTTGCCTTGAAGAAGTGCTTACGCGGTGACCGTTTTCCTCCAGGAGGCTCTTCAATTCGAAGAAAAACCGCCGCTGACCATTGCTGTAGCGTGCCTCGTTCGCAGCAATGACATTCATCACCACCGAGTCTTCTGGGATAAAAACCATTCCCCCACCTTCTGTCCTTTGATATTCCAATGGGAAGCTCGGTATCTGCGGTTCCTCTGACGTGGGGTCGCACCGTCGGTTCCTACCCACCGTATACAGCCACCGAATTGCCTGCTTGCTGTCTTCGAGGGTGACTCGTTGCGGCGCCTTGTCCAGCGACATGTTCTTTGTGACGCAGCACCGTACGGTCCGGTCCTTGATCCGGCGGATCCTACCCGTCATCTGTGTCAAACCAAGCGGGGTCGTAGACCGCAGGCAGCAATAGACGTACAGACGGTCAAAGTGGTCGATGTTGAAATCGACCCCGGCTTCGATGGTGGGGGAGTAAATGAGAAGCCTCTTTCGCCAAAAAGACGTGACGTTGCGGAGCCCTTCCTTCATTCGGTCGTCACTCTTGCTGGTGTGCATCACGATATCCTCCTCTGAGATTGTACCTTTTTCAGCGATCTGTTGCACGAGCTTGTATCCCGTTTCCGTAGACATGGTCACTACCGCCACGTTCTTTCCTGAACCGAGATCCCGTACGATGCTTCCGAACCACCGTTCTTGGTCATTCGAGAAGACAAATGTTCGTGGTGGGCCGCGGTAGTCGTTGACAATGACGCGCTGCGATAGACCAAGGTCGCGGAAGAAGTGAAAGGTCTGGTCGTCGTACAGTGCGTCCAACGCGATTACTTTACCCGCTGCCTTCAACATTTCACCGAACAGGAGGAGGAGGTTGCGCGGGTGGTCAATCGTCCGCGCGCTGAAGTGATTCAGCAGGGAGGTGACCTCGTCCAGGATGATGATGTCGAACCGGGGGACTTCACCGTATTGGCCCAGCCGGTACAAGCTGTCCAGCTGGCAGATCACTCGGGGGTACTCGGTTCGGTCGTCCAACCAGTCATTGGTGTCCATGTAGTTGGTGAAGTCGGTAAATCGAGAGGTAATCTCAATGGCGAGGCTTTGTCGGTACGTCACGAAGAGGACGGTCTTTCCCGCGAAGTGCTCCGCAAGAAGGTCTGTCAACCAGTACGTTTTCCCCGTCGCCATGACCGATTTGACACTCAGCGCTTTGAACTCGCCACGAACAAACTGGGGCACCAGAGCTGTCATCGCGTCGTTCGGGACCGGCTGTCCCGCCATTGGCTTCAGGTACGATCGCTTAATATGCACGGCGGTGGACTCATAGTCGCGCTCTTCGTTGTGCTGCAAGATGTTCCCAAGGTGGAAGTCGTTTGTGCATTTCTCGGAAAAGCACTTGCAAAAGACGTCGCCGTTGTCATCAACCCATGCTCGAAAGTTTTGCTTCCCGTCGTGTATTTCACCCGTGTAACATGACTCTGCTCGGTCGGAGTAGTTGAACTTCATGCCCCGCTCCCGGTTCCGCACATCCGCCTCGTCTGCTCCCTGCCATTGGTACGCCGTCGGGTGGAGCTTCTTCACGACGTCGAAAATCTGTCCAGGCAGCTTGGACGGGGACGGGAGGACTGGCGCGCTGAGGACATCTGCGAGCTTCTGTATAGGACGTTCCCCTTTCTTCCGGCCTTTGAGCACAGTCGGCAGCCGGATGGGTAATTTGATCTTGATCGTCTGTTCCCCGGGTTCTATCCAGGTTATGATGTAGTCCTTCTTCGGCCGCTCGGTGGTGCCTTCGAGGGGTTTGAACACGCTGCCGCCCTTGTCGTGCTTGGAGGACCCCACCATACGCATCAGGTTCTGGTTGCTGGAGTACACGCTCAGGTCGACCGTTTCCGGTGGAAACTGTGGGAATGCTTCACGGAGACACCGCCCCATGTACTTCGCTTCTCTGGTGAACGTGAAGACGGGCTGAGGGCTGCTCACAATCGTGAAGTGCCATGACCACTTCTCCGGTTTGTGGGATTCCGCCCAGACGACGTTGTTTTCACCAATCTGCACACCGAACTCCCTCTTGAACATGCTCACGAGTTCTTGGGTGACCTCGTGGAGGACCCGTTCTGCTGTGTAGCCTTCTGGCATCCCTTTCTTTTTGAGGTCGAGATCCCCGTACGGCTTGAAAGCCTCTCCGTCGATGACCACCTCGTGGACGTGCCGTCGCTCGCTCGGGATCCTTTCCACCCACCGCAGGCAGGTGGGCCAGTCCGGATAACTTGCGCAGGAGTAGTACCCTTCACTTCCCGTTTTCTGTCGTGAGACTGCGCACCGGTGCCCCTGCGTCAGCCGGTGTTCCTTCATCGCTTGCATCTGGTCTTTGCCGTGGAACCATGTCGTGCCGCTCTGCTCCCTCTCTCGAACCATGGTATAGGAGCCTATCCAAGGACAAGATTAATTTTCACTGTAAGTGCGTTTGGTTTTGCGTGTTTCTCGGAGGTCTGCCCCGGCTTCCACGGTTATCTCGGTGAAGAGCGCCACAAGACGGCTGCGTTCGATCGTCGGGTACTCCTTTTGATATTCCTCATCCGTCAGCCCACCGATGTACGAGAGAAACGATCGTGTATACTGCCCTCGCGTCATGGCGTTTGGGAACATCTCTTTGTATGTGCGCTTCACCGCGTCACCATCCTCCAAGTCTTTGCATTCGACGAGGTTGCGCTTGACGAGCGTGCGAAACCAGGACGCCACGCGCTCCCTTTTCTTCTCATCCAGAGGCATCCCGCCGGTTTTCCGCAGTCGGCCTAGAATTTCAATTATCCGTTGGCGGTCGTATAGATCGGCGTTTGACATGATTAGCGGGGTAGCTTCTTTATTCCTCCCCGTCTTTATTTTACTGATCATGTGCTGACGCGCCATTGCTGTGGTCAGTAAGCAGCCATGAGACCCCCCATATTCTCCAGATACATTTTCCGGACTTGTTCTGATGTGCCCCTAGCCCACCTCCTGCGGATACAACTTCTGACCAGCTCCGACGCAAAATCTAAATTTCGGGTCGCGGCAAATAATGATCTTCATTCTTCGGAACTGCTTTCATCATCGCTCTGTTCCGTGAGGACGCCCTCAGTCCATTCTCCGTCGAGTTTGAAGTAATCAAAAGACATTTGCCGCTTGGAAATCAACCTGTCTCCATCTGCAAAATTGGAATACATGAGGTATCTAATCCTCCAATCTTCCCAAGAAGTCTGGGAATTTAACGCACCGTTGTCGACTGCAAGAAGTATCTGTAAGCCTTCTGCAGGAAGATGGAATAGGTTAAGTGTAGTGCGAAACCCCATTGGGTTGAATACCGGAAAGTGAAGGATCTCTGTTATGCGTTGCCGCAGCATACAAAACCGGTCGCGCCAAATCCAAAAGTAGATAATGACCCAAATCTCCGTTGGTAAGCGTTTTACAAGGCTTTTGGGCAAGAAAATGAGTCTATCATTCAAGTCGAAAGGAGTACGTGTCATTGCATTGGGACATACAAAATTACGGAAGGTACAGACCACCGCTCGTTCCATATTTTTACTGTCTGTGACGTCACAATAAGCACGCAGTAAATCAGTATGTGGTATCAACCTGGGCAAATTTTGTGTTCGTGCATTTGTGCCAAGATGGCACGGCATTTCGCTGCGTCCAAGCTGTAAATTCGAGTCGTACCGCTCTTACTTTGCACTCGCCTAGCTACCATTTGCACACCATACGCCAGGAAGACGGAACGCAGGGTGTCTGTGGTACGTCGTAGGTCAAAGGTCGTGCTATCTTTTGACGTCGCGTGTCGATTGAAAAGGGGATACTTGGCCTCCCAAAAGCGGAAAAGCTGGGTTGCCATCAGTGGACCCTTCCGTTCCTCAATTATGAAACTGGTGTCGTAATCCAGCGGGTCCTGCAACCCAAGGGCGGTGACAACTTCGCGGATCATATGTGTTTGCTCAGTAAACACCTCTCCGCAACGTGGGGATGACCATGTCGAACAACTCGAAGCTGCTAGAAGTACCTCGCGCGGAACTCTTTGCAGTGCCCCTGCTTCTTTGTACCAACTAAATACCTTTGGTTTCCCTCGGTTGCGAGCACCTCTTATGTACCCATCGCACGTGACGTAAGTTCTCGCATTCCTTTCTCCAAATTCAAGGAAGGCATCCACTGCCGTCAATTCGAATAATTCATTGGTGTAATGGTGGGCCTTTAGGCATTCAAAACAACGACGTTCTGACGCCACAGAATCGTCGACCTCGAATATGAGGATTGCGAACCGGCCGTAGCAGGTTTGATACCTCGATCGCAAATTGTTGATTGACCCGGACCACCGCCCTACCTTCACAAAGCCGCACCTCAGCGGGATGATGCAATATAGCAATGATGTCTTGACACTTCCACCGTCCAAGCTGGTTTCCATGGTGGTGAACTGTATTGATACCTGCGTTTCGATGTTTATTTCAGATAAAGAGGCGTAGACGACTACTAGTGAGCGGATTATGGTGCGTTTGCTTTTTTCTGGCTGCGTCGCTCGACACCCGCGCGCCGTGTTATATCGTTCATTAGGGACGCGATGTCGGCGCGGCTTACTGTGGTGTACTCTTGCTTGTATTCCTCATCGGTGAGCCCTGATAAGTACAGGAGGAACGCTCGTGTATACTGACATCGGGTCATTGGGTTGGCATATGCTTTTTCGAAAGTTCGCACCACGCCCTCACGGTCTGTTATGAACCCTTGATCTGTGAACCCTCGTGACGATAGGGTCCGGAACCAACCCGCTAACTGTTTAATCTGCGTTTCGCTCCAAGGTACTCCCCCTGCCTTACGTAATCTACCGAAAACGGTCAGTACTCGTTCTCGGTTGTGCAGTTCGTCAGTCTCTTGCATGCCGCTTTGTATACGTGATAAATTGTTTATATTCCCACCCAATCCATTTTTACGCGGACGGACGTGCTGTCGGCAGAGTGTCCATGTATATTTCCCTTGCGCATTAGACACGTTATATTTATGCCACAGGTCTTGTGGCACTGTTCTCATTGTAGCATTTCATATTTACAAGCTGCACGCCCAGTTCGGCCCTACCACTTCCCCTGCTTGATCAGATTCTCCTTGTACTGCTTGAGTTGCCTTCCCTGATACGCCGTCCCAAACTTCTCGTTCATCTTGCTCGCCATCTTTGTCCAGTCGAAGATCTCCTTGCCGCCCCGCACACGAGTGTAACTATTTAGATGCTTGCGGTACCACTTTTGAAGTCGCTCGTCACTCCAATCGGCTCGCGTGCTACCGGGTGATCCCCACTCATCAAGTTCATCCCGCTTTCCAGCTACGCGCGCTTTCTTGCTCGATCGGTTCGTTCCGGAGGACGATGAGGACGACGCAACCGATCCCACTTCATCATCCTCGCTATCCGGCTGCGGTCTTTTGGCCGTTTCCCCGCCCGTCCGTCTCTTACCTCCCATCGTCGACTTTGACGACCCCAACTTGCTTATTGGCTCACGGTCTTCCTCCTGTTCACGGTCCTCTGGAATACCCTTTGCAACTTCCGCCCCGCTTCCGTCCAAACGTGCTTTGCCCTTCCCTTTCCCGCTTTCCTCCTGCGGCGTCGAAACCCGAATGATGTAGTGCCGCTCGGCTGTGTCTCCAGATACTCGACTCTGCCGAAGGAATTCCCGCCTCTGCTCCGGCCACCGGAGCTCCCCGCGCTCCGTCTTTCCAGACAGGACTATCTTCCGAAGTATCCGACACCCCAACCCCTTGCCCACCAACCAAGCAAACGCCCTGTACGTGGCCTTCCGGAACCCTGACCGCGACATAGCGCTACCATCCTTTTTCTGGAAGACACTCCCACTCTCGATCCCAGCCCGTTGATGCTCCTGTATGAGCAGGCGCAGCGTGTCCTTCATGACGTCCGTCAACTCGTATACATATGTGCCCATCGAGTCGGAAACCTTGTCGGTCTGGATGATCAATCTATCGCCGCTGACGTAGTTGGTTTCGTCGGTGATGATTTCGGGATTGTATTGCAGTAACCACCACTCCTTTGACCGCGTCGGAGGGCGTTCCTGGTACAACTCGATGATGAAGTAATCCTGAAGGCGGAACCTATCTACCGGGATCTCCCCACCCACCATCTTCCTGACCGCCGACTTCACCTTCTCCTCGTAGTTGATCTCCAGCGTCTCCAATGGAACCTTCATGGCTTCGTCCTTTGCCCTCCACATCGCTTGCTGATCAGGGCGGCTGCGCATCTCTTGCTCGTTGACGCACCGCTTCTGATCACGGAAGACAGACTTTGCGTAGAGAAACTGTTTCACGCTGCCGAAGTACTTCTCTTGCTCCGCAAGGTCTGTGAAGCACTGTAGGAAGACGTCGATCTGATTGATGAACTTCCCTGCGGACGAGGGGACTTTCGTTGCTTCGAGCCAATCGAGGGTGCTGTCGGGGTCGAATGGGAAGAAATCGGTCGGGATTTGTGAAAGGTTGTTGGTATAGGTCGTCAGTGAAACCTCGCCGAGCCGCTGACCACGTCTGCTGCCCGAAGGAATGACGCGTCTTTCGAGAACGGTGCGGATGAATGGCTTCGTCAGCTTCTCTGCTGGTTGAACGGTTTCATCCTCTTCCTCCTCCTCAGAAATGAAGAAGCCCTGGATTTCCGTGTCGTCGTCGGCCATGCACTCACTCTCAAACATGACGACCGCCGTTTGCTCCCCGCTACCTCCATCCGTCTTATTCGACTCCTCCTGATGGATCTTCGATCCCGTGGGCAGCGGATCTGCCTGGGCAGTATCGTCGTGTTGCACCGCTTCTCCCGCCGACATGACAACTTCTACGACCTCGCTAGCCCCCAGCTGTGCTTCCAACCGAGATCCTCCCACATGCCCTTCCACCACTACCCCCTCCGCCCCTTCACTGGTACCAATCAGTCGTGCAACCAACCCAATCGCTTCCGCGTCCGCTGTGCCCTCACTTCCCGCAATCAAAGCACATGCCTTCCCCACCATCTCCAAAGAACAAGTCCGATTCTTCTCCCCCGATAAAAGCCAGCGGGTGAACGTGATTGCTGTATGAACATCCTTGCTGGCAAACACCCTCTGGACTAACTTCCGTTGGACGGAAGGGCTGCCATCTAGGAGGCTCGTGAGGACATCAGCCGGGAACGCTTCCGGGTCGTAGTCGAGTAACTCAATGCCAATGCTCAAGGCTTCCTGCACCCGTGGCTCCTCATGGTATGGGTCCACAAGCAACTCCCGCACAAGCCGAGACGCCAACTGAGGATTCCCCGCACCTCGTAGCGTCCGTGCCATTGTGAGAACTTCGACAAACGTCGGCTTCCAAGACGTTCCTATCATCCGCTCGTACGTGCGCAGCTCTGTGTCCGGAAGGGCGGCCAGCGACATCACCCCACTGATGACAGCAGAGGGAAGCTCTTCGACCCTGATTTCTCGTACATCCTGGGAGAAGTATCCGACGACGCGAAGGAGGCATACAATGGTAAGTACAGGACCGGGCGCCTTTAGCAAGCTGGAGAGCGAAGATTCGGTGGCGATTGCGTGTACGATGTTGCGGAAGGTACGGAGCTCGTTTGCGTCGAGGTTGATTCTGGGAGACTTGAACCACTGCAGTATCGAGGTGCTCCAGGTTTGCCACAGATCTTGGTCGAGGTCGGACCATTCGAATGAGTTCCGCAATTGAAACAGGGCTTCTCGAAGAAACTGCCGTTCGTCTGCTTGAATGTGGTCAGTTTGCATGTTGTCATCACTTACGGGAGCAGGGAGGATCTCACCGTTGGATAGGGGACACTTATCAGGCATTTCGGGTTGGTTGAGGGGGTGGTTAATCGATACTTCGGTGTTGATAGGAGTAACGCTGAAAAGGTGTAAATCGAGGGTAACGCTGGAACAGCGTGTTTATATAGACGCAGAAAAAAGTTGTGGACGGAAAACGCGGATAAATTGCGGAATGGTGAACCAATAAAATATCCCCGGCGCCACGGCTTACGTGAGTACCATTTGCCTTGGTGCTGGCCGATCGGATTTATCGTCCGCCGGTGGGGTATATAATTGCGCGGTATTTCCGTCTTCGCACAAGCACTTGCCATGCCCTTGCCGCAGGAGCTACGGGATCATGTTGCAGCGTATGCGCGCAGCGTCAAGGTTGCCGTGGCGCTCTTGGCGGCCCCAAAAATCATAGCACTGATTGCGTACACACACCGCCAGTCGTTTCTTAACCGCCTGAAGGCTTTCATGCAAAGCGACCTCGCACTTGGAAATGGTATACGCTACGTTACGGACTACGACCCTGAAGATGCCTGGGTCTACTTGGCAGAGTCGGATGGTCGTATTGGAGCTTGGACGTTGACGGATGCGGTACAAGATCACTTCATACGTGGGTTGAAAGACACCATATCCATAGAACGCGCGATAACTCACCGCCATAGTGATGCACACTACTGGGCGTTAGACGAGACGTACAGGCATGATAATATTGCTCTACATGACGCTACTTCCGAGGAGGGCTCTTGGTGTGTGGATAAGCATATGGCCTGCCTACTTGCCCTGGCGGGCTATGTTGCCGATGCTCAGGGCCGTGTATGCTCTCAGAGAAAAGGACCATCGACTGGATCTGCGGAACCTTGCGGGACTTTGCAGGGCCTATGTACACGCGGTTACATTTGAAGTAGATAATGAGCAGCCACAAAAAAAGTTAGGGTTACGTAGGGTTGACAATTGGCGTCTGCTTACAATACAATGTCCGGCAAACATTCTTTGGCGCGTAAAAACTCCCTGTTCGCAATGGGACCTTCCCCTCTGTTCATATGGTGATGGAGATTAGCCGTGGACCCAAACGTCCGAACTATGAAACGCAGGATTTTCCTGGCTGCTACCCGCTTGGCAATGGGCAACAGATCCTCAAAAGACCTCGTGACGAACGACTCGTTGTGTTTGAATTCGGTTGTTGAGACGGCAGGGGCATCCTCGTAGTAGTCTTTAGCAATGTTCAGTCTTTCGAGAAAATCCTCGTTTTTCCACGTCTCCGCTGACTTTGGATTCTTTCGGATCTTCGGATATTCAAGGTAATCCGCATCCCAAAAGAAGTATACCTCACTAAGGTCTTCCAAGGCATCTGACCACAGTTGGAAGTCGTCCTCGCCTTTTGGTGCCGTCTCAAAGTCGGACTCATTTGTGAGTCGATCCATAGGGTCTTCATAGTCGCCACCGTCTTCTTCGTCGTCCGCACCCGCTCGGCGCAGTTCGACAAAACTCTCGTACAGCAGGCGCAGTTGTTGTTCTCCCCAATCTTGACCACGATACTCGTCATAGCCCTGATCGTGATAAAGGTTCCATGCCTCTACAAACCAGTAACGAATACATCGGTGAAGGAAGTACTCGTACGGGGCTGTAAGGTCCGATCGCAGGTCATATCCGCCTTTGACGAAGCGGGCCGTCAGAAATCGCTCGGCAAATTGTCTCAAGAATCGCATTGCCTGATGAACATTGATACCACACTCATCGAGGAAGTCCAGCCCATCGAGGAGAGACTCATCTTTGTTTGTTTCGTCGAGAAGAAGCTGGCTTTGCACGAGGTCAATGACCCCGTACATGGCGCGCGCAACTTGCGGTGGGAGTCGCTGATAATCGCCCTGCCATCTCATCATCTCGCGCTTCAGGTGGGTGGCAACCACAGTAGCGATGTGCGCTTCCGATCCGGCGTGCACAAGGTCCGCTGCACACGAACCGGATGGTTCCTCCGGGGGCGCCCCCGCTCCTGCCCCTGCCCCGTCGTCAACAAGTTCCGGTGCGGCACTCCTTGAAAACGTCCCATGCTTCGGCTATGCTATCCAAACACTCCATATATGCTTTCGCGTTCCCAACATATTTCTCCTGCTGCTCAATGGTCATGCGCTGGAGGACTTTGCCGAGGGCCGTCAGCAGCGGGCTGTTACCGTTGAAATTCCACTCCCCTTTATCATTCCATGGTGTCGTCAGGATCCAGTCGAGGGTGCTTTTGAGCTTCGAGAAGTCCAGGGCGTCGGGTAGGCGCGGTATAAGTTTGCGCAGGTAGTCGCACGAGGTTTTGTCCGCGGGAGCCAATTCCCCGTTCTGTGAGTTGCTGCCGACAATCTCCTTCGCTTCCTTCAAAGGCACCGGGACGCCCGTGAACACTGCACCATCCCCCTGGACATCTTCTGCCAGGGGTTCATCCGAGTTTCTACTACCGGGCTGTCCGTCTGCCTGATCCGCTTCCTGTTCCATGGGGTTATCGGCGATCACTATGACCTCCGGGGGCGCCCCCGCTCCTGCCCCCGCCCCGTCGTCAACAAGCTCCGGTGCGTCCCCCGTCATCACTTCCGCGGTTTGCGTCGCCCCGACCGCGCAGTTGTTGTCTGCTTGCGTCATGTGTGATGTCGACGCCTCTCCGTCCGCCCTGGTTCCATCATCGCCAATCACCCCACTAGACGACCCCGCTTCCGCCAATGACACAAACCGCAGAGGTCTCTTCTCCCACCCCATCTTCTCGAGTACTCGTTCAGACTCCCGCCAGTTCTGGACGTCCTCGTCCTCTAGCGCATCCGCTCCTAACCCTGACCCTAACCCTGTCCCACCCACCCCCGGAACGAACCGAATTCCATCGAGCGGCCTCTTCTGCCATCTCGGATCCTCTTCGAACGCACGTGCTGCATCGGCAAGTTCCTCCATGTCCTGATCTTCCATGTCCGCCTCAAACGTGCGCGCTGCGTCGACAATTTCCTCCGCGTCAGCTTCTCCAATGTCCCTTCGCAATTCTTCGGCAAACCGCACGCCGAAGCAGAACCCGGCCATAAACAGAGTCTCGGTCCCCATTCCGCCCTCCCATCGGAAAGCTTTCGTGATATCGGCGCCCGTGGGAAAGTTCGTCGTCGCCTCATAGAATTCCAACGCCTCATCCGCACCGCCACGCGAAATGAAATCTCCGATTATCGCCTCCCTAACTTCAACCAACTCCAGCGGAACTTCTCCATCGGGGCGACGCACCCTGCGCACGAGAGATGCCGCCGTGGTCACCATATCCCCGCCCATCCGTCGGATGCCATCCACGAGCGGGGAAAGTTGCGTCGCAAAGGTTGGGTGCTGCACCGGGGTGTCTGCCTCGTACACCGACCGATACACCACGACCGCCGCATCAAGCCCTGCTCGCGCCACTCCCGCGAAAAGCTCCTCGTCGGCAGAGAGAGTCGACGGCGGAAGGGGCTTACGCCAGTTCCCGTCCCCATGGCGAATAAGCATTGTAAGCAGAGTATAAACGTGCTGAGGTGAGATGTCCCGGTGACAGAGGATGCGCCGGAAGAATGCGTCGTGAGATTGATCAGCCGGTTGTTTATTGTACACCAACCGGTTGATTCCGTCGGTGATATCGTAGGCGTCCTCTGCGTCTTCGAATGCCTCATCCACCCAGCGGCGGAGCTCGCGGGAACGGGTCCTCAGCCATGCGTCGGTACCTGCAGCTGGTGGTGTGGTCATGGTGGGTAAGCGAATGCTGCTCGTAGCCTGAGTGCAGAAAAGAAAATTGCTGTGGGGTACTCACCTGGGTCAACACCTCCCGTCGGCTGGGTTGCTAAAGTTGGCGTATCCAGGCACCTTTGGTGCCGAACCGCGAACGAAGTTCGCTCGAGTTCCATGGCTGAACTGTTGTGCGATCCTGGTTTGCACCGGCAGGTGGAGATGTGGAAATGGGAAAGGGGAAATGCAGGTTCGGCCCAGCTTTTATGCCACCTGCGATGGCGTGTGGCGCCTCACATCGACATGCCACAAGAAAGGGACAGAGGTGTGATTACGTAAGCGGGCGCGGTAGCTTAGCGTGTTCGCAGCTTGTTATGTGATCGATCCAGCTGTGCTTCAGAATATTGTCCCGAACACCCTAAGTGCCCATCCACGACCAACGAACCATGCGCTTACCCCAGGAAATTCGCGACGCCATCTGTCTACACGCAGGGTCAGAGAAGGTCTGCGTCGCTTTGATTGCAAGCGCATTTGTGCGAAACATTCTCTCCCGCCGAAGAAGGGAGAAATTCGTTCAGAAGCTCGGGGATTTTATCTCAGACGACGTGGCGAGGAGAGGCGGCATGGGTTCCCGTGATGAACCAGGTCATATAGGCTGGTGGGAAATCTTGGAAAGAGATCGCAACCGATTTGTGGACGGGGTATGTGACGCCGTGGTCATCGACTTTCACCATTCTGACGAGCACTATTATAATCATCACTGGTCGCACGGACCACATCACCACCACGACGACGATTTAAGCCCAATCCTCGCAGAGACTTCGTCGTGTCTGGAGCTGCACATACCTTGCATATTGACATTTGGCGGGTACATCACAGACCGCAACCTCAACGTAACCGGTCGGAGGTGGACTTTGGGCGTCCGTCACAAGGGGCAATTGGACATCTGTTCGGCAACCGATCCTATCTAGAGGTCCTTACATAATCTCATAAGTCATAACATCGCTACCTATCAGTATGTTCCTGCCCTTGCAAGGACTCGCGGAAACACTATCGTGCGGGCCGGTAACAAGCAGTACCTGACATGTTTCCTCGCGCTTGACTACGTCGGTCTCCCGGAACCAGACTTCCGCATCCATGGGGTACCACGGTTCTACATGCCACAAGAAAGGGACACAGTGATTACGTGGTGTGTTCGCAGCTTGTCATGTGATCGATCCAGCTGTGCTTCAGAATATTGTCCCGTACATTCCTTCTGGGTTACCCCAACCCTAAGTGCCTATCCACAACCAGCGAACCATGCGCTTACCCCAGGAACTGGTGGACAAAGTAGCCGCATACACTGGTAGCGTCAAAATGACGATCGCTCTGGGTGCGTGTCCTA